>Ga0065721_10050910_pt1 | contig 17126 bp, 15 predicted proteins | sample Mesricmetagenome_FD_59108 | JGI IMG/M metagenome (GOLD analysis project Ga0065721, IMG submission 59108) | Mesophilic microbial community from rice straw/compost enrichment Sample: eDNA_1 v2 (version 2) | ecosystem: Engineered > Solid waste > Grass > Composting > Bioreactor | place: USA: Davis... | reverse complement strand
GCCGGCATCGGCGGCCGGCGCCAGCGGGGCGGTGGCGGCGTAGCGGGCGGGGGTGTCGTCCTGCGGTTGCGCGTGCACCGGCCCTGCCACGAGATGGACGCTGCCCCAGGCCCATGCGGCAAGGAGCGCTCGCGTCCAGCGGTCGGTACGTGGCCTCATGACGACGCCTCTCCGCGCCGCCCGGCCGCCGCCCCGGCCGGCGGCAGCGGCGAGACGTAGCCGATCACCAGCATCAGCGCGCCCACGCCCAGGAAGGACACGATGCGCTGCAGCGCGCTGGTGTGGCCCAGGTCCACCAGCATCAGCTTCACCACGGTCAGCCCCAGCAGCGTGGCGCCCGCGAGCCACACCGGCCGCGCCAGCGCCGCTGGCACGCGCCGGGTGGCGAGGAACATCGCCGCCAGCGCGCACAGCGTCCAGGCGATGGTCAGCGTGGTCTGCACCAGCCCGCTGTCCAGCGCGCCGTCGAACCACGTCGGCGTGCCGGCCCAGTGGTGCAGCGTGCGCACCAGCAGGCTGTCCAGCCACCAGAAGGCCAGCAGCGCCGCCACCACCAGCGCCCCGCGCGGCGAGGCCGTCGTTTGCAACCCCTGCGCCTGCCACGCCCGGCGCAGCCGCAGCGCGTACAGCAGCATCAGCACGTGGCCCAGGTCGATGGGGTTGAGCAGCGGCAGATAAGGCAGTGGCGCCATGCCGCCCTCGGCGAAGGCGTTCACGCCCACGCTCCACGCCGCCATGAGCGCCAGCCAGGGCGCGGCCCAGCCGCGCAGCCAGGCGCCCGGGTGCGCGGCCACCGGCCAGCGTCCGCGCCGCAGCGCGGACAGGGCCGTCCAGGCCAGCGCGGTCGGGCCGGCCAGGACCACGGCTGCCGTCCAGGCCTCGTGGCGCGGCACCAGGGTGCGCATGGCGGCATGCGCCCACAGCGCGGCGCCGGCCAGCGCCATCCAGCCCACGGTCACATGCTCGGCGCCGGTGCTGCGGCGCCAGCGATCGGGGGCTGGATCGGCGTCCAGCCGGCGCAGCACCCAGGCCGCCGCGGCGATCCAGGCCAGCAGCGCCGCCGTGCCCCAGGGCCACCACCAGTCCCAGCTGCCGGCCGACATGAACGGGAACGTGACGACGCCCAGCGCGAACACCGGGATGCCCAGCCCCAGCGTGGGCCGCGCCGCCATCGACAGCGGCGGCCAGCGCAGCGGCGTGTGCAGCGCCTCGAACAGCAGCGCCAGCGCGGCCAGCGCCAGCAGCCCCGACTGCGGAAAGTCGGGCCAGGCGCCCCAGCGCGCCAGCGTCAGCTCGCGCAGCACGCCGGCCACCAGGTGCAGCACGCCGCCGGCCAGCATTGCGCCGTGCAGCGTGCGCAGCCCGCCCGGCGTGGCGCGCAAGGCGAAACGTCCGCCGTCGGCCGGCCAGTTCGCGGCCAACGGCCCCAGGCGGTACAGCTGCAGCGCGGTGAACAGCGCCGCGACCGCGATCGCCACCAGCCCGGCGAAGCCGGCGTTGAGGACGGGCACCGAGCCCGCCGGCGGCTCCTGGACCCAGAACGCGCCCAGCGCCAGCACCTGCAGCGCCACGCCCAGCGCCAATGCCCAGGCGCGCTGCTGGCGCAGCGCGACCCAGGCCACGCCGGCGCCCTGCAAGGCCCAGGCGATGCCGGTCCAGCGCGTGTCGTCCAGCGCCAGCGGCGGCACCAGGGCCAGGAACACCACGCCCAGCGCCAGCATGCCTTCGGTCACCAGCCGCAGCCGCTCGCCCAGCCGCCGCCACAGCCAGCGGCCCAGCAGCAGGTACACCGTAGCGAGCACGGCGGCCGAGAGGGCCAGCGCGTTGGGGATGTCGCGCACCATGCCCGCCTGCAGCCCGAAGGCCGCCAGCGGCATGCCGAAGAGCAGGGCGCCGTCCACGTAAGCGGCGCGCGGCTGCCCGGCCGCCGCTGGCGCCTCGGCCAGGCGCAGCGCGTACTGCACGGCGATCCACAGGTACAGCGCCACGTGCGCGACCAGGAAGGGCTCGGTGCTCGCCAGCAGCCCCGGCCGCCAGGCGCTCAAGCCCCAACCCAGGCCGATGCCGAAAGTGAAGCTCAGGCCCACGAGGTTGAGCAGCTTCCAGGCCTTGTACCGCGCGATGAAGGCGATGCCCAGGTTGAGCAGCAGGTAGTAGCTGAAGAGCGTGACGTGGCTGCCCTCGCCAGTGCTGGCCAGCACCGGGGCGAGGAAGCCGCCGATGGTGCCCAGCACCGCCAGCGGCAGCGCGTCTTGCCGCAGCGCCAGCAGCGCGGCCACCGCGCCCAGCGCCACCAGCAGCCCGAAAGCCAGCACCGGCGGCAGCAGCCCGTACAGGCGCAGCGCGGCAAAGAGCGTCAGGTACAGCACGCCCACGCCCGCACCCTGCAGCGACAACCCATAGCCGCGCCGCCGCTCGCGCAGCCGCCAGCCCACGAGCACCAGCGCCACCGCGCCCGCGGCCACGCCGGCCAGGCGCAGCTCGATGGGAATGAGCGAGTGCTCCGCCGCGTAGCGCAGCAGGAAGGCCACGCCCAGGAACAGGATCAGCACGGCCAGCCGCACGATGGTGTTGCCGCCGGCGAACCAGGCTTTCAAGGTGCCGCCCAGCGAGCTGGTGACGCCCACGGCGCGCTCGTCCGGTTCGGCCAGGACCGCCGAGGCGGCGGGCGAAGGCGGGGTTTCGACCGCGGGCGAGGCGAGGGCGATGTCGGCCGCCCGTACTGGTGCGGGGACAACGGGCTCGACGATGGCTTCTTCGGGCAGTGCCGCGCGCAACTGCCTCAGCTCCGCTTCCAGCCGGCCCTGGCGGCGCAGCAGCCACATCCCGAAGGCCGCCAGCAGCCCGATGGCGAAGGGCGCTCCGAAGCCTTCGGCCACCACCGCACCGACCATCACCGCCAGCAGCAGCGGCAGCCAGGTTTTCATGCAACGGCCCTCCCGTTGTTGTTCGAGTCTCCGTGCCGGGCCTCAGCCGGTCGGTGTTCCAGGCCTCAGGTCACCGCCGACCGTGTTTGAAACCGCTCCTGCTTCCACTCCTCTCCGTCCAGCACCGCGCGCAGCGCCTCCACCGCGTCCCACACGTCGATGAAGCGGGTGTACAGCGGCGTGAAGCCGAAGCGCAGGATGCCGGGCTCGCGGTAGTCGCCGATGACACCACGGTGGATGAGCGCCTGCATCACCGCGTAGCCCTGCGGATGTTGCCAGCTCACCTGGCTGCCGCGCCGGGTGTGTTCGCGCGGCGTGATCAGCGTCAGCGGGTGCGCGGCGCAGCGCTGCTCGACCAGCGCGATGAACAGGTCCGTCAGCGCCAGCGATTTATGGCGCACCGCCGCCATGTCGGTGCGTTCGAACACTTCCAGCCCGCACTCCACCAGCGCCTGCGACACGATGGCCTGCGTGCCGCACAGGAAGCGGCCCACGCCGGGATCGGGCCGGTACTGCGGCTCCATGGCGAAGGGCTCCGCGTGGCCCCACCAGCCCGACAGCGGGGATTCGAACTCGCCATGCCAGCGCGGCGCCAGCCACAGGAAGGCCGGTGCGCCCGGGCCGCCGTTGAGGTACTTGTAGGTGCAACCGACGGCACCGTCGGCGCCGGCGCCGCGCAGGTCCACCGGCAGCGCGCCGGCGGAGTGCGCCAGGTCCCACAGCATCAGCACGCCGTGCTCGTGCGCCAGCCGCGTCAGGGTGCTCATGTCGTGCAGCGCGCCGGTGCGGTAGTCCACCTGCGTGAGCATGAGCACGGCCACGTCATCGCCCAGCGCGGCGGGGATGCCTTCGGCCGAGTCCACCAGCCGCAGCTCGTGGCCCTGCTGCAGCATGGCGATGAGGCCCTGGGCGATGTGCAGGTCGGTGGGAAAGTTGCCGCGCTCGGCCACGATCACGCGCCGGCGCGCGTCGCGCCGGGCCTGCAGCCGCAGCATGGCGGCCAGCAGCTTGAAGAGGTTGACGGAGGTCGTGTCCGTCACCAGCACCTCGTTGGCGCCGGCGCCGATGAGCGGCGCCAGGCGGTCGCCCAGGCGGCGCGGCAGCGCGAACCAGCCGGCCGTGTTCCAGCTGCGGATCAGGCCTTCGCCCCATTCCCGCTGCACGACCTGCGCCGCGCGCGCGGCGGCGCTCTTCGGGCGCGCGCCCAGGGAGTTGCCGTCGAGGTAGACCACGCCCGGGGGCAGCTCGAAGGCGTCGCGCAGGGGCGCGAGGGTGTCCCGGGCATCCAGTTGCAGGCAGTCGTCGCGGGTGGGCATGGCGGTCGCTCCAGGCAGGGTACGGCGGCCACTGTACAGGCCGCGGCGGGGAGGTCGGCCGAATGGCCCGCGCGGGATCATCCGCAGGCGGCGCACTGTCAATCCCCCCCTAAGATGAACCAGGGACTCTTGCGCCGATAGATGAGCACGGAACAACAACCCGGCTTCAACGCCCGCCTGCTGCAGCGCTTCAAGGCCATCGCGGCGCCGTACTGGACCTCCGAGGAGCGATGGCGCGCGGCCGGGATGCTGGCGGTGCTGATGGCGCTGCTGCTGGCGCAGACGGGCTTCGCGGTGGTGTTCAACCAGGAGACGGGCGAGTTCACCTCGGCGCTGGCCGCGCGCGACGCCGACCGCTTCTGGGCCGCCATCCGCCGCTTCATGCTGGCGCTGGCCTTCGCGGTGCCGGTGTACGCGCTGTACTACTTCGTGCGCGACACGCTGGGGCTGCGCTGGCGGCGCTGGATGACGTTCCACTTCCTGGGCCATTACCTGGAGCATCGCGCCTACTACAAGCTCAACGCGATGCCCGGGCTGGACAACCCGGACCAGCGCATTGCCGAGGACATCAACAGCCTGACCTCGCAGTCGCTGTACTTCTCGATGATCGTGCTGGGTTCCCTCATCCAGCTCGTGGCCTTCACCGGCGTGCTGTGGAGCATCTCGCGGCTACTGGTGGTGGTGCTCGTCGGCTACGCCATCTTCGCCACGCTCTTCACCGCCTCGGTATTCGGCAAGCGGCTGATCCCGCTGAACTTCGCGCAGCTGCAGCGCGAGGCGGACTTCCGCTTCAACCTCGTGCGCGTGCGCGAGAACGCCGAGCCCATCGCGTTCTACGACGGCGAGCCGCGCGAGATGTCGGCGCTGCAGCGCGTGTTCGACTTTGCCTACCGCAACTATCAGAAGGTGCTGCGCTGGCAGTTGCGGCTGAACCTGTTCCAGTACGCGCACAGCTTTCTGACGCTGGCGCTGCCCAGCGTGGTGGTGGCCAAGGACGTGCTCGACGGCACGCTGGAAGTGGGCGCCGCGGTGCAGGCGGCGGGCGCGTTCGCGGCGATCCTGAGCGCGCTCACGGTGGTGGTGGAGCATTTCGAGGGCTTGAGCCGCTTCGGCGCGGGCATCGAGCGGCTGCACGGCTTCCAGCAGGTGCTGCGGGAGCAGTCCCGCCCGGTGAACGGGAACGGGCAGGAGAGCGGCACGGACCACGTGCAGCTGGTGCACGGCGCGGAGCTGGCGGTGGAGCAGCTGAGCGTGCTGACGCCGCAGCGCGAGCAGGTGCTCATCAGCAACGTCGATTTCCAGGTGCGCCCGCACGAGGGGCTGTTGATCGTGGGCCCCAGCGGCTCGGGCAAGAGCTCCCTGCTGCGGGTGATGGCAGGGCTATGGAACACGGGGCACGGGCGCGTGGTGCGCCCGTCCGGCGCCGACATGCTGTTCCTGCCCCAGCGCCCGTACCTGCCGCCGGGCGACCTGCGCACGCAGCTGTTGTATCCGCACCCGGAGCGCGAGATCAGCGACGAGGAACTGCTGCAGTGGCTGCAGCGCGTGAACCTGCCGACGCTGGCGGACCGCGTGGGCGGGCTCTCGGCCGAGCGGGACTGGGGCAAGCTGCTGTCGGTGGGCGAGCAGCAGCGCCTGGCCTTTGCCCGCGCGCTGGTCGCCAAGCCGCGTTACGCGCTGCTGGACGAATCCACCAGCGCGCTGGACGCGGCCAACGAGGAGCTGCTGTACGCGCAGCTGGCCGAGCTTTCCATCACCCCGGTGAGCATCAGCCACCGCCCGGCGCTGCAGAAATACCACCGGCAGGTGCTGGAACTGCAGGGGGAGGGGAGGTGGAGGATGGATGCGGCGGAGGAGTATCGGTGGACATGAACACCATCCAGCTCCTGCCTCGCGCAAGGCATCTCATTCCGACCGTCAGCCAATGGCTCCTGTCCGAATGGCCGGACTGGTATGGCGAGGACGGCCCAGGCGATTTGAGCGCCGATGTGACGGCGTTTGCGGCTTCCGAGCACACATTGCCCATCGGATTCGTGGCCTTCGATGGTGGAATTCCGGTGGGTTTCGGCGCGCTGAAGGCGGAATCCATTCCGAGCCACAGGCATCTGACGCCGTGGGCCGCCGCAGGTTTTGTGCTTCCCGCACGCCGTGGCCAGGGCATCGGAGCACTGCTGCTCCGCGCCATCGTGGACCACGCACGTAAATTGGGGTACGAACACGTGTATTGCGGAACCAGTACATCGCTCAGCCTGTTGCACCGCGCCGGGTGGCACGGGGTCGAGGGAATCGTGCATGCAGGTCAACCCATGATCATTTTCTGCAGCGGCCCGTGACGCTCTGCACTCGACTCGATGAGTAAAACAAGAACTGGTTTTTATATTGGCGTCCTGCTCACGTGCTGGTCTTCATGCGCGCCATGGGCTGGCCGCGTTGGCACATCACCATCGGACCTTTCCTTTTCTTCAATCTCATCCTCATGGCCACCATCAAACCACCCACGAATCCGGAATCCGATCCGCGAGTGAAAGCCGTTTTCGACGACATCCGCGCCACCCGGAAGACGGATTTCGTCAACAACCTCTGGCGTGCGCTCGCCTTCAATCCCGCGCTGCTGGAAAGCACCTGGGCCGAGGTGAAGCAGGTGATGGCCACGCCCTCGCATCTGGATCCGCTGACCAAGGAACTGATCTACGTCGCGGTGTCGATCGCCAATTCCTGCAGTTATTGCGTCCATTCCCACACCGCCGCAGCCCGCGCCAAGGGCATGACGGACGAGCAGCACGCGGAACTGCTGGCCATCGTCTCGCTGGCCGCCAAGACCAATCACCTCGCCAACGGCCTGCAACTGCCGTTGGATGCGGCCTTCGATGCTGGCGCGGCCGCGTAGCCTGGTTCGGCTGTGCAGGGCCTCACGCTGCCGACCGACCGGGTGAACGAGGCGGCCCAGCGCTCTTGCGCGTGCCGAGGCATCACGGCCTCGCCGATGCCGCCGATGCGGCTGCCGCTGTAAAGCGGCGGCACGGATGGCCGAAGAAGCAGGTTACCGGCCGGGCAGCCCCCGTGCCCTCTGTAGACTGCGGCCCCTCGTCCGGCGTCGCTGCCCATCGCCACCACCTGCCACCATGCCGCGTCAACCGCTGATCCTCTTGCACCTGCTGGGCGTGATCGTCTGGGTCGGCGGCATGTTCTTCGCGTACTGCTGCCTGCGGCCCGCGGCGGCCGAGGTGCTGCAACCGCCCCAACGGCTGCCGCTGTGGGCCGCGACCTTTTCACGCTTTCTGCCCTATACGGCCGTGGCCGTGGCCGTGATCCTCGCGACGGGTTTCACGATGCTGCTCCAGACGGGTTTTCAAAATGCGCCGCCCGGCTGGCACGCGATGCTGGCGCTGGGCTTGGTGATGGCCGCGATATTCGCCTACGTTTACGGCGCGCTGTTTCCCGCTCTGCGCCGTGACTGTTCCGCCGCCGCCTGGCCTGCCGCCGGGCAAACCCTCAACCGTATTCGCCGTCTGGTCGCGCTCAACCTGGTGCTGGGTATTTGCACCGTGGTGGCGGCCATGACGGCACGCTGAAAGGCCATCGTGTTCAACGTCGCCACGGACAAAGCCGTGAAGCAGATGTTCGATTTCATGGAGCAGATCGCTCCACGCTTCGAGACGGCCGGTTTCGGCGTGGAGGGGGTGTTCCACAAACGCTGGGCCGATGGCGACTACGGCATGTACATCAAGTACCGGGATCAGCCGGTGCTGTACATGGGCATCTGGTCCGAACTCTGGCGTGACCGCGGCTTTTCGCTGTGCATTGGCGTGCACCGGGGCCGCTGGTCGCCGCATGTGGTGGCCCGCTTCCAGCGCCGCTTTCCCGACTGCGAGCCTTATCCGCCCTACGACGACTATCCCTTTCTCGTCAAGGGCGTGGACCCGGTGATGCTGATGGGCGACGCCGTCACCAACGTCTCGCGCTGGCTGCTGCAGGGCTATCTGGTGGGGGTGCGCGAACAGCCGCGGCGGTGAGTCGCCGCGCTGTCCTCAACCGGGCAGCGGACGGCTGCGTCCCTGGTAGACCACCTGCCGGCAGGGATTGAAACCGAGCGTGGCGCACAGCTGCGCCGGGCGCTCCACCTCCCACAGCGCGAAATCCGCCGCCTTGCCGATTTCCAGGCTGCCGGTCTCCGTGGACAAGCCCAGCGCCGCGGCGGCATGGCAGGTGGCGCCGGCCAGGGCCTCGGTGGGTGTGAGCCCCAGCAGCAGGCAGCCCAGGTTCAGCGCGGCCAGGATGGAGGGCATGGGCGAGCTGCCGGGGTTGCAGTCGGTGGCCAGCGCCACCGGTACCCCCGCGGCGTGCAGCTTTTCAACCGGCGGGCGCCGCGTCTCGCGCAGGAAATGGATCGCCCCGGGCAGCAGCACGGCCACGCTGCCAGCGGCGCGCAGCGCGGCGATGCCGGCTTCCGAGACTTCCTCCAGGTGGTCCGCCGACAGTCCGCCGAAGCGCCCAACCAACTCGGCGCCGCCCAGGTCGGAAAGCTGGCCGGCGTGCAGCTTCACCGGCAGTCTCAACTGCCGCGCCGTCTCGAACAGCCGTTCCACCTGCGCCGCGGAAAAGGCGATGCCCTCGCAAAACGCATCCACCGCGTCCACCAGGCCTTGCGCGGCCAGGGCTGGCAGCATGTCGTCGCACAGCAGCGCCACGTAGTCATCGGCGCGGCCGGCGTACTCCGGCGGCAGCGCGTGCGCGCCCAGGAAACTGGCTTTCACCCGCAACTGAAACTCGCGCCCCAGGCGGCGCGCCACGCGCAGCATGCGCGCCTCGGTTTCCGACTCCAGGCCGTAGCCGGACTTCACTTCCAGCGTGGTCACGCCCTCGCGCATCAGGTTGCGCACGCGCGGCAGGCTCTGCGCCAGCAACGCCTCCTCGCTCGCGGCGCGCGTGGCGCGCACGGTGTTGAGGATGCCGCCGCCGCGCCGCGCGATGGCCTCATAGCTCTGGCCCGACATGCGCAGCTCGAATTCCTCGCTGCGCTGCCCGGCGTGCACCACGTGGGTATGGCAGTCGATGAAGCCCGGCAGCAGCCAGGCGCCGCCGCCGTCATGGGTCGATGCGGCCGCGACGCCTTCGGGCAGCGCGGCGCGCGGGCCCAGCCAGGCGATGCGGCCGTCGCGCACGGCCAGCGCGCCGTCGCGCACGGTGGCGGCCGGGTCGGCGGGCGTGAGCGGCAGCAGGTGGACGTTGAGCCAGAGGGCGTCCCAGGCGGGGGTGATGTTCATCATGCTCGGTCGTCCCACAGCGCCGCCAGCGCCTCGGGCAGCACGCGCGAAACCTCGCCCTGCAGCAGGAGCACGCGGGCGGCCTCGATGTCGGGCGCCAGCAGCCGGTCGTGGTCGTAGTGCGTGACGGCGCCACGCAGCAGCGCGTGCAGCTGCTGCAGCGGGGCCGAGGTGGTGAGCGGATGGTGGAAGTCCACCCCCTGCGCCGCGGTGAGCCACTCGATGGCGACGATGGTGGCGCTGTTGAGCGCCATCTCCTGCAGCCGCCGCGCGGCGAAGGTCGCCATGCTGACGTGGTCCTCCTGGTTGGCCGAGGTGGGCAGGCTGTCCACGCTGGCCGGATGCGCCAGGCTCTTGTTCTCCGAGGCGAGGGCCGCGGCCGTGACGTGGGCGATCATGAAACCGGAGTTCAGCCCCGCGTCGCGCACCAGGAAGGGCGGCAGCCCGGAGAGGTTGGCGTCGATCAGCAGCGCGATGCGCCGCTCCGCCAGCGCGCCGATCTCGGCGATCGCCAGCGCCATCTGGTCGGCCGCGAAAGCCACCGGCTCGGCGTGGAAGTTGCCGCCGGACAGCGCCTGATCGCCGAACAGCAGCGGGTTGTCGGTGACGGCGTTGGCTTCCACCAGCAGCGTGCGCGCGGCCTGCAGCAGCAGGTCGCGGCAGGCGCCCATCACCTGCGGCTGGCAGCGCAGGCTGTACGGGTCCTGCACGCGCTCGTCGGCCACCAGGTGCGATTGCCGGATCGCGCTGCCGGCCAGCAGCTCCCGGTACGCGCGCGCCAGCGCGATCTGCCCGGGCTGCCCGCGCGCGGCGTGGATGCGTGCGTCGAAGGGTGCGTCGCTGCCGCGCGCGGCATCCACCGACAGCGCGCCCACCGCCACCGAGGCTTCCAGCACCCGCTGCGCCATGAACAGCCCGTGCAGCGCCAGCGCGGTGGATACCTGCGTGCCGTTGATCAGCGCCAGTCCCTCCTTGGGCGCCAGTGCCAGCGGTACGAGGCCGGCGTCGCGCAGCGCCTGTGCCGCCGGGCGGCGCAGGCCGTCCACGCGAACTTCACCCTCGCCCATGAGCGCCAGCGTCATGTGCGCCAGCGGCGCCAGGTCGCCCGAGGCGCCCACCGAGCCCTTGGCCGGAATGCAGGGGCTGATGCCGGCGTTGAGCAGCCCCAGCAGCGACTCGATCACCACCGGCCGCACCCCCGAGCAGCCGCGCGCCAGGCTCGCGGCCTTGGTGGCGAGCACGAGCCGCACCACGGGCTCCGGCAGCTCCTCGCCCGTGCCCACGGCGTGCGAAAGGATCAGATTGCGCTGCAGTTGCGCGAGCTGGTCGTCCGGGATGTGCGTGTGCGCGAGCTTGCCGAAGCCGGTGTTGATGCCGTAGGCCGGCGCGCCGCGCGCCAGCAGCGCGGACACAGCCTCGGCCGAGGCCCGCACCGGGCCCCAGGCGCCTTCGGGCAGGGCCACGGTGGCGGGCCCGGCCCAGAGGCGGTGCCAGGTCTGCAGCGGCACGCGGCCGGGATCGAGCAGCAGGCGGGACGGATCGGAGGAGACGGGCAAGGGAAGCCTTTCGTGGGGAAGGTCGGGACGAGGAGGCAAACGCCGCTGCTCAGCCGAGCATGGGCAGCTTCAGGCCGTGGCGGCGGGCGCAGTCCTGCGCGGCCTCGTAGCCGGCGTCGGCATGGCGCATCACGCCGCTAGCGCAGTCGTTGACCAGCACGCGCGCCAGGCGCCGCGCCGCGGCCTCGGTGCCGTCGGCCACGATCACCATGCCGGCGTGCTGCGAGTAGCCCATGCCCACCCCGCCGCCGTGGTGCAGCGAGACCCAGGTCGCGCCGCCGGCGGTGTTGAGCAGCGCGTTGAGCAGCGGCCAGTCGGAGACGGCGTCGGTGCCGTCCCGCATGCCCTCGGTTTCGCGGTTGGGGCTGGCGACGGAGCCGGTGTCGAGGTGGTCGCGGCCGATGACGATGGGCGCCTTGAGCTCGCCGCGCGCCACCATCTCGTTGAAGGCCAGGCCCGCGCGGTCGCGCTCGCCCAGGCCCAGCCAGCAGATGCGCGCCGGCAGCCCCTGGAAGGCGATGCGCTCGCCCGCCAGCGACAGCCAGCGCTGCAGGCCGGCGTTGTCCGGGAACAGCTCGCGCACCTTGGCGTCGGTGCGGTGGATGTCCTGCGGGTCGCCCGACAGCGCCACCCAGCGGAACGGGCCCTTGCCCTGGCAGAACAGCGGGCGGATGTAGGCGGGGACGAAGCCGGGGATGTCGAAGGCGCGCGCCACGCCGGCGTCCAGTGCCACTTGGCGGATGTTGTTGCCGTAGTCCACCGCGGGCACGCCCAGCTCGCGCAACTCCAGCATCGCCCGCACGTGCTGCGCGCAGGACTCGGCCGCCGCCGCGCGCAGCGCCGCGTGCTGCGCCGGGTCCTGCTGCGCCGCCTCCCAGCGCTCCACGCTCCAGCCCAGCGGCAGGTAGCCGTGCAGCAGGTCGTGCGCGGAGGTCTGGTCGGTCACCAGGTCCGGTTTCAGCCGTCCGTCGCGGGCCCGGCGTGCCAGCTCGGGCAGCACTTCGGCGGCATTGCCCAGCAGGCCGATGGAGACGGCCTCGCCGCGTTCGGTGTGGTGGCGGATGAGGGACAGCGCGTCGTCGAGGTCGCGCGCCTGCTTGTCGAGATAGCGGGTGCGCAGGCGGGCGTCGATGCGCGGCTGGCGGCATTCGATGATCAGGGAACAAGCGCCGGCGAGGCTGGCGGCCAGGGGCTGCGCGCCGCCCATGCCGCCCAGCCCGGCGCTGAGGATCCAGCGCCCGCGCGCGTCGCCACCCCAGTGCTGGCGCGCGGCCTCCATGAAGGTTTCGTAGGTGCCCTGGACGATGCCCTGGCTGCCGATGTAGATCCAGCTGCCGGCGGTCATCTGGCCGTACATGAAAAGGCCGCGGCGGTCCAGCTCCTCGAACTGCTCCCAGGTGGCCCAGCGCGGCACGAGGTTGCTGTTGGCAATGAGCACGCGCGGCGCGTCCGGGTGCGTCCTGAACACGCCCACCGGCTTGCCCGATTGCACCAGCAGCGACTCGTCGTCGCCGAGCTCGCGCAGGCTGGCCAGGAGCTGGTCGAAGCAGTGCCAGTCGCGCGCGGCGCGGCCGATGCCACCGTAGACCACCAGCCGGCGCGGGTCCTCCGCCACCTCGGGGTCCAGGTTGTTCTGCAGCAGCCGCCAGGCGGCCTCGGTCTGCCAGCTGCGGCAGTGCAGTTGCGCGCCGCGCGGCGCGCGAACCACGCGCTCGGGATCGAAACGGGGGGCGGAAGGCATGGCGCACTCCTTCGGGCAGTTGGGCCGCCGTGCCGAGTGCGCGGCGTGCGCCTAGGGTACGCCCGCCACGGCGCGGGGACTACAGCGGCATGCCCAGGCGCAGTTGCCAGAAGTTGATCGCGGGATTCGGGTCCTTCACGCCGCCGTTGGAGAAATGTTGAAACCGCAACGAGAGCTCCGTCCCGCCGGCGCTGCGCCAGCCCGCGCCAAGGTGGTCGCCGAAGGTGAAATTGCTGCCCACGCGCTTGGTCATCGTGCGAAAGCGCGGCGTGACGACGTTGAGCCCGATGCCGGCCTCGACGAAGAAGCCCGCGGGCGAGCCGCCGGACCACCAGCGCAGCACCGGCGTGTAGCCGGCCTGGGTGAAGTTCTCATGCCCTTCGGGCACGTCGGCGCGCCAGCGGCCCACCGACAGCTCGTGGTAGCCGCCCAGCAGCCCGGAGCCCAGCGGGCGCGACCAGGACCAGTCCCAGTTCAGGCCCAGCGTGACGGCGCGGGTGTCCGTCTGCTCCCCGTACTGCACGATGGCCCGGTCGGGTGTCCAGGGCGAGTCGCCGGCGGCGGCCAGCGCCGCCACCGGACACAGCAAGAGCGCGGCCAGGATATGTCGCATTATTGGTTTCTCCCACAGTTGTTGAGGCGGCAACGCTGGCCGCCGTTTTGAGACGATAGCGCAGGCCAGCCTGCCCGGTGGCCGGTGGGGGCTGGGCGTGAAGCGGTCCTGGCGGGCGGCTTCGAGAGCCGGTCCGCCGCGCGGGCGCGGTGGCCGAGGCTTCAGTCGAGGAGCTCGATGTCCTGGCTGCTGACGAAGCGCTGCCAGTCGGCGCGCGGGATGGCGGCGCTGCCGCGGTAGTCGCCGTCGTTCCAGCTCAGCGTCACGTCCTCATCGCCTTCTTCGTACTCCACCAGGCCGGGCCGGATGGGCAGTTGCGGGCCGTCGCCCTCGCGGTATTCGACGCGGCCAGTGATGCGGGCGGTCCTGTTCATGGTGACTCCTTGCCGAAGGGAAGCCTCAATCGGAGCAACCGATGTGCCACGAAACCCGGGAAATGCTCGGGAGAGGGCGGGCCGGGCCGGGGGACGAGGTCAGTCGAAATCCGCGTCCAGCACCACGCGGTAGCGCGCCTTGCCGGCGCGCAGGTGCGCCAGCGCGTCGTTGACGCCGCTCATGGGGAAGCGCTCCACCAGCGCCTCGATGCGGTGGCGCGCGGCGAAGTCGAGCATGGCCTCAAGGTCGCCGCGAGAGCCCGTGGGCGAGCCCGAGACGCTCTTGGCGCCGCCGATGAGCGTGAAGGCCGAAACCGCGACGGGCTGCGGCACCGCGCCCACCACGTGCAGCCGCCCACGCGGCGCCAGCGTGGCCATCAGCGCTTCCCAGTCCAGTGCGGCGTTGGCGGTGTAGAGGATGAGGTCCAGCGTGCCGGCGATGGCCGCCAGCGCGGCCGGGTCGGTGCTGTCCACCACGCGGTGCGCGCCCAGCCGCAGCGCCTCGGCATGCTTGGAACTGCTGGAGCTGAAGGCCGTCACTTCGCAGCCCCAGGCCGAGGCGAACTGCAGCGCCAGGTGGCCGAGCCCGCCGATGCCCACCACGCCCACGCGCGCGGTGGGCGCGATGCGCAGGTCGCGCAGCGGCGCGAACACCGTGATGCCGCCGCACAGCAGCGGCCCGGCGCTGGCCGGGTCCAGCGCGTCGGGCAGCGGCAGCACCCAGGCCCAGTGCGCGCGCACCCGGTCGGCGAAGGCGCCGGGGCGACCGACGATGGTGGGCTGCGCGCGCAGGCACAGCTGCTGGTCGCCGCCCAGGCACCAGCGGCAATGCATGCAGCTCGAAGCCGTCCAGCCCAGTCCCACGCGCTGGCCGATCTCCAGTCCCAGGGCCTGCTCGCCCAGCGCCACCACGCGGCCCACGGCCTCGTGTCCGGGCACCAGCGGCCACTGCGTCTGGCCCCACTCGTCGTCCAGCATGGACAGGTCGGAATGGCACAGGCCGCAGTGCTGCACCGCGACTTCCACCTCCTGCGGCCCCAGCGGCCCTGGGTCGAAGCAGTGGCGCTGCAGCGGCTGACCGGCCGCGTGCGCGGCCCAGGCGGTGATCAAGGTCATGGCGTCATTGGCGTGAGGCGGGGATGCGGCACGCGGCAAGGGCTGTACCCAGGGCCTGGCGCGGGAGGCGGCGCGCCTTCGGCCATCAGCTGACAGCCATCTCCACGGTGGCGTCACCGGTCAGCGCGAAACATACAGCTTGCTAAGAATTTTATGAACTAACGACCGAGCGTTTCGTGCTTCGGACGGTGGAACCGATGCGTATTCCTTGATGCGCCGAGGGTTTGGGTCCCCCTTGAAGGCCGGTTTGAGTCCCCTCAACCTTCAGCAGCGTGATTCCGCGAGGGTGATTTGTTTCGGCCTTGTTCGTCCCTGGCAGGCTGGGGTGGGCTCACCCTGGAATGCCCCAACTCCGCACAACCGGGGGCACATGGCGCGCGCTGCTGAAGGTGCGAACCCTGTATGAAAGGTGAAAAGAAGGTTTTGGAAGGGAAATTTAGGAAGGAGCCTCAGGAGCTTTCAGATGCGGTTCAACGAGAGGTTGTTATTGTTCAAACGCTAAGGCGTTAGTTCAAAGCCATAGTGGACACAATGATGGGGCGGTCCATGGAGGGAAGGACTCGCGCTGGGCGTGCAGGGCTGATGGCCTCGCATGCATTTCCCGGGTGCCAAAGCGTCGCACCCCCTTGACAATGGATTCGCACTAGGGGCAGAGCTATGACCAAGGACACGACCACACGCATCAAGGACGACGGCCTGCGCTACGCCAGCAAGGTTTCAGGCTCGCCCTTCAGCGGACGCGGACAGACGCGCTCCTGCTTCAAGTGCGGGCAGCACCGATCGGCCGACCAACTCATGAGCCAGCGCCTGCTCGGCCGCGTGCACATGGTGTGCAAGCCCTCGTGCAAGGCGCTGGCGCTGCTGTCCCAGGAGCCGATAGAGGCGCCCGCCATCAGCACGGTGCCGGACGCGTCGAGCTGACGCGTTCCGCCGTGCGCGGGCCTCCCGCCACGGCCATGCACGCACCCGGCGCCACTCCGGCTCGCCGGAACGGCTCCGACCAGAAGCCTCAGCGTGGCGCCGAGGCTCCAGGACATGCGCTCTTCGAACGGAAGGCCGCCAAGGCAGCCCCGGGCTCATGGGAAATCCCGCGGCCTACGGCAAATGGGATCCAGGCGGCCGATCGCCGGCTTCCTGCGCCGGCGCGGCGACGCAGCACACCACGTCCCCCACACGCAGGCGTCCGCCGCGCAGCACGCGCGCCGTGACGCCGCCGTGGCCCCGCATCGCGGCGTAGCCGCCGGGGCCCAGGGCCTCCTCCATGCGCGAGCAAGGCTCGCAGGGACCCGTCACCTCCAGCTCGACCTCGTCGCCCAGCCGCAGCCGCAGCGGCACCTGCGGCAGCGGGCTGCGCGCGGCCAGCAGGTTCAGGCCCGATACGACCAGGTTGCGCCGCAGCAGCGAAGCCTCCAGCGCCGGCCGGCCCAGCAGCGCGGCCAGCACCGGCAGGTGTTCGTACTGCAGCAAGGTCACCTGGCGGCGACCGCCGCCTCGGCCACCTGAGCTGCGGTCACCGTCCAGTCCGCGCCCGGCCACGGCCAGCGCCTCCTGTATGCCCACCGCAGCCACGCCGCGCGCCGGGCGCAGCCAGATCGATTCCAGCCGCCCCGCCTGCGGGACGCGAGCGACGAGCTCGCGCAGCAGCATCCCGGCTCAGTTCAGGGCTGTGGCGCCTCGCCGCCCTCGGCCGCGGGTTGTGGCGCAGCTTCCGTCGGCGCAGCGGGTTGCGCTGCATCGGCCGCCACCGGCTCCGCAGCCGGCGCCGGATGCGGCTTCTGGCCTTGGCCCTGCGGAGTGCCACGCTCCTGGCGCCGCTGCCCCGGCTGCCCGGCTCCACCGCCTTCACGGCGGCCACCCGGCGCGGCGCCCTCACGCGGACCGCGCTCCTGGCGCTGCGGCTGCGCGGCGCTGCCCTCCTGCCGCGGCGCCTCCGAGGCACGAGCGGCTTGAGCCTGAGCCATGCGCTCACGCGCTTCCTGGCGCGCCAGCGTCAGCTGGGCTTCCAGCGCCTCGGGCTTGATGCCCTTGAGCACGCAGAAGTTGGACGGCGACAGCGTGGTGCGCTCGAAATCGCGCAGCAGCAGCGCGCGCTCGCGGCGCTCCGGATCGGTCTCGCGCAACGCCGGCTCGGCCTCGCGGCGCGGCGCGTCGAAGCGCTCACCACGCGCATGCGCCGGCGCGCCTTCATGGCGGCGCGGCCCCGGCCCGCCCTGGCGCTC
>Ga0065721_10006385_pt1 | contig 17129 bp, 15 predicted proteins | sample Mesricmetagenome_FD_59108 | JGI IMG/M metagenome (GOLD analysis project Ga0065721, IMG submission 59108) | Mesophilic microbial community from rice straw/compost enrichment Sample: eDNA_1 v2 (version 2) | ecosystem: Engineered > Solid waste > Grass > Composting > Bioreactor | place: USA: Davis... | reverse complement strand
TGCATATCGGCAGTTATGACGAGGAGGGGCCGCTGCTGAAGCACCTGCATGAGGAGGTAATGCCGGCCCGTGGCCTCACCTTCAACGGCAAGCATCATGAGATCTATATCGGCGATCCGCGCAAGACCCTGCCGGAACGGCTCAGGACGATCCTGCGCCAGCCGGTGCGTGCCGTGTGAACACGGAAAAGCCCCGGCGGGGCAGCCGGGGCTTTTTGCGCTTCAGAGGGAGGGACTGAAGCTTCGGGGAGCTCTGTGCTCGCCCTGCCTTACGGAGAGGCCGGAGCCTCGGTCGGGGCAGTGGCGCCGCCATCAGCCGGGGTCTCGGTCGCCGGGGCCGGAGCCTCGGTCGCCGGAGCTTCCGTTGCCGGAGCCGGAGTGGCGGGAGCCGTTTCAGTCGCGGGCGCCTCGGTCATCGGGGCGGGCTCGGTGCCGGTCGCGGGGGCTTCGGTCATCGGAGCCGGAGCCGTGCCGGGATCGGTCGCCGGAGCTTCGGTGGTCGTCGTGCTCTGGTCGACAGTGGTCGACGGACCGGAGTTGGCCGAGAACACGAGATAGCCGATGGCAAGCAGCGCCAGAGCGACGATGATGCCGACAAACCAACCGGTACCGTTGCTTTCACGCGTATAGGTGGTGCGGCTGTTGTCGCTGGTGTAAAGGTTGTCGCGATCGGGGTTGGTCATTTGCAAACGCTCCTTGGTGTGCAAGTGGTCGGCAAAGAAACGTTGGGGTATAGCCATTCGTTCCCGGATTCGTGATCCAGGTAATTGCTACAGCTCTACTTGGTAAAAAGCGCGCAGATTCAGCCCTTTACCTGAAGTATTCTCCGGGTGGGCGAGAAAGCCGATTGTGGCTTTTTCGTGGAATTTCGCGATTTTCCGGGACTCTTATAGGTCGGGGGCGGCAGACTTGCCGGGCTTCTTGGAGATGCGGTCGATGAGCGCCAGGAAGAGGGCCGAGACGATGAAGGCGATGTGGATCGCGGTGTACCAGAAGAGGTGGCTCGGCGTGTAGATCGTGACATTGAGGAACACCTGCAGCAGGTGGATCGAGGAGATGGCGACGATCGTCGAGGCCACCTTGATCTTAAGCGAGCCGGCATCGATCTGGCCAAGCCAGTGTACCTCTTCCTCGTTGTCGAAGCGCGACACGAAGTTCTCGTAGCCCGAGATGATGACCATCACCAGGAGCGAGGCGATGAGCGCGGCGTCGATAAGGCCGAGGATCTTGAGGATGACCTCAGTATCGTCGAGGCCGATGACGTGCGAGGCAAAGTCCCAGAGCTTCAAGCCGAAGGAGACGGCATAGATCGCGAGCGCCAGGCCAAGCCCGAAATAAAAGGCGACCAGAAGCCAGCGCGAGGCGAGGATGACGCTTTCGACGAGGAGTTCCAGACGCTTCACTTGATGCTCTCCGGTTTGGCGACGGCGGGGAGGAATAGCGAGAATCGTCCGGCCGGGGAAGGGCGTCCGATACATACCGGGCAAGCAAAAGGCCGGGCTCGGAAGCCCGGCCTCTTGTTCCTACCCGCGGCGCCGATTACTGGGCGCTGGCGACGTAGGGCGTGACCAGCGGGGTGATGCGGCGCACCATCACACGGCGGTTCTCGCGTTCCGCAGCCTGCGTGCGGATCTTGAGGTAGCGCTCGCCGTAGCCCTGGGTCGCGAGGTTCTCCGGCGGGACACCGTAGAAGTCGGTCAGGATGCGGGCGACGGTGGCGGCACGCCGGTCCGAGAGCTCGAGGTTCGAGATATCGGAGCCGACCGCGTCGGTGTGGCCTTCGATGAGGAAGGTCTCGGCCGGGTTGCGGGCGAGCAGGTCCAGCATGGCGCCGGCGACGGCGCTCAAATTGTTCACCTGGTCGCGCCCGACATTGGCCGAGCCGGTCTCGAAGGTCAGGTTGCCGATCTCCAGGCGCCGCACCATGTCGCGGACACGGGCCGAACGCTTCACCTCGTCGATGGAGTAGAGACGGGTGACCTGTTCCACCGGCGGCTGGGCGAAGAACGTCTCGATTCTATCCTGGTCGGCATAGCGCGCATCGAGCACGTACTCGCTGACGGGGATGTTGAGACGCAGCGGCGGCAACTCGCGGGCGGGGTCGCGCCACTCGAGGAGATCGTCGTAGTAGCGGTCGTCGAAGTAGGCGAGGATATACTCCTGCCCGTCCGGCGTGATGCGCGAGCGGCGCAGGATGTCGCCGTTGCGGTTGCGCACCGTGACGATCTGCGTGCCATCGGGCCGCAGCACCGTCTCGCGGATGCGCCCGTTGCCGAGCTGTTCGTAGTAGACCTCGTCCGCCTCGTATTCGAGGAACCGCTCGGTGTCCTGGCCACGGTTGTTGATGATGAGCTGGTTGCCCACCTCNACGATCACCTGGGTCAGNACGTCACCGTAGTTCACGTTGANGTTGTTGTTCTGCACGTTGTTGGTGACATTGTTGTTNGTGACGTTGTTGGTCACGTTGGTGACGTTCGTAACGTTCGTCTGNTTGACGATNGTCACGTTCTGCGGAACGGTCACCGGCTGGAGGGCCTGGACCTCGACGCGCTCACCGGTCTCTTCGGTCGCCGAAACGATGGTGGCCTGCTCGACGGCGAGCTGGGCCTGGGCCTCGACGTCACTGGTGGGCGGAGCCACCGGTTCGGCCGGGGCAGGGGCGGGAGCCTCGGCGCTGGCGTCGACCTCGGGGGCCGGTTGGCCCTCGACGGGAGCGATAGCGGCATCCTTGGCGCTGTCGAGCACGGGGGCCAGATCCTCGGGAGTAACCCCCTCGGGCAGCGTCTCGACGATCTCGACGGCCTGATCGACAGGCGTGTCGGCGCCCGGCTGGCCGGCCACGGGTTCGGTCGGCGCGGGTTCTGCGGGTTGACCTTCCACCGGCGCGGGCTCGGCGGGAGCCGGTTCGGCCGGCTGTTCACCCGCGGGCTGCTCGGGAGCGGGCGCTTCCGGATCTGGCTGCTCCTGCGCCGGCTGGTCGAGGGCCGGGACGGCGGGCAGGGTGATGCCCTGCTCGGCAAGGCACGCTTCGAGCGAGGGATAGCCGGCCTGCGAGCAAAGGGCCACCATTTCGCCGCGCGCGGCATCGAGCTGGGCACGCGTGGCCACCGGATCGCCGCCGGCCATCATGTCGGCAACGGCGCTGTTGTAGGCATCGACCTGGGCCGACAGGGCAGCGCCGATATCGGCACCGGCGGCAGGAGCAGGCTGCTCGGCAGGAGCGGGCTGTTCGACAGGCGTCGGCTGCTCGGTCGGGGCTGGCTCTTCGGCAGGAGCAGGCTCGGCAGGGGCAGGTTCGGCCGGCGCTGCTTCCGGCGCGGCAGCGGGCTGCTCGGCGGCAGGAGGCTGAACCACCTCCGGCTCAGGCGCAGGCTCGGCCGGCTGCTCGGGCGCCGGAGCGGGTTCCTCCACGGGTGCGGGTTCGGGCGTGGGAGCGGGCTCGGGCGCCGGCTCAGGGGCAGCTTCGGGCTGCGGCTGAGGTTCGGGCGCAGGCGCCTCCGTGGGAGCCGGCTCCGGTTCGGGTTCGGGTTCGGGAGCAGGGGCCGGCTCTTCCACCGGCGCGGGCTGAGGTTCGGGTTCGGGCGCTGCTTCCGGTGTGGGCTCGGGCGCGGGCTCCTCGACCACCTCAGGGGCGGGTTCGGGGGCCGGCTGTTCGACGGGCGCCGGCTCCTCGGCAGGAGCCGGTTGCTCGACAGGCGCAGGTTCGGGAGCGGGCTCAGGGGCCGGTTCGGGTACCGGTTCCGGCTGAGGCTCGGGCTGGGGTTCGGGCTCGGGAGGAGGAGCCGCAGGTTCGCCGGAACCGGTGGCGGCGCCGATGCAAGCATCGACGCTCGGATACCCGGCACCGATACAGGCCTGGGCAAACGCGTCGCGCGCAGCCTGCGCGGCCGCTGCATCACCGGACGCTTCAGCCTGCTGGAGGGCCTGATAGGCGGCGGCCAGCCCCGCATCCTGGGCCTGGACGCTCAGCGGCGCGAAGGCCATAACGCCGAGACTCGTCCCGGTCAGTAGCCAATTTCTGAGGCGCATCTGTTTTTCCTTCTCGTGCCGGGTCCGAAGCAGATCGCTCCGTACCCATTTTCTTGTCGCAACCGGCTCACGGAAAGCCGCAGGCGGTCGTTGCGGATATTGCTCCCACATTGCGAAGGGACAGCATCTGTTGCCGCTTCTGAACCGAACCTGAACGAACGTCTAGCTTCGTAGCCTCCCTCGCAATCCTCCCGCGCCTGCCGCAACGCGGGCTTTTCCCGCCGGGTTCCACAGCCGGAGGGTGGTAGAGGACCGCCTGCGATCTTGGCGCAATTGCGGCGGAGTGTCTGGCCAGTAAGCAGGCGAGGTGCTAGGGGCAACGGAACTGTTCCGAGGCGGCCCATGCAGCAAGCGTTCGAGACGTTGACCATTGCCACTGCCGGCAAGGGCCTGACCGAGTTCACGCGAAGCGTTCGCGGTTTCGTGGCCGGCTCGGGCGTCGGCAAGGGCGTGCTGACCGTTTACGTCCGGCACACGTCGTGCTCGCTCCTCATCCAGGAGAACGCCGATCCGGACGTGCAGGTCGACCTCGAAGGCTATTTCCGGCGGCTGGTGCCGGAAGGCATGGAGTGGCTGACGCACACGACCGAAGGGCCCGACGACATGCCGGCGCACATCAAGGCGGCGCTGACGCAGACCTCGCTGTCGATCCCGGTGATCGACGCGCAGCCGGTGCTGGGCACCTGGCAAGGCATCTATCTTTTCGAGCATCGCGCCAGCCCGCACCGGCGGCAGGTGGTGCTGCACGTGATCGGGGAATAGGTAATGGAGTGGAGCGAAATCGCGGCCTACTGGCCGTTCGTCCTCGGCCTCATGGCGACGGGCGTGTTCTCTGGGCTGGCGGCGGGACTGCTGGGGATCGGGGGCGGGGCGATCATTGTGCCGGCGCTCTCCAACGCGCTCCTGTGGCTCGGCTACGACGCCGACGTCGTCATGCATGTCGCGGTGGGCACCTCGCTCGCCATCATCATCCCCACCGGCATCATGAGCGCGCGCTCGCACCACAAGCGCGGAGCGCTCGACATGAAGGTGTTCCGGCTCTGGGCGCCGTTCATCCTTGTCGGCACGCTGATCGGCGGGTTGATGGCGGGGCTCTATTCCGGGGACGTGCTGCGCATCGTCTTTGCGGTCATGGCCTTCGTCATCGCCGCCAACATCGTCTTTGCCTTCCAGACCAAGCTGATGGGCCACCTGCACGGCTCGAACCTCACCCACCGAATCTGCGCCTTCATCGTCGGCTACATCTCGGCGCTGATGGGCATCGGAGGCGGATCGCTCTCGGTGCCGACGCAGGTGGCGTTCGGCGCGACCATGCACCGGGCGGTCGGAACCTCGGCGGCGCTCGGCGTGGTCATCGCCTTTGCCGGCACTATCGGCTTCATCGTTTCCGGCTGGGGCGCCACGGGGCTGCCCCCGCTCAGCATCGGCTACATCAACCTGGTGGCCCTGGTGCTGGTGGCGTCGCTCGCCGCACTCTTTGCGCCGCTGGGCGCGGCGCTCGCCCACCGGCTCGACCAGAAGACGCTCAAATACGTCTTCGCGGTCTTCCTCGTTCTCGTGGGGCTCAACATGCTCTGGAAAGTGGTCGCCGGATAAGCGAACCGGCCGGAAAGCGTTCCTCGACGAGAGGCTTTCCGGCCGGTTGAAAAAGAGGTCGGTGGGAGCGATCAGTGACTACGGCGGAAGCTCCCACCTCCCCAAGCCCCCTCTGTTAATGAAGGGGAACCGGATTTCAACCCGCAGATAATGGCGGCAGTTGCCTCATTCCAGTCTGCGGGACTGAAAAACCTCTAGTTGTTGCCGATTTCCCACTCCACCTGGACCACGATGGAGAAGGTGAGCTCGCCACCCTCGACCGGCACCGAGGAGTCGCCGGCGCGGGCATAGGCGGCTTCCATCATCGGGCGGGGCGGCTGGTCGAAGGTCTGGCTCTCCGCGATCTTCTCGATCTCGCCCAGCGTCTCGCCGGCCACCTCGGCATAGAGCTCGGCCTTGCGGCGGGCGTCGGCGAAGGCGGCGCGGCGCGCTTCGTCATAGAGATCGCTGGGATCGGCCACCGAGAAGGTGACGCCGTTGACGGTGTTGGCGCCGACGGTCACCGAGCGGTCGAGGATCTGGCCGAGCGACTCGAGATTGCGCACGCGCACGGCTACCGAATTGGAAACCTGATAGCCGCTGATCTTGGGGGGAAGGCTGTAGCCGTTCTCGTCGCGCTCGTCCGAGTAGACGTAGTTGGGACTGACGGAGAAGCCCGACGTCTGGATGTCGCGCGATTCGATGCCGGCTTCCTCAAGCGCCTCGATGAGGTCGGCCATGGCCTCGCTGTTGGCGTCGAGCGCCTCGCGGGCGGTGGCGCCCTGGGTGGTGACGCCGGAGTTGATGAAGGCGGTGTCAGGAGCGGCGGTGACTTCCCCACGCCCATCGATGGAAATGGTGCCCGCATAAGCAGGCAGCGCGAAGCCGGCGGTCAGGACGAGGGGGACGAGACCGGTGAGCAGACGCATGCTGAAACTCCTTGAATTATGCCGGCACCTGTCGCCAGCCATTGCGTCAGTATTGCGGCGTACCTGAACGGCAGTTGAACGAAGCTGTGGATGAGGCGCAACCCTCATCGGGCAGGGACCGAGCGGAAGTGCGAGTGGTCCTGATTCAACCAAAGGTTGAGGTACGTAGCGCTTGCGCCGGAGGCGTACGGCGGGTTACTCACACTGACATTTTAGTACGGGGAAGCGATCATGAGTGCTGTCGTGCCGGCCGAAGGTATCCTCATCGGAAGGGCGAGGAGGCCGGGCGTGCCGCATCCTGTGATCGTGACCGTGCGCGACGGGGCGGTGGTCGACATCACCGCCAAGGGTTTCGCCACCGTGCGTGATATCGCCGAGAGCGATGATCCGGCCGGCTATGTGGCTTCGGCGCGCGGCGAAACGATCGGGGATGTCGAGGCGATCGTGGGCAACAGCTGGGCGTCCGGTTCGGACGAGAGCAAGCCATCGCTCCTCTCGCCGATCGACCTGCAGGCCATCAAGGCATCCGGCGTGACCTTCGTCGTATCGCTCCTCGAGCGGGTGATCGAGGAGCAGGCGCGGGGCGACGCCGGACGGGCAGACGCGCTGCGCAAGGAAATCCTCGAGCTCATCGGTACGGACCTTTCGCAACTGGTGCCCGGCTCGGAAGCGGCGATGAAGGTCAAGCACGCGCTGATCGCGCGGGGCGTCTGGAGCCAGTATCTCGAAGTCGGCATCGGGCCGGACGCCGAGATCTTCACCAAGGGCCAGCCGATGTCGTCAGTCGGCTACGGGGCCGATGTCGGGCTGCATCCGGTATCGAGCTGGAACAACCCGGAGCCGGAGGTGGCGCTGGTGGTCTCGAGCCGCGGGCGGATCATCGGAGCGACGCTCGGCAACGACGTCAACCTGCGCGACGTCGAGGGGCGCTCGGCGCTTCTCCTGGGCAAGGCCAAAGACAACAACGCCTCGGCTTCGCTCGGGCCGTTCGTGCGGCTCTTCGACGATGCGTTCACGTTGGAGACGATCTCGCAGGCCGACATCGACCTCACCGTCACCGGCGAGGACGGGTTCGAACTCAAGGGCCGCTCGTCGATGAGCCAGATCTCGCGCACCCCCGAGTCGCTCGTTACCGCGACTATCGGCCCGCATCACCAGTATCCGGACGGGCTGGTGCTCTATCTCGGCACCATGTTCGCTCCCATCCAGGATCGCGACGGGGCCGGCAAGGGCTTTACCCACAAGCTCGATGACATCGTCTCGATATCGACACCGACGCTTGGCACGCTCTCCAACCGCGTGCTGCTCGCCACCGAATGTCCGCCCTGGACGTACGGCACGAGCCACCTGCTGCGCGATCTTGCCAAGGCAGACCTCCTCTAGCTACCCACCTAACCAAAGGCTTTCACGATGACCGAACTCTACAAGAACCTGATCGACGGCGAATGGGTGGGCACCGACGGGGTCGAGAACATCAACCCCTCCAACATCAAGGACGTCGTCGGCGTCTATGCGCGCGCAACCGCCGAGGAGACCAAGCAGGCGATCGCCGCGGCCAAGGCCGCATTCCCGGCCTGGTCGCGCTCGGGCATCCTCGAGCGGCACGCGATCCTGCGCAAGACCGCCGACGAGATCCTGGCGCGCAAGCAGGAACTCGGCGAGCTTCTGAGCCGCGAGGAGGGCAAGACGCTGCCCGAAGGCATCGGCGAGGTGACGCGCGCCGGGCAGATCTTCGACTTCTTCGCCGGCGAGACGCTGCGGCTGGCCGGTGAAATCCTGCCGAGCGCGCGGCCGGGGATCGGCGTCGAGATCACCCGCGAGCCGATCGGCGTCGTCGGCATCATCACGCCGTGGAACTTCCCCATCGCCATTCCTTCCTGGAAGATCGCGCCGGCGCTTTGCTACGGCAATACCGTCGTCATCAAGCCGGCGGACCTCGTGCCGGGCTCGACCTGGGCGATCGTCGACATCCTGGTGCGCGCGGGGCTTCCCAAGGGCGTGCTCAATCTCGTCATGGGCAAGGGCTCGGTCGTCGGTCAGACGATGCTCGACAGCCCCGACGTCAATGCCATCACCTTCACCGGCTCGGTCGGCACGGGTAAGCGCGTGGCGGAAGCCTCGATCAAGGTCGGACGCAAGTTCCAGCTCGAGATGGGCGGCAAGAATCCGACGATCGTGCTCGATGATGCCGACCTCAAGGTCGCTGTCGAGAGCGTGGCGCAGTCGGCGTTCTTCTCGACGGGCCAGCGCTGCACGGCGTCCTCGCGCGTGATCGTGACCGAAGGCATCCACGACAAGTTCGTCGAGGCGCTGGCCGAGCGCACGCGCAATCTGCGCGTGGGCGATGCCCTCCACAAGGACACCGAGATCGGGCCGGTGGTGGATCCCAGCCAGTTGAAGCAGGACACCGACTATATCGAGATCGGCAAGCAGGAAGGCGCCAAGCTCCTTGTCGGGGGCGAGCGCGTGACGCGCGACACCGAGGGCTATTTCCTGCAGCCGGCGCTCTTTACCGAGGCGACCAACTCCATGCGCATCTCGCGCGAGGAGATCTTCGGGCCGGTGGCGAGCGTCATCAAGGTCAAGGACTACGAGGAAGCGCTGGCGACCGCCAACGACACCGAGTTCGGCCTTTCGGCCGGCATCGTCACCACGTCGCTGAAGTACGCAACGCACTTCAAGCGCAACGCCGAGGCCGGCATGGTGATGGTCAACGTGCCGACGGCCGGCGTCGACTTCCACGTGCCGTTCGGCGGGCGCAAGGGCTCGAGCTACGGTCCGCGCGAGCAGGGCAAGTACGCGGCCGAGTTCTTCACGGTGGTCAAGACAGCGTACACGGCTGCCGGCTAGGGTTCTCAGAGGGGGAAATCGACTGTCACTCAATCGTCACGAGTGCTGATTTCCCCCAACCCTTTGGAATCACTAAGCTTGATGACGATGGTACCGCGACCGGCGGAACCTTGCAGGTGGTGTGCGGGTCGTGGTGGCCAGCACGTGACTGCAAAGGTGCCGTTATGGATTCCGCTTTCTTGCGCCAGATGGAAGGCTATGGCCTGACTACCGCCCAGATATTCTACCGACTGCCCGACCAGCCCTCGCTCCTGCAACAGTTCATCTGGCAGCAATACGATCTGGCGCCGCATTTCCCTGAGCTGTCGCAGTTCCTCGAGTTCTGGAACTCCCGCATCGAGGGGCCACTGCATTCGGTGCGCGTGGCACACCACAAGCTGATCCAGCCGGCTGAGTTCCGCGCGGTGAACGGCGTCATCACCGTTCACTAATCCGCGAGGATGAGCTTCCCTGGGAGCGCAGGGCAGGGTTGAGCGATACGCGCAGCCCGCCGGGTCGAACGACAAAAAACCCATGTTAGTCTGGTACTTGTGGTTTGGGCGGAGCTGCGTCCGACCGCTTTCAGGCTTCGTTTGGCTTGGGCGACCCGCTCTTGCCCAAATGCTGGCGCCATTTGCAAGGACGGTTTGCCGGCCCGTAACCAACAGCGAGAAATGCTCATGGCGAAAGCGATCCCCGCCGGTCTTGCAAGGCTGTCCGTGCTTCTCACCGGACCGATTGCGGCAGGCCTGATGGCCTTTCCGGCGAGCGCGCAGCAGGCGGAGCCCTACCGGTTGAGCGTCTCGGACAAGCTGTTCGTCCGGGTTGTCGAATGGAAGGCCTCCGAAGCACTGTTCGAGGAATGGACCGCATTGAGCGGCGAATATCTCGTCGGGCCGACCGGCACGACGTCCTTTCCCTTCGTCGGCGAGACCGAAACCGCGGGCAAGACGCCGAGCGAGCTGGCCGACACCATCGGGCAGGGATTGCAGCAGGCGCTTGGCCTCATCGCGGCGCCCACCGTTTCGATCCAGGTGACCGAGTTCGGGCCCATCTACGTCACCGGCGACGTGCAAGCGCCGGGGGAGTACGAGTATTCGCCGGGGCTCAACGTCATCAAGGCGCTGAGCCTGGCGGGCGGCGAGCGGCGCGCCACGGATTCCAACTCCCGCGCCGAGCGCGAGGTCCTCACCACCAGCGGGCAGTACGATGTGCTGCGCGAGCAGTACCTGCGGCTTCTGGTGCGGCGGGCGCGGCTCGACGCGGAACTTGCCGGGACAGGCGAGATCACCGTACCCGAGGAGATCGCGCAGTCCGAGGATGCGCAGGCGCTGGTTGCCGTCGAACAGGCGATCCTCGAAGCCAATACCCGCCAGCTCAACTCGCAGACCAGCGCGCTGCAGGACCAGGTGTCGCTGCTCGAGCGCGAGCTCGAGACCTTCGAACAGAAGCGCACGACCCTAGAGCGGCAGCTCGGGCTGGCCGAGGAGCAGCTCTCCAACGTGCGCAACCTCGCCGACGAAGGATTGAGCCTCGTCTCGCGCGTCTCCTCGCTCGAAAGCAACGTCGCCGACTTCCAGGGGCGGCTGCTCGACATCGACACCGCCATGCTCCAGGCGCGCCAGGACATCGGCGAGGCCGATCGCGAGCGCGCACGGCTGGCGGACGTGCGCGTCTCGGAACTGACGACCGAGCGGCAGGAGGTCGACGGACAGATCGCGGAGCTCGCCCTGAAGCTTGCAACGCAGGAAGGCCTGGTGCGCGAAGCCGTGACCTATAGCGGCATCGCGGCGAGCGAGGGGCAGGCCGTCGCCACCTATACATACACGATCGTGCGCGGGGGTGAGGAAATTCCCGCCGATACCACGAGCGAGGTCAAGGCCGGCGATGTGGTGATCGCGCGGCTGCAAGTTTCGCAGTGAGGAGGTGAGAGCAGGGCCGACCGGCCCTCGCGATGTTGGTCGATCACATCAGTAAAGGCGTAGTCATGACCATGGTGCAGTCATCGCGGAAAGGCTTGGCGGCAATGCTCGCGCTTCTCTTCTCGCTGCCGGCGGCAGCGCACGGACAGGAGAGCTTCTTCGAGCCGTTCTATACCCTCAACCAGCAGCGCTGGTACGTTTCGGACGGGTGGGCGAATGGCGCCCACCAGAACTGCCTCTGGTCGGCGGGGCAGGTTTCGACCGGCCAGGGAAGGCTGCGGATCGGCTTTGCCGCCATTCCCGCCGGCGACCGCGCCTATAGCTGCGGCGAGGTCCAGACCAAGCAGGCGTTCGGCCACGGCACGTTCGAGGCGAGCGTCAAGACGCCGGCCGGCTCAGGGCTCAATTCGGCGTTCTTCACCTATATCGGCCCGACGCAGGGCTCTCCGCACGACGAGATGGATTTCGAGATATTGACCAGGGATACGCGGACGGTCGAGACGACGACGTTCGTCAACGGCCGAAGCGGGGACGGGTTCGTCGGCAGCGGCGAGAAGCACGCCCTGCCGCACCCCTCCAACTGGGATTACATCGACTATGCGGTGACCTGGGAGCCCGACGAGGTCCGCTTCTATGTGGACCGCAAGCTCGTGCGCACGATCACCGATCCCGCGATGATTCCCAGCAATCCGCAGCGGATCTTCTTCAGCCTCTGGGGCAGCGACACGCTCATCGACTGGATGGGGCCGTTCGAGCGGCCCACAGGGCCGATTTACATGCAGGTCGACTGGGTCGCCTACACAAAGCTCGGCGAAAGCTGCGCGTTCGAAGCCTCGGTGCTCTGCGCCGAGGCAAACTAGCTTGGGCCAAGGGCCCACAGCTCTCCCAAACCGAAGGCCGGGGTCGCCGGCCATCATCAGATACGGCGGACACGCAACCAAGGGGTCTTGAATGAAGCTGGTGTTCTTCCGCGGCAAGGTGCCGAACTTCGGCGACGAGCTCAATCTGCACGTATGGCCGGAGCTGCTTCCGGCCGGCTTCCTCGACGAGGACGAGTCGGAACTCTTCGTTGGCATCGGCTCGATCATCGGCAATCATCTCGATCCCAAAGCGCGCAAGTTCGTGATGGGCTCGGGCTATGCGGGGTACATGGGCCTGCCGGACGTCCATGACGGCACGTGGGATATCCAGTTCGTGCGGGGGCCGCGCACGGCCGAGAAGCTCGGCATCTCGCCAGACCTTTCGATCTGCGACAGCGCGGTGCTCTTGCGGGTCATGGAGCTGCCGGCGCCGGACGAGAGCGTCAACGTCGCGTTCATGCCCCACTACGAGAGCCTTGAGCGGGGCATGTGGGCCGAGGCCTGCCGGCTGGCCGGGATCACGCTCATCGATGCGACCGAGCCGGTCGGGAAGGTGTTGGCGCAGCTGCGCGGCGCGAAGCTCCTCATCACCGAGGCGATGCACGGAGCGATCGTCGCCGATGCGCTGCGCACCCCGTGGATCGGAGCGCGGCCGATCTACAGCGGACACCATATGAAATGGCTCGACTGGTCGGGCGCGCTCGACATCGACCTGCGCATGCACGACCTGCGGCCCTCGAGCGTGCTCGAGTTCTACATCGCGGCTACCGGACGCGGCGGCGGCAAGGGGCGGGCAGGGGCGATCAACGCCTCACCGCTTGCTCGTATCCCCAACTGGGCATTGACCCACATGGCCGCGCGGCACCTGCAGAAGATGGCGCAGATCGAGCCGCAGATGAGCAGCGACGCCAAGATCGCCGAGGTCACCGAGCGTGCCGAGGCGGCGGTGGACCGGTTCGTCAGGAGCAGGGTTTCGGTGGGCTGAGACAGCCACAAAGCCGCGTCCGCAGATCATCCCCGCGAAAGCGGGGATTTTCTTTTCAGCCTCGCTTGAGGATGGCGAATTTCATCTGCAGGAGGCGCTTGCGGGCGAGGACCAGGAGCACCAGCGCGTAGACCACGGCGCAGATGCCGATGGTGGCGGCAAGGCGCAGTATGGGCTCGCTGTCGGCGAGGGCGTTCTGGGTTGCAATGCCGGCGCCGGCCATGGCGAGGGTCGCGAACGCCGGCATGGCGAAGGACCAGAGATAGACAAAGAGCGACACGCCCAGGATGCGGGCGACCATATAAGCGGCGGGCAGCCACATCAGGTAGTTCTGGATGACGATGGCGGTGGTCAGCGCATCGACGCCCCAGGAGTGGAAGAGCAGGACGTAGAGGATCGTGCCGATCTGCTTGGCGACGAGGTAGTAGAACCAGAGGTCGGCCTGCCCCTGGCTCTTGACCAGCGATGATTGCAGCACGCCGATGCTGGCGAGAAGCCCGAGGGCGCAGAAGGCCTGTACGGCGATGACGGCGCCCGTCCAGTTCTCTCCGAACGCCAGCGGGATGAAGTCCCGCGCGATAAGCGCGAGGCCAACGAACACCGGGAACGAGACCACCGAGGAGACGAAGGTGGCAAAGCCATAGGCTTCGCGCAACTTGCCGCGCTCCTTCTGCATGGACGAGAGCAGGGAATAGGAAACGTTGCTGAGGGCGCCGGTGATGAGATCGGAGAGGATCTGGTAGATGCGGCGGGCAAAGCTATAGATGCCGAGGCCGGCGGGACCGAGCAGGGCGCCGATGAGGATCTGGTCGACGCTGATGAGGGTGATGAGGCGGTTGCCGGAGGCGAAGAGCCCGAAGGAGCCGAGTTCCTTCAAGGCCTTCGGCGGGAAGCTCAGGTGCGGCCACCAGCGGGCGGTGACCATGGCGCCGATGCAGGAGACGGCGGCGGTGGCGAGCTGGGAGAACGCCAGGGCCCAGAGGCCGAAGCCAAGCCAAAGGAGTGCCAGGCAACCGACCGCCGCCACCAGCGAGGCGATGGCGGTGCGCATGGCGAGCTTCTTGAACGACATCGAACGCACGAGCAGTGAATTGGGGACGGCCGCGGCCATCTCGAAGATCACGCGCGCGCCGATGAAGGGGATGAGCGCGGCTAGCAGGGGCTCGCCGAGCTGGTCGGCGATCGGCGCGGCGGCGAGGCAGAGCACGGCATAGATGAGCAGGCCGGAGCCGACGCAGAGCCAGAAGACGGCGTCGAGATGGCGCCGCTCGAGTCCGACGCGCTGGATCAGCGCCTCGCCGAAGCCGGCCGGAGCGATGGCCGTGCCGAGGGTCGCAACGCTGGCGGCAAAGGCGACAAGGCCGAACTCTGCGGGCACCAGCACCCGCGAGGTCGCCATGAAGACGAGGATGCCGAAGGCGGCGGGCGCAAAGCTGCTGACCACGGACCAGAAGGCACCGCGCACGGCTGCGACCGTGCGGCCGGTCTTGACGTGGTCGAGGCTGTTGCCCGTGTCGATGGCGCCGGCTGCCGTCATGCGCGCGCCACCTGCGGCGTCGGCGCGGGGCCGGTGGGAGTATGAGAGATGCGCTCGAGCCGTGACTGGACGAAGCGCTCGAAGTCCGGCGTCAGCCGGCCCAGGGTGCGGATGGCGAGGCCGCGGGCGCGCAGGCGCAGCGCCTCGGCAAGCGGAAGCTTGCCGTCGAGGCCAGGCAGTACCAGCGCCTTGGCGAGCGTGCGGGCGCGGTCGACCGCTGGCGCGGCAAAGAGCGGATTGGCGAGGAAGGCACGGCGGCGTTCCCTCGGCATCTGGCTCCAGACGATGCGTTGCAGGGTCTGCACCGAACGCTTGAGGTCGAGCTCGCGGCGCAGGTAGGAGGATTTGAGCTCAGCGTTCCGGGTCGTCTGCTCGGCATTCTCGGCCCATACGGCGAGCGGGGTCATGGCGACGTAGGTCGGCTCGCAGATCGAGAAGGTGCGCATGTACTCCTGGAGCGTCGCGGTACAGGCGAACTGAATCTCGAGCGGCGAGCGCGCGTCGCGCGACCAGAAGAGCCCGCCATTGGAAACACCGATGCCGATGAGCAGCGACTGGCGGAAGTCCTCGGGGCGGTAGAGACCTTCGACGAAAAGGTGGTCGAGCACGCCGCCTTCGCTGAGGTGCGCGCGATCGGTGCCGCTCGCATGCTCGACGAGCTGGTTGCGCAGCACGATCTCGATGTTGTTGTCGCGGCAGAGCGCGATGTTTTCCTCAAAGAAGGTCGGCAGGATGTAGTTGTCGTCCTCGACCACGCAGAAATAGTCCGCGTCATGCGGGTTAACAGCGGTGAAGCACTGGTCGATGTTCTTGGAGGCGAAGCGCTGCGGCGCGTTGTGGGTGTAGCGGATGCGCGGATCGCCCAGCGCTTCGAGGGCGAGGCGGCCGGACTGGTCCGGATCGTCGTCATAGACGTCGCAGACCCAGTTCGCCCAGGTCTGGGCAATGAGGGACGAGAGCGCGCGCTTCAAGGCTTCGGGACGCTTGTAGGTGGGGGTGCGCACGTGAACGAGGCCAGCGTTGCGTTCAGCCATCGGTCATTCTCCTGCGACTAGGCCCGGGCGGGGTTCGGCAGCCGGCGGGCTCGGTTGGCGGCGCGGAACGCTCGAGGGCGCGCTCCGCATCAGCATGGCCAGGCCATGCGCGGCATAAACGAAGGTGGCGACCGCGAGGATCGAGCGGACGCTGAACTCGAAGAACACCTCAACCTCGATGAAGCTGCGCAGAATCAGCAGCACCTGCATGCCGAGAAGGAACGCGTTCTCGGCGGTGGGGCGGGCGAGGGCGTAGACGGTCATGAGGATGGCGCCGCCATAGATGATGAAGACCTGCAGGCCGAGGCCGACGAGCCCGATCTCGACGGCGTTGGAGATGTAGGTGTTGTGGAAGTTGAAGCCGGCGCCCGAGGGCACTAGGAACATGGCCCAGAGCTGCTCGGCGGGGGCGAAACCCGGCACCCAGAACGCGCGGTAGCCGAGGCCCTGCAGGGGGCGTTCGGCAATGAAGGAAAGGCCGATCGCCCAAAGATCGGTGCGGCCGGTCAGCGTCGCGTCCTTGCCGGAGCTGTTGAGGATGTCGGCGAGTAGCGTTTCCCCGTTGGTCATCAGGAACAGCGCGAAGGCGGCTGTGCCGATCAGCCCGCAGACGGCGAGGAACACCTTCTGCATGCCGGTCAGACGCTCGGTGAGCATGACGGCGAGGATGATGCCGACACAAGGCACGACCATCATGATGGCGCCGGCCGACTGGGCAAGAACGAGAAGCGGCGGCGAGATCAGCGCCCCGCCAAGGCCTCCCAGACGGAGGATGAGGGGCGAGTTCCTGTCGAAGAGGATGGCGACGGAAACGAGGGCGAAGACCGCCACATGCGCGGCGAAAGCGTTCTTGCTGCCGAAGATGCCCAACCAGGCCGAACCCATGGGACGATAGCCGATGGCGAGGCTGAGCACGACGCCGATGGCATAGACGACGAAGAGCATCCGCAGGAGGCTCGTCGGCGTGATGCGGCCGGCAATGACGATGGCGATGGCGAGCGTCAGGCCGAGCTGAAGGGAATAGCGCAGCGTCAGTTCGGGATATTGCGACCAGAGGGTCGAAAGCAGGCAATAGGCCGGCAGGAGCAGCAGGTACCACCAGCGGGCAAAGAGCCAGGCGCTGTGCTGAATGTTGCTGGCGATCAGCAGGCAGCCGAAGCCGAGGAAGGTCGCGGCCGAGAGCGAGCGGAAGATCGGATTGAGCACCAGCGCCGAAAGGGCGATGAACGTGAGGACCGCAGCCACATCGACGGGCACGAAGCGCGGCGCGACGGTGCGGGAGGCCTGGATCATTGGGCCGCCACCCCCGCCTGCCGCGCGGGCACCGGCGCGACGAGCTCGATATTCTCGGCAGGGATGAAGCCGGCGGCATAGAGGCCGGCAGCATCCTCGCAGACGACCCGCAGGTTCTCGCGGCCGAGATCGGCGAG
>Ga0065721_10050909_pt1 | contig 17135 bp, 19 predicted proteins | sample Mesricmetagenome_FD_59108 | JGI IMG/M metagenome (GOLD analysis project Ga0065721, IMG submission 59108) | Mesophilic microbial community from rice straw/compost enrichment Sample: eDNA_1 v2 (version 2) | ecosystem: Engineered > Solid waste > Grass > Composting > Bioreactor | place: USA: Davis... | reverse complement strand
CGCGGCGTCATGGCGTCGCCCCTGGCGTCGCGGCCGGGCGCAGCGCCTCGGCGGGGTCCCGCCGGTGCCAGGCCCGCGCCGACGCTTCGAGCGTCGTCGTCGCCTCGCGGCTGCCGGCACCGAGCTGCAGCGCTTGCAGCGTCACGGGCGTCTCCAGCGCCGCCACGTCGGCGGCAAAGGCACCCAGGGCGTGGAAGCGGCCCGAGAGCCGCAGCGCGATCGGTACCTCGGCCAGGTGGGCCCGGGTCTGCGCCGGCTCGGGGCGGATCAGCTCCACTTGCAGCCCGTGGCGCTGGGCCGCCTGGTGCAGCGCGGACAGCAGCGTTTCGAGCTGGCCCGGCGGCGGCAGGCGGTGCTCCAGGTCGGCGGAAAGGTCCTGCAGCTCCTGGCGGCGTCGCTGCAGCGGCGCGAGCTGCGCGGCTTGCGCCAGCTTGGCCGTGAAGGTTCGGCGCAGAACGGGCTCCCGCTCGCGCGCCGCGGCCAGATCGGCGCCGGCGCTGGCCGACAGCAGTCCCCAAGCGGGCAGCGCCACGCCCAGCGCCACCAAGGCGCACAGCAGCCCGCGCGGCAGCGGCGGCCACAGCGCCGGGTTGCGCCAGTCCAGGCCATGGAAGGCGCCGGCAAGCCGGGCAGCGGTGGAGAACGAGGGGCGCGGGAGGCTCATCGGGTTTCAGGCTCCGGAGCGGATGGCCGCGGGCTGCCCCACCGTGGGGCCAGGCTGGGCGGGCGGCGCCATGCCCGGGACAGCGCTGCTGGCGGCCTGGGACGGCGCGGGCGCGGAGGCAGTGGCAGCCGCCGTCGCCGTGGCCGGCAGCGGCTGCAGCTGAAACTCCAGGGTGAAATCGAACAGCCGACGCGCGTCGCGGCCGGCCGGCGCCGCGGCCTTGATCTCCACCAGGGCCACCCGCTGCAGCAGCGCCGTGTCCTGCGACAGCTTGCGCACCAGCGCCTGCACTTCGGCACTGCCCTGCGCCACCCCGCCCAGCGTGAAGCGGTCCGCCTGCTGGCGCAGCGTGGTGAGCTGCACGCCTTCGGGCGTGTGGCGCGCCAGCGCTTCCAGCAGCTGCGCGGGGCGGCGGCGCTCCCACTGCAGGCTTCGCAGCTCCTGCACGCGGCCCTGCAGCACGGTGAGCTCGGCACGCAGCCGGGCCGCGGCCAACAGCGGCGCGTCCAGCGCGGCGATCTCGGCCGACAGCAGCTCATTGCGCCGCTCCTGCGCCGCCGTGCGCCGCTGCAGCGCGGCATAACCGAGCAGCGCCGCCACCAGGCCCAGGCCGGCCGCCGCGGCCAGCAGGACGCTGAAAGCCTGGCGGCGCCGGCGCCGCCGCGCCTCGCGGTAGGGGAACAGGTTGAGCAGCATCACGGCAGGAAGCGCCGCAGCGCCAGTCCGCAAGCCTTGAGGTAGCCCGGTGCCTCGCGCGGCAGCCGTGCCACGTGCACCGCCGCGCCGGGCGCCATGCCCGCGAAAGGATCGGCCACCCGGGTCTCGAAGCCGGTGAGCTGGCCCATGCGCACCGCCAGGCCGGGCAGCGCGGCGGTGGCGCCGGCCAGCATCACGCAGCGCACCTGTTGGCAGGGGCCGCTGGTGAAGGCGATCAGCAGCGCCCGCGCCAGTTCCTGCGCCAGGCCATCCACGAAGTCCGCTTGCAGCGCCGGCGCCACTTCATCGGGCACCGCGCCGTCCAGCTTCATCTGCTCGGCCGCGTCGAAGCCCAGGCCGAGCTGGCGCGCGATCAGCCGCGTGAACTGCGCGCCGCCCACGGCCTGATCGCGCTCGTAGAGCAGATCCTCGCCGCGCAGCAGCTTCAGCGTGGTGGCAAAGGCGCCGATCTCGAACAGCGCCACCGGCGGCGTACCGGCGCCGCGCGGGCCGAGGGCGATGGGGGGATCCACCTCGCTGCCCTCTTCCACATCGGGCAGCAGCGCCGCGCAGCGGGCCAGCGCGCGGTGGGCGGCGTGCGACTCCACGTCCAGCAGTACCGGCTCCAGCCCCGCGGCTTCGGCCAAGCCTTGGCGATCCTCGACCCGGTCCTTGCGCGAGGCTGCGGCCAGCACTTCCACGCCGCCCTCGCCGGCGCCCACGACGCAGAAGTCCAGGCTCATCTCCTCCGGAGCGAAGGGCAAGTGCTGCTGTGCCCCGGCCGCCACCTGCTGCTCCAGCGCCGCCTCGGACAGCCCGGCGGGCAGGCGCAGGTGCTGCGTGATCACGGCCGAGGCCGGCAACGCCAGCGCCACCCGGCGCGTGCGCGTGCCGCTGCGCTGCACCACGCGTCGCACGGCCTCGGTGACGGCGTCGAAGTCCTCGATCTGGCCGTCGTTGATCCAGCCCTTGTCCAGCGGCTCGCGCGCCAGGCATTCCAGCACCGGCTGCCGGGCATTGCCGCCCAGTTCCACCAGCCGCACGCTGCTGCTGCCCAGGTCCACGCCGAGCAGGGGCGGCACCCCATGCCCGGGCCGCCAGCGCCGCAGCAGAGCCTGTACTTCGGACCTCACGAGAAACGTGCCGTATCCATAAGTAACTGAATGCTATGCGTGCACTCCGAGGATGGCACTAGGGAAATGCCGGCTGCGCGGCGCCGGGCTACCGGTTCACGGGTTCCCCGCCGGGCTCGGGATTGCGGCGCGGCAACCGGTCGTGCAGGGGGCACTTTCTATAATTCGACCCCTTTCCTGCCTGGCCGAGCCCGCCTCATGACCGAACCCGGGCGTCCGCCCTCCTCTTCCCCCGATCCCCGTTCCGCCCCCGTGCGCCGCAATCCCGTGGTGCGCTGGGTGCTGCGCCCGCTGATGCTGTTGTTGGGCGTTTCGGTGGCGCTGGCACTGTCGGCGGCGGTGCTGGTGACCATCGCGCTGGCGGTGGCCTATCCGCAGCTGCCGCAGATCGACGGCCTGACGGACTACCGGCCCAAGCTGCCCATGCGCATCTACTCCGCCGACGGCGTGCTGCTGGGCGAGTTCGGCGAGGAGCGCCGGCGCTTCATGCCCATCGCGCAGATTCCGAAGGTGATGCAGGACGCGGTGCTGGCCATCGAGGACGCGCGCTTCTACCAGCATGGCGGCGTGGACTACCTGGGCGTGATCCGCGCCGGCCTGGCCAACTTCGGCGAGGCCAAGAGCCAGGGCGCCTCCACCATCACCATGCAGGTGGCGCGCAACTTCTACCTCTCCAGCGAGAAGACCTTCACGCGCAAGGTCTACGAGATCCTGCTCGCGCTCAAGATCGAGCGGCAGCTCAGCAAGGAACGCATCCTGGAGCTGTACATGAACCAGATCTACCTGGGCCAGCGCGCCTACGGCTTCGCCGCCGCGGCCGAAACGTATTTCGGCAAGACGCTGGACAAGGTCAGCGTGGCCGAGGCCGCGATGCTGGCCGGGCTGCCCAAGGCGCCCTCGGCCTACAACCCCATCGCCAACCCGCGCCGCGCCACCATCCGCCAGCAGTACATCATCGACCGGATGCTGGAAAACGGCTTCATCACGCAGGCGCAGTACGAGGAGGCCAAGCACGAGCAGCTGCACTACCGCGCGCCTTCGGACGTGGCCGTGCATGCCGAGTACGTGGCCGAGACCGCGCGCCAGCTCATGTTCAGCCAGTACGGTGACGAGGCCTACACGCGCGGCTTCAACGTGCAGCTCACGCTCGATGCCGACGAGCAGCGGGTGGCTTACCAGGCGCTGCGCCGTGGGCTCATGGACTATGAGCGGCGCCAGGTCTATCGCGGCCCCGAGGCTTACGTGACGCTACCCGCCGACCCGAAGGAGCTGGACCTGCGCATCGCCGAAGCGCTCAACGAGCACCCGGACAACGACGACCTGCGCGCCGCGGTGGTGCTCGAAGCCTCGCCGCGCAAGGTGGTGGCGGTGCTGCAGTCGGGCGAGTCGATCACGGTCACGGGCGACGGCCTCAGGCCCGTGGCCTCGGGGCTGTCGGACAAGGCCGCGGCGCAGAAGCAGATCCGCCGCGGCGCGGTGGTGCGCGCCGTCAAGGGTCCCAAGGACAACTGGATGCTGACGCAACTGCCCGAGGTGGAAGGCGCCTTCGTGGCGCTGGACCCGCGCGACGGCTCCATCCGCGCCCTGGTGGGCGGCTTCGACTGGCGCAAGAACAAGTTCAACCACGTCACGCAGGCCTGGCGCCAGCCGGGCTCCAGCTTCAAGCCCTTCATCTACTCGGCGGCGCTGGAAAAGGGTTTTACGCCGGCCACCGTGGTCAACGACGCGCCGCTGTTCTTCGACGCGGGCACGACGGGCAGCCAGCCCTGGGAGCCCAAGAACTACGACGGCAATTTCGACGGCCCGATGACGCTGCGCCGCGCGCTGGCCAAGTCCAAGAACATGGTTTCCATCCGCGTGCTGCAGCACGTGGGCACGCACAACGCGCAGCAGTGGCTCACGCGCTTCGGCTTCGAGCCTGAGAAGCACCCGGCCTACCTGACCATGGCGCTGGGCGCGGGCTCGGTGACGCCGATGCAGATGGCCAGCGCCTATGGCGTGTTCGCCAACGGCGGGCACCTGCTCAACCCGGTGCTCATCCGCCGCGTCACCGATGCCGACGGCCGCGTGCTGCACGACAGCCTGCCGCAGGCGCTCACGGAGGAAAACCGCGTGCTCAACGCGCGCAACGCCTTCGTGATGAACACGCTGCTGCAGGAGATCACGCGCTCGGGCACCGCTGCCAAGGCACAGGCCACGCTCAAGCGTCCCGACCTCTACGGCAAGACAGGCACCACCAACGACGCGATGGACGCCTGGTTCGCCGGCTTCCAGCCCTCGCTGGTGTCGGTGGTGTGGATCGGCTACGACCAGCCGCGCAAGCTCGGTGACCGCGAAACCGGCGGCGGCCTGGCGCTGCCGGTGTGGATCGAGTTCATGAGCCGCGCGCTGCGCGACGTGCCGGTGCAGGAGTACCAGCCGCCGCCGGGCGTGGTGAACCAGGGCGGCGAGTGGTTCTACGAGGAATACGCCCACGGCGAGGGCGTCACCGGCGTGGGACTGGAGCGGCCGCCGCAAAGCACGGCGCCGTCGGCCTCCGAGGAGGAGCGCAGCTCGATCCTGGACCTGTTCCGCCGCTGACGGCCCTCGGCCTTCCAGGCCGTCGAAAGCATGACGCCGGCCCTCGGGCCGGCGTCTTTCATTGGAGGCCGCCACGCGTGCGGCGGCCAGGCATCAGAGCATCAGGGCGCCGTGAAGCGCAGCGGTTTGCCGCCCTGGGCGCTGGCGGCTTCGGAGAGCACATCGAAGAAGTCGCGGCCCTCGCGCTCGATCCAGCGCCCGTCAACGTGCTTGAAGTGGTAGCCGCCGCTGCGCGCGGCCAGCCACAGCTCCTGCAGCGGCGGCTGGGTGTTGAGCACGATCTTGCTGCCGCCGGGAAAGGCCAGTTCCAGCAGGCCGCCGGTACGGGCGGAATCGATGTCGATCACGTCGTCTTGCAGCCAGCGGTCGATCTGCGCTTCCACGCTGGCCAGCACGGCGTGGCTGAGGCGGTGATAGTCGGCGTCGGAGAGGCGCGGTGCGGGGTTGTCGCTCATGGCGGTCGGTAAAATTTCGAGATGAATACGAAGTCCCGATCGAGTGTAGCGGCGCCCCGCACCCGCACCGCCGCCAAGCTGCTGCTGGCCGTGGGTGCATTGGCGAGCCTCGCGGCCTGTGGCCAGAAGGGGCCGCTGCGCCTGCCCGAGAACCCGACCGCGGCGGCCGCGCCCGCGGCCTCGGCACCGGCGAACAACCCGGGAGCGACGCGATGAGCGCCCTGCCCGGAGCCCCCTTCCTGCAGCGCCGCGCCGATGGCCGGCTGTACTTCGAGGACTGCGCGCTGGACGCGCTCGCGCGCGAGCACGGCACGCCGCTGTACGTCTACTCGCGCGGCGCGATGCGCGCGGCGCTGGCGGCCTACAAGAAGGCGCTGGCCGGGCGCGCGCACCTGCTGTGCTACGCCATGAAGGCCAACTCCAGCCTGGCGGTGCTGCAGCTCTTCGCGCAGGCCGGCTGCGGCTTCGACATCGTCTCCGGCGGCGAGCTGCAGCGCGTGCTGGCCGCGGGCGCCGATGCCGGCAAGGTGGTGTTCTCGGGCGTGGGCAAGACACCCGCCGAGATGCGCCAGGCGCTGCAGGCCGGCGTGCGCTGCTTCAACGTCGAGAGCGACGCCGAGCTCGACCGGCTGTCACAGGTGGCCCAGGGCATGGGCCGGCGCGCGCCGGTGAGCCTGCGCGTCAATCCGGACGTGGATGCCAGGACGCATCCCTACATCTCCACCGGCCTCAAGGGGAACAAGTTCGGCATCAGCCACCAGCGCGCGCTGGACGTCTACAAGCACGCCGCGGCGCTGCCGGGCCTGGAGGTGGTGGGCATCGACTGCCACATCGGCTCGCAGATCACCGAAATCGAGCCGTACCTGGATGCGCTGGAGCGCGTGCTGGACCTGGTGGAAGCGGTGGAGGCACAGGGCATCACGCTGCACCACCTGGACCTGGGCGGCGGCCTGGGCATCACCTACACCGACGAGGCGCCGCCCGCGCCGGACGTGCTGGTGGCGGCGCTGCTGGAGCGCATCGACGCGCGCGGGCATGGGCACCGCGAGATCCTGCTGGAGCCCGGGCGCTCGCTGGTGGGCAACGCCGGCGTGCTGCTGACCGAGGTGCAGTATCTGAAGCCTTCGGAAGTCGAGGGCAAGCACTTCTGCATCGTGGACGCGGCCATGAACGACCTCATGCGCCCGGCGATGTACGAGGCTTACATGGGCATCGTGCCCTGCGTCGAGCGTGCCGGCGAAGCGGCCGAGACCTGGGACGTGGTGGGACCGGTGTGCGAGTCCGGCGACTGGCTGGGCCGCGAGCGCACGCTGGCCGTGCGCGAGGGCGACGTGCTGGCCGTGCTGTCCGCGGGCGCCTACGGCATGAGCATGGCGAGCAACTACAACACCCGGCCGCGCGCGGCGGAGGTGATGGTCGAGGGCTCGCAGGCCTGGCGCATCCGCGAGCGCGAGAAGGTGGAAGACCTGTTCGCGCACGAGCGGCTCATCGGCTGAGCAGAGCGCCGATCACGCCAAGGCGAAAGCCGCCGCGCCCGCGAGGGCCCGGCGGCTTTTTTCTGCGGGTGTGGCGTTTGCATGCGCAACGGGCAATAAAAAGGCGTCCCGCAGGACGCCTTGAGGCAAGGGCCACCGCAAAGGCCGGCCCGAGATTTCTGATGCAGGGTGATCAGAAGGCCTTGCGCAGGCCCAGTTGGAACACGTTCTTCTCGCTGACGTCGTTCTTCAGGTCGCCCATGGCCTGCGAGTAGCCGGCATAGACGGTGGTCAGCTTGGACAGCGCGTAGGTGCCAACAACGCCAGCGCGCTTCAGGTCGACGTCAGCACCGACAGCGTTCTCCCACTTGCTGGCCGTGTAGTTCGCACCCACCGTGAAGGCGCCGAGGGGCACGGAAGCACCCACGGTATAGGCCTTCATTTCGGTAGCAGCAGCGCCGCCCAGCCCCGGCAGCGTCAACGTGCCGATCTGCGTGCCAACGCCGGTCGTCAGGTCCTCACCCTGCTGATAGCCAGCGAACACCTTGGCCACGCCGAAGTCGTAGTTGGCACCCAGGGCGATGATCTTGTTGACGTCGTCCACGCCGGCCACGGGCACACGGGCCTTGCTCTGCTCATAGGACAGTGCCACGTTCAGCGGGCCGTTAGCGTACACGGCCTTCACGCCCTGATAGCGGTCAGCGGTGCCTTCACCAGCAGCCACCATGCCCTGCAGGCGGAAGCCGGCGAAGGACGGGGAGATGTACTGCACGGCGTTATCGATGCGCGGAGCATCGATGAACAGCGAGAAGGCACCAGCGGTCGTCGTGTTGGCACCAGCACCCGGGTTCAGGACCGTGGAATTGCCGAAGGGGTTGTTCAGCGCCTGCACTTCGTCATGCAGGATGTACTGGCGGCCCAGACGGATTTCGCCCAGCGTGTTGGAAGCCAGCGAGACGAAAGCCTGGCGACCGAAGAGGCGGCTGGTCGTCGCGTTGCTCTGAGCCATGCTACCAACATCACCGTTGAAGCCCGACTCCAGCACCACGTTGGCCTTCAGACCGGAACCCAGGTCTTCCGACACGCGCAGGCCCCAGCGCGAACCCGGGCCGTAGACGTGGCCGTCAGCCAGGCGATTCAGGTCGTTGTCGCCCAACGGGGACAGGTCGCCGCCCTTGATGTACTGGTAGTTGAGGTCAATCAGACCATACAGCGTGACCGACGACTGGGCCGAAGCAGCACCGGCGAACGCGCCCAGCGCGGCCAGGGCGATCAGAGATTTCTTCATTTGCAGTATCTCCAGGGTTGTTGACAAGAGGTCCCGATACGGCGCCCTGACGGTGGGCGCTTGAGTGCTGATCAGGCCAACCTCCTCAGCGGAAGCTGGCGCTATTGCACCAGACGGCCTTTCCGATTGCCAAGGAAAGCGGCCAAAAAGCGAACACACCTGTTGCCTGCGCACAACGCGGCGCCCCCTTTCACCGCGGTGCCATACTTTCAGGGTTTCCATCACAACGACGCCCATGTCCCGCTCGCTCAGTGCTCTCGATCTCTGGCTGACATCGCTCGACCGGGCGCTGCGTACCGTCACCAGCAGCGTGCATGCGTCGCAGCCGACGCCGGTTGCCGCCGGCACGGGCACCGAGCCGGCGCCGCTCAGCGAGGAACAAAAGCGCGAGGCTGGTGCGCTCATGCGCGTCAACCATGTGGGCGAGGTCTGCGCTCAGGCGCTGTACCAGGCACAGGCGCTGACGGCACGCTCGCCAACGTTGCGTGAGCAAATGGCGCAGGCCGCGCGCGAGGAGATCGACCATCTGGCCTGGACGCAGCAGCGGCTGGACGAGTTGGGCTCACGCCCAAGCCTGCTCAACCCGCTGTGGTACGCCGGCGCCTTTGGCATCGGAATGCTCGCGGGCCGGTTGGGCGACCGCGTGAGCCTGGGCTTCGTCGTGGAAACCGAGCGTCAGGTGGAGCAGCACCTGGCGAGCCACCTGCAGCGGCTGCCCGAAGGTGACGTCGCCTCGCGCGCGATCGTCGAGCAGATGAAGGTGGACGAGGCGCGCCACGCCGACAACGCGCTGGCCGCCGGCGGCATGGAGTTGCCTGCACCGGTGCGCGGCCTCATGCGCACCGCGGCCAAGGTGATGACCACCACGGCGCACTACATCTGAACCGAACGGCGGTGGGCCAGCAGGACTTCAGGCTTCAACGATCTCGTAGCCCGTCGTCACCTCGGCGGTGCGGCCGAGCATGATGGTGGCCGAGCAGTACTTCTCGTGCGACAGCGCTATGGCGCGCTCCACTGCCGCGGCCGGCAGCTTGCGGCCGGTGACGATGAAGTGCAGGTGGATCTTGGTGAATACCTTGGGGTCTGTCGTCGCGCGCTCGGAACTGACCTTGAGCTGGCAGCCGCTGACCTCGTGCCGCCCGCGCTTGAGGATCAGCACCACGTCGTACGCGGTGCAGGCGCCGGCGCCGGCCAGTAGGGTTTCCATCGGGCGCGGAGCCAGGTTGCGCCCGCCGCCTTCAGGGGCGCCATCCATGGTCAGCAAATGGCCGCTGCCCGTCTCGGCCACGAAAGCCATGCCGCTGGCAGGCACCCAGTTGATCGTGCATTCCATCGTCGCAAGCCCCACGCCGGGGCGTCCTGTCTGAAAAGCGTGCATTCTGCAACGCACCTCGCCGGGAATCGGGGGCGACATGCGGGTTTTTGCGGATGGAGATATTGCGTCGCAGCACAAACGTGGATACACTAAAGGCGTTGTCTGCATCGGGACATTCCCGAAGTTGGCAGATGCAGGTTGTCTCCTCCACCTCCTCCATTGGTGGATTCAAGCCCAGGGCAAACCCCCTGGGCTTTTTTTTGGCCGCATGGACTGTGGCGCGCGTGCCTCCGGGGCCGGTTGGCGACGGCGCTTATGATCCGGCGCCCTGTTACACAGACACAGCCCGAGGAGCATCGCCCATGGTCGGCCGCCGACCCCCTGTCCAGAGCCGCAAGGCCGCGGCCTCCGCGCCGGACTATCTCAAGAAGATCCTGACCGCCAAGGTCTACGACGTTGCGGTGGAATCGCCGCTGGATTTGGCACGCAGCCTCTCGCGCCGCCTGGGCAACCAAGTGCTGCTCAAGCGCGAGGACCAGCAGCCGGTGTTCAGCTTCAAGCTGCGCGGCGCTTACAACAAGATGGCGCACCTGTCGGCCGAGCAGCTCGCGCGCGGCGTGATCTGTGCCTCTGCCGGCAACCATGCGCAAGGCGTGGCGCTGGGGGCCAAGCGGCTGGGCTGCAAGGCCGTGATCGTGATGCCGGTGACCACCCCGCGCGTGAAGATCGACGCCGTGCAGCAACTCGGCGGCGAGGTGGTGCTGCACGGCGACAGCTACTCCGACGCCGCGCTGCACGCCAGCGCGCTGGAAAAGGAGCGCGGCCTCACCTTCGTGCACCCCTTCGACGACCCGGACGTCATCGCCGGCCAGGGCACCATCGCCATGGAGCTGCTGCGCCAGCACCAGGGTCCGCTGGATGCAGTGTTCGTGGCCATCGGCGGCGGCGGCCTCATCAGTGGCGTGGCGGCCTACATCAAGGCGGTGCGCCCGGAGATCAAAGTCATCGGCGTGCAGACCGTCGATTCCGACGCCATGGTGCGCTCGGTGCGCGCCAAGAAGCGGGTGCAACTCGGCGACGTGGGCCTGTTTGCCGACGGCACGGCGGTCAAGCTGGTGGGCGAGGAAACCTTCCGCCTCACGCGCGAGCTGGTGGACGACTTCGTGGTGGTGGACAACGACGAGGTCTGCGCCGCCATCAAGGACGTGTTCCAGGACACGCGCAGCATCGTCGAGCCCTCCGGTGCCATGGGCGTGGCGGCGATCAAGAAGTACGTCGAGCAGCACAAGCTCAAGGGCCGCACCTTTGCCGCCGTCACCTGCGGCGCCAACATGAATTTCGACCGGCTGCGCTTCGTGGCCGAGCGCGCGGAAGTCGGCGAGCACCGCGAGGCGCTTTTCGCCGTCACGATTCCCGAGGAGCGCGGCTCGTTCCGGCGCTTCTGCGAGGCCATCGGCACGCCGGCGCATCCGCGCCAGGTCACGGAGTTCAACTACCGCATCTCCGACCAGCAGGTGGCGCACGTGTTCGTGGGCATCGGCATCAGCAAGCGCGAGGAGGCCGACAAGCTGGCACGCAACTTCGAGCGCCACGGCTTCACCACGCTGAACCTGACCGACGACGAGCTGGCCAAGCAGCACCTGCGCCACATGGTGGGCGGGCGTTCCGAGCTGGCCCGCGACGAGCGGCTGTTCCGCTTCACCTTCCCCGAGCGGCCGGGCGCGCTGCTGCGCTTTCTAGAGGCAATGCAGCCGGACTGGAACATCAGCCTCTTCCACTACCGCAACCAGGGCGCCGACTACGGCCGCATCCTGGTGGGCATCCAGGTGCCGCGCGGCGACCGCGCCGCGCTCAGGCGCTTCCTCGACACACTGGACTATCCCTACGTGGACGAGACCGACAACCCGGTGTACCGCCTCTTCCTGCGCTGAAGCGGCCTGGCGGGCGGCGTGTCAGCCGCCCTGCCCCTGCGCCGGATCGACCGGCTCCTCTTCCTGCTGCACCGGGGCTTCCTGCACCGGGACCTCCTCTTGCACCGGCACCTCCTCCTGCAGCGGCATGTCCTGCGGCATCTGCTGCTGAGGCATGGGCTGGGGAATCGGCTGTCGCGCCATGCCCTGCGGCACCTGGCCCGGAGGCAGGTTGCGCGGCGCGGCGCCGTTGGGCGGCATCGCCGCAGTCGGCTCCTCGCTGCCGGCCGCCGGCAGCGTTCCGGTGCTGGCCACGGGCGGCGGCGGCAGCTCCAGTTGGACCTGGGCGTTGCCGCCGCGCGGACCCAGCGAGGCGCCGCGCGTGCGTACCGACTGCAGCACCCAGCGGTTGTCCACGGGTGCGCCGACGCGGTAGGTGCGCGCGGGCTTGCCATCCACGGCGATCACGGCCAGGCCCTCGGTGTCGCCGCCGCTGCCGCGCGGAGCCACCACGCCCACGAGCAGGAAGCGGCCGGCGTCCGCCGACACCGGGGCCTCCTCGGCTGCGGCCGGGGCGTTGTGGCCCAGCAGCCGATCCAGGTCGCCGCGCGCGCCCGCAGCGGTGGACACCGGCACCGCCTGCCTGGGCACGGACGGGGCGCGGGCACCAAGCCGCAGCCCCCAGAACACGATCGTGGCGGCCACGGCGGCCCAGAGCAGGAAGGCAGTCAGGCGGGCTTGCATGCGGCGATTATCATGGCGCCCCCTTGACTTGCGTGGTAGCCATGCCTGTTTCTTCTTCCAAACCGCGGCGCGAGCGCGGCTTCACGCTCATCGAGCTGATGGTGGTGCTGGTGATCATCGGCGTGCTGGCGGCGCTGATCGTGCCCAATGTGCTCAACCGCGCCGACGATGCCCGCGTCACCGCCGCGCGCACCGACGTCAACAACCTGATGCAGGCCCTCAAGCTCTACAAGCTCGACAACCTGCGCTACCCGGAAGCGAGCCAGGGCCTGGAAGCGCTGGTGCGCAAGCCCACCACCGGCACCGTGCCGCCCAACTGGCGCTCGTACCTGGAGAAGCTGCCTAACGACCCCTGGGGACGCCCCTACCAGTACGTGAACCCGGGCGTGAAGGGTGAGGTGGACGTGTTCAGCTTCGGCGCCGACGGCCAGCCCGGCGGCGAAGGCAACAACGCCGACATCGGCTCCTGGCAGTAAACAGCAGCGCCGACCGGCGGCCCCTTCCCGCCTCCACGGACCCGGCAACCACCATGACCCGCAGGCAGCGCGGCTTCACGCTCATCGAGCTGATGGTGGTGGTGGCGATCATCGCCATCGCCGCCGGCGTCAGCAGCCTGGCGCTGCGCGACGCCGACGCCAAGGCGCTGGACCAGGAGGCGGCGCGGCTGTCGGCGCTGCTGGAATCGGCCCGAGCCCAGGCGCGCGCGGCCGGGCTGCCAGCGCGCTTCGAGCTGGCTTCGGCCGGCAGCACCGAGGGCGCCTTCCGCTTCGTCAACCTGCCGCCCTCGGTGAAGATGCCCACGGGCTGGCTCGATGAACGCACCAGCGCCGAGATCGTGGGCGCGCGCGCGCTGCGCCTGGGGCCCGAGCCGCTGATCGGCGCGCAGCGCATCGTGTTGCGGCTGGCGGAGCGCAACCTGACGCTGGCCACCGACGGCCTGGGGCCCTTTGTCGTCGTGGAGACGCCGGGACCATGAAGCGCACCGCGCGGGGCTTCACGCTCATCGAGGTGCTGGTGGCGCTGGCCATCGTGGCCATCGCACTGGGCGCGGGCATGAAGGCCGCCGGCTCGCTGGGCAACAACGCGCAACGCCTGGCCGAGGTCAGCGCCGCGCAGTGGTGCGCCGAAAACCAGCTCACCGAGCTGCGCTTGAACCGCGTGTTTCCCGGCATTGGCGACACCGACTTCGCCTGCGAGCAGCTCGGTCGTCGCTACAACGGCCTGCAGAAGGTGCGCCAGACGCCCAATCCCAATTTCAGGCGCGTGGACGCGGTGATCAGTGACGAATCGGGCCAGACGCTGCTGGTGCTCTCCACCATCCTGCCGAGGTTCTGAACATGCGGACACGCGCGGGCGGATTCACGCTGGTGGAGGTCCTGGTGGCGCTGCTGGTGATGTCGGTGATGGCCGGACTGGCCTGGCGCGGCATCGACGGATTGGCGCGCGCGCGCGAGGCCACCGAGGCGAATCTCGAAACCACCCAGCGTCTCAATACCGTGATGGCACAGCTCGAGGCGGACCTGCAGGCTGTGTACGACACCCAGGGCGTCGTGCCGGCGGTGAGCTGCGACGGTGCCACGCTGCGCCTGACGCGTACGGCAGAGGACGGCGTGCAGCTGGTGGCCTGGCAGCTGCGCAGCCCGCTGTGGATGCGCTGGGCCAGCCCTGCGGTCGTGCGAGCCGGGGAACTGCAGGAGCAATGGATGCGCAGCCAGCAGCTGATGGGCAACGAACCCAACCAGCTGCGCCTGCTCGAAGGCGTGACCGGCATGCAGATCTATGTCTTTCGCGGCAACGCCTGGACCAACTGCCAGTCCAGCGCCGGCACCACGACCACGCCCACGGGCGCCATCGGCGCGCTCCCCAACCCGACCGGGACCCAGCCTGATCCGCCGCCCGCAGGCGTGCGCATCGTGCTCTCGCTCACGCGGCCGCGCGAAGGCACCCTCACGCGCTCTATCGCGCTGAATGCCCAGTAATGGCACGACACCCTGGCCCTACCCGCCCCGGCACCGAATGGCGCCGCACCCGCCGCCCATCCCAGGCCGGCGCGGCGCTGCTCATCGCCATGGTGTTGGTCACGGTGGTGACCACGCTGGCCGCAGGCATGGTGTGGCAGCAATGGCGTGCGGTGGAGGTGGAGGCGGCCGAACGGGCGCGCTCGCAGTCGGCCTGGATCCTCAACGGTGCGCTGGACTGGGCGCGGCTGATCCTGCGCGAGGATGGACGCACCGGCCAGCCGGTGGACCACCTGGGCGAGCCCTGGTCCGTGCCGCTGGCCGAGGCGCGGCTGTCCACCTTCCTGGCCGCCGAGCGCAGCGCCAACGCCGATGACGGCCCGGAGGCCTTCCTCTCCGGAGACATCACCGACGCGCAGTCCCGCTACAACCTGCGCAAGCTGGTGGGCCCCAACCCGAACAACAACGGCTTCATCGTGGAACCCAAGCAGCTTGAGGTGCTGCGACGGCTGCTCGGCAGTGCCTCGCTATCGCCGGACCTGGCAGCGCAGATCGCCAATCAGTTGCGCCAAGCGATCGAGCAGGACCCGCAGGGACCGCTGATGCCCCGCAGCCTCGACCAACTCGCCTGGCTGGGCCTGGACGAGTCCACCCGGGCCAAGCTCGAACCCTTCGTCGTGCTGCTGCCGGAAGGGACGAATGTGAACCTCAACACCGCGCCGCGCGAGGTGCTGGCAGCCGTCATCGGACTGAACCTGGGCGACGCACAGCGCCTGGTGCAACGACGCGAGCAGCAGCCCTTCAACACCGCTGAAGAGGCCAAAAATCTGTTTTCGAGCTCTGGCAACCCGGCACCCGATTTCACCCATACCGGCGCCAACACCAACTATTTCGAGGTGCGCGGCCGCCTGCGCCTGGGCGATCAAGTACTGATGGAACGCTCGCTAGTGCACCGCGCGCCGAACGGCGTCACGGTGCTGCGCCGCGAGCGCATCAACGCCACGGCGACACTGCCAGGCACCGGCACCGCGCTCCGTTAATGTGGCGGGTACGCAACTGCGGTAGCCTGCCGCCCCGTGCGCCGGCGCGGGCACCGTCCAATCATCGCAATGCAGCAAACCCGATAGCCTCAACTCACCCATGTCCATCCTTGTCGTCCAGATCCCGCCCCGCGAGCGCCTGAGCGCCGACGACGGCGCCGCGGCGCCGCGTGGCGGCGGGGATTTCGCCTACGTCCTGAGCCCCGACGGGCTGGCCGTGGGCAGCAGCGGCCGCTGCGCCGCGGCGCTGCTGCCGCGTGCCGACACGGTGCTGGCGGTACTGGCCGACACCGACTGCAGCTGGCTGCGTGCCACGCTGCCCAAGGCCCCGGCGGCCAAGCTGCGCGCGGCGCTGCTGGGGCTACTGGAGGAGTCGCTGCTGGAGGAGCCGGAAGTGGTGCACTTGGCGCTGGCACCCAAGGCCACGCCCGGCGAGCCCACCTGGATCGCCGCCACGCACCGTCCCTGGCTGGCCTCGCAGCTGGCGGTGCTCGAAGGCGCGGGGTTGCTGGTCGAGCGCGTGCTGCCTGCGGCCTGGCCCGATGCCACCCAGCCCCACGGCCACTTCAGCACCGTGCCGGGCGACGATCCGCAAGCCCCGCTGCGGCTGACCTGGTGCGACGTCGACGGCGTCACCGCGCTGCGGCTGCAGGGCAGCCTGGCGCGGCAGCTGCTGGCGCGCTGGCAGGCCGGCGAAGCGCCACCGCGCTGGACCGCCACGCCTGCCGCCGCCGCCGAGGCCGAGCGCTGGCTGGGCACACCGGTGCAACTGCTCAGCGACGAGGAACGCATGCTCGAAGCGGCGCGCTCGCTGTGGAACCTGCGCCAGTTCGAGCTGATGCCCCAGCACCGCGGCATGCTGGCGCTGCGCGACGCCTGGCGCCAGTTCCGCAGCCCGCCCTGGCGCCCGGTGCGCTGGGGCCTGGTGGCGCTGGTCGCGGTGCAGGTGCTGGGCATGAACCTCAACGCATGGCAGCTGCGCTCGGGCATTGAGCAGCGCCGGCAGGCGATGGACCAGGTGCTGCGCTCGGCCTTCCCGCAGGTGCGCGCGGTGCTGGACGCGCCGCTGCAGATGGAGCGCGAGACACAGGCGCTGCGCACCGCCGCCGGCCGGCCCGGCGACGCGGACTTCGAATCGCTGCTTTCGGCCGCCGCGCTGGCCTGGCCCGAGGGACGCCCGCCGCTGGACGGGCTGCGCTACGAGCCCGGGCGGCTGACGCTGCCAGCCACGGGCTGGAGCCCGCAGGAGATCGAGCAGTTCAAGGCCCAGCTGCGTCCCGGCGGCTGGGTGGTGGAGTCGGCCGAGGGCCGGCTCACGCTGCGTCCGGAGGGCGGGGCATGAACGCGACGGCCAACGAACAAATGCAGCGCCTGCGGGTCTGGCGCGAGATGCTGCGCGCGCGCTGGCGCGCCCTGGCCCCGCGCGAACGGCGGCTGCTGAGCGTGCTGGGCGTGCTGGTGGGACTGCTGCTGCTGTGGCTGCTGCTGGTGCAGCCGGCGCTGCGCACGCTACGCGAGGCGCCCGTTGAAATCGACCGGCTGGAGGCCCAGCTGCAGCGCATGCAGCGCCTGGCCGCCGAGGCGCGCGAGCTCAGCGGCACCGCGCCGGTGGCGCCGGCGCAGAGCCTGGAAGCCCTGCGCTCGGCCGCGCAGCGCCTGGGCGACCGGGCCAAGCTCACGGTAGCGGGCGAGCGCGCCACGCTCACGCTCACCGGCATCGAAGGCCAGCAGCTGCGCGACTTCCTGGCCGAGGTGCGCAGCGGCGCGCGCGCGCGGCCGGTGGAGGTGCAGCTCACGCGCGCGGGCCAGGGCTTCAGCGGCAGCCTGGTGCTGGCGCTGGGGAGCGCGTCTTGAGGCGCGGCCTGAGCTGGCCGCGG
>Ga0065721_10005074_pt1 | contig 17137 bp, 17 predicted proteins | sample Mesricmetagenome_FD_59108 | JGI IMG/M metagenome (GOLD analysis project Ga0065721, IMG submission 59108) | Mesophilic microbial community from rice straw/compost enrichment Sample: eDNA_1 v2 (version 2) | ecosystem: Engineered > Solid waste > Grass > Composting > Bioreactor | place: USA: Davis... | reverse complement strand
TGATGCGGTCGACGACGAAGGCGCGGTGCCGCTCCGGATCGCGCCACGGCCCGGGAATGAACTTCGTCACCTCCGGATCCCTGTCCATGGCGAGGCAGGCCTCGAGATCGTCGAGGCTGCGCGGGCGCACAACCAGGCGCTCGGTCTCGAATGTGGGTAGCATCTTTCCTCCTCCGGACGGCTGGCGGGCGCGGCGGCAAGACGCCCCCTCCCCCGCAACGGAAAACGGCCCGGTCGCCCGGGCCGTCCTTCAGGTCTCTCCCGACGCTATTTCCTGCGCGGCACCTTGGGCACGGCGCCGGTGCGCTTGGTCGCGGCCTTCGGCGCTTCCGCCGGCGCGGCGGCGACGGCCTCGGGCTTCTTCGGCGCGGACTTCGCCGTCGCCGTCGCCTTCGACCGGGCCGGCTTGGCCTTCGGCTTCTCGACCTCTTCCTTCTTCGGCTTGACCTTCGCCTCGGACGGGACCGCCTCGAGGATCAGGCCGCGCGTGCCGTCATCCTTCGTGCCGACGGTGACCTTGACGGTGCCGCCATGCTTGAGCTTGCCGAAGAGGAGCTCGTTGGCGAGCTGCTTCTTGATGTGCTCCTGGATGACGCGGCCCAGCGGACGCGCGCCCATGCGCTCGTCGTAACCCTTCTCGGCCAGCCACTTCACCGCGTCCTCGCCGAGGTCGAAGGTGACGTTGCGCTCGGCGAGCTGGGCCTCGAGCTGCATGACGAACTTCTGCACCACCATATTGACCACCTGCGGCGGCAGCGAGCCGAAGGGGATGATGGCGTCGAGGCGGTTGCGGAATTCCGGCGTGAACAGCCGGTTGATCGCCTCCATGTCGTCGCCCTCGCGCTTGGACGAGCCGAAGCCGATGGCGGCCTTGGCGAGGTCGGCGGCGCCGGCATTGGTCGTCATGATGAGGATGACGTTGCGGAAGTCGATCTTCTTGCCGTTGTGGTCGGTCAGCGAGCCGTGATCCATGACCTGCAACAGGATGTTGAACAGGTCCGGATGCGCCTTCTCGATCTCGTCGAGGAGCAGGACGCAATAGGGATGCTGGTCGACCCCATCGGTCAGAAGCCCGCCCTGGTCGAAGCCGACATAGCCGGGAGGCGCGCCGATCAGCCGCGAGACGGTGTGGCGCTCCATGTATTCCGACATGTCGAAGCGCAGGAGCTCGACGCCGAGCGAGGCGGCAAGCTGCTTGGCGACCTCGGTCTTGCCGACGCCGGTCGGGCCGGAGAAGAGATAGGAGCCGATCGGCTTGTCGGGCTCGCGCAGGCCGGCGCGGGCAAGGCGGATGGCCGCCGTCAGCGCGTCGATCGCCGCATCCTGGCCGTAGACGACATTGCGCAATTCCTTGTCGAGGTTGGCGAGAACGGTCTCGTCATCCTTCGACACGGTCTTGGCCGGAATGCGCGCCATCGTGGCGATGGTCGCCTCGATCTCGGCCTCGGTGATCTTCTTCTTGCGCTTCTTCTCCTCGAGCAGCATCTGCGAGGCGCCGGTCTCGTCGATCACGTCGATCGCCTTGTCCGGCAGCTTGCGGTCGGTGATGTAGCGCGCCGAGAGCTCGACCGCCGCCTTGATCGCATCGTCGGTGTACTTGACCGAGTGGTAATCCTCGAAATAGGGGCGCAGGCCCTTGAGAATCTCGACCGTATCCGGGATCGAGGGCTCGTTGACGTCGATCTTCTGGAAGCGGCGAACCAGCGCCCGGTCCTTCTCGAAGAACTGGCGGTACTCCTTGTAGGTGGTCGAGCCGATGCAGCGGATCGAGCCGGAGGAGAGCGCCGGCTTCAGGAGGTTGGAGGCGTCCATCGCGCCGCCGGACGTGGCGCCGGCGCCGATGACGGTGTGGATCTCGTCGATGAAGAGCACGGCGCCCGGAAGCTCCTCCAGCTCCTTGACGACCTGCTTCAGCCGTTCCTCGAAATCGCCGCGATAGCGGGTGCCGGCCAGGAGCGAGCCCATGTCGAGCGAGTAGATGACGGCGTCCTGGAGAACCTCCGGCACGTCCTTCTCGACGATGCGCTTGGCGAGCCCCTCGGCGATCGCGGTCTTGCCGACGCCGGGATCGCCGACATAGAGCGGGTTGTTCTTGGAGCGGCGGCAGAGGATCTGGATGGTGCGGTTGACCTCGTCCATGCGGCCGATCAGGGGATCGATGCGACCGGTGCGCGCCTTCTCGTTCAGATTGACGCAATAGGCCGAGAGCGCGTCCTGACCCTTCTTCTTGACCGTCTCCTCGGCCTCGCCGCCCGACTGCTTCTCGGCTTCGGGCTCGGTCTCCTGCGCGCCGCGCACGGGCCGCTCCTCGGAGGCGCCCGGACGCTTGGCGATGCCGTGCGAGATGAAGTTGACGGCGTCGTAGCGCGTCATCTCCTGCTCCTGCAGGAAATAGGCGGCGTGGCTCTCGCGCTCGGCGAAGATGGCGACGAGCACGTTGGCGCCGGTCACTTCCTCGCGGCCGGACGACTGGACGTGGATCACGGCGCGCTGGATGACGCGCTGGAAGCCGGAAGTGGGCTTGGAATCCTCGTCGTAGCCGGTGACGAGGTTGTTCAGTTCCTTGTCGATGTAGTCGGTGACGGTGTTGCGCAGTTCGGCGAGATCGACGTTGCAGGCGCTCATGACGGCGGAAGCATCCGGATCCTCGATCAATGCGAGGAGCAGGTGCTCAAGCGTGGCGTATTCGTGATGGCGGTCGTTGGCGTAAGTCAGCGCCTGATGGATCGCCTTCTCCAGACTGGGGGAAAAACTGGGCACGTTCAGGACCTCATTTCTTTTCCATCACGCATTGCAGCGGATGATGATGTTCGCGGGCGAAGTCCATGACCTGGGTCACCTTGGTCTCCGCAACCTCGAAGGTGAACACGCCGCACTCCCCCACACCGTGATTGTGTACGTGCAGCATGATACGGGTCGCCTGCTCGCGGTCCTTCTGGAAGAACTGCTCGAGCACGTGAATGACGAACTCCATCGGGGTGTAGTCGTCGTTCAAGAGCAGGACGCGGTAGAGGCTTGGCCTCTTCACCTCGGGCTTGGTCCGGGTGATGACCTGCGTCCCCCTGTCCGGCGTGCCCCCGCCGGGCTTCTTGTCCGCCTGCATGACAACCGGAGATGTCGTGTTGGTCACTGTCCGAATTCCTGTCTGCCACCCGCTTCCGACTGGCGGAAGCGCCTTCGAGTCTTCGAATAACTTAGTCGTTCCCGTGGCGATTTTAAGCCCCCTTTCGTCGTTTGTACGAAAACGGAACCCCGCCGCGGACGCGAAAAACCCGGCCGCGCGACGCACGACCGGGTCCGATTATAGCGTCCCAACCTGTCGCAAGACAGGTGGAAGATGGCCTCAGCTGGCAGCCTTCGAAACGGCGGTTTCGAACGGCTTGTAGGCTTCCTTGGCGAGGTCGGCATAAAGCTCGCTCATCTTGGTCGCCTGGGCGACAAAGCCTTCGTAGCTGTGCTTGGCGTAGTCGGTCTGGATCTCGATCGCCTTGTCGAGGGTCTTGGCCGAAACCAGCTTCTCGAGCGTGGCGGCGCCTTCCTCATACGACTTCTTGGAATATTCGGCAGCTTCGGCAGCGATCTGCTGGAAGCCCTTGGTCAGCGAGGAAAACGACACGAGCATGGTGTCCATGGCTTCCTTGCCGATCTTCGAAGTGGCGTCAAAGTTGATCATCGTCTCTGGGTCCGTTGTCTGGAGGACGGGATAGCCTCCTTGTTATATGCGACGCATCATAAAGTCAAGAATTTTTGTGCGCCGCAACAAAACCGGACAGAACAGCGCTGCGCGATCCCGCCCGTGGCAAGGAATGATTCATCATAAACGGATTGGTAACGACGTTGGGACTAGGGTCGGGAGAAAGCCGGCGGAAACAGGGCGCCGGCAAAACGACGTTCTCCGGAAGAAAGAGTAGCCGTGTTCAAGCGTATCCAGACGAAGATCGCCAGACCCGCATCCTTCTGCGCAAAGCTGGCCAGCCTCGCCGCGATCCTCACCCTCTCGATCGCCATTTCAGCCAGCCCGGCGGCCGCCGCGCCGAAATATGCCGGCATCGTCGTCGACGCCAAGACCGGCAAGACGCTCTACGAGGAGAACGCCGACCAGCTGCGCTATCCGGCGTCGCTGACGAAGATGATGACGCTCTACCTCACCTTCGAGGCCCTGAAGCGCGGCAAGATCAAGCTGAACACCAAGGTCCCGTTCTCGGCCAAAGCCGCGGCGGAACCGCCGACCAAGCTCGGCGTCAAGGCCGGCTCCTCGATCACCGTCGAGCAGGCGATCCTGGGCCTCGTCACCAAGTCGGCCAACGACGCGGCGACGGCGGTGGGCGAGTTCCTCGGCGGCTCGGAAGCCGACTTCGCCCGGATGATGACCAGCAAGGCGCGCCAGCTCGGCATGTCGAAGACCACCTTCCGCAACGCCCACGGCCTGCCGAACACGCAGCAGGTGACGACGGCGCGCGACATGGCGACGCTCGGCCTGGCGCTGCGCCAGCATTTTCCGGAATACTACCACTATTTCAGCGTCCGCTCCTTCACCTTCGGACGTTCGCGCATGGCCAACCACAACCGCCTGCTCGGCACGGTGCGCGGCGTCGACGGCATCAAGACCGGCTATACCCGCGCCTCGGGCTTCAACCTCGTCTCCTCGGTCGTCGACGACAACCGCTCGATCGTGGCGGTGGTGATCGGCGGCAAGTCGGGCGCCTCGCGCAACACGACGATGAAGAACCTGATCGCAAAGTACCTGCCGCGCGCCTCGACCCGCGGCGGCGGGGTGGCGATCGCCCGCGGCAAGCCGGCCCCGGTGGAGGTGCCTGTGCCTTCCGCCGCGCCCGAGATCGCCTCCGCATCGCTCGTCCTGCCGGAAGTCGGCCCGGTGCCGGACCGCCGGGAGGAAGCGAGCAACCGCATCGCGCTCGCCTATGCCGCGCCGGCGCCGAAGGTGGTGGGCAAGCAGGCTCTCGCCGCGACGCTACGCGAACAGCAGGCCGTCGCCGTGCCGACGCCGGCGCCCGAGCGCCCTGCCCCGGCGGAAGACGTCGCCTCCGACGAGGCGGATGCGATCGACCCGGTGACCACCGCCTCGACCGGACCGGTTGGTGGCTGGGTGATTCAGATCGGCGCCATGCCCGACCGCGACGCCGCGGTGAGCCTTCTCGCCCGGGCACAGGGTGCCGCCGGCCGCGTGCTTGCCTCGGCCGAGCCCTTCACCGTGACCTACGAAAATCTCTATCGCGCCCGCTTCGGCGGCTTCAGCGGACAGGACAGCGCGGTCGCCGCCTGCCGCACGCTCAAGAAGAAGGGCTTTGCCTGCTGGGCGACCCAGAACTGACCGCTTGACCGCCGGCGACCCGTACGGCCGCCGGCGACCTCGAACTGTACCGCGTAACGGGGACTTCAGACATGTCGACGCAAGAGACGATCCTTGGCCGCGTTGAGACGCGCGGCAAGAAAGGCCGAGCCCCCCGTATCGGGATGCACCCCCTTCATGAGGCGGCGATGCGCCTGGCGGATCTCGGCTTCTCCCGCTCCCGGTCGAAGACCAAGGATCTCGTAGGCCTCCTCCTCTGTCATGGCGCCCGCGCCCTGCGTTCCGCCCAGGCCCGCGCCGTGGTCCGCGTGCATGCGGTCACGCCAGTCGGGCATGCGGCGGTCAAGATACGATTCCAGTAGCTCCCGGCTCTCCGGATAGCTCAAGAGCTCGGCGTGGAGCCGCATCAATTCGGCTTCGGTCAGGATGCGCAGCTCGCCGCCCTCGAATTCCCCCTTCAGGACCAGACCGCTCATCTCGCCGGTGTCGAGATCGAGCTCCATGATGAGCGCATCGGTGTTGACGCGCGACTTGCGGCCGGGACGGCGCGTCGCCGCGCGCCGCGACGCTGCATGGCGGTAGAGGAAGGTCGCGAGCGTCAGCGCCGGGATGCCGAGCGCGGCCTTGCCGGTGAAGGTCAGGAACAGGCCGAGGAGACCCGCGAGGCCGGCCACGCCGTAGCGCAGCGCCATCGCCACCTGCTGCGCGCTCGCCGTCAGCATGTAGCGCAGGCCGACGCCGGCGAGGCCGAGAACCACCAGGACCAGGACGACGCGCAGCATCAGCCACGCCTCCCCGCCTCTGGCGGGAGCTGGGTGAGAAGGAGCCGCGCCGCCGGCTCGGCGATGCGCTCGAGCGCCGCGCGCCCGCCGGAGGCATAGGCGGCCACCGCGCGCAGAAGCGCGGCGAGCTCGCCCGCCGAGCGGGCGTCGAAGCGGGCGAAGGCGCCGCCGGAAATGCGGGCGATCTCGCGGAAGCCAGCGGCCGCGGTCGGATCGCCGCCCTCATGGAACATGAAGCACGGCACCTTGCGCAGCTTCAGTTCGCCGGCGAGCTCGCAGAGATGGTCAACCTCCTCCTCCATGGCATCGCCGATATAGACGAGGGCCGCGACCGGGGCGCGCGCCGCCTCGTCGGCGGCATGGCGCAGCACCTTGCCGATCTGGGTCTGGCCGCCGCGGCAGTCGATCTTCTGCATCAGCCGGGCGAGCTCGGCGGTGTCCCGGGTCCAGCGCGAGGCGCGGCACTCGCCGAGCCCGCGGAAATAGACGAGCTGGACGGAGAAGTCGGCCGCCTCGCCGGCGGCGCGGAACATGTCGGCCTGGAGCGTCACGGCCATGTCCCAGGTGGGCTGGCGGCTCATGGTGGCGTCGAGGGCGAAGACGAGCCGGCCGCGGCCAGCGGAGACGGCGAGCGACTTCGCCGCTTCCAGGAAGGCGGCGATCTCGGAGGCGGAGGAGCGTTCGGCCGGCAGGGCGCCCGCATCGCGAGCCGTCGCCGGCGTCAGCGTCCTGTCCTTCGGCTTCTCGGTCATCTCTCGCGCCTCACCTCCTCATCATGTCCTAATGTGGCGCTTGCCGCGCGGGGCACAAGGGGAAAGTCGGAGCGAAGGACCGGCGGCTCACATCAGGCCGAGGCTCGCGAGCTCGCGCTTGAGATCGGCCGGCAGGTCGGCCGCGCCCGCGCCGCCCGCGAGATCGGCCGGGGCGTCCTCCGGCTTCAGGTAGCGCCAGCCCTGGAAGGCGCGGCGCGGCTGCCATTCGGTGGGGTGGAGCGCCGGCTCCAGCATCAGCCGGCAGCGGGCGATGCCGTCGCCGTCGACGAAGGGCTCGATGCCGATCAGCCGCTGGCGGACCTGGATGAAACCCTTGATGACCCAGTACAGCGAGCCGCCGTCGAGAATGTCGTCGACGCGGCGCGGCTGCATGCGCGTGGTGTGATACTGCTCGGGCTTCTGACCGGCCGCCTTCTGCGCGGCGAGCCGACGGTCGATCCAGTCCTGCAGATCCTCGATGCTGTCGGCACCGACGCAGAGCTTGATGATGTGAAGTGCCATGGCCCTTTGTCGCGGGACGGGCACGTGCGGTCAAGGCGGCAGGCCGCGACCTTACGCCCCGTCCACAGGCTCAGCACTCGACGGCGTTGACCGCAAGCCCGCCCTTCGACGTTTCCTTGTAGTGGTCGCTCATGTCGAGGCCGGTCTGGCGCATGGTCTCGATGCAGGCGTCGAGCGGCACGAAATGGGTGCCGTCGCCCTTGATCGCGAGCGAGGCGGCGGTGACGGCCTTCACCGCGCCCAGCGCGTTGCGCTCGATGCAGGGCACCTGGACGAGGCCGCCGACCGGGTCGCAGGTCATGCCGAGATGGTGCTCGAGCGCGATCTCGGCGGCATTCTCGACCTGCTCGGGCGTACCGCCCATGACGGCGGCGAGCCCGGCGGCGGCCATGGCTGCGGCCGAGCCGACCTCGCCCTGGCAGCCGACCTCGGCGCCCGAGATCGAGGCATTGTGCTTGATGATGCCGCCGATCGCCGCGGCCGTCAGCAGGTAGTCGCGGATCGCCCTGTCGTCGGCGTCGTCGTGGAACTTGACGAGATAGCGGATCGTCGCCGGGATCACGCCCGCAGCGCCGTTGGTCGGCGCGGTGACGATGCGCCCGCCGGAGGCGTTCTCCTCGTTGACGGCCATGGCGAAGACCGAGAGCCAGTCGTTGGCCATCAGCGGATTGGCGCGGTTCTGGCGCCATTCCTCCTGCAGCTTCTCGTGTAGCTGGCGGGCGCGGCGCTTCACCTTGAGGCCGCCCGGCATGATGCCCTCGCCGTTCAATCCGCGCTCGATGCAGCCGTTCATCGCCGCCCAGATGGCGTCGAGCCCGCGGTCGAGCTCGGCGCGGTCCATGCAGGTCTCCTCGTTGGCACGCTTCATCTCGGCGATCGAGAGCCCGGATGCCCTGGCCATGGCGAGCATCTGCGCGGCGTTGGCGAAGGGATAGGGCACGGAGGCGTCGACGGCGGCCTTCTTCCTGGTCCTGAGAGACTCGAGCTCGGTGTCGGAGACGACGAAGCCGCCGCCGATCGAATAGTAGACGCGGCGCAGGATCAGGTTGCCGTCGCGGTCAAAGGCGCTGAAGGCCATGCCGTTGGCGTGGCCGGGCAAGGGCGTCTTCTTGTCGAGGACGAGATCGGTCTGCGGGTCGAAGCGGTAGGTCGGATGGCCGGGGGGCGAGACCCGTTTCTCGGCACGCACCATGGCGATGATCGCCTCCATGCGGTCGGGATCGACGCTTTCCGGCCGCTCCCCGGTCAGGCCGAGGATGACGGCGCGGTCGGTGCCGTGGCCGACGCCGGTGAAGGCGAGCGAGCCGTGCAGGCTCGCCGACAGGGCCGCGGGTACGACGCCAGCGGGCCGCGGCCAGTCATTGCCGGCAAGCTCGTCGAGGAAGCGCACCGCCGCCGTCATCGGCCCCATCGTGTGCGAGCTCGAGGGACCGACGCCGATCTTGAACACATCGAACACTGAGAGAAACACGAAAATCCGCTCCCGGCCGGGCATGGCGAGACGCCGGGGACTGGCGCAGCGGAAGGCCGGCCCCCTCCCGCGGGTTGAACCTATAGACCGAAACGTTTCCACTTGCGACTGCGCGCGACGCGGTCTTTGCCGGAAAAGACGTGGCGCCCTCCGCGCGCCCGGCAAGGGGCGGACAAAGAAAAAGGCAGCGCGGAGAATCTCACGCGCTGCCTCGTCATCTTTCAGAATTTCGTGGTCGGTCAGATGCCGCCGATGAGATAAGCGAGAACGAGCAGTCCGGCAAATCCAATCACTGCGCGGGCGGTGATGCCCCAGCAGGATTTCGGTGCGGTGTCTTCCATGATGTCTCCGTAGCGGGGCCAGTCGCCGGGTTTCAAACGTTTCGATCCGGCTGCGGGGGCGGTTCTTAATCTTCCGGTAACTTTTTCGCAAGTGCGAAAAGGTGACAAGCCACAGCGACGCGAGCAGGTCTGGCATTCCTGCGCTGCATGGCGGGGCGCCCGCCGCCGCAGCGCCTTGCAGGATTCCGGGGGTGGAATCCGGGCCCGGCTCGTGCAAGACCAGCGGCGGGACAAGGCGAATCCGGGAGGGAAACCATGGCGATAGCGGCAGCGATCCGCAAACCGACGGCGATGGATCTCGTCACCCTGGTGCTGACCGCCTTCATCCTCGCCACTGCCTTCATTGCCATCAAGATCGCGCTCACCGAGACCGGGCCGTTGTGGATCGCCGCAATCAGGGTCACGCTCGGCTTCCTCGTGCTCCTGCCCTACGCGCTCTGGCGCGGGTTCGACTGGCCGAAGTCGGCGGGGCAATGGGGCCTCGTCTTCCTGATGGCGCAGTTCAACATGACCATCCCGTTCTTCCTGATCAGCTGGTCGCAGCAATGGCTCGACGCCGGCGTGGTGGCGCTGCTGATGGGAACCGGCCCGTTCCTGGCGCTGATCGGCAGCCATTTCCTGACCGCGGACGACCGCATGAGCCGGCGCAAGATCGTCTCGGTGATCCTCGGCTTCATCGGCATCCTGTTCGTCATCGGGCCGTCGGCGGCGGCGGGCCTCGGCCATGCATCGCTCGCCGCGCAGGCGGGCGCGCTTGCCGCCTCGGCCTCCTACGTGGTCGCGGGGCTGACGATCCGCCACATCGACATGCCGCTCGGTCGGCTCGCCACGCTGGCGCTGGCGATGGGCATGGCGACGCTCCTTCCGCTCGCGCTCCTCCTCGGCGAGGCGGCGCCGGTGGATATTTCGACGAAGGGAGCGCTGGCGCTCGCCTATCTCGGACTGTTTCCGAGCGGGATCGCCTACATCCTGCGCTTCCACCTGATCCGCACGATCGGCTACACGCGCTTCTCGATGTCGGCCAATCTCGTGCCGGTCTTCGGCATCGTGCTCGGCGTCGTCCTTCTCGACGAGCCCTTGTCGCTGTCGATCGCGATTGCGCTCGCCTTCGTGCTGGCCGGCCTTTTCATCGCCAGCGGCGGCCGCAGCGCCGAACCGGGCGCGACCGGCGACCGGGCGCCCTCGCCCTGATGCATCCGCCAGTTGCCGTGATCCCCCTTTTCGACAATGCTCCGCGCGGTTGGCCGCCCGCGCACTGAGTCGGACGGCGACGGAGGATCCGGATGGCCGTAAGCCACGAGATGGCCGGCACCACACACGACCGCCGGCCGCGGCTCGAAATCGTCGATCTCGCGCGCGCGCTCGCGCTGGTCGCGATGGCCTCCTACCATTTCCTCTGGGACCTCGAACTCTTCAACTACCTGCCGGCGGGCTTCTCGACCCAGGGCTGGCCGCGGCTCTATGCGCGCGGGATCGCCAGCTCGTTCCTCTTCCTCGTCGGCGTCAGCCTCGTGCTCGCGCACTATCCCGAGATCGGGACGCGCAAGTTTCTTCAGCGGCTCGGGATGATCGTGGCGGCGGCGGCGGCGATCTCGGTGGCGACCTACGTGTTCATGCCGGCGACCTTCATCTTCTACGGCATCCTGCATTCGATCGCCGTGTCCAGCGTCCTCGGCCTCCTGTTCCTGCGGCTGCCGCCGCTCCTCACCCTCGCCTCGGCCGCGGCGGTGATCGTTCTGCCATCCTATTTCCGCTCCGAGGTGTTCTCGGCGCCATGGCTGATCTGGACCGGGCTCGCACCGGCGGCGCCGCGCTCCAACGACTTCGTGCCCTTGTTCCCGTGGTTCGGGCCGGTGCTCGCCGGCATCGCCTTCGCCCGGGCGGCGGAGCGCTCGGGATGGTTCGCGAAGATGGCGCTCTGGCAACCGGCAAAAGGCGGCGCGGTGCGGCGATTTGACATCATCGGCCGTCACAGTCTCGCCTTCTACCTCCTTCATCAGCCCTTGCTCATCGGCTCGCTGTGGGTGGTCTCGCAATTCGCACCGCCTGATTTCGAGGCCGCGTATCGCCAGGGCTGCTTTCGCGCCTGCAGCGAAACCGAGAGCGCGGACATGTGTACCCGTTTCTGCGGCTGCGTGACCGACCGGCTCATTGCCGACGGCCTTTTCGAAGGCGTGAGGAAGGGCACGATCGGACCGCAGTCGGAGCCAGTGGCGACGATCGCCGACGCCTGCACCGAGGCCGCGCAGACGCCACAGTAGGATCCACACGAATGGCCCAAGGCCTGGAGGTTTGAAAGGACATGAACGCCTATCGCCGCCGCCCCAACAGAATTCCCTGGCCGCCGCTCATTCTCGCCCTCACCATCGTCGCCGCGGTCGCGGCCGGGCAGATCCATCCGCTGCCGCTCGCCTTCCCCTTCTCGCGGATTCTCGGCTACGTCATCGCGGTCACCGCGGTCAGCGTCGACATCTGGGCGGCGGCGACGCTGCTCAAGGCCCGCACCACGGTGCTGCCCAACCGCGCATCAAGCCATCTCGTCACCGGCGGGCCGTTCCGCTTCAGCCGCAACCCGATCTACCTCGCCTACATGGTGCTGCTCGTCGGGCTGGGGCTGATCACCGGCAATGCCTGGTTCCTGCCCGCGGCCCTCGTCCACGGGATCGCGACGCATTTTCTCGCCGTCAGACGCGAGGAAAGCCACCTGATCGCGCTGTTCGGCTACAAGTACGAGGATTATTGCCGGGCGGTGCGCCGCTGGATTTGAGCGGCAACGATTTGATTTAGGTGTTCACGCCGATCTCGGCGAGGCGTGCGAGGCAGGCGTCCTCGATATTGTCGAGCTCGGCCAGCGTCTCCTCGATGTCCTTGCGCTTCTGGCGCAGTTCGTCGCGCTTCTCCTCGACCTTGCGCATCAGCAGGCGAAGCTGGCCCGCCTCGCCCGGCGGGTCCTTGTAGACCTGGATGATCTCGCGGATCTCGGCGATCGAAAGTCCGATGCGGCGGCCGCGCAGGATTTCCTGCACGAGGTGCCGGTCGGCGGGACGGAAAAGGCGCGTGCGGCCGCGCCGCTCGGGATTGATCAGCCCCTCGTCCTCGTAGTAGCGCAGCGTCCGCGTCGAGATGCCGAATTCGCGCGTCAGCTCCGTGATCGTGTAATATTTGTGCACTCGGCCCGTTCCCTCGTTCGCCAGCCGCCCGGTCCGCGGGCAGGATTGCGGAGGAAATCCGGAATCGGCCGCCACGACCGGCAGACCCGCCATCGCCTTCCGCGGCGGGACCGGCGGAGGCCTGCGGCGGGACTCTTACTTTGACGTATAAGTCAATTTTAACGCGAAGACCAGAAGGCGGGCCGCGCGAAGTTCCCCCGCGCCGTCTCCCCGACGTTCAGAGGAGCCCGAACCACCAGGTGGCCAGCCCGAGAAAAGCGAAGAAGCCGACGACGTCGGTCACCGCCGTGACGAAGACGGCGGACGAGACGGCCGGGTCGGCGCCGAGACGGTCGAGGAGGAGCGGGATCAGGATGCCGGCGAGCGCGGCAACGAAGAGATTGATGATCATCGCCGCGGCAATGATGACGCCGAGATCGACGTCGCGGAACCAGAGGGCCGCCACCGTGCCGACGAGGATCGCGAAGATGGCGCCGTTGACGAAGCCGACCCCCATCTCGCGGCGGATGACGCGGCCGGCATTGTAGATGTCGAGATCGCGGGTGGCGAGGGCGCGCACGGCGACCGTCATCGTCTGCGAGCCGGCATTGCCGCCCATGCCGGCGACGATCGGCATCAGGACGGCGAGCGCGACGATCTGCTCGATCGTGGCGTCGAACAGCCCGATCACCATGGCGGCGATAAAGGCGGTGACGAGGTTGACGGCAAGCCAGGGCACGCGCGAGCGCGAGATGCGCAACACGCTGTCCGACAATTCCTCGTCGCCGACGCCGCCGAGGCGCTTGATGTCCTCCTCGGCCTCCTCATGGATGACGTCGACGACGTCGTCGATGGTGAGCACGCCGACGAGGCGCTCGTTCTCGTCGACGACGGCGGCGGAGAGAAGGTCGTACTGCTCGAAGAGCTGGGCCGCCTCCTCCTGGTCCATCTCGGCGGGGATGGCGTGGCGCGTCTCGTCCATGATCTCCTCGATGCGGACCTGGCGCTTGGTGCGGAGAATCCGGTCGAGGTCGACCGAGCCGAGGAGCTTGAAGGTCGGATCGATGACGAAGATCTGGCTGAAGGAATCCGGCAGGTTCTCCTCGTCGCGCATGTAGTCGATCGTCTGGCCGACCGTCCAGAACGGCGGCACGGCGACGAACTCGGTCTGCATGCGGCGGCCGGCCGTGTCTTCCGGATAGTCGAGCGCGCGGCGCAGCCGAACCCGCTCGGTGAAGGGCAGGCGCGCGAGGATCTCCTGCTGGTCCTCCTCGTCGAGGTCCTCGAGAATGTAGACCGCGTCATCCGAATCGAGCTCGCCGATCGCCTGGGCGATCTGCTCGTTCGGCATCTGGTCGACGATCTCCATGCGGATCGCCTCGTCGACCTCGGTGAGCGCCGCGAAATCGAAATCGTCGCCGAGGAGGCGCACCAGCGCCTGGCGCTGCGAGGCGTTGATCGATTCGAGCAAGTCGCCGAGCTCGGATTCGTGCAGTCGCGCCACGCGTTCGCGCAGGAACTGCGTGTCGCCGTCGGCGATCGCGGCGCCGACCGCGGCGAGGAAATCGTGCCGGATCGAGCCGTCCTCGGCATAGATGTCCTCGGCGTCGGCGGCCTCGGCCGGCGGCACCTTGTCCTCGATGTCCCTGTCGATGCCGCCGTCTTCGCTCATCGTCCTGCCCGGGTCCCGTTCTTCCTGCCAGCGCCGGTTGGAGAGGACGCGACGCAACCGTACGCCCTCAGCCGCAGATGCTCACAAAGAACCGGAAGATGCAATCAAGCCGACTACGGGAAAGAGGAAAATTCAGCGCGGCGCGGCGATCCCGCCTCACCTCCCGGCGCGCCAGCGGGCGAGCGCGGCCGCGGCGTCGAGCTGCTCGGCCGGGGCGATGCGCGACGGCGTTTGCGAGAAGCGCGGCGCGGGCGCGGGATGGCGCCGTCCCGCCATCTCGACGAAGGTTTCGCGCGCCCGGTTGTGCGGGTCCTCGGCCGCCTCGTCGAGATCGAGGACCGGGGCGACGCAGGCGTCTGTGCCGGCGAAGACGGCGGCCCATTCGTCGCGCGACCTGGTCAGGAACAGCCGGGAAAATTCCGCCGCCATGTCCGGCCAGCCGGCGCGATCCTGCTGGTCGAAGCGGCCGGGCGGCAGGCCGAGCCCCTCGAGGAGGCAGGCGAAGAAGCGCGGCTCGAGCGCGCCGACGGCAACGTGGTGGCCGTCGGCGCAGGCATAGCAGCGGTAGAAGGGCGCGCCGCCATCGAGAAGGTTCCCCTGCCGGTCCAGCGACCAGCGGCCGGCGTCGCGCAGGCCGACGAACAGGCTCAGGAGCGCGGCGGTGCCGTCGGTCATGGCGGCGTCGACCACCTGCCCCTGCCCGGTCCGCCGCGCCGAGAGGATGCCGGCGAGGACGCCGAGAGCGAGGAACATCGCCCCGCCGCCATAATCGCCGACGAGGTTGAGCGGCGGCGGCGGCGGACGGCCAGCCTCGCCGATCGCGCCGAGCGCGCCGGCAACGGCGATGTAATTGATGTCATGGCCGGCGGTCAGCGCGCGCGGCCCCTCCTGGCCCCAGCCGGTCATGCGGCCGTAGACGAGGCGCGGATTGCGGGCAAGGCAGGCGTCCGGCCCGAGACCGAGGCGTTCCATCACGCCGGGACGAAACCCCTCGATCAGCGCATCCGCCCCGGCGACGAGATCGAGCGCCGCGGCGACGCCCTCGGGCGACTTGAGGTCGAGTTCGATGCAGGCTCGTCCGCGATGGAGCACGGACGCGCCCATCTGCGCGAGACCGCCGCCTCGCGGCCTGGCGATGCGGACGATGTCAGCGCCCATGTCGGCAAGGACCATCGCGGCGAAGGGCACCGGACCGAGCCCGTCGATCTCGACAATGCGGATGCCTTCGAGCGCGCCCATCCGGTTCCTCCCGCAACGAGCATCGCCAAATGCGCGGGAAGGTCAACGGGGGAAAGGCCAGGCCGGCGCGGGCGTTGCCGGGAACCGGGCTTGCCGACCCGGCGTTCCTTGGCTAGGTCTGCGCCGCGGCCGACGCCGCGTGCGCACCGGGATCAGAAAAACAGGAGCCACCATGTCCACCGACGCCACCCGCGCCCTGATCGAACGCTATTTCGCCGCCTTCAACGACGGCTCGATCGAGGGCATGCTCGCCTGCCTCGACGAGGACGTCGCCCACGACGTCAACCAGGGCGAACGGCGCATCGGCCGCGACAAGTTCAAGGATTTCTCGATCGGCATGGCCCGCTCCTACAAGGAGAAGCTGACCGACATGGTGATCTTCGTGTCGCAGGACGGCAACCGCGCCGCCGCCGAATACACCGTGCACGGCACCTATCTCGCCACCGACGAGGGCCTGCCGGAGGCGAACGGCCAGACCTACAGCCTGCCCGCCGGCTCGTTCTTCGAGGTCGACGACGGCAAGATCACCCGGGTGACGACCTACTACAACCTCAAGGACTGGATCGCCCAGGTCAGCCGCTGACGCGCGGGGGACGCCGATGAGCGATGCGACGAGGGAGAGCACGCCCGTCGAGGTGCGGGCGCTGACGGAGGGCGAGATCGCCGGGGCGCTCGACGCCCTGGCGGCGCTGCGGATCGCCGTCTTCCGCGCCTATCCCTATCTCTACGAGGGCACCGAGGACTACGAGCGCGGCTATCTCGCCGAATTCGCGGCGAGCCCCGGCGCGGTCCTCGTCGCCGCTTTCGACGGCGAGCGGATCGTCGGCGCCGCGACGGGCGCGCCGCTTTCCACCCAGAAGGCGGAATTCCGCGCGCCGTTCGACGCGGCCGGGTTCGACGCCGCCGAAATCTTCTACTTTGGCGAATCGGTGCTCCTGCCCGAATATCGCGGCCGCGGCATCGGCCACGCCTTCTTCGACCATCGCGAGGCGCAGGCACGGAAAGCCGGCGCCGGCCATGCCGCCTTCTGCGCGGTCGTCAGGACCGAGGACCACCCGGCGCGACCGGCCGGCTACCAGCCGCTCGACGCCTTCTGGCGCCGGCGCGGCTACGCGCCCGTCGAGGGGCTCGTCACCCAGTTTTCCTGGCAAGACATCGGCCAGGCCGGGGAGACGCCGCACCCGATGCAGTTCTGGATGCGGCGCCTCGGCTGACGCTCCACCGGTCAGGCATATTGCGCCTGGCCGTGGCCGAAGGACCAGTTCTCCTTCCTGACCTCGACCAGATTGATGAAGACGTCCTCGGGCCGGACGCCCGGATCCTCCCCGAGGAGCGCGCAGATGCGGGCAAACAGCGCCTGTTTCTGCTCGAGCGTGCGCGTGTCGCTGACGGTCAGCTGGATCAGGACGAGATCGTCGGAGCGGTCGATGCCGAGATAGTGGCGGCCGTAGTCGAAATCGGCCACGTCATGCTCGCTGATCGTCATGAAGCGGTCGTCATCCGGCACATTGAAGGCCTCGCGCATCGCCGTGTAGAGCGCGTCGAACAGGGCCCGCTTGTAGGCGGGCGACTTTCCCTTGCGGATCGAGATGCGGGTGAGCGGCATGGCGGTCTCCTTTCCTGTCTGGCTGGACAAGGCTAGGTCATCGGCTATGATGACGGAAACGACTTTTCAAAATAACGAAGATGAGATTTTTAAATCATGCCCCTGCCCTCGCTCGATGTCCCCCTGCTCCGCGCCTTCGTCACCGTCGCCGACCGCGCTGGCTTCACCTCGGCGGGCGACGCGCTGGGCGCGACGCAGTCGGCGGTCAGCCTGCGAATCAGGAAGCTCGAGGAGCGGCTGGGGCGGCGGCTGTTCGAACGCTCGCCCCATGCCGTGCGGCTGACGCGGTTTG
>Ga0065721_10006230_pt1 | contig 17144 bp, 17 predicted proteins | sample Mesricmetagenome_FD_59108 | JGI IMG/M metagenome (GOLD analysis project Ga0065721, IMG submission 59108) | Mesophilic microbial community from rice straw/compost enrichment Sample: eDNA_1 v2 (version 2) | ecosystem: Engineered > Solid waste > Grass > Composting > Bioreactor | place: USA: Davis... | reverse complement strand
GCCCACCAGCCGCGCCAGTTGAACGGGAGGTATGCCGGGTTGTAGTCAATATATTTTGCAGGCCCGAGCCAGAGATCCCAGTTAAGTTCTTTGGGTATTTCATGTGTACCACTTGGTGTCTGGATACCCTGGGGCCATACGGGTCTGTTTGTCCATGCATGTGCTTCAATGATATCTCCGATCATTCCGGCATCATACATCTCCTTGGCCTGGCGGACACCGTCACCCGAACCACCCTGGTTACCCATCTGCGTTACCACTTTATATTTCTTCGCAGCCTGTGCGAGTATGCGCGCTTCGTAGATATCGTGCGTAAGTGGTTTCTGCGTGTATACGTGTTTACCCAGTTGCATGGCAGCCAATGTGGCTACCGCATGCGTATGGTCTGGTGTGGAAATGGAACAGGCGTCAATATTATCCTTTTCCTTCGCAAGCATTTCACGGAAATCCTTATAGTATTTTGCTTTTGGAAAAGTTTCTCTCGACTTCACAGCCTGACGATCGTCCACATCACAAAGCGCGACGATGTTGACATTCGGACTTTTTGCAAATGAAGTAAGATCGCTCTGGCCTTTTCCGCCCACACCAATGCCGGCGATGTTAAGCTTGTCACTCGGAGCAACAAAGCCTTTACCGAGCACATGGCGGGGTACAATAAAAAAACCGGCGGCTGCCACGGAAGAATTCCGGATGAACCGGCGGCGGGATTCAGAAAAACCTTTTTTCTTTTTCATTGGCAATATCGATTTAGTCCTTTTAATTAATGCAATTTAAAAATATAAGTCAGGTAATGTGTACTGAAGACGCTATTTTATTTCAAGTTTCCAGTCACCGGCGTATTTCCGTTTTACAAACTGGTTTGCCGGATCAAAATTGGTAATCTTCATTCCGGGTCCATTCCAAAGAAGTTTTTTACGACCCGGGAATTTGTTTCGACCGTTTGAATCCTTTTCAATATAGTTATAACTCAGCACGGCCAGGTTACCCATCAATACTGTTTCAGTCAAGGGTCCCGCTTCGGAGAAAGGTGAGCTGGTATAAGCTCCATATCCCTTCTTGCAGGCATTGGTCCACTGGGTTTGATGTCCTTCCGCACCTCGCTCTACTTTTTCTTTTTTCATTGGCGGCAGACTCACTTCCTTCATCTTTTTAGTTGGAAGCAAAGTTGGGTTCCTGCCCCAAAGGCCGCCCATGATTTTACCCTTGGTTCCTTCAAAGATGATTCCTCCATCCCACTCTGCCATTTCTTCGTCTGGTAAAAGTTCGTCCGGTCGTTTGGGTTTGATACCCCCGTCATACCAAATCATTTCCACGGGTGGCATGTTGCCCCGGGCGGGGAATTGAATATGAGTTTTGGATGAAGGCGGGTAACTGTCGGTATAAAATGCTTCCTGGAAGAAGCCGGTATATACAGAAGTTACGCTGCACTCCACTGATACCGGGTATTCAAGTTTGAGTGCACGGTATGGCACATCGATAAAATGACAACCCATATCACCCAGAGAGCCGGTTCCGAAATCAACCCATCCACGCCAGTTTGCCGGCACATATATCGGGTTGAAATCACGGCGAGGTGCAGTACCCAGCCAGAGATCCCAATTCAGTTCTTTCGGGATATCAAATTTTCCTTCAGGCCTGGGTATACCCTGCGGCCATACGGGACGGTTCGTCCAAACGTGTACCGTATGTACATCACCAATGAGACCCGATTGAACCCAGGCTTCAATCATTCTTGTATCATCACCACTGCTGCCCTGGTTACCCATCTGCGTGACCACTTTATATCTCTTTTCTGCTTCGGTGAGTATCCGGGCTTCGTAAATATCATGTGTAAGCGGTTTTTCCACGTACACATGTTTCCCCAGCTGCATACAGGGCAATGCCTGCACCGCATGCATGTGGTCAGGCGTGGTTACCATTACTGCATCTATACCCTTCGCCTGCTTATCAAGCATGACGCGAAAATCCTTGTAGTAAGTTGCCTTGGGATGTTTTTTTCTGCTGTCTGCTGCCATGCGATCATCCACATCACAGAGTGCGACGATATTTTCCGCACCACCATTATACGCCTGCTGAATATTGTATGTGGCTTTACCACCGGCACCAATAGCCGCAATATTCAACTTATCGCTCGGAGCAATAAATCCTTTTCCCCCCAATACATGCCTGGGCAGGATCAACACACCAGCTCCAAATACAGAAGATTTTTTAATGAAATCGCGGCGGGATACTTCGCTTTTCTTTTGATGACCCATTTATAGAGATATTAGGCCTTTAAGGTAGCAAAAAACTGTTTATCACTTTTATTTTAACGGCCCGGATTTTCTACATATAAAACATAATTTACATTTTCATGTTAATCCTTCGAAGATTTTTCCACTAATAATAATCGATACGAATACAGTCATGATCAGCTGGGATGATTTTGAAAAAATTGACATGCGCACCGGGACTATTATCGAGGTAAAGGATTTCCCCGAAGCCCGTAAACCGGCCTATCAGTTACTAATAGACTTCGGTCCGGAACTTGGACAAAAACGCTCTTCTGCACAAATCACCGTGCACTATAACAGGGAAGATCTAACGGGCAGACAGGTAATTGCCGTCGTAAATTTTCCACCAAAAAGGATTGCGGGTTTTGTAAGCGAATGCCTGGTATTGGGTATATATGATGAAAACAAAGATGTAATTTTATTGACACCGGGTAAGCCGGTTTCAAACGGATTGAAAATTGGCTGAAACTTTTACAGCATACTACCAGTCACCTGTTGGCCTGCTCCGCATCGCCGGAACCAGTGATTGCATTAGTGAAGTCAGTTTCCAGGATACCGCTGCAGAAAATTTTCAGCAAAACGGGTTGCCTCCCCTGGCGATTCAGTGCATTGAACAACTTATTCAATATTTCAGCGGACAGCGGAGAGTTTTTGAGTTACCCATATGCCAGCAGGGAACACCGTTTCAATTGGAAACATGGAGTCAGCTGATGACGATCCCTTTTGGTAAAACCATCAGCTATATTCAACTGGCGATACGCACAGGAGACCAGAAAGCCAGTCGTGCGGTAGCGGCTGCCAGTGGAAAGAATCATGTTGCGATCATCGTTCCCTGTCATCGGGTGATTGGTTCCAACCGCGAACTGGTAGGTTATGGTGGCGGCTTATGGCGTAAGAAATGGTTGCTGGAACATGAACTGAAGGTTGCGTACGGAGTACAGACGCTTTTCTAGCCCAGTTCATTGCCGGTAAATGCGAATGGCAATAAGTGTGCGGCGGTTTGAATCACAAAAATTTTTCCTTCCTGCCCCGAGAGGATGATCCGCATAGGTTGTGCCGTGCGCATTTCAAATTCCTGCAACGCCTGCCGGCACATGCCGCAGGGTGAAATGGGATGATCCGATTTCAAATCTTTGCTCCAGTAGCTGATCGCAAGTGTTTGAATTCCTTTTTCAGGAAAAAGCATAGCGGCATTTCCCAATAACACGCGTTCAGCACAAATTCCTACCGGATATGAAGCATTCTCCTGGTTCGAGCCGGTGACGATTTCATTATTGATTAAACGGGCTGCAGCACCTACATGAAAGTTTGAATAAGGAGCGTAAGAAAGACTGGTTACTTCGCGTGCTTTTTTCAACAACAAGGCATCAGCTTCGGGAAGCTCGCTTGTATCATTATAAACATCGTATTCAAACTGAAACCGGGCAGTACTCATGAAAGCTCATTAACTAAAAAAATGCCCCGGTCAGGGGGCATTTAAAGTTAGGTTATTTTACAATATTGAATAAGCGTTTCCATCTGGGTCCGCCTTCCCAGCTAAACCAAATCATCCAGGCTTTACCTACGATGCGATCTTCCGGCACAAAACCCCAATAACGACTATCCTGCGAACCCTGGCGGTTGTCACCCATCATCCAGAAATAATCCATTTTGAAAGTGTACCCGGTTATTTCTTTTCCATTCAGATAGAACTTACCATTTGCCTGGTAAAACTCATTCCGTTCATAGTTACGGATGGCACGTTCATAAAGTGAATAATTTTCGGGAGTGAGTTTGAGTGTGCTTCCTTTTTTAGGAATCCAGACTGGACCATAGTTGTCACGTGTCCAACTTTTGTGTACAGCGAACGTGTCGTAAGGAAATACGTCATTTCCCCCATTGAGTTCAGTGTAGGGTGTAATGGTTTTAATCAAACCATTTTTTTGCATCTCCTCTTTTGCCTTCATGGTGAGCAACATCATATATTCACCCGGCTTGCCGGTCATGGTGTACTCCCCTTTATCAATGTCAACATCATATTCATCCTTCATGATATCCGGATCCAGCGGTGAGTTAACCGTTACACGATAATACATTTCAGCATAAGGCGGAAGTTCCACTTTTACCCCGTTGATATACACTATGTCATCCTTCACTTCGAGCGTATCGCCGGCCACACCTACGCAACGTTTGATATAGTTATCTGTTTTATCTACCGGGTGCGTAACAATGGGATAGTTCTGCGGATCTGAAAGCACCATCCTGTCATCCGGAGAACCACGCAGTGCGCGGCGTTTGATATCATAATACGGATTGGCTGATTCAAAGCCCTCAGCATGTATAACCGTATCACCGGCCGGAAAATTAAATACTACCACATCGTTCCTTTTTGGCATGGATCCAAACCAGCGGGTATAAGGTAACTGTATTGCGGTAGAATAGGATTTGCCATTTGTGATGGGCAGATAATTGTGTACAAACGGAACGGAAAGAGGTGTGTTGGGAATACGCGGGCCGTAACTGAGCTTGCTAACAAAAAGGAAGTCTTTTACCAAAAGTGTTTTTTCCATCGAGCCTGATGGGATCACATATGCTTCGAAAATAAAAGTTCTGATTAGGGTGGCGGCTACGATGGCAAAGATGGCTGCATCAAACCATTCCCGTGCCACTGATTTCTTATGCTTGCGGGCAATTTCAGGACCTACAAACTTTGTATCTTTTTGTGCTGCCAGCCAGGGAAAATAGAAAGGTGCGAACAGGGCGGCGAGGGTATGGTGTTTCAAAGAATATTTTCCAAAGACTTTGGCAAATTCAATAAAGATGCCTGGTGTAATGAACCAGCCTACAACAGGTATCAGTTGCCAGAATACCCAGTGTTTTGGCCTTTTGGCCAGGTCCTGCATCACCCAGGTATTGTAAAACGGGACCCAGGCTTTCCATGACTCGGCGCCAGCCAGTTTAAAAAGTTTTGCCAAACCAAATGCAGGTAAAAAGACAAGTAAAACGCCAATAAGATAGATAATGAGTAAATGTTGTAAAGGCATGAGCCTGGATTTGTTTTATTGTCAAATGTATTATATAAAACGTGGTTTCAAAGTTGAACACCGCAAAGTTTTGCTAAAGATGACAAATGGATTTAAGGGTACAAAAATGTACCTGGTTGCATTGATGAAAACAGGGTTCTTTTGCATCTATCTTGGCATCACATAGCTTTTTACATCATCACCTGTGATGGTTTTTGCCGACAGGATCACCAGGCGTTCCACCACGTTTCTCAGTTCGCGGATGTTACCGGTCCAGTCGTACTCATGTAAAAGCTTCAGTGCTTCGTCATCTATATTTTTCTTGGCAATACCATAATCTGCACAGATATCCTGCAGGAACTGGTCTACCAGGATTGGAATGTCTTCACGTCTTTCGTTCAATGAAGGCACATGAATCAATATCACACTCAGGCGGTGATAAAGGTCAAGGCGGAAATTTTTTTCCTCCACTTCTTTCAGCAGGTCCTTATTCGTGGCTGCAATCACCCGCACATCCACATTGATATCCTTATCAGCCCCCACTCTTGTAATCTTTCCTTCCTGTAATGCGCGTAATACTTTGGCCTGCGCACTCAGGCTCATATCCCCGATCTCATCGAGGAATAAGGTACCACCATTGGCCTGTTCAAATTTTCCAATACGTTGTTTTACGGCAGAAGTAAAAGAACCTTTTTCATGACCAAACAGTTCACTCTCGATAAGTTCTGTTGGAATGGCGGCGCAGTTTACTTCCACCAATGGCCCGCTGGCACGGTTGCTTTTTTCATGCACCCATCTTGCCACGAGTTCCTTACCCACACCATTTTCCCCGGTGATGAGTATTCTGGCTTCGGTCGGCGCTACTTTATCGATGGTCTCTTTGATTCTTTGAATCGGTACTGATTCGCCGATCATTTCCTGCACCCGGCTCACTTTTCTTTTCAGCACTTTGGTTTCTGTCACCAGGCTGTTTCTTTCCATCGCGTTGCGGATGGTGATCAACAGGCGGTTGAGATCCGGGGGTTTTGAAATAAAGTCATAAGCGCCTTTCTTTACGGCTTCAACAGCAGTTTCGATATTACCGTGGCCGGAGATCATAACGATGGGAATGTCGGGGCTGGTTTCACCCGCTTTTTGCAGGAATTCAATACCGTCCAGTTTGGGCATTTTTATATCACATAAAACCAGGTCATAATTTTTTTCCCTGAATTTCTTCAGTCCCTCTTCCCCATCTGCAGCCTCGTCAATTTTGTATCCTTCGAATGACAGAATCTCGGACAGGGTCTTACGTATCGCTTTTTCATCATCAATGATCAGTATTTCAGCCATCCAGTTTGAGTTTTAGTGGGCAAAAATAGGGAGAAAACGGCCAAAGGGTCCGCAACCGGTTGAAGATAAAACCTTAAAACTGTACACCCAAAATGGAATTTTCAGGGCCTGGAAGGCAGGAATTGAAGGTGGGCCCTGAAAGGATGTAAAAAATAAGAGGCCGGATAGAAATCCAGCCTCGTTTTAAAATCCAATATCCTATGAAAAACCATAACAAAGATGCACATTTCACGCTAAAACGCTGCATAATGTTGAAAAAAAAGTCATGCGTAAAACTACGTGATTGAAAGAATAACGAAGCCCGTCCTGGGTTTGGACGAGCTTTACATATCATTGGAACTAATAACGTTATTTCTTAATGTACATAACTTCCTTTACCAGTCTGACCGTGCGGTCAACGCTGGGGAGAGCTGCTGCAACCAGGTTGGGTGCATAGTGTAAGGGCGCATCAGCCGCAGTGATCCGGCGGATGGGGGCATCCAGGTAATCAAATCCTTCTTTCTGGATATTATAAGTGATTTCAGTAGAAACTGATCCGAAAGGCCATTGCTCTTCCACAATCACCAGGCGGTTTGTCTTTTTTACGCTTTCCAGGATAGTTTTCCAGTCAAGCGGACGTATGGTACGAAGATCTATAACCTCTGCACTGATATTTTCTTTTTCGAGTTCTGCTGCGGCCTGCAGGGCAACTTTCATCATCTTATTAAAAGAAACGATCGTTACATCTGTACCTTCTTTCTTTACATCGGCCTTACCCAATTCGATATAATATTCTTCTTCGGGTACTTCCATCTTATCACCATACATCAGCTCACTTTCCATAAACATTACCGGATCTTCTTCGTAGCGGATTGCCTGTTTCAAAAGACCTTTGGCATCATACCCGTTGCTGGGCGATACCACTTTAATGCCGGGAATGTTGGCATATAAGCTTTCAAATGCAGTGGAGTGTTGTGCTCCAAGCTGACCCGCGGAACCGTTGCCACCACGGAAAACAATAGGACAGGAAATTTGCCCGCCACTCATCGCCAGCATTTTTGAAGCGGTATTCAGGATCTGATCCAGCGCCAGCACAGCGAAGTTCCAGGTCATGAATTCCACAACCGGGCGAAGTCCGTTTTGAGCTGCACCCACACCAACCGCAGCGAAGCCCAACTCAGAAATGGGCGTATCGATCACCCGTTTCGGTCCAAACTCAGCCAGCATACCCTGGCTTACTTTATAGGCGCCGTTGTATTCAGCAACCTCTTCTCCCATTAAAAACACACGTTCATCCCTTCTCATTTCCTCGCTCATTGCTTCACGGAGGGCATCACGAAATGCGATAGTTCTTGCCATGTAAGTTCCTTTCTTTAAAAGTGGGGCAAATTTAAGCGAGTAATGGGATATAACCTAAACGGAACCAACTCTCATAACCTCAATTGCATAAAAAGAGCGCCGAGGGTTTATTTTTGCTTATGTCTTTACCATATTTTCCCCTTATCATAATTGGCGGCGGACCCATTGGACTGGCTTGCGGACTGGAAGCTCAAAAAGCCGGAATAGAATATCGTATTATAGAAAAAGGAACTTTGGTCAACTCGCTTTACAATTACCCGGTTAACATGACTTTTTTCTCCACCTCTGAAAGACTGGAGATTGGCGAGGTACCCTTTGTTTCAAATAGTGCCAAACCCACCAGACCCGAGGCACTCGAATACTACCGGAGGGTAGCCGTATCACACCAGTTAAAGATTCAACTTTTCGAAGAAGTGCTTTCAGTTACGAGACAGGAGAAGACCGAAGGGAGATACCAGGTTAAGACTTCAAAGGGTGAATACCTGGCAGATCATATAATCATTGCAACCGGCTTTTATGATATCCCCTATTTACTGAATGTGCCGGGCGAAGATCTTCCTAAGGTCAGTCACTATTATCGTGAGCCACATTTTTATGCGTTTCAAAAAGTAATTGTTGTAGGTGCCCAAAACTCTGCGGTGGATGCAGCACTGGAAACCTGGCGTAAAGGCGCCGATGTAACGATGGTGATTAGAAAGGACGATATTGGTGAACGGGTGAAATACTGGGTAAGGCCTGACATTGTCAATCGAATACAGGAAGGTTCCATCAGGGCTTTTACAAATTCGAAATTAAAAGAGATCCGGGAACATGAAGTGGATATCGAAACCCCCAATGGCGTGGTTACGATCGAAAACGACTGGGTGATTGCACTTACAGGCTATCAACCCAACCTTGAATTTCTGCAGAAAATTGGTATCCGGTTATCAGAAGATGAAATAAGAAAACCACATTTTGATCCCATAACGCATGAAACAAATGTGGAAGGAATCTACCTGGCCGGAGTGATTTGTGGAGGCATGAATACGCATCGTTTGTTTATCGAAAATTCAAGGGAACATGCGATCCGCATCATTGAGGATATCGTGAGTAAACGCAGGTAATTTCCCCGGCATTCAGAAAAGACCGTACCAATGAAAAAGTGCAACGTCGTGTTGCTGTTTTAGTTTGATTTATTAAACATAAACATCTATGATCATTGGCAGGAAACTAATCTTTTCAGGCATATTATTTATTGTCGCACTGGTTGCCGGTTTCCTGCTGCTGTTGCGTGGCTGTCTTTCCCGGTACGATGTTCGCAAAGTATTGCCCCGGGTTGCTTACTTTGAAAACAACGGCAAACCCCTGGTATTTTCCATCGTACAGTTTGAAAAAACAAATGCCTATTCTCAAAAAGGAGGAATTACTACGAGGCATATCAGCACTACTTACTATGTTCAAAGCAATGATGTAGCCACCGGTGAAGTTGTTGCTGAAAAGAAAATGCGCAGGCACCAGGATATCAAAAATCACCCGGTTGAAATTATTGGAAATACCGAAAAGTATGCCTGGGTGTTTATGGGCGAACTGATGGCTTTTGAACCCAATACATTAGAGATTGTTGCCAGTCATGAAAAGCTGGAGGAATTAAATCCTTCTTTAAGAAATAAACTTCCCACAGAGAGACGATACTTTGAATTTGACCGACGTGGCGGTAACATCAATATCACTGCCAGGGATGGTACCAACTGGATATTGAACACAAAGGACTTGAAGATGACCCCGGTCGATGATTTTAAGAGCATGCGGAATAATTCGGATAATACCATTGATGAATTACTCGAAATAAATCGCAGGCAACAGGACAGTTTATCCGAGGAAAAAATGCGGAAGCCTTCACAACAACTTGCATCCGGTCAGATAAGCAGTGCTGCTTATAACCAGGCTACCAAAAAATTCCATGAAGAACGAAACCTGTTGTACCGGATCCGGGACAGTTTGCAACATCTGAAACGCAGGACCAGCACACTGCGGAGAAATGTTGAAGAAGCCATGCGCAGGATTGATAATTTAAATGAAAGAACCAATCATTCTTTTAGTCAGATCAAACTAAATGGTGACACCATAAACGGCCGCTGGCTGGGATTATACAGCCCGAAAGAATGGAAAACACTACCTGCCCGTTTCAGTTACCAGTCCATAAATGATGAAACGGCCAGGCGGCAATTATACACAGCATCCTATTTTACAAACAGGTATGATGATGCAGAAATAGAAAAAAAAGATGACGCGTTGCACGCACAATCAAACACATTCCTGGATGGCGGCTTCCTGGTTAATAAACAAACGGGACTTCCCGCGAGATATGGGGATCAAAATTACCTTGTAGTACACAAAGACCAGGTAGGTCGGGATGGTTTGATCCAGGTGAGTATGGTAGATTCAAACGGGCAGGCTGTTTGGCAGCATAATTCCGGATTAAAGGAATGGGGCAATTATCATGTGGCAGATAACTGGCTCATCATAGTGGGTACAGACAACGCCGAACTAAGTGGTCATGATTGCAATCTCTTAATTACAATCAACCTTTCTAATGGACAGGCTAAACAGTATGATTTTTTTGAGAATCATGTACGGAAATAAAGGATCAAATTTCTTTTTTAAGTAGCCAGTCCCTTTGGACATCATCCCCGAGAATAAAATCCGCTTCAGAGAATTTTGTAAAACCCCATTTATGGTAAAAAGCTAATGCTGTCTGATTGTGTTCCCATACCCCCAGCCATAGTGTCTTATAGCCCAGTTCCTTCGCCAAATCCAAACAACGCTGCATCAACCGGGCTCCGATGCCCCTGCCAATATGCGACTTCACAACATAAATGCGGGCGATCTCGATAGCATGATGCGTACCCAGTCCGGGAGGGATATTATTTTCTCTCATGCGTACATAACCGGCCGGACTATCATCGTCGAATGCCAGCAGGAAAATATTATCAGGGGCACCGACTTCCCGGATGAGCAGTTCACGCGTGAACTGCTCATCGAGAAATTTTTTCATGTTCTCAGCTGTATTCTGTGCATGAAAGGTATCATAGAATGTTTGCCGGCTGAGATCAGCGATCAGGGCGGCATCGGGTTTACCCGCGACTCGAATATTCAACATGATTAACGGTAACTTTCCTTTGTCCACTCTTCATGTAAAGGGTCTCCCTTGGAGCTTTTCCCGGAATGTGTCCATACATTATCCTTAACAGATCCGTCGAAACTAAGTGATGCTCCTACCCTTGTACTGTCGCGTGAGAAAAATTCAATGTTCTCGGTGTATTTGCCATTTACAAATGTGTAAGTGCCTCCGCCTGTTCCAAAAAATTCTTTTGTTGCGGGATTGATCGCCATCCATTGAAACCGTGTGGATGACATCAGCTTCAGCGTCTTCCTGTCGCCCCTTTGCATTTGGTTCATTTTTCCATTGACCATCCTTCCGGTTATTCTCCATACTCCCGCCAGGTTGGATTTACCATCGTCGATGCGCGTCCATTTCTGGCGTATGCCGGTAATATCGGTTGTCAGTTCGTTGCCTTCAACCAGGTAGGCTACAGTTTTATCAGTACCTACGTTGTCGGCGCTCCGGGTGTCAAATTCTGTTTTCAGATCTATGGTAATACTACCGGGTTTATATACCCCGCCATAACTGCTGATGAATTTCTTGTTGGGCTTGTCGAAGACCGTGTGTGAAAAATACCCGTCTTCAAAAATCAAAACGTGTTCGATTGATTCTGCCTGGAAATGCCAGGCACCCGCCAGCGGATCATCCTGTAATTTTTTGTCAAAACCCGAGATTATCATAACCAGGCTTACCATAATCGTTGAGAGAAGCATTAATCTTTTCATAACGGCGAATTGAATTCTTTAAAGTTAATTGATTTACCAAAAGCAATCGCACTGCCATGCCTGTATAAGCAAAAAGCTTTCCTGTTTTTACAAAAAGGAAAGCTTTTTAGTAAGTATTGAGGAATTATTAAAGCGTGAGGTTCTCAATTACCATTGCGCTGGCACCACCGCCACCATTGCAGATTCCGGCTGCGCCATAACGGGCTTTGTTTTGTTTCAGCACGTTGATAAGCGTGACGATAATTCTTGCACCACTTGCACCGAGGGGATGCCCGAGTGAAACCGCACCACCATGGACATTCACTTTAGAGGGGTCCAGTTTCATGCGCTTTGTATTTTCAATCCCTACCACGGCAAAAGCTTCATTGAGCTCCCAGTATGAAATGTCTTCCATTTTCAACCCCGCTTTGGCTACAGCTTTCGGCACAGCCAGTGAAGGCGTGGTGGTAAACCATTCAGGGGCCTGTTCGGCGTCAGCAAAAGACAATATTTTGGCGATCGGTGTCAATCCAAGTTCTTCCGCTTTTTCCTTACTCATCAATACGAGTGCTGCGGCGCCATCGTTCATGGTACTTGCATTGGCTGCGGTAACGGTTCCTTCTTTTTGAAAGGCGGGGCTCAAAGAGGGAATCTTGTCAAATTTCACATTGAAAGGTTCTTCATCTTTTTCAAAGAGTTGAGGATCACCTTTGCGTTGTGGAATTTCAACCGGCACAACTTCGTCTTTAAAGAATCCTTTTTCCCAGGCAGCTTGTGAACGTTTATAACTTTCGATTGCAAAGGCATCCTGCTCTTCACGGCTGATACCGCATTGCGCCGCGCATAATTCGGCAGCATTGCCCATGGCCTTGCCGTCGTATACATCGGTAAGGCCATCCTTAGCAAGGCCATCAATAAGATTTACGTTTCCATATTTGTTTCCCCAACGCAAGGCATCGGCATAAAATGGTACGTTGCTCATGCTTTCCATACCTCCTGCCACCACGATATCTGCATCACCTAACAAAATACTTTGTGCAGCAATTGCAATCGACTTCATGCCACTCGCACAAACTTTATTGATGGTTGTACAGTTCACTTCATTGGGCAGTCCTGCAAATTTTGCGGCCTGCCGTGCAGGAGCCTGACCCAAATTTGCCTGGATAACGCAGCCCATCAGTACATCCTGTACCATTTCCGGCTTGATGCCTGCTCTTGAAACCGCAGCACTGATGGCTGTAGCGCCAAGTTTGGTAGCAGGAATACTTTTAAGTGCGCCTCCAAAACTTCCCATGGGGGTACGTACTGCCGAAACGATATATACTTCCTTCATTTTGAATAATCTTTTTTGAATGAGTGGCAAAGATAACAATTGTTAGTATCGGGTGCAATGTCAGGAAAATCCTGATTTTTATAACCTTTTGGGTTGAGATTGCGCTGATTGAATTGATATTGAAATCATATTTTGGGATATCCCATATGTTTACTTTAGACCCGGCACAATTTTTTTAGTAATCATAAAAAAAAATGTTATGAAAAAGAAGCCGAATCAGCAGGGAATAGCAAAAAGAAGGCTGGAAAAGGACGCCGATGACCTGGTACATTCCACGCCTTCGGATCTGCCAACAGAACCAGGTAAACACGATCCTGACGATCTCGTGCATAATCCAACTCCGAAGATGCCATTTGGAAATGTGGATGAGTCACTGGCTGATCCTGATGATCTGGTGCACGGACCATTAGACCCTGATGACGATGAGAGATAACCCAGGGAACGAAATATTATTACTTCTTATTTGACGGCGAAGCCTTGCTGATTTTTTATTATTTTGTTTTTTCAGAAAGATATTTTAACCATTATCTTCAAGCAATGGCTGTCATCAAAGTACCTACTTCGTTTAACCTGGATGTTGAATTTGAAGTTCCTGAATTCTACCGACGGCTTGTTGCCCTCCTGATCGACATACTGATACTTTATCTGTACCTGCGCATTGCCATGGTGTTTTTTACATCTGTGGTCCGGAGTACAAATATTTTTGATTCCAATGCATACTATAATCTCCAGGCATTTTGGTTGTTATTGATGTTGCCTGTGTTGTTATATCATGTGGTGATGGAAATTACCATGAATGGCCAGAGCGTGGGCAAAAAGATCATGTCTGTCCGGGTGGTGAATGAAAATGGTGGCCGCGCCAGCGTCAGCCAGTTTTTGATACGATGGCTGCTCAGGGATATCTGGTTTTTATTCCTGTTCATTATTGGTTTGCAGGGAGGATTTGAAACTGCCGAATCCATTTTCATAGTCCTGGCCATACTCATCTTCTTTATTACTGAAATTGTATTGGTTGTTTCATCAAAAAAAGGACAGCGTATTGGCGACATACTTGCGCACACGATCCTGATACGTACCAATAAGCAATCAAATATTGAAGAGACGGTGTTCCAGGAAGTAGCAGATGACTATACGCCGCAGTTCCCCCAGATCATGCAGCTCAGCGACCGGGATATTAATGCGATAAAGAGTATCCTGGAAACATCGCGTAAGAAATCAGATTTTGATATGGCTGAGGCAGCGAGCCAGAAAATCCGTACTCACCTGAAGATTGAAACGGCAATGCACCCAATGGAATTCTTAGATACGCTCCTAAAAGACTATAATTACCTTTCAGTAAAATAATCCACGTACTTATCAGGTCTGCCTGCCATTTATCTACATTTGAACGTGATCCCGGGAAATCGTTGTAACTTTTCTAACTAAATTTTAGACTATGAAAAAAGCAATTGTAGCCCTTGTGCTGGCCAGCAGTGTAGGTGCCATTGCCTATGCAAGTCTGCACAACCGCAATGATGGCAAACAGGCGATCGAGAAAAAACAGGAGAAGAAAGATGAAAGGAAGGAATGTAAAAAAAGATGCCTGTTTAGCTAGGGCAAAAGAGCTGGTAGTGGCGAGTAGCGAGTGGGCGGATCTCTCATCTCACAGGGTCCTTTCCCACTAGCCACTCGCCACTCGCCTTTAAAATGCTGTAAATGAAATCCTTGAATCCAATTCTATAAAAAATGTAATCAACAAGCATATCTAATTGACAGCGAATCGATTGCAATTTTTACAAAATTATTTTATTGACAGTGCGGCAATTTCCTGAGCGCCCTTCTGGCAATTCGTTAACTTTGTCTTCATCCAACTAACCCACACTAAATTCTCCCATACTACAACTGGAGACAGTATTACAAGTTGAACCGGTACTAACCCCTGGGGATGCGATTTGTAAGACGAATGAATTTTAAAAGAAAAATTTTAAAAGGGAGGGCTTATGTACACTTACGATTTACTGGAAAGCGGATGTTATTACCTGGTAAGAGAAAAGGAAGATTCTCCTATTGTTTTAATCAGGGTGGCTGTGGAAACGGACCATTGTCTTTTCATTCAGAAATTTGAAGAGCCGACAGTCACGATATGGAAACAGAAAAAGGACGAGCTTTTCGATATCATAGAATGCCTGAGCGACGAGGCAGTGAAGCAGTGGGAAGAACATTACAGCAGCGAAGATGCATACTATGAAGAAGAAGACGATGACTAAGTGACCATTCATGTATTTTATTATGTATGGTGATTAGGAAGGGTTATTTTTAAACCAACTTAATCACCATTTTTTATGTTTAACATACTGAAAAGAACTGCTATCCTGCCGGTATTGTTGCTGGCAGCTGCGCAATGCCTGGCTCAACCCATGCCTGACCGGGAAGATGATCTGCCCAAAGATTATCTGAGTAAAGAATTCCATGCGGGACGACGGGAAGCGTTGAGAAGCCAGATGCCTGATAATTCAGTTGCGGTAATTTTTGCCTACCCTGTCCGCAATTTTTCGAATGATGTGGACTACAACTATCACCAAAATCCCGATCTATACTATTTCAGTGGCTACAAAGAACCGCATGCGATGCTGCTGATATTTAAAGAGGAACAAACTGATGCCGAGGGCAACCGTTTTAATGAAGTGCTTTTTGTTCAGAAAAAAAATGCCATGGCCGAACAGTGGACCGGCCGCAGGCTGGGTGTTGAAGGAGCAAAACAGAAACTTGGTTTTTCCACTGTATTCAATGGCGAGGCATTTGCCAATTTCTCAGTCGATTTTTCAAAGTTTGATAAGATCCTGTTTGATCGTTTACCCGATGATGTAGCCGACAATCGCAGGGATAATGCCGACTTGTTTGACCTCCTGCAACAGTTTAAAAAGAAAGCAGGCATCACAGAAGACTATGCAAAGGACAAACGTTTTGATCCCCGGGGCTATTATCAGCTTACTGCCGGGCTTCGTGAAATCAAAACCCCTGAAGAGATGACCCTGATCCGCAAGGCCATAGAAATTTCCTGCCAGGGACAAAATGAAGTGATGAAGGTTATTCGCCCCGATATGAGCGAAATGGAAATCCAGGGTCTTCACGAATATGTGCATAAGAAATATGGCGCGGAAGGCGTGGGTTATGGATCCATTGTCGGCGCCGGTGAAAATGGTTGCGTGCTGCATTATACTGAGAACAGCAAAACCAAAATTGGTTCTTCCCTCCTGCTGATGGATGTGGGTGCCGAATATCATGGATATACTGCGGACGTAACAAGAACAATTCCTGCGGGAGGAAAATTCGGACCGGAAGAGCGACAGATTTACCAGCTTGTATACGATGCACAGGAAGCCGCATTTAAGACTCTGAAAAACGGTTCCAAATGGAAGGATGCAGATGAAGCTGCGAGAAATGTAATAGCTGATGGCTTATTGAAACTGGGCATCATCAAGGAAAAATCGGAAGCACGTAAATACTATCCTCATGGCCTCGGCCATCATATAGGTCTTGATGTACATGACCGTGGAAATTACAACACGCTTAAAAAAGATATGGTCATGACTATCGAGCCTGGCATCTACATACCCGAAGGCAGTGATTGCGATAAAAAATGGTGGAGCATTGCTGTGCGGATTGAAGATGATGTGCTGATCACGGAAAACGGTTATGAATTACTTTCTGCTTTTGCGCCGAGATCAATTCCTGATATCGAAAAAATGATCTCCCAAAAAAGCGCTTTGGATGATTTCAAATTACCGCCACTGAAATCAGCTGAGAAGAAGGGATTTTAATAAGTGTTATTGATACACAAATAAAAGAGGTTGCCGCAAAAAGAGGCAGCCTCTTTTTGATTAGTGAGATGGTTATGCGGGCATGAGGAGGGGATTAATGGGTTTTTGTGAGACAGCTTTGTATGTCTGAAACTGTTGACGTTTTTTCATGATCGGCGAATCTTTTTGAATGCGCCTGTTGCCGGTGGCAGTTGACGGAAAATAATCGTCTTTTATCCCGATT
>Ga0065721_10050908_pt1 | contig 17145 bp, 17 predicted proteins | sample Mesricmetagenome_FD_59108 | JGI IMG/M metagenome (GOLD analysis project Ga0065721, IMG submission 59108) | Mesophilic microbial community from rice straw/compost enrichment Sample: eDNA_1 v2 (version 2) | ecosystem: Engineered > Solid waste > Grass > Composting > Bioreactor | place: USA: Davis... | reverse complement strand
AAAGGGCGCTCGATGAAACTCCGCACCTTCTCAAGCTTCGCCGCCGTTTCGGCCATCGCTCTCACCATGGCCGCTTGCGGTCAGCGCGAAGAGCCGGCGGCGACCGACACGACGACCGACACCACGACCACTGCGCCGGCCGACACCATGTCGACGACGCTTCCGGCCGACACCATGACAACCACGCCGCCGCCGGCGGACGGCACGGCCCCGCCCACGACGACGCCTCCGACGACGCCGCCGGCCGACACTACGACCACGACGCCTCCGGCGGACGGGACGACCACGCCGCCGGCGAAGTAGGCGCTACTCGACCGTCACCGACTTGGCGAGATTGCGCGGCTGGTCCACATCCGCGCCCTTCTGGACGGCCACGTGATAGGCCAGCAGCTGGATCGGCGCGGAGAAGACCAGCGGCGCGATCAGCGGATCGCATTTCGGCGCCGTGACCACGACCCGCGCGCCGGCCGGTGCGTTCCGCTCGCCTTCGGGGTCGGTGATGAACACCACCTGGCCCCCGCGGGCCATGACCTCGCTCATGTTCGAGGCCGACTTTTCGAAATAGCTGTCGAAGGGCGCCAGGATGACGATCGGCGTCGCTTCGTCCACCAGCGCGATGGGACCGTGCTTCAGCTCGCCGGCGGCGTAGCCCTCGGCATGGATGTAGCTGATCTCCTTGAGCTTCAGCGCGCCTTCCAAGGCGAGCGGATACATCGGTCCGCGACCCAGATAGAGCACGTCTCGCGCCTTTGAGACGTCCACGGCGATGGCGCGGACGGCGTCCTCCAGATTGATCGATTCCGCGATCAGGCGCGGCGCTTCCAGCAGAACCCGTACGAGCCGGTTCTCCTCGGCCTCATCGATCTTGCCGCGTTGGCGGGCGGCGGCCACGGCTAGAGCGCTCAGCATGCTCACCTGTGCGGTGAAGGCCTTGGTGGAGGCGACGCCGATCTCCGGACCGCAATGGATCGGCCAGATCACGTCGGCCTCGCGGGCGATGGTCGATTCCACCGTATTGACCAGGGCCGCGCTCTGCATGCCCTTGGCCTGGCAATAGCGGAAGGCCGCCAGGGTGTCGGCGGTCTCGCCCGATTGCGAGATGGCGATGGCCAGCGAGCCAGGGCTTAGGGCCGGCTCACGATAACGGAACTCGGAGGCGACCTCGACGTCGACAGGCAGGTCCGCCATCCGCTCGATGAGGTATTTGCCCAGCAGGCCGGCGATATAGGCCGTGCCGCAGGCGACGATCTGCACGCGGTCGATCTTGGCGAAGTCGATGTCGCCTGGGATGGTCGTGCGGCTGGCGAGGGTGTCCACATAGGCCGCGATGGTGCGCTGGCACCCTTCCGGCTGGTCGTGGATCTCCTTTTCCATGAAGTGGCGGTAGTTGCCCTTCTCCATCACCGCGGCCGAGGCGGGCAGGATCTTGATCGGACGGTCGGCCGGCGCGCCGCTGGCGTCGAAGATGCGCGCGCTGTCGTGGTCGATGATCAGGTAGTCGCCGTCGTCCAGATAGGCGACGCGGTTGGTGAACGGCCCGAGCGCCAAGCCGTCGGAGCCGACGAACATCTCGCCATCGCCATAGCCGACCGCCAGAGGCGGGCCGTTGCGGGCGCCCAGGATCACGTTGGTGTCTCCGGCCACCAGGATGGCCAGGGCGTAGGCGCCGCTTAGCCGGTCCAAAGTGGCCTTGAAGGCCGCCAAGGGCTCCAGTCCGGCGTTCAGGTGCTCGTCGACCAGATGGGCGACCACCTCGGTGTCGGTGTCGCTGGCGAACACCCGCCCCTTGGCCTCCAGTTCGACCCGCAGTTCGGCGAAGTTCTCGATGATGCCGTTGTGCACGACGGCCACGCGACCGGCGATGTGCGGGTGGGCGTTGCGCTCGGTCGGCGCGCCGTGGGTCGCCCAGCGCGTATGGCCGATGCCGGTCTCAGCCACCAAAGGATCGCGTTCCAGCACGGCTTCGAGCTCGCGCAGCTTGCCGGGCGCGCGGCGGCGCTCCAAGACGCCGTTCACCTGCGCAGCCACGCCTGCGCTGTCATAGCCCCGGTACTCCAGGCGCTTCAGACTCTCGACCAGCCGCCCTGCTACTGGAGACTTGCCGACGATGCCGATGATGCCGCACATGCCGCCCTGGTTCCTTTCGACGCTCGCAGGCGTGATAATCCTGCGTCGCCTTTAGCATTCGCAAACAGGGCGTCGACTAAATCTGAGTTTCGCATCGTTTCGGGAAGACGCATGAGCAAGCGCGCCTATTTCGGCACCGACGGCATCCGCGGTGAGGCCAATAGCCATCCGATGACCGCTGAGGTCGCCCTGCGGGTGGGGCTGGCGGCGGGCAAGCTCTTCATGTCGCAGGACGAGCGCCGGCACCTGGTGGTCATCGGCAAGGACACGCGGCTCTCCGGTTACATGGTCGAGCCGGCCTTGGTCGCCGGCTTCGCCAGCGTCGGGATGGACGTGCGCCTGCTCGGCCCGATGCCGACGCCGGGGGTGGCCATGATGACCCGCTCCCTGCGCGCCGATCTCGGCGTGATGATCTCAGCCTCGCACAATCCCTATACGGACAACGGCATCAAGCTGTTCGGCCCCGACGGCTACAAGCTCTCCGACGAGCGCGAGCTGGAGATCGAGGCGTTGATGGATGCGGGCCTGGCCGAGGGACTTGCGCCGCCCAAGGAGCTTGGCCGCGTCGCGCGCGTGGACGACAGCCAGGCGCGTTATGTGGAGATCGCCAAGGCCACCTTCCCGCGCCGGCTGAGCCTGGCAGGGCTGCGCATCGTCATCGATTGCGCCAATGGCGCAGCTTACAAGGTCGCTCCGGTGGTGCTCTATGAGCTCGGGGCGGAGGTCATCAAGATCGGCGTCAGCCCGGACGGGACCAATATCAACGAGGATTGCGGCTCGACCCATCCAGAGGCGGTCGCGCGGGCGGTGAAGGAGTTCCGCGCCGACGTCGGGATCGCGCTGGACGGCGACGCCGACCGCCTGGTGATCTGCGACGAGAAGGGTCACATCGTCGACGGCGACCAGCTCATGGCCCTCATCGCCGACTATTGGGCCAAGCGTGACCGGCTGACCGGCGGCGGCGTGGTGGCGACGGTGATGTCCAATCTCGGCCTCGAACGGTTCCTCGCCGCGCGGAACCTCAAGCTTGAGCGAACCCAGGTCGGCGACCGCTATGTCATGGCCCGCATGCGCGAGGGCGGCTTCAACCTGGGGGGCGAGCAGTCCGGGCACATGATCCTGTCCGACTTTTCCACGACAGGCGATGGCTTGCTCGCCGCCCTGCAGGTGCTGGCGGTCATGAAGTCCGCCGACCGCCCCATGAGCGAACTGGCCCGGCAGTTCGAGCCGGTGCCGCAACTCCTCGAGAACGTCCGCTTCGCCGGCGGCAAGCCGCTGGAAAGCGATACGGTGAAGGGTGTCATCGCCCAGGCCGAGCAAAGACTGAACGGCTCCGGCCGCATCGTCGTCCGTGCATCGGGCACCGAACCCCTGATCCGGGTCATGGCCGAGGGGGACGATGAGAAGCTGGTCAACCAGGTGGTCAAGGAGATCGTCGGGGCGGTGAAGAAGGCGGCCGCCTGATGCGCGACCTCGCGGCCTTCGTCCGCGGCCTGCCCAAGGCCGAGCTCCACCTGCACATCGAAGGCAGCCTCGAGCCCGAGCAGATGTTCGAGTTCGCCCGCCGCAATGGCGTGGACCTGCCCTTCGCCAGCGTGGACGAGGTGCGCGCGGCCTACGCCTTTTCGAACCTGCAGGATTTCCTCGACATCTACTATCAGGGCGCGCGGGTCCTGCTGACCAAGGCTGATTTCCACGACCTCGCCATGGCCTATTTCCGCCGCGTGGCCGCGGACGGCGCGCGCCACGCCGAGATATTCTTCGATCCCCAGACTCATACCGAGCGCGGCGTGCCCTTCGGCGCCGTCGCCGAAGGCCTGCTCGAGGGGATGGAGGAGGCCGAGGCGGAGCTTGGCGTCACCTCGAAGCTGATCCTCTGCTTCCTGCGCCATCTTTCGGAAGAGGACGCCTTTGCGACCCTGCAGGAGGCCGAGCCCTATCTGGACCGGATCGTGGCCGTGGGACTGGATTCCTCCGAAGTCGGTCATCCTCCCTCCAAGTTCGCCCGCGTGTTCGCCGCGGCCCGCGCCAAGGGCCTGAAGGTCGTGGCGCATGCCGGCGAAGAAGGGCCGCCGGCCTATGTCCATGAAGCTCTGGACATCCTCGAGGTCGACCGGATCGACCACGGCAACCGGGCTCTGGAGGACGATCAACTCACCATGCGCCTGGTGCGGGAAGGCATGACCCTCACCGTCTGCCCCCTCTCGAACCTGAAGCTCTGCGTCGTGGACGATCTCGCCGCTCATCCGATCAAGCAGATGCTAGACCTTGGCTTGCGTGCGACAATCAACTCCGACGATCCGGCCTATTTTGGCGGTTATCTCGGCCAGAACTGGGTCGAAGCCGCACAGGCGGTCGGCCTCTCCCGCGACCACCTGATCACCCTCGCCCGCAACAGCTTCACCGGCTCCTTCCTAGCCCCCGACGAAATCACCGCACGCCTGGCGGAGATCGATCGGTATGTGGCCGAGAACGCCTAAGCCTCCAAGGCCAGGAGGGCGAAGGTGGCGAGCCAGTGTTCGCCCATGTAGTCGCCGGCGACGTGGTGGAGGCCGGCGGCGAGGTGTTCGTCGGCGGCGGCTAGCGCGATCTTTCGCGCGGGGTCATTGAGCGCAAGGGCCTTGGCGATCGAGCGCCAGCACCAGGCGCGGGATAGATTGAGGCCATCGAGGTGGGCGATCTTGCCGTCGCTGCGGTCGCTGACGCTGGCTGGGATGAAGAGGCTCGCGGGCCTGCGCTTGGCGATGTTCGGCAGGAAGCTGGAGAACCATAGCCGGAACTCCGCCGATGGAAGCACCGACCGCAGGCATTCGGCTTCCGCCAAGGTCCCGGAAAGGAAGTCGTCGCCGCTGGGCTCCCAGGCCGGGGCGTCGGCGTCCGTCAGGTACCAGCGCCGGGCGGTCTCGTCGATGAGACGCGTAAGATCATCGTCCGCGACCACCGCGGCGTATTCGCCGGCCAGCCGGAGGGCGAAGGCCGTATTGTAGTGCGTGCCGGTGCGGATCGGATATGTCGCCTTCGGCAGGAAGTCCTTGAAGCGCTGGGCGAAAGCCTTGGCGAGGGGTTGGAGCGCGGCGCTCCATGGCGCCTCGTGCCGGTCAAGTTCGGCGGCGAGCATCAGCAGCCAGGCCCAGCCGTAGGGACGCTCGAAACCGGCGCTGGTCGGCCGTTGAAGATAGGCGAGTTCGCCGGCCGCCTTTTCCGGCGTCAACATCTCGTCGAAGAGGGCCTGGATTTCTCCCGCCGAGGCCATATCCGGCAGCCGCCGCAGCAGGCGGGCCAACAGCCAGTAGCCGTGGACGCAGGAGTGCCAGTCGAAGCTGCCATGAAAGATCGGGTGCAGCACTCGCGGCGGCAGCACATCCGTATCGCTCGCCAGCACCTGGTCCAGCTTGAAGGGGTATTGGCGGCGGACATGGCCAAGCGCCAGGCGGGCGAACTTTTCGCCAAGTTCAGGCGTAAGGTCAGAAACGGAAGGCAAGGACATACATCAGCGCCGTATTCGCCAGCAAAAGGAGCAGGGCGGTCGGGACCTGGGCCCGGATCACGCCGTTGCGGTCCGATAGCTCCAAGAGGGCTGCGGGGACCACATTGAAGTTCGCCGCCATGGGGGTCATCAGCGTCCCGCAGAAGCCGGAGAGCATGCCGACGGCGCCCACTATGGCCGGGTCGCCTCCGAACCGCAGGACGATCAGCGGCAGGCCGATCCCGGCCGTCATGACCGGAAAGGCGGCGAACGCATTGCCCATGATCATGGTGAAAATCGCCATACCGAAGGTGTAGGCCGCCACCGCCGCGAACCGGCTGCCGTCGGGCAACCATTGGCCGGCGATCTGGCCGATCGCCTCTCCGACGCCGGCGGCGGCGAAGACGGCCCCCAGGGCTGCGAGCATCTGGGGCAATACGGCCGCCCACCCGACCGTATCAAGCAGCCGGCGGCCTTCCTGCAGAGCAACGCCAGGGCGCGCCCTCATCATCGGCAGCGCGATGACGAGCGCGGCGAACACTCCCAGGATCAGCGAGACCAGCGTCGCTTGCTTGGGATCGACGACGCCGGCGAGTTCTGGCCGCTTGAAGAGGAAGGTGCCCGTCAGAGCGGTCGCCGGTATGGCCAATGCGGGAAGGAACAGGCGATTTCCCAGTCGGGCGGCGCTCTGGGCCCGTTCGGCCGGCGTGGTGGTGGCAGGTTCTCCTCGTCCCAGTCCGCCGAACCCCGCCACCAGCACCATGCCGATGACGACGGCGCCGTTCACGGCGTCCGGCAAATGCGACCCGAAGAGAAAGCTCACGGCGAACAGCCCCCAGAAGGCGGTGTTCTTCCACCGTTTTGGGTTGGTGGCGTCCCGGGCGCTGAGCACGGCGATGGCGGCGAAGAAGGCGCCGCCGATCAGGTAGAGCGCTTCCAATCCGATCATTCGCCGCGCCCGTCCGCCAGGGTCTTCGCCAGCCGGCGATCCAGCAACATCAGCCGGGCGCCATGCACGACGAGCGCTACGAAGGCGGTTGGAATCGCCCAGACGGAAAGCTGCAAAGGCTCCACCAGAATACCGTTCTGCTCGAGGAAACCCTTGATCAGCAGGATCGAAGCGATGGCGATGAAGATGTCCTCGCCGAAGAACAGCGCAATGTTATCCACAGCCGCGGAATGGGCGCGGAGTTCCTGGCGTGTGGGGTCGGGCAAAGGGCCGTGATGGGCCTCAGCCGCAGCCTCGGCCATGGGGGCGATCAGCGGCCGGACCATCTGGGCGTGGCCGCCAAGAGAGGTGAGGCCGAGCGCGGCGGTGGCCTGGCGCAGGATGAAGTAGAGCAACAGGAGACGGCCTGTGGTGGCCGCCTTCACTTGGCCGATCAGCGCCTTCGCGCGCTCCTGAAGTCCGCCGCGTTCCAGCAGGCCTATAACGGGGAGCACGACCCAGACCACGCTCACATAGCGGTTTTCCTTGAAGGCCTTGCCGAAGGTCTCGAGCACTTCGACGGGCCCGAGGCCGCCAGCCACTCCAGTGACCAGCGCGGCCGTCGTGACCACCAAAAGGGGGTTGAGGCGGGCTACGAAACCCACCACCACGACGACGATCCCGATAAGAGACAGCACAGGTGAGACCCCCCATCACGCGACGGAACTCTAACGGTGAAGAGCCCCGTCGCAATCAGGCAGAGATCGAAACTCCACCGACTTATCCACAGTGAAGGCGTTCGGGCGGATCAAACCCTCTTCTTGCGCGTATTCAGTAGCGAGGCGAGAGGACTTTGCAGAAGCGTTAATCCGTGTCAGCCTCATCAAGTCAGCGCCGCTCGACCGGTGTTGATCGACAAAAAAGGATGGGAGCGAAACATGCCACGGCACGTCGCCTTTGGTGGCGTATCGCGGGGAACGGCGAGAGGACTGACCTCCATCGCTTGCCTCGCCTTTGTCGCCGTCCTGGCCATTGCGTTCTGGGCCGGCGCGCTTTGGATCGGGAACACCCTGATCGAGCTTTTGACGTATTGAAGCCGACAGCCGGACCGGCCGTCGGCTTTGTCGTATCTAGGCTCGGCCCACGGACGCGTACTTGAAGCCGCGGCTGCGCACTTCTTCGGGCTTGTAGATGTTGCGTAGATCGACGAGCACCGGAGACTTCATCGAGTTCTTCACGCGCTCCAGATCAAGGGCGCGGAACTGGTCCCATTCGGTGATGATGACTAGGGCGTCCGCCCCTGCGGCGGCCTCGTAGGCGTTGTCCTTGAAGTCCACGCCGCGGAGCAGTTGTCGGGCTTCGTGGGTTCCTTCCGGGTCGAAGGCCTGTACGGTCGCGCCCATACCTTGAAGCGCGGGGACGATGTCCAGGCTGGGCGCATCGCGCATGTCGTCGGTGTTCGGCTTGAAGGTCAGGCCCAGCACGCCGATCGTCTTGCCGGCAAGCTCGCCCGCCAGTGCGGCCGAGACCTTGTTCGCCATCGCCTTCTTGCGGGTGTCGTTCACCGCCACGGTCGTTTCGATCAGGCGCACGGGCGCGCCGGCGTCGGTCGCGGTCCGCACGAGGGCGAGCGTGTCCTTGGGGAAGCACGATCCGCCATAGCCGGGGCCGGCATGTAGGAACTTGCCGCCGATCCGCTTGTCCAGGCCGATGCCCCGCGCGACCTGCTGCACGTCGGCGCCCACGGCTTCGCAGAGGTCGGCCATTTCATTGATGAAGGTGATCTTCATCGCGAGGAAGGCGTTGGCGGCGTACTTGATCAGCTCGCTCGTGCGACGACCGGTGAAGAGGATCGGCGTCTCGTTCAGGAACAGGGGCCGATATAGCTCGGACATCACCGGCCGGGCGCGTTCGTCCTCTATGCCGACTACGACCCGGTCGGGGCGTTTAAAGTCCTCGATCGCCGCGCCCTCGCGCAGGAACTCCGGATTGGACACCACGGCGAACTGCGCGTCCGGACGTTTGGCCTTGATGATCTTCTCGATCTCGTCGCCGGTGCCCACGGGAACGGTCGATTTCGTGACGATGACGGTGAAACCGTCCAGCAGGCCGGCGATCTCCTCAGCCGCGGCGTAGACATAGGAAAGGTCCGCATGGCCATCCCCGCGGCGCGAGGGCGTGCCCACCGCGATGAACACCGCATCCGACCTTTTGACGGCCTCGGCGGCGTCGGTGTCGAAGTGCAGGCGTCCAGCCCGAACGTTCTGCGCCACCAAGACGTCCAGACCCGGCTCATAGATCGGGATGCCGCCGGCCTTGAGGCGATCGATCTTCGAGGCGTCCTTGTCGATGCAGGTCACGTCGTGACCGAAGTCGGCGAAGCAGGCCCCACTCACCAGCCCCACATAGCCGGTGCCGATCATCGTCACGTGCATGGATTACCCTTGAGGATTGAGCGCGCCGCTTTTGACCATGGTCGCGGCGCGCGGTCCAGTTTGGAACAGACGGTGGTGCGGCGCAGCAAGAACCGCGCCGCGGCGCGTCAGACTTCCTGGTTGTAGGCGCCCACTTCCTGATGGTTGGCGAGACGCGGCTTCACCTCCTGGCGGAACAGCGCGCGCATGTCGCCTTCCGACTGGGTGCTTTCCACGACGACGACGATCTCCGGCTTGTTCGAAGACGCGCGCACCAGCACCCAGGAGCCGTCTTCCAAAGCGACCCGCACGCCGTTGACCGTGATCACGTCTACGATCTTGCGGTCCAGGATCGTCCCGCCGGACTTGGCCAGCGCCTCATATTCGGCGACCACCTCGTCGACGACGCGATACTTCTCCTCGTCGGCGCAATGAGGCGACATGGTGAGCGAGGTCCAGGCCACCGGCAGGGCCGCCTTGAGCTCGGAGAGCTTCTTGCCGGGATTGCGATCGAGCATGGAGAGGATCGCGGCCGCCGCGGTCAGGCCGCAGTCATAGCCGTGGCCGAGGGGCGGATTGAAGAAGAAGTGCCCACTCTTCTCGAAGCCGGCGAGGGCGCCAAGTTCCGCGGTCTTGCGCTTGATGTAGCTGTGGCCGGTCTTCCAATAGACCGTCTTGGCGCCGTTCTCCTTCAGCACCGGATCGGTGGCGAAGAGGCCGGTCGACTTCACATCGACGACGAAGGTGGCGTCCTTGTGCAAGGCCGAGAGGTCGCGGGCCAGCATCAGCCCGATCTTGTCGGCGAAGATTTCCTCGCCGGTGTCGTCGACCACGCCGCACCGGTCGCCGTCCCCATCGAAGCCGAGCGCCAGGTCCGCGCCATGCTCTTTGACGGCCTTGGCCATCTCCTTGAGCATCTCGTGGTCTTCGGGGTTCGGATTGTAGCGCGGGAAGGTCCAGTCGAGGTCGCAGTCCATTTCGACGACCTCGACTCCCATGCGGCGCAAGGCGTCCGGCGCGAAGGCTCCGGCGGTGCCATTGCCGCAGGCGCAGATCACCTTCAGCGGCCGCTTGATCGTGGCGCGGGAAGAGACGTCGGCGATGTAGGTTTCGGCAAAGCCCTGGACGTGGGTGAGCGAGCCGCCGGCCTTCGCCTTGGCTTGCCCGCCCAGGACGATCTCCTTGAGGCGGCCCATCTCGACCGGGCCGAAGGTCAGGGGGCGCTGCGCCCCCATCTTCACGCCGGTCCAGCCGTTCTCGTTATGGCTGGCGGTCACCATGGCGACGCATGGCGCGTCGAGGGCGAACTGGGCGAAATAGGCGACGGGCGAAAGCGCCAGCCCGATGTCGATCACCTCGCAGCCCGCGGCCACGAGGCCGACGGTCAGAGCCTGCTTGATGGACAGCGAATAGGAACGGAAATCATGGCCGACGACGATCTTGGTCTGGCCAAGTTCTTGGATATAGGTCCCAAGACCCAGCCCCAGGGCCTCGACGCCCAGCAGGTTGATCTCGGGCCCGAACAGCCAGCGCGCGTCGTATTCGCGGAAGCCGGTCGCCTTCACCAGCGGGATCGTTTCGTACTCGAAGGTGTTGGGCTTCAGGTCGGCGCGCGGGGTGGGCAGCATCGTAACTCCGTTATCTCTCTCGTCGCTCTTAGTGGCCGTGAGACCTTAAGGCCAAGCCAACGCGATAGTGGAGCATGCGTTTCGTGACGGATGTCACACGCCGGCGCGCACCAGGTCGTGAACGCGCAAAATGCCTACCGGCTTGCCATCCGAGACCACGAAAAGCACCGTCACCATCGGCAGCGGATCGCTCATCAGGGCGAGGGCCTCGGCCGCCAGCATCTGCGGAGGTGCGGTCTTTTTAGGGCCGGGCGTCATCACCTCTCCGGCCGTGTGGGTCAGAAGGCCATCGAGGTGGCGGCGCAGGTCGCCGTCGGTGATCACGCCCTTGAGCGCGCCCGCCCCATCCACCACCCCGACGATGCCGAACGCCTTCTCGGTCATGACCAGGAGCGCCTCGGACATCGGCGTGCTCATGCCGACGAGGGGCAGTTCCTCGGGGCCGTGCATCAGGTCGCCGACCGTGCGCAGCATGGCCCCGAGCTTTCCGCCCGGATGGAAGATCTTGAAATCCTTGGCGGTGAAGCCGCGCCGCTCGAGAAGCGAAACCGCCAGGGCGTCGCCCAGGGCGATCTGCAAGGTGGTCGAGGTCGTCGGCGCCTTGACCTCGGATGTCACCTCGGGGGCGTCAGCCAGGCGAAGCACCACGTCGGCCGCCTGGCCGAGCGGGCTGCCGATGGCCGAGGTGATGGCGATCAGCGGAATGTGGAAGCGGCGGGAATAGGCGATGACGTCCGCCAGTTCCTGATTCTGCCCGGATTTGGAGAGCGCCAGGATCACGTCTCCTTCGGCGATCATGCCAAGATCGCCGTGGCTGGCTTCGTTGGCGTGCACGAAGAAGGCCGGCGCTCCCGTGGAGGCGAAGGTCGCCGCGATCTTCCGCGCCACGTGCCCCGACTTGCCGATGCCGGTGCAGATCACACGGCCCTTGGCCTCGTGCAGCAGGTCCACGGCCCGGACGAACTCGGCGCCCAATTCCTGCGCCTGCAGCCTAAGCGCATCGGCCTCGGTCGTCAGGACGCGGCGGCCGACGGCGACGGCGTCAAACTCGGTGATTTCCTGGCGCTGGGTCATTTGGTCGGGCTGAGGGCCTGTGTCTGGGCGTCGGCCACGGCTTCGCGTGCTTCTCGGATCCTGCTTTCAGATCCTTCGGTCTGGCGCTTCATCGCCGCCTGCATCTTGGCGGTCTGCTGGATGGGCGTGTGGCCGAAGGGACCGGGCGAGCGCGCGCCCAGCCCTTGCGGCCAGATGGCGGCGAGGGCCACCAGGGCCAGGGCCAGGACCGCGATCAGCGGAAAGAACAGCCGGTTCGACATGCAAGGCTCATATAGCCAGGGCGGGGCCGGCGGGCCAGCGGACCTTGACGCTCGTCCATGGGAGCCTTAGCCCCGAGCGTCCCCGCAAGATGGAGCGCCGCGCCTTGCCCACCCTGATCCTTCTCCGCCACGGCCAGAGCCAATGGAACCTCGAAGATCGCTTCACCGGCTGGGTGGACGTGGATCTGACGGCAGAGGGCGAAGCCCAGGCCAGGAAAGGCGGCGAGTTGATCAAGGCGGCCGGCCTGCAGATCGACCGCGCCTACACTTCGGTGCTGACGCGCGCCATCCGCACCCTCTGGCTGGCCCTTACGGCCGCTGGGCAGGTCTTCGTCCCCGAGACCAAGGATTGGCGGCTGAACGAGCGCCACTATGGCGGCCTGACGGGCCTCAACAAGACCGAGACCGCCGCGAAGCATGGTGAGGATCAGGTCAAGATCTGGCGCCGGTCCTACGACGTGCCGCCGCCGCCGCTGGCGCCTGGCGGCGAATTCGATTTCTCGAAGGATCGCCGTTACGCCGGCATCGATTTGCCGGTCACCGAAAGCCTGAAGACCACGCTCGATCGCGTGAAGCCCTATTGGGACGTCGAGATCGCCCCGCACCTTCGCAAGGGCGAGACCTTGCTGGTGGCCGCCCACGGCAATTCGCTGCGGGCGATCGTCAAGCTGCTTTTCGGCCTGTCGGATGAAGCGATCATCGGGGTTGAGATCCCGACCGGCAATCCGCTGCTGATCGAACTCGGCGCCGATCTGAAGCCGGTTTCCGCGCGCTATCTCGATGAGGCGCGCGCCACGCCCCTGCCTGAACTCGTATGAGTTCCGAGGCCGACCGCCTGCATATGCGTCGGGCGATCGCGCTCGCACGGGCTGGCCTTGGCCTCACCGCGCCCAATCCCAGCGTCGGCTGCGTCCTGGTGAAGGATGGCGTCGTCGTGGGCGAGGGCGCGACCGCGGCGGGCGGACGGCCGCACGCGGAGGAACGGGCCTTGGATCAGGCGGGCGGTCGGGCGCTGGGCGCGATCGCCTATGTGACGCTCGAGCCATGCGGCGCACGGTCGTCGGGCGCGCCGTCTTGCGCCGAACGGTTGGCGAGGGCCGGCGTCGCCGAGGTGGTCGTCGCATGCGAGGACGCATCGCCCTTCGCCTCCGGCCAAGGCGCTGAGCGGCTCCGCGCAGCGGGCGTCGCCGTCCGGCTGGGCGTGCTCGCCGAAGAGGCCGCCGAGCTGTACGCCGACTACCATCCGTAAGGCGCAAGCTTGGCAGGAAAGGCGGCGTTAAGGGCGCACGGCCTAGGATCGGCTCCGAAAGTCAGTGGGGTTCCCGATGTCCGCCCAGCCCGCTCCCGTTCAGGAGTTGCGCAAGCTCGATCAGCACGAGCTGGACGCCGTCTGCGCCAAGCATGACCGCCTATGGACCTCCAAGCCGGGCGGGGCGCGCGCGGTTTTCGCCTGGAAGGATCTCTCGGGCCTGGACCTGCGCGGCCGCAACCTATGTGATGCGGATCTGACCGGCGCCGTGCTGGCCGGCTGTCTGATGCAGGGCGTCCGCCTCGATCATGCCAATCTCTTCGGCGCCGACCTCCAGAACGCCGATCTCACCGACGCCTCGCTGCGCCGTGCGGACCTGAGGGGCGCCTGCATGCGGGGCGCCAATCTCACCGGCGCGGATCTTTTCGAGGCCGACCTGCGCGAAGGCTCCATCGCCGTCGGGGACCGCGACCGGGGATTGCGGGTGCTGGAGCACATCAACCGCGTCGGCGAAGCCTCCGGCGCGATCCTGGCCGGGGCCAATCTCGAACGCTCCCGCCTTTCTGGCGTCATGGCGATCAAGGCCGACTTCAGCGACGCGATCCTGAAGGACGCCAAGCTCGTCCGGGCGAACCTGAAGCAGGCGAACATGGCGGGCGCGAACATGGCCGGCGCGGACCTTTCGGGCGCCGATCTCGCTGGAGCGGACATGCGCGACGTGATCCTGGTCGGCGCCAAGACCTTCGCCTGGAACGTCACCCAGGCCGACATGCGCGGCGTGCTGACGGACGATCCGGTCGGCAAATCCGTCGAGGATCTGCCCTACAAGTCGATGATCCGCGATCACGCCAAGTGGTGCGAGACCGGTGGTGCGGAGGGAACGCCCAGCGTCTTCGACAACGCGGACCTGCGCGCGCTGGAAACCATCCGTGGCTTCAACCTGACCGCCCTTTCGGCCAAGGGCGCGGTGTTCTACGGCCTGGACATGGAAGGTGTTCAGCTGCAAGGCGCGCAGCTCGACGGAGCCGACCTGCGCAACTGCAACCTGCGCCGGGCCGACCTGCGGGGCGCTCGCCTGATTGGCGCGAAGCTCTCGGGCGCCGATCTGCGGGATGCGCAGATGGGGCCTCTGCTGCTCGGCGCCGATCGCACGCTGGCATGCAATCTCACCGGCGCTCTGCTGAAGAACACGGACCTTGCCCGGGCCGACTGCCGCCACGCCGTGTTCGTCGACGCCGACCTGTCTCGCGCCAACTTCACCAGCGCCATGGTCCGCAATGCGAACCTCACCAACGCCATCCGTTGGGGCGCGCGCGGGCTCGAAGACGTGATCTGAAGCCTCTTGGGCTGACGCAAGGGCGCCGTCCTATCCTGCTTCTTTCAAGGAGGCGTGGATGAGCACGGTCAGCATCGAACTTCGCGGACGGATCGCCGTCGTCACCATCGAGCGGCCGGAGCGCCGCAACGCCGTGGACGCAGAGACCGCCCAGGCCCTCTATGACGCCTTCAAGGCTTTCGACACCGACGACGGCATGGACGTCGCCATCCTGCAGGGCCGGGGCGAGGCCTTCTGCGCGGGCGCGGACCTGAAAGGCTTCGCCGAGGGGCGCGGGAATCCCGTGCGGCCGGACGGTGACTTGGGGCCCATGGGCTGCACGCGGCTGATGCTCTCCAAGCCGGTGATCGCCGCCATCGAAGGCCACGCCGTAGCCGGAGGACTCGAGGTCGCCGCCTGGTGCGATCTTCGCGTGGCCGCTGAGGATGCGGTGCTCGGGGTCTTCTGTCGTCGTTTCGGCGTGCCGCTGATCGATCTTGGCACCGTGCGGCTGCCGCGCCTCATCGGCCACTCCCGCGCCATGGACCTCATCCTCACCGGGCGTCCAGTGGGCGGCCGCGAGGCGTTCGAGATCGGGCTGGTCAATCGCCTGGCTCCGAAGGGCCAGGCTCTGGAGGTCGCCTTGGAATTGGCCAGGCAGATCGCGGCCTTTCCCCAGACTTGTATGCGCAACGACCGGGCCTCGGCCATCGCTCAATGGTCCATGGATTGGGAGGGCGCCACCCGCTTCGAACTCGAGCGTGGCCAAGACTCGCTTCGCTCCGGCGATGCGCGAGCCGGCGCGGCTCGGTTCGCTTCGGGCGCGGGTCGGCACGGCGCTTTCTGAGGCAAAGAAAAAGGGCGGCTCACGCAGAGTCGCCCCGAAGTGTCTCATGGGAGAGGGGAGGGGCGGCGCAGGTCGCTGCGCCGCCCCGGAAGGGCGAGGCCGCCTCGGGGGAGGGTTAGGCGGCCTTTTCGCCTTCGATCAGCTCAGGCTGGGTCGAGGTGCTGATCTCGATCCGGCGAGGCTTCAGGGCCTCGGGAAGCTCGCGCTTCAGCGAGATCGAGAGCAGGCCGTCGGCGAGCTTGGCTTCGGTCACGACCACGTAGTCGGCAAGCTGGAACCGGCGCTCGAAGTTGCGCTCGGCCAGGCCGCGGTGGAGGAACCGGCGCTGATCGTCGTTGGCGGCCTTGCGGCCTTGGACGGTCAGGAGGTTTTCCTTGACCTCGATGTTCAGTTCTTCAGGACGGAAGCCCGCGACCGCGATCTCGACGCGGTAGGCGTTCTCGTCGGTGCGCTCGATGTTGTAGGGCGGATAACCGGCCGCAGCGTCCGCCGAAGCGGTCTCCAGCAGCGAGGCCAGGCGGTCAAAGCCCACGACGGAGCGATAAAGCGGGGAAAAGTCGATCGTACGCATAGATGTCACCTTCTCTTCTCTAAGCAAGGTTACGTTGATCGGACGGCGGACGAGCCAAGATCGGCCTCGTTCAGTGTCCGGAAGGCCCGGGTGCCCAGCGCCTTCGAGTGCTTAGGTGGGAGCCGTTTTTGGGGGTTCAAGTCCTGCCGACGGCAAGAATTTCGCGACGTACTGTGTCTCAATGCTCAAGCCGGCTTGCCAGCGCCTGACGGGCCTCTAGGGTCGCTTGACCCAGGAATGCAGCAAAGGCTCCGCCAGAGATGTCCCATCGCCTCTCCGCCCTTCTCGCCGCCGCCATCGTCGCGGTCATCGCCCAACCGGCCGCAGCGGCGGAAGATGCAGCGCTGAAAGCCGCTGTCGCCGGCCCGCAGCGCGGCGAGGCGCATGTCGCCCGCGACGCCGCGCGCCACCCGTACGAGACGCTTTCCTTCTGGGGCCTCGCGCCGAAGCAGACGGTGATCGAGATCTCGCCGGGTTCAGGGTACTGGACCGAGATCCTGGCGCCCTACGCCAAGGCGACTGGCGGGACCTATGTCGCTGCGGTCGCCGACACCGCCAATCCCAAGCTCTCCGAGGCGGCTCGCAAGGGGCGGGCGAACTTCGAGGCCAAGTATGCGGACGAGGCCAAGTTCGGGAAGATTACCTATGTCGGGTTCGGCCCCGATTCCGGCCCGCTCGGCGCGCCGGGATCGGCCGACATGGTCATCACCGCCCGCAACATCCACAACTGGCTGTGGCAAGAAGGCATGCTCGACAAGGCGTTCAAGGACTTCGCCGCGGTGCTGAAGCCGGGCGGCGTCCTCGCCGTCGAGGAGCACCGCGCCGACCCGCGGCCTCAGGCGGGAGACGCCCGCGACGGCTATGTGGCGACGAGCACCGTGGTGGCCGCTGCTGAAAAGGCGGGCTTCAAGCTCGCCGGCCAGTCGGAGATCAACGCCAATCCAAAGGACACCAAGGACCACCCCTTCGGCGTCTGGACCTTGCCGCCCAGCCGCAACACGGCCCCGAACGGCAAGCCGGCGGACCCCGCCTTCGACCGCACCAAGTATGACGCGATCGGCGAAAGCGATCGGATGACCCTGAAGTTCGTCAAGCAGTAGGCCATGCTTTGACCATCGTCCCGGCGCAGGCTAGGGCGCTTGGGACGGTGGTTATCCAGGACCTCTATGCAGCTTACGCCTTCTCCTTCCGCGGCGCGGTTCTCGCGGCGCAGCGTGATCGCCGGCGCTTTGGCGCTCTCGGCTTGCGGTCGCCAGGCCGCCACGGAAGCCCAGCCGCCCGCCA
>Ga0065721_10006188_pt1 | contig 17147 bp, 12 predicted proteins | sample Mesricmetagenome_FD_59108 | JGI IMG/M metagenome (GOLD analysis project Ga0065721, IMG submission 59108) | Mesophilic microbial community from rice straw/compost enrichment Sample: eDNA_1 v2 (version 2) | ecosystem: Engineered > Solid waste > Grass > Composting > Bioreactor | place: USA: Davis... | reverse complement strand
CCGCGGACAGCGTGGGGGCGGCCCTCGGCAACGCCGCGCGGCGCGCGGGCCTCGACCCCGCGGCGCACGGCAGCACCGGCGCGGCGGTGTGGTCGGCGATGGGCGGGGTGCGCGGCATCCTGGAATCCGTCCTGCCGTCGCTCGCGTTCGTCGTGCTGTTCACCGTCACGATCGACCCGGAGACGCGGCAGGGCAACCTGTGGCTCAGCCTCGGCGTCTCGGTGGGGCTCGCGGTGGTGTTCACGCTCGCGCGCCTGATCGCGAAGTCGCCGCCGAGCGCCGCGATCGGGGGACTGCTGGCGACCGTCGGCGCCGCCGTGCTCGCCCTCGTCACCGGCCGCGGCCAGGACAACTTCGTGCTGGGCTTCTTCACCAACGGCGCGTACGGAACGGCGTTCCTCGTGTCGGCGTTGATCGGCTGGCCCCTGATCGGCCTCGCCGCCGGCTACCTCCTCGGCGAGGGAACGGGCTGGCGCGCGGACCGGCGCAAGAAGCGCGCCTACACCTGGCTGTCGATCGCGTGGGCGGCGCTGTTCGCGGCGCGGCTCGTGGTGCAGTTGCCGCTCTACTTCGCCGGTGACGTCACCGCGCTCGGCACCCTGAAGATCGTGATGGGCCTGCCGCTGTTCGCCCCGATGCTCGCCGTGACGTGGCTCGTGGTGCGTTCTCTCTCGCCGCGGCGCGAGTCCTGATATTATCTTGACATCAAGATAAATCCGTCCCCCCGAGCGGTTAGGCCGACCTTGCTGGAATCGGCCTCGCGGCGCGGGGAAGATGGAGAGATGCGGGCCCACGCCTGCGCATTCGCCGACGAAGGAGACGATCGTGTCCACGGTTGACAGCTTCGGTGCAAAGAGCACCCTGACGGTCGGCAGCACCGACTACGAGATCTTCCGCATCGACACGGTCGCCGGTCACGAGAAGCTCCCGTTCAGCCTCAAGGTGCTGCTCGAGAACCTGCTGCGTACGGAAGACGGCGCCAACGTCACCAAGGAGCAGATCGAGGCGCTCGGTTCGTGGGTGCCCACGGCCGACCCCGACACCGAGATCCAGTTCACGCCCGCCCGCGTGGTCATGCAGGACTTCACCGGGGTGCCCTGCATCGTCGACCTCGCCACCATGCGCGAGGCCGTGACGGCGCTCGGCGGCGACCCGAACAAGATCAACCCGCTCTCGCCCGCCGAGATGGTCATCGACCACTCGGTCATCGCCGACCTCTTCGGCAGCGAGAACGCCCTCGAGCGCAACGTCGAGATCGAGTACGAGCGCAACGGCGAGCGCTACCAGTTCCTGCGCTGGGGCCAGACGGCGTTCGACGACTTCAAGGTCGTCCCCCCGGGAACGGGCATCGTGCACCAGGTGAACATCGAGCACCTGGCCAAGGTCGTCTACGACCGCTCGGTCGACGGCGTGCTGCGCGCCTACCCCGACACCTGCGTCGGCACCGACTCGCACACCACGATGGTCAACGGCCTGGGCGTGCTCGGCTGGGGCGTCGGCGGCATCGAGGCCGAGGCGGCCATGCTCGGCCAGCCCGTGTCGATGCTCATCCCGCGCGTCGTCGGCTTCAAGCTCTCGGGCGAGATCCCCGCCGGCGTCACCGCGACCGACGTCGTGCTCACGATCACCGACATGCTGCGCCAGCACGGCGTGGTCGGCAAGTTCGTCGAGTTCTACGGCGAGGGCGTCGCCTCGGTGCCGCTCGCGAACCGCGCCACCATCGGCAACATGAGCCCCGAGTTCGGCTCCACCGCGGCGATGTTCCCCATCGACGACGTCACCCTCGACTACCTGCGCCTGACCGGTCGCGACGAGCAGACGGTCGCGCTGGTCGAGGCGTACGCCAAGGAGCAGAAGCTCTGGCACGACGCCGATCGCGAGCTTGTCTTCAGCGAGTACATGGAGCTCGACCTGTCGACGGTCGTCCCCTCGATCGCCGGCCCGAAGCGCCCGCAGGACCGCATCCTGCTGTCCGAGGCGAAGAACCAGTTCGAGAAGGACATCCTCAACTACGCCGGTGCGTCGGTCTCCGACTCGATCGTCGACCTCGAGGTCGACGGCACCTTCCCGGCATCCGACCCGGGCTCGGTTCCCGGTGAGGAGCACGAAGAGGTCACCGAGAGCGAGGTCCTGATCTCGTCGGGCCACCCCGCCAACGCGTCGAACCCGGTCAAGGTCACCACCCCCGACGGGCAGTCGTACCTGCTCGACAACGGCGCGGTCACCCTCGCCGCCATCACCTCGTGCACCAACACGTCGAACCCCTCGGTCATGATCGCGGCGGGCCTGCTCGCCAAGAACGCCGTCGACAAGGGCCTGAAGCGCAAGCCGTGGGTCAAGACGACGCTCGGCCCCGGCTCGAAGGTCGTCACCGACTACTACGAGAAGTCCGGCCTCGACAAGGCGCTCGAGGGCCTCGACTTCTACACCGTCGGCTACGGCTGCACGATCTGCATCGGCAACTCCGGCCCCCTCATCGAGGAGGTCTCCGAGGCGATCAACGAGAACGACCTCGCCGTCACGGCCGTCCTCTCCGGCAACCGCAACTTCGAGGGTCGCATCAGCCCCGACGTGAAGATGAACTACCTGGCCTCCCCGCCGCTGGTGGTCGCGTACGCCCTCGCCGGATCGATGAACTTCGACTTCGAGACCGACGCCCTCGGCAAGGACCAGAACGGCGACGACGTCTTCCTCAAGGACATCTGGCCGGCCCCCGACCAGGTGCAGACGATCATCGACGCGTCGATCTCGCGCGAGCAGTTCATCCAGCAGTACGCCACCGTCTTCGAGGGCGACGAGCGCTGGAAGAACCTCCCCACCCCGACCGGCCCGGTCTTCGAATGGGATGCCGACTCCACCTACGTGCGCAAGGCTCCCTACTTCGACGGCATGACGATGCAGCCCGACGCGGTGCGCGACATCACCGGCGCGCGCGTCATGGCCACGCTCGGCGACTCGGTCACCACCGACCACATCAGCCCGGCCGGCAACATCAAGGCGGGCACGCCCGCCGCGCAGTACCTCACCGAGCACGGCGTCGCGCAGAAGGACTTCAACTCCTACGGTTCGCGCCGTGGAAACCACGAGGTCATGATCCGCGGCACCTTCGCGAACATCCGCCTGAAGAACGAGCTCACCGCGGCGGTCAACGACGGCACGGTCGTCGAGGGTGGTTACACCCGTGACTTCACCCAGGAGGGCGGCCCGCAGTCGTACATCTTCGACGCGAGCCAGAACTACCAGGCGCAGGGCACCCCGCTGGTGATCTTCGGCGGCAAGGAGTACGGCTCCGGCTCGTCGCGCGACTGGGCGGCCAAGGGCACGAACCTGCTCGGCGTGAAGGCCGTCATCACCGAGAGCTTCGAGCGCATCCACCGCTCGAACCTCATCGGCATGGGCGTCGTCCCGCTGCAGTTCCCGGCCGGCGAGAGCTGGAAGTCGCTGGGCCTCGACGGCACCGAGATCGTCTCGATCGAGGGCCTCGAGCAGCTCAACGAGGGCGTGACCCCCAAGACGGTGAAGGTCACTGCCGAGCCGAGCGAGTTCTCGCCCGAGGGCAAGCAGACCATCGAGTTCGACGCCGTGGTCCGCATCGACACCCCCGGTGAGGCCGACTACTACCGCAACGGCGGCATCCTGCAGTACGTGCTGCGTTCGCTCGTCTGAGCGATCGACGTCAGGTGCCCCGGGAGCCTCGCGCTCCCGGGGCATCGTCGTTCGCGCGGCTCGATCCGTGTAGTTTCAAGGAATGACGATCTGCCAACGCTGGCCCCATCCGGGGCCGGCGACCGATGAGGGGACACCTCCATGCGCAGATCATTCGCGAACCCCATCTTCCGCCTGACGGGCCATCGTCTCTGTTGCGGCCGCATTCCCGAGTGGACGGCTCACGTGGGCCAGCCGTGGCGGCCGTTCGACGAAGCGCCGTTAAACCTCTACAACCTCGTCTGGCGTGTCCAGGTGACGTTGAGGGGATGGATGGACTGATCAGTCGAGCGTGCGGGCGACACGCGCCGCGACGCCCGCACGCTCCCTCGGCCACGCGCGGAACGAACACTATCGGCGCCCTCTCGGCAAGCCGTTGCCGGGCCCTCCGCACCCCCGGAGACTAGAATCGACAGACGCGCAGACCTCTGCGCGCACCGCACGAGAGGAGTCACATGGCTCTCCTACCCGGCATCCACGGACCCCGTGACCTCGACGCCCTGACCCCCGACGAGCTGCGTCAGCTGGCCGCGGAGGTGCGGTCGTTCCTCGTCGAGAACGTGGCCCGCACTGGCGGCCACCTCGGACCGAACCTCGGCGTGGTCGAGCTCACGATCGCTCTCCACAAGGTCTTCGATTCACCCGCCGACCCCATCATCTTCGACACCGGGCATCAGTCCTACGTGCACAAGATCCTGACCGGCCGTCAGGACTTCGAGAAGCTCCGCTCGCGCGGGGGTCTCGCCGGCTACCCCCAGCGCTCCGAGAGCGAGCACGACGTCGTCGAGTCGTCGCACGCCTCCAGTTCGCTCAGCTGGGCCGACGGCGTCTCGCGGGCCTTCAGCCGCACCGGTCGCCGCGACCGCCACGTCGTCGCCGTCGTCGGCGACGGCGCTCTCACCGGCGGGATGACGTGGGAGGCGCTGAACAACATCAGCGACGACAACGACCGCAACCTCGTCATCGTGGTCAACGACAACGGTCGCTCCTACGCCCCCACGATCGGCGGCATGGCGCGCTACCTCAACCGCGTGCGCACGAACGAGGCGTACCGCACCCTGCACCGCGGCTCCGACACGCTCTTCCGCCGTCTCGGGCCCGCCGCGCGCGCGGTGTACCGCGGCGTCCGCGGCGGAACGCACGGCTTCCTGTCGCGCTTCACGAACAACGAGGCGCTGTACAGCAACCTCGACATCAAATACCTCGGTCCCATCGACGGCCACGACTTCGAGTCGCTCATCGAGACGCTCGAGCTGGCCAAGTCGTACGGCGCGCCCGTCATCGTGCACGCCATCACCGACAAGGGCAGCGGGTACGCACCCGCGATGAGCGACGAAGCCGATCAGTTCCACGCCGTGGGCAAGATCGACCCGATCACCGGCGAGGCGCTCGGCTCGGGCGGCGGTCCGCAGTGGACCGACGTGTTCGCCGACGAACTGGTCGCGGTCGGTGCCGAACGCGACGACGTCATCGCGATGACCGCCGCGATGCTGCGTCCCACGGGTCTGCAGAAGTTCGCGGAGCGCTTCCCCGAGCGCGTGTACGACGTCGGGATCGCGGAGCAGCACGCGGTGGCATCCGCCGCCGGTCTAGCCTTCGGAGGCCTGCACCCGGTCGTCGCCATCTACGCCACGTTCATGAACCGCGCGTTCGATCAGGTCATGATGGACGTCGCCCTGCACAAGGCCGGGGTGACCTTCGTGCTCGACCGGGCCGGCGTCACCGGTCCCGACGGCCCGAGCCACCATGGCATCTGGGACCTCGCGATGCTGCAGCTGGTCCCCGGCATCCGCATCGCCGCTCCCCGCGACGCCGCTCGCTTGCGCGAGGTGTTCCGCGAGGCCACCGCCGTCGAAGACGCGCCGACCGTCGTGCGCTACCCCAAGGGCAAGGTCAACGACGACGTCGAGGCGATCGAGCGTCTGCACGACGGCGTCGACGTGCTGAGTCGCGGCTCGAGCGAAGACGTGCTCCTCGTCGGCATCGGACCGATGGTCCATCTCGCGCTGGAGGTCGCGGAGCGACTGAAGGCGCAGGGAATCGGCGCCACCGTGATCGATCCGCGCTGGGCCATTCCGGTGCAGCCGTCGATCGTCGACCTGGCCCGCGAGCACCGTCTCGTGATCACGATCGAGGACGGCATCCGCGTCGGCGGTGTCGGCACGCGCGTGCGCCAGGTGCTGCGCGAGGCCGGCGTCGACACGGCGGTCGACGAGCTCGGCATCCCCGACGAGTTCATCGATCACGCCACGCGCGAGCAGATCCTCGAGGATGCCGGACTCACGGCGTCCAAGATCGCCCATGACGTCGTGGCGCAGGTCCTCGGTACCCGCATCCCCATGGCCCGTCAGACTCCGACCGGCTCGATCCCGACGATCGCGGAGTGGGAGAAGTCCCGGCCGTAAAGCCCTTGCACACGACGACGGCGCCGCCCCCTCGGGGACGGCGCCGTCGTCGTGTGCGGGGACTCAGGCTCCGATGCCGCGGATGGGCGGGTGGTGGAACGTGTCACCGAAGGCGCGCTGCGACGCCCCCTCGCGGTCGAGGTAGGGCGAGGCCCCACCGTCGATGAAGGGCCAGCCGGCGCCGAGGATGAGGCACAGGTCGATGTCCTGCACCTCGGGGACCACGCCCTCATCGAGCATGATCTTGATCTCCTGCGCGAGACCGTCCTGCACGCGGGCGAGGATCGTCTCGGGCGCGACCGGGGTCTTGCCGGTGACGAGCACCTTCTGCGCGGCCTTGGTCCAGCCGGTCACGCGACCGCCCTTGTCCTTCTCGACGACCTCCGGCAGGGCCGCGAGCTCGTGGAAGTTCTCCGACGAGAAGAACCGGTCGGGGAAGGCGTGCGCCATCGTGTCCTGCACGTGCGCCGCGACCTTCCAGCCGACCAGGTCGATCAGCTGGAAAGGTCCCATCGGCAGTCCGAGGGGAGCGAACGCCTTCTCGACGACCGTGAGGGGCGTGCCCTCATACACCGCGCGCGCCGCCTCGCCCATGACCTTCGCGAGCAGGCGGTTCACGACGAAACCGGGCGCGTCGGCGGTGAGCACCGCGTTCTTGCCCAGGCCCTTCGCGACCACGAACGCCGTCGAGAGCGCGGCGTCGGAGGTGGCGTCCGTCTTGACGACCTCGATGAGCGGCATGACCGCGACGGGGTTGAAGAAGTGGAAGCCCACGAGCCGTTCGGGGTTCTTCAGCACCGCGCCGATCTCGGCGACCGAGAGCGACGAGGTGTTGGTGGCGAGGATCGCGTCGTCGGCGACGATCTTCTCGATCGCACTGAAGACCTCCTGCTTGACGCCGACCTCTTCGAACACGGCCTCGATCACGAAGTCGCAGTCGGCGAACTCGTTGCGGTCCGTCGTGCCGTGCACGAGGGCGCGCAGCTGGTTCGCGGTGTCGCCGTCCAGGCGGCCCTTGGCCTCGAGCTTTCCGATCTCTTCTCGAATGGATGCCACGCCCTTGTCGACCCGACCCTGGTCGAGGTCGGTGATGATCACGGGCACCCGGAGCTTGCGCACGAACAGCAGCGCGAACTGCGAAGCCATGAGACCCGCACCGATGACGCCGACCTTCGTGACCTTCTTCGCGAGCGCCTTGTCGGGAGCTCCGACGGGACGCTTCGCGCGCTTCTGGACGAGGTCGAAGGCGTACATGGATGCCGCGAACTGGTCGCCCGTGATCAGGTCGGCCAGCGCCTCGTCCTCGCGGGCGAAGCCCTCGGCCTTGGTGCCGCTCTTCGCCTTGTCGAGCAGATCGAGCGCGACGTAGGGGGAGCGGGGCACGGTGCCGATCTTCGACTCGAGCATGCCGCGCGCCATTTTGATCGCGATGGGCCACTTGGTCAGGCGCTCGAGCTTGCCGGGCTCGTTCTTGCGCTCGACCTTCACGCGGCCGGTGAGCACGCCGTCGGCCCACCGCAGCGAGTCCTCGAGGTAGCTGGCCGCCGGGAAGATGGCATCCATGATCCCGAGGTCGAAGGCCTGCTGAGGCTTGAGCATGCGGTTCTGCTTGAGCGGGTTCGAGATGACGACCTCGAGCGCGTTCTCGATGCCGATGAGGTTCGGCAACAGGTAGGCGCCACCCCAGCCGGGGATGATGCCGAGGAACACCTCGGGCAGCGCGACGGCCGCCGCGGAGGCGTCGACCGTGCGGTACGTCGAGTTGAGCGCGATCTCGAGGCCGCCGCCGAGGGCGAGGCCGTTGACGAACGCGAACGAGGGCACACCCAGCTCGGAGAGCGAGCCGATCACCTGGTGGCCGCGCTGCGCGATGAGGCGGGCGACGTCCTTCGAGGGCAGCTTCGCGACGTCGGACAGATCGGCGCCGGCGGCGAGGATGTACTGCTTGCCGGTGATCGCCACGGCGTGGATCTCTCCCGCCGCCGCGCGACGCTTCAGCGTCGCGAGGGTCTCGCCGAGCTCGGCGAGGGTCGCCGGCCCCAGCGTGTTCGGCCGCGTGTGGTCGCGCCCGTTGTCGAGCGTGACGAGCGCGAGCACGTTGCCCGAGGGCAGACGCACGTCGCGGACGGGGGAGTGGGTGATCACCTCGTCGCCGGTGAGCGCGTCGAGGGGCGAGAAGTCGATGTCCGCGTAGGCGCGGGAGATGTCGTCGGTCACTTGCGCTTCTTCTTTCCGTCGAAGAACGGGTTCTCCCAGATGACCGAGCCGCCCTGGCCGAGGCCCACGCACATGGCGGTGAGGCCGTAGCGGACGTCGGGACGTTCGGCGAACTGGGCCGCGAGCTGAATCATGAGACGCACACCGGATGCCGCGAGCGGGTGGCCCAGGGCGATCGCGCCGCCCCACGGGTTGACGCGGGGGTCGTCGTCGGCGATGCCGAAGTGATCGAGCAGCGAGATGACCTGGATCGCGAACGCCTCGTTGAGCTCGAAGAGCCCGATGTCGTCGATCGTGAGTCCGGCCTTCTTCAGCGCCTTCTCGGTCGAGGGGATCGGACCGATGCCCATGATCTCGGGCTCGACGCCGGCGAACGCGAACGACACCATGCGCATCTTGGGGGCGAGACCGAACTCCTTCACCGCGTCGGCACCGGCGAGGAGGCTGATGGTCGCCCCGTCGGTGAGCGGCGACGAGGTGCCCGCGGTCACGCGCCCGTGCGGCCGGAAGGGGGTCTTGAGGGTCGCGAGGCCCTCGACCGTGGTCTCGGGGCGGCGGCCCTCGTCCTCGGTCGCGAGTCCCCACGCGCCCTCGGCGTCCTTGACGGCGACCGGGACCAAGTCGGGCTGGATCTTGCCGGCCTCGTACGCGGCCTGCACCTTGTGCTGGCTCGCGGCGCCGAAGCGGTCGGCGCGCTCCTTCGTCAGGTGGGGGAACCGGTCGTGGATGCGCTCCGCGGTGACGCCCATGTTCAGCGCGCCCGGGTCGACGAGCTTCTCGGCCACGAAACGGGGGTTCGGATCGACGTTGCCGCCGATGGGGTGACGACCCATGTGCTCGACACCGCCCGCAAGGGCCAGGTCGTACATGCCGACGCCGATCGAGGCGCCCATCGTCGTCACGCTCGTCATGGCGCCGGCGCACATGCGCTCGATCGCCAGACCCGGCACCGTCATCGGCAGACCCGCGAGGATCGCCGCGGTGCGGCCCAGGGTCAGGCCCTGGTCACCCGTCTGCGACGTCGCGGCGATCGCCACGTCGTCGATCCGGTCCTTCGGCACGTCGCCGTTGCGCTCCATCAACCCGATGATCGCCTTGACGACCAGGTCGTCGGCGCGGGTGTTCCAGTACATGCCCTTCTCGCCGGCGCGCCCGAAGGGGGTGCGCATTCCGTCGACGAAGAAGACGTCCGTCATCTCGGCCACTCTGCCTCCATAGTTTGGGATCACCCCAGCCTAGGAAGCGGGATCGAGCACCGGGAATCGGTTGTCCGAACCTACGAAGTCGCCTCCGCGGCATCCGGATCGTCGTTGACGGAAGCTACAAAGCTATCGGCGATCACCTGTGCGGTCTGGTCAATCTGCCAGGGCCGCGCTCCGAGCTCCGCGAGGGCCGCTCCGATCGCCTCCGACGTCACCTCGGCCGGGGGAGCCCACGCGACACGGCGCAGCGTCTCGGGGGTGAGGAGGTTCTCGGTCGGCATCCGCAGCTCTTCCGCGCGTGCTTCGACAGCCGGCCGCGCCGCCTTCAGGCGACGGTCGGCGTCGGGGTTGCGGTCCGCCCATGCGCGGGGCGGGGGGAGCGTGTCGCTGGGCACGCGATCGGCCGGCAGATCGGTCGACTCCCGCCCCTCGACGATCGCGTTCCACCAGCGGTCCAGCTGCGTCCGGGACGCGCGGCCGTTGAACTCCTTGACACCGGCCAGCGCCTGCTTGCTCGCGGGATCGGCGAGCACGGCGGCCACCAGCGCGCGATCGGGGACCAGCCGCCCGGGGGCCACATCCTGCTCGCGGGCGTAGTCCTCGCGGGCCTGCCACAGGGAGCGAGCGACCGCGAGGGAGCGGCGGCCCCGCACGGTGTGCAGTCCGCTCAACCGGCGCCAGGGGTCGTCGCGCGGGGGCTTGGGCTCGCGGTCGAGCACCGCCTGGAACTCCTGGCGGGCGAACTCGGTCTTGCCCTGCTCGTCGAGCTCGGCCACGAGCACGTCGCGCACGTCGACGAGGTGCTCGACGTCGAGACCGGCGTATTCGAGCCAGGATGCCGGGAGGGGGCGCGTCGACCAGTCCGCGGCCGAGTGAGCCTTGGCGAGGGTGATGCCGAGCGTCTGCTCGACGACGGCACCCAGCCCCACCCGCTCGTGCCCGAGGAGGCGAGAGCCCAGCTCGGTGTCGAAGATCACCGGCGGCTCGAGACCGCGATCGCGCAGCGACGGCAGGTCCTGGCTGGCCGCGTGGAAGACCCACTCGGTCTCGCCGATCGCCTCCTGCAGGGGGGAGAAGTCCTCGATCGTCGTGGGGTCGAAGAGGAACACCCCGACATCCCGACGGAACACCTGGATGAGATAGGCGCGCTGCGAATAACGGAAGCCCGAGGCGCGCTCGACGTCGACCGCGACCGGCCCCGTCCCGGCGGCCAGCGCCTCGCACGCGGCACGGAACCGCGCGGCATCCTCGATCACGATGTACTCAACCACGCGTGGGCCTCCGGGCTCCGAACACGGCAACGCCCTCCGACCCCGGGGGGAGGCCGGCGAGCATGCACACGAGCTCCGCCCACGCCTCGAGGTGTGGGCGGAAGGGACCGCGCGGCGACCATGACGCGCGAAGTTCGATCTGCGAGCCCTCTCCCTGGGCGGCGAGGGCGCCGAAACCTGTGGAGAGGGTCTTCGTGGCGGTTCCCGACTCGGAATGCCGGTCGGCGCCGCGGGAGTCGAGCGCGTCGATCAACCACGACCAGGCGACCTCGGCCAGCAGCGGATCCACACCGATCTCGGGTTCCAGGGGGGCCTGCGCGAAGCAGACGATGCGCCACGCCCCGCCCCAGGGTTCGGGCTCCTCGGGGTCGTGCAGCAGGATGAAGCGGCCCGTTCCGAAGGGCGAATCGGTGGCGTGCTCCTCGGGACGCACATCACCGGCGAGGGCGAGCGAGAACGGAGCGAGACCGGCGGGTGAGGAGATCTCGCGGACCACCAGGTCGTCGCGGAACGTGGTGGCGCGGATCTCCTCGGCGGCACGCGCGAACGGTCCGGCGGCCTCCGCCGGGCGATGGTCACTCACGGCAGCAGACTAGAGTGAGGCCTCGATGAACGCTCCCAGGCGCGCCGCGGGTCACCCCGCATCGCGGCGCCGCATCACCGGTTTCCGCATCGCCCTCTCCACCCTGGGGCTCGCTTTCGCCGCCTCGGCGGGCGCGCTCGGCGCGGTCTCCCTGCGCGTGGCGCGGACGGTGGTGCGACCGGCCGGCCGACGGCCCGACACGCGCATCGTCCGCCTCGACACGGCGGCGCAGACCATCACGCTCGCCCGGACGCCCGACACGGCCTTGCCCGGTCGATACGGCCTGTTCACGGTCGGCTCCGTCGAGTACTTGCGCCTCGGTTCCATCGTGGGCGACGACGAGACGACCGTCACCCGCAAGCTGCTCACGCACGTCGCCGCCGACGGCGACCTCGCCCCCGAGGCCGCCTTCAGCGGGTGGTACTTCGACCAGCCGGGTCAGCTGCACCTGCCCATGCGCGACGTCGACGTCGAGACCGGGGTGGGCGCCTGTCCCGCGTGGGAGTTCCCCGCCGCCGAGCCCACCGACGTGTGGGTCATCCAGGTGCACGGGCGCGGCACGACGCGCGCCGAGACCCTGCGCGCCGTTCCGGTGTTCCACGCCCTGGGCATCACGAGCCTCGTCGTGTCGTACCGCAACGACGGCGACGCACCGGCGAGCCCCTCGGGCACCTACGCCCTGGGGGCGACGGAGTGGCGCGACCTCGACGCCGCCATCGGCTACGCCCGTCGCCAGGGCGCGCGGCGCGTCATCGTCATGGGCTGGTCGATGGGAGGCGCGCTCGCGCTCCAGGCCGCCCTCGAATCCCCGCACGGCGACGTCATCGCCGGTCTCGTGCTCGACTCTCCCGTCGTGGACTGGCGCACGGTCCTGTCCTTCCAGGGGCGCGCGATGCGCTTGCCGGCACCGGTGATCGCCCTGGCGCAGCGCACCATCCGCTCGGGGTGGGGAGCGGCGATGCTGCGAACCGGTGAACCGATCCCACTCGACCGCCTCGACGTGGTCTCGCGTGCGCGGAGCCTGCGGCATCCGGTGCTCATCCTGCACAGCGACGACGACGGCTTCGTCCCCTCCGACGCCTCGCACGCCCTCGCCGCGGCGCGCCCCGACCTCGTCACGATGGAGACGTTCACCACCGCGCGCCACACCAAGCTGTGGAACTACGACGAAACGCGCTGGTCGGAGGCCATCGCCCGTTGGGTCCGCGACCGGGGCCTCGCGCGCACCGGGGGCGAGTGACCCGGATGCCGCGCGCCCGGCCGGGCGCGGAGCACGGGGCTCCGTACCCCGCCGGCGGCGGTGGGCTCAGGCGGCGCGCTTGGCGCGCACCTGGCGCTTCGCGCGCATGAGCATTCCGGTCATCCCCGCGATGCGCAGGGGACTGACCGCACGGGTGAGGCCGATGCTCTGCGGGAAGTCGTCGGGGACGGCGAGCATCTCGTCGGCGCTCAACCCGGTGAGGCCCTGCGCGAGGATGCTCGCGAACCCGCGGGTCGTGGGCGCCTCGGCGGGGGCCGTCGCGTGCATCGCGACGCGATCGTCGGCGTCGACCGTGACGATGATGTAGACCGGCGACTGGCACTCGGCCACCCGCTCAGCGAGCTCGGGGTGGTCGGCGTACTCCGCGGGGACCTCGGGGAGCTCCTGCGAGAACTCCAGCAGCAGCTGCAGCCGATCGGGTTCGTCGAGCTCGAGGAACTCGTCGCGGATCTCGGCGAGACGGGCGGGGAGGGCGTGTTCGGACATCCGTGTCATCCTCCCACGTCCCCCCGCTCCCGGGCTCAGCGGCCCGGGACCTCGCCGGGCTCGGCACCGGCGACGATGGGCACGCGCACCGCGCTGCCCCACTCCGTCCACGAGCCGTCGTAGTTGCGGACGTCGTCGAAGCCGAGCAGGTGCTTGAGCACGAACCAGGTGTGGCTCGAGCGCTCGCCGATGCGGCAGTACGCGACGATCTTGTCGCCGTCGGCGAGTCCCGCACCGTCGCGGTAGATGGCATCCAGTTCGGCGCGCGGCTTGAAGCCGCCGTCCTCGGCCACGGCCTTGCCCCACGGGACGCTCTGCGCGCTCGGGATGTGTCCCGCGCGCAGCGCGCCCTCCTCCGGGTAGGCCGGGGCGGTGGTCCGCTCGCCCGAGTACTCCTCGGGGGAGCGCACGTCGATGAGGGGGTTGCCGAGGTGGGCGAGCACGTCGTCCTTGTACGCGCGCAGCACGGAGTCGTCGCGCTCGACGACGGGGTAGTCGGTGGGCTCGACGACGGTCTTGTCGGTCGTCAGCGTCCGCCCCTCGGCGATCCACTTGTCACGGCCGCCGTCGAGCAGACGGACGTCTTCGTGGCCGAACAGCGAGAAGACCCACAGCGCGTACGCGGCCCACCAGTTGTTCTTGTCGCCGTAGATGACGACCGTGTCGTCGCGCGAGATGCCCTTCGCGCTCAACAGCTTCGCGAAGCCGGCGCCGTCGACGTAGTCGCGCACGACCGGGTCGTTGAGCTCGGTGTGCCAGTCGACCTTCACGGCACCCGGGATGTGCCCGGTCTCGTACAGCAGCACGTCTTCGTCGGATTCGACGACGACGAGACCCGGCGTTCCGAGGCGCTCCTGCAGCCACGCGCCCGTGACGAGGCGTCCGGGCTCGGAGTACTCGGCGAACTTGGGGGACGTGGTGTCGATCTCGACGGTCACGGAGAGCTCCTCGGTCTTGTCGGCTGATGCGGCGGCATAGGGTGGACACCGCACCATCGACCCTAGATCCGCGTCATGGGGCACGCACCCCTGACGTAAGACTCGGACACAGGACGGCCATGACCTCGACCCCCGCCACGACCGGCCTCATCCACCTCACCGATCGCGAGCCCGCGGTCTCGGGCGCCGAGATGGTCAGCGCGCTCGTGCCCCCGCCGCAGTTCGACGGGGCGACGTTCGAGTCGTACCGGGCGGATGCCGCCTACCCCTCGCAGCAGGAGGCCAAGGAGCTGCTCCAGGCGTTCGCCGGGAAGCAGTCGGCTCCGGCGAAGAAGGGAGGGTTCTTCCGCCGCGCCGAGAAGACCCCGCCGGTCAAGCCCGGGGTGTACCTCGACGGCGGGTTCGGCGTCGGCAAGACCCACCTGCTCGCCTCGATCTACCACGCGATGCCCGCCCGCCGGAAGTACTTCGGCTCGTTCATCGAGTACACCGCCCTCGTGGGCGTGCTCGGCTACGCGAAGGCCGTGGAACTGTTCCGCGGATCCGACCTGCTGTGCATCGACGAGTTCGAACTCGACGACCCGGGCGACACGATGGTCATGACGCGCCTGCTGGGCGAGCTCGTGGCATCCGGAACCCGACTGGCCGCGACCTCGAACACCCCGCCGAACGCGCTGGGGGAGGGCCGGTTCGCCGCCCAGGACTTCCTGCGCGAGATCCAGTCGATGGCCGACAGCTTCCGCACCATCCGCATCGACGGCACCGATTTCCGCCAGCGCGCCATCGACGGCGAGGCGAAGGTGCTCTCCGACGACGACTACCGGACCGCGATCGACACCGCGGCCTCGGGAGCGGTGGCATCCGACGACTCCTTCACCGGTCTCGTCGGACACCTGGCCCGCGTGCACCCCTCGCGTTTCATCCGTCTGATCGACGGAGTCGACGTGATCGGGCTGCGCGACGTGCAGGTGCTGCACGATCAGTCGGCGGCGCTGCGCCTGGTCGCGTTCGTCGACCGCGCGTANGACGCGCAGATCCCGATCCGCGCCACCGGGGTNCCGCTGAACACCGTCTTCAGCGACGANATGCTCGCCGGCGGNTANCGCAAGAAGTACCTGCGCGCGGTGTCGCGCCTGGTCGCCCTCACGCACTCCTGAGGCCGTCTCATCAGCGGCTCCCATCCGCGCGAAACGCGATGTTTACCGGAGGGCTCGGGCTGTAACGTTCGCGAAACACGAGGCGAACGCCGACGGTAACCGGCACTGGGAACACTGAGGGGACCCGACGCTACACCTGCGTCCCTGCAGAGAGGTTTCCTCCGAGATGGATCAAGGCAACACCGCATTCATCCTGATAGCAGCGGCACTCGTGCTGCTCATGACGCCAGGACTCGCGTTCTTCTACGGCGGCCTCGTCAAGGCCAAGAGCGTCATCAGCATGATGATGATGAGCTTCGGCGCGATGGGCCTGATGGGCGTCCTCTGGGTGCTCTACGGCTACTCGATCGCGTTCCCCACCACCGAGGCGGGAACCACCCAGTTCGCCTGGGCCATCGACCCCTCGAACTTCAGCCTCGCCGGTGTGCTCGAGACGCCCGAGGGCGCCGCGTACCCGCCGCTGGCCTTCGTCGCATTCCAGGCCACGTTCGCCATCATCACCGTCGCCCTGGTCTCGGGCGCCATCGCCGACCGCGCCAAGTTCGGCGCGTGGATGATCTTCGCGGGCATCTGGGCCACGGTCGTCTACTTCCCGGTCGCCAGCTGGGTGTTCAACTTCGGCCTCGCCGATGACGGCTCGTTCTCTTACGGCGGCTGGATCACGCACGGTATGCAGGACATCTTCGGCGTCGGCGCGATCGACTTCGCCGGTGGAACCGCGGTGCACATCAACGCCGGTGCGGCGGCTCTCGCCCTCGCCCTGGTGCTCGGCAAGCGCGTCGGCTTCCAGAAGGGCGCCCACGTCCCCCACAACCCGCCGTTCGTGCTCCTCGGCGCGGGCCTGCTGTGGTTCGGCTGGTTCGGCTTCAACGCGGGCTCGGAGCTCGCCGCCGACGGCACCGCCGCACTGGCCTTCGTCAACACCATCGCCGCTCCCGCCGCCGCGCTGCTCGCCTGGCTGATCGTCGAGAAGATCAAGGACGGCAAGCCCACCTCGGTCGGCGCCGCCTCCGGTGCCGTCGCGGGTCTGGTCGCGATCACCCCCGCCTGCGCCGCCCTGACGCCGTTCTGGGCGATCGTGCTCGGCCTGCTCGCCGGCGCCGTCTGCGCCCTGGCGATCGAGCTCAAGTTCAAGCTCGGCTTCGACGACTCGCTCGACGTGGTCGGCATCCACCTCGTCGGCGGTCTGCTCGGAACCCTGTACCTGGGCATCTTCGCCAACACGACCGGCCTGATCTACAGCGGCTCGTTCAACCAGCTGATCGTCCAGGCGATCGCCGCCCTCGCGGTGCTGGCCTACTCGTTCGTGCTCGCCTTCATCATCGGTTTCGCGATCGAGAAGACGATCGGCTTCCGCGTGAAGAACGAGGACGAGATCGCCGGCATCGACACCGTCGTGCACGGCGAGGAGGGCTACGTGCTCTCGGACGTGCGCGGCTGAGTCCGCCTCACCCCGGACGGGGCGTCACCGATTCGTCGGTGGCGCCCCGTTCCGCGTGTCTAGGGTGGGCCCATGGGAACGACTTCTCGCGTGCTCTCGGCGCTGCTCAGCCTTTTCCGGTCCGGATCGGCCCCAGCCACCCCCTCCCGCTCCACCCCGCCCTCAACGGCCCCTAGACGGCGTCCTGCGGCCCCCTCGCGGCCCGCGACGCCCTCGGCCGCACCGGCGGGCACCGACACCGTCGAGATCGCGCCCCCGCGCCGCCTGACGCTCTCGTACGCGCCCGAGCGCGATGGCGCTCCCGACGGGGGAGAGATCGTCTGGACCTGGGTGCCCTACGAGGAGCGCGACGGCCGCGGAAAGGACCGCCCCGTGCTCATCCTCGGTCGAGCGGATGCCACCCGCTCCTACGCCGTGCGACTGACCAGCAAGCCCCACGACGGCGACCGGCAGTACCTGTCGCTCGGCACGGGGGAGTGGG
>Ga0065721_10005319_pt1 | contig 17150 bp, 9 predicted proteins | sample Mesricmetagenome_FD_59108 | JGI IMG/M metagenome (GOLD analysis project Ga0065721, IMG submission 59108) | Mesophilic microbial community from rice straw/compost enrichment Sample: eDNA_1 v2 (version 2) | ecosystem: Engineered > Solid waste > Grass > Composting > Bioreactor | place: USA: Davis... | reverse complement strand
TGCGCCTGAGGCCTGGATCGAGCCGCCGTTCTTTTGCGATTACGGAAGCAACATCACGCTGGGGCGAAAAGTTTTCTTCAACTTCAATTGCGTGGTGCTGGATGTGATGCCGGTGGTGATTGGCGATTTTTCGTTGTTCGGTCCAGCGGTGCAAATTTACACGGCGATGCATCCGATGGACGCTGCGGAGCGAAGGAAGGGACTTGAGTTCGCGCGAGCCGTTCGTATTGGAGCGGATGTGTGGGTTGGTGGCGGGGCGATTATTTGTCCCGGCGTAACGATTGGCGATCGCGCGGTGATTGGCGCGGGCAGTGTCGTGACGCGCGATATTCCACCGGATGTTTTCGCAGCGGGGAATCCGTGTCGCGTCATCCGCTCGTTGGTTGGTTAAGAAGAAGTTTAACCATCAATGAGCCTGGGAACGTAAAGTAGCTATCTTTGTGCTTGCAGTTGGAAGAAGGTTGTCGCGTCATTCGGGCATTCTCAATTCGGAAGTCGGGCCACTATGCGATTTTTATCAGTAGCCGAACGGGAGCTGCGGGCGGCAGCGCGGCGACGTTTCACGTACCTTGCGCGTTGGATGACCGGTTTGGGCTTTTTCGGACTGCTGGTGTGGCTGCTTTGGGTGATGGGCGGGCTGACGAATCGCGGCGACGCCGCAGAAATTCTTCACGTTTTTGCGGTCATCACGTTTCTCTATTGCTTGCTCTTCGGGACGGCGCGGACGGCGGATTGCATCAGCTCCGAGCGACGCGACGGCACGTTGGGATTGTTGTTTCTTACGAATCTGAACAGCGCGGAAGTTGTTATCGGCAAACTGTGTTCGCACGCGTTGGCCAGTGTGTATGCACTGCTGGCAATTTTCCCAATCATGGCGTTGCCGCTGTTGATGGGCGGCATCACGGGAACGGAATTTTTTCACACGGTTCTCGCATTGATGAATGCGATTTTCGCGTCGCTGGTTGCGGGATTAATCGCTTCAGTGATGTTCACACGACAATTTCCGGCGGTCGCATTTGCAGTGGGGTTAATGGCGATCTGGGGACTGGGGTCGTTGGGCATCGCGGGCATCATCGCCGAACACAAAGGCAATCCGCTGCTCGTGCAAGGCTTCGCGGTTATCTGTCCGCTTTACGCGCTGCTGACGGCCGATGGCTCGCGGATCTTCGGCGCAAATCTCTTTTGGGAATCGCTCGCCGCGGTGGCGACGCTCTCGGTGCTTGGATGTGTTTGGGCAACGTGGCGGCTGTCGCGAACATGGCGGGATCGGCCAGCGGTGGTGCGGGCGAAAGGCAGTTGGAAATTCTGGCAGCGTCGTAAGGCAACGACCGCCAAACCCACCAATCCACGACTGCGGCAACGGTTACTTGATGTGAATCCGTTTTATTGGTTGGCGGGTCGAAAACTGGTCAGTGCGCCCATCTTCATGATTCTGATGCTGCTGTTGGTGTTGCTGACCGTGACCGTGACCGTGCCATTTTTTCAGTCCACGTTCCGACGGCAAAGTGACTTCGCGCCGATGATCGGTTGTTTGCTGGGATGGCTGTGGACGGTGTTGGCGGCGCATGTTCTGACGCTTTATTACGCGGCGATGATTTCTTCGCAGCGTCTGGCGGAGGATAAACAGACCGGTGCTCTGGAAATGATTCTCTGTACGCCGACGACCGAGCGAGCGATTTCGCGAGGGCTATGGCAGGCGTTTTTTCGGCGTATGACTTTTCCGGCGGGCGCGGTGGTGTTGCTGCATGGCGCGTTTCTGTGGTTGATCATGGTGATGTGTACGTTCGAGCCGCCGACCAATCAAAGAAGTGTCCAGGGAAATGGAACTCCCGGTGAATACTTCTGGGCAATCCTGTGGAACGAACCGGTGCGTGGCATAGCGTTGGACTGGGAGTTTATAATGCTTATGCGCGTGGTGATTTTTCTGTTGCCGTCGGCGTTTCTAATCTGGATTACGCTGGGTTGGGTGGGGCGTTGGTTGGGGTTGAAAATGAAACATCCCGGTTTTGCACCGCTGCTGGCGCTCGCGCTGACGTTCATTCCACCGATCATCGGCTTCTCAATCCTGTGTTACATCGCGGATAAACTGGGGTTCTTTCGTGGCTCGAATCGCCAAACAGCGCCAATCGTCATCTTGAGCGCGTTTGCCTGGGGCAGCGGTTATTGTCTGTTGCTTTGCCTGTGGGCGGCGGACCGGTTGCGGAATGAGTTTCGTCACATTGTTACGAGCCGATTTCAACCGATGGCGCGGAGGCGATGGTGGGTGCCGAATTGGCGGCTGATGTTGCGGTTTGCGCTCTGGCTGATGGCGATTGGTGGCGGAATGGTCGTGCTGGTGGTGGGATATTACGCGGTTCAAAACTGGAATCTGCAACGCAATTGGAAAAAGTTTCAGGCCGAGGTGCAACAGCGCGGTGACAGGCCTGACTTTCCGCTGGTGCAACCCACGCGTGTGCCGGAGGCAGAAAATCTGGCGATGCATCCAGTTTTCCAACAGTCCTTACGCGAGGTGCAGTCGTTCGGTGGACAGACGTTGGGTTCGCTCGTCTTTCGGCTTTCGAATCTGCAAGATCCGTATCAACGTTGGCCGACAGATGCGACTGCGCCGTGGCCGACCCGAAAATTCTTCCCGCTCGATGAGCATGCGCGTTGGATAGAGAGTTCTCGCAAATTCGGCGTAAGTACCAATCGCGCCGAAATGGCAACGGCCATGCTGGCGGACCTTGCGAAATATCGGGAGGCGCTGAGCGAATTTGCGGAAGCGGCGAAGCTGCCGTATTACCAGACCCGAACGAATTGCGACGTGGAGACGGTGATTCGCAGTGATCAACCGGAAAGTGTGCTGTTGGAGCGAGTGCATTTTATTTTTGCGTTGCGAGCCAGTGCGGCGTTGGCGACGGGTGACCACGATGCGGCGGCGGTTGATGTTCTGACTGGATTACGATTGGCGCGATTGGCGCGACAGACGCTCGATGCGCGGGCGGCGTTGCGACAACAGATTTTGCTGGTGCGAACCTTGCAACCGTTGTGGGAAGGAATGTGCGAACAGCGGTGGACCGCAACGGAGTTGACGCAGTTTGAATCTGAGTTGCGGCGATTTACTTTGTTGACGGATTACACCAACGACGTGCGACGCGTCGTGCAGGCGCATTTGCAATTGTGGAGTCGTTTTCCGGATTTGCCGTCCCATCTGCGGCAGATCCCAAGTTCCAATGGTAATTCCTATTCCACCCGTTCGCATTGGCAACACGAGCCTGGCAACTGGTGGTATGAGCGCTGTCGGCTTTTGCACGCCGCCGGAGAAAGAGCCATCGCTAAACTGGATATTGAGAATGGCTGGGCGTCTCTCGACCGAGGAACTGATTATCTGCACGACCTGCCGTTGAACGACGATGTTTTCACACTGTTGCAACCGTATCCATGGAACAATCCGCGTCCGACGACGCTGGCGTTTGCGCAGGCGGCGTTGAATCAGGCGCTCATCGCCTGCGCGTTGGAGCGATACCGGCTCGCGCGCGGGAGTTATCCGGAAAAGTTGTCGCAGCTCGTTTCGGAATATTTGCCGGAAATTCCGCCTGACCCGGTCGCTCGTCGTCCGATGAGTTACGAACGAAATCCTGCGGGTCGCTATACGCTCCGCAGCTTCGGTGTGGATCGGGAGGATGATCGAGTCAGGAAAGTAAACGACGACTGGCTCTGGACTTATCCGACCAATCAACCGAGCGTCGGTCCGGGTAAATGATGTTGCGGCGGTTGTTTCTTCAATTTGCGTCCCCCTTTCCGGCGATGGCTCACGATGGTTGAAGCTGTTAACGTGCGCCATCCCTCGCGAGCGGTTCGTGCTTTTGTCGCACGGCAAAGATCGTCGGAGGAATTCGCCACGTTGCCCATGAAGAGATTGTTGATTGCCTTGCTGCTGGTCGGTTCGCTCGGAATTTCTCCGCTCACGGCGCAAATGCAAATGGAACGACTGGGGCGTGGGGTGGTCGCTGTACGCACCGGAACGAGCATGGCGTATGTGGGATGGCGTTTGTTGGGAACAGATCGGGAGGATATCGGTTTCAACGTTTATCGCTCGTCCAACGGCGGCGCGCTGGTGCAACGGAATACGACGTTAATCACCAACAGTTGTAACTTCGTGGACACAGCGGTGAACTTCGCGCAATCGAATGCGTATTTTCTGCAACCAGTGGTGGCCGGGATAACGCAGGCGTTGAGTGCGCCGTTTGGTTTGGCGGCAAATGTTCCGACGCAGCAATATCTCAACGTCCCACTGCAACCGCCTGCTGACGGCGTAACGATTGATGGCGTGCCGTATTCCTACAATGCGAACGATTGCAGTGCGGCGGATCTCGATGGCGACGGCGAATACGAAATCGTGTTGAAATGGGATCCGACGAATTCCAAGGACAATTCGCAGAGCGGTTTTACCGGCAACGTTTTTCTCGACGCTTACAAGTTAAACGGCACGTTGCTGTGGCGGATTGATCTCGGACCGAACATTCGTGCCGGGGCGCATTACACGCAGTTCATTGTTTACGATTTGGATGGAGACGGTCGCGCCGAGCTCGCCTGCAAGACTGCGCCCGGCACGCGCGACGGTCTGGGCGCGTATGTGGATGGCAATGCTGCTTTCACCACGTACACCAATTCGGGCGGTTACATTCTGAGCGGGCCGGAATACTTCACGATTTTCGACGGACTCACCGGGGCGAAGTTGGCGAACACCAATTATCTGCCGGGGCGCGGCAATGTTTCGGATTGGGGCGATAACTATGGCAATCGCGTGGATCGGTTTCTGGCGGCGGTGGCTTATCTGGATGGCGTGCGTCCGAGTGTGGTGATGTGTCGCGGCTATTACACGCGTGCGGCGTTGGTGGCGTGGGATTGGCGGGATGGGCAATTGACGCAGCGATGGACATTTGACACCGGACATTCCGGCGGCCCGTGGGCGAATTACAAAGGGCAGGGCGCGCACAGTCTCACCGTGGGTGATGTGGATGCGGACGGTAAAGACGAAATTGTTTACGGCGCTTGCACGATTGATGATAACGGTACGGGGCTTTACACGACCGGCCTGGGCCATGGCGATGCGTTGCATTTGTCCGATATGGATCCCGATCGGCCGGGATTGGAAGTCTGGATGATTCATGAATCGCCATCGCAGTACGGGCCGTATGGTTTGGACTGTCACGATGCGCGCACGGGTGAAATCATTTTCGGCGTGGACGGACAGAACTCCGATGTCGGGCGCGGAATTGCGATGGATATCAATCCGAACTTTCGCGGTTTTGAAATGTGGGGTTCGCGCGGCGGATTGATGAACGTGCGCGGCACGCAAATTTCCTCCACCAAACCTGGACCGCAAAATTTCGCGTGTTACTGGGATGCGGATCTGTTGCGCGAGTTGTTGGATGGCACGACGATTTCGAAATGGAATTTCGTGTCGAGTAGCACGAGTACGTTGTTGTCGCCCGGTGGAATCAGTTCTAATAACGGCACGAAATCCACGCCCGCGTTGGCGGCAGATTTGTTCGGCGATTGGCGCGAGGAAGTCATCTGGCGCACTTCGGATAATCAGAACTTGCGCATCTACACGACCACCATTGTCGCGACCAATCGGCTCGTGACATTGATGCACGATCCGCAGTATCGCGTTGCCATCGCGTGGCAGAACGTCGCTTACAATCAACCGCCGCATCCGGGTTATTACATCGGGCCGGGCATGTATCGCGCTCCGGTCGCGCCGATTTCCGATGCGGACCTCGTCTGGCGCGGTGGCGGCGCGAATATCTGGGAAGACAACGGTGCGGTGAATTGGCGCACGAACGGTGTTTGGAAAGGCAACAATCCCGCAGTGCCGTTCGTAGCCGGGCGCTCCGTGCTTTTCGATTTAACCGGATCGAATCACACGAGCATTACGTTGAACGGCACGTTAACGCCCGCGCAAGTGACGGTTCACACAGCGAAAGACTATGTATTCGCTGGAACAGGTTTGCTCGACGGTGCGATGTCGCTCCGCAAAGCCGGTCCGGGTCGATTGACGGTAAATACTACTAACCACTTTACCGGCGCGACCGTTGTGAGTGGTGGGGCGATGTTTGTGAATGGCGCATTGGGCGGTAGCGCGGTGACGGTGGAACGACGTGGTACGCCGGAAGGCCCATCGCAATTTGGCGGTAGCGGTTATCTGGGTAATGGCCTTGTCGTGGAGAACGGTTGTAGGTTGACGATTGGTCCGGGGACCAATGCGACAGGAACGCTCTCAGTTGCCGGCGATGTGTCGCTGCTTGGCGTATTGTGTCAGTTTGATTTGTCCGATGATCCGAGCGGAACGATTAAGGCGAGCGATCGGTTGGTGATTCAGGGAAATCTTACGTTGAGCGGGACGAACACAATTGAGATTCGCACGCTCGACGGACATCTCGAACCAGGAGTTTATCCGTTGATGACTTACACCGGTTCGTTGAACGGCGGTCTGACCAATCTCGCGTTGAGCGGAAACTTCATTCAAGAAGTCACGCTGACAAATGCGCCCGGCCTGATTGCATTGATAGCGATGATTCCGCCTGCACCACCGGTTGCGCCGAGCAATTTGACTGCTGTTCCGGTGGGCGCGTTTCAAATCAATCTTTCGTGGCAGGATAACGCGACGAACGAAAACGCGTATCTGATTGAGCGGTCGTTGGACCATGTTTCGTTCAGTCAGATTGCGGTGACGGCGGCGAATGAAACGACTTATGTGGATAACGGATTAACTCCGGACACGACGTATTACTACCGCGTGCGCGGGACAAATCTGGCTGACGCTTCAGCTTATTCCACCACAGCGCAAGCGACCACGACGCCGTTGCCGAGCAGTCTCACGTGGCGCGGCGGTGCGGCGGCGAATGCGTGGGATATCGGTGGCGCATTAAATTGGTTCGATGGTGCGAACATCGTGGTTTACAGCGACGGCGCGAATGTAAGGTTCGATCAATCCGGCTCGAACAATACACCGGTTTTGTTGAATGCCACGTTGCAGCCGGGTTCGGTGACGGTGGATGCCAATAAGAATTACACTTTTAATACAAGCGGGAACGGCTCGCTCGCCGGTGCGATGAGGTTGACGAAACAGGGTAGCGGCACGTTGTTCATGAATGTTTCCAACTCTTTCAGTGGTGGCGTGGACATCAACGCGGGAACATTGTCGCTCGGAAATGTTTTTGGCGCTGGCAGCGGACCGATTCGCCTCAATGGTGGGACGTTGACGTTCGCGATTGGCGGGCAGCAGTTCTATGCCAATCCACTCGTGGTGAATGCTGCCAGCACACTGTTATCGCAAGGCGGTAACAACAATGTGGTCAGTGGTTCGTGGAGTGGTAACGCGGGAGCGACGTTGATTATTTCCGCGTCAGGAAGTCCGGGCGTGTTTTCTGTGGGCGGCAACATGAGCGGTTTCCCGGGCGCGGTGAGTCTGGGAAACAGCAGCGGCACGCTTCGCATCAATAGTGGAAACAGCAATGTTTCGTTCGGCAGCGCAAATACCACGTTTGATCTCGGCACGGGCACGGGTTGGCTCGTCAATCGCAACGGTAACATCACGGTGGCGCTCGGTGCGTTGAGCGGCGGACCGAATACAACGTTATCGGGGCGCTCTTCGGGTTCAGGTGGGGCGGGCAGCACATACGACATCGGCGGGAAGAATCTTTCCACGACATTCAGCGGGCGCATCATCAACGGCAACGATGTCACCAGCATTATCAAATCCGGCACGGGCACGTTGCGATTGGCCGGCACGAACACTTACACCGGCACGACCATGGTCAACAACGGGACGTTGTTGGTGAATGGCGATTCAGCGGCAGCAACCGGCGCGGTGAATGTTGGCGTCAATGGGCGACTCGGCGGGACAGGCGTCATTGGCGGGGTTACGACGGTGTTCGGACGATTGCTTCCCGGTGATGGCATCGGAACATTGACCTTCACGCAATCACTTACGCTCAACGCCAGTGCGATCGCGCAATTTGAAATCAGCAAAAATCCATTTGGCAACGACAAGGTTGTTGTGGGAGGCACGGTTACTTATGGCGGCACATTGGATGTGTTGAATGCGAGTGTCGAACTGTTGGAAGCAGGCGATAATTTTCAGTTGTTTGCCGCCGGCAATTATTCCGGGGCTTTTGCGCAGGTTGAATTGCCCGCGTTGGAAGCCGGATTGAAATGGGATACCTCGCAGCTCGCAACCAACGGACGAATCTGGATCGTCAGCACTGAACCGCCGGTCGTGAGCAGTGTTGATTTAAGTGGTGGAAGCTTCCATTTCTCCGGCAGCGGCGGAACGCCGAATTGGACTTACGACGTCGTGACGTCCACCAACCTTGCATTGCCGGTAACCGAATGGACGGTGATTTATACCGGTCAGTTTGATTCGACTGGCAATTTCAGTGTGACGATTCCAACGGTCGCTCAGGAAGCGCAACGGTATTACGTCGTGCGCAGCCGGTGAACTGGCGGAAATTAGAACCTCAGCATTGGATTCAGTTTTTCCAACGCGTCGTTTCCGTCAGATATTCTTCGTGACATCGCCGCATAAGCGCACGAATTCTGATTCAACCAGCGAAAGATTTTTCCCGCGCAAATAGAGAAAGCCCCATTCGCGCCGCAGTTTGCGGCGGCCGAGCGGCATCGCGACGAGTGAGCCTTCTTTCAATTCGGCGCGCGCGATCCACGTGGCCAGCACGCTGACGCCGAGGTTGAGTTTCACGAGCTGTTTGATGGTTTCGATACTGCCGAGTTCCATCGTGGCATTGAGCGTAATGCCTTCTTCGCGAAAGAAACTTTCCACCGCGCGGAACGTCTGACTTGCGCGGCTGTAGAGAATGAAATTCTGACGTGCAATTTCGGGGCGCGCTACGCCGCCGGCTTCGACCCACGAATGTTGCGGTGCGACGATGAACATGAGTTCGTCGTCGAACAACGGCTGAAACTCGAGGGCAGGCTCGCGTTGGGGGCGAAGAGCGAGCGCGATATCAATGCGCTGTTCGCGCACGGCTTCGGCGAGGGCAGGGGAGTCGCCGGGCTCAAGCGTGATGCGACATTTGGGATGCGTCTGTTTGAAGTTGCGCAGCACCTGCGGCAACAGGTGTTGGCACGCGGAAACGCTCGCCCCGATGCGGAGGCGTGTTTCGCCCCATTTGCCGAGTTTGTCGAGCGACGCGCGGGCGGCGGTCATGTCCGCGATAATTTTTTCCGCGTGGCGGAGGAGTTGTTCGCCTTCGAGTGTGAGCGTGGTGCGTTTGCCGATGCGATTGAGCAGGCGGCAACCGAGTTCGTTTTCCAGCGCGCGCATCGAATGGCTGACGGCGGATTGAGTGATGAAAACTTCCTTGGCGGTGGCGGTAAAGCTGCCGGTTCGCGCCAGCGAAACAAAGGTCCGTAATTGTTTACTATCCAGTAAATCGTTCATGAATGAAAATCGGGTTTCGAGCGCGGGGAGCCGGGCTCGCCGCGCTCAGGCGAGCAATCTTCAGCATTAAAAACACCAACTTGCGGAGTTTGATGAAAATCATTCACGCCAGCGGTCGGCGGTGCGGAGAATGAGCGCGAGAACAATCAGACCAGCTCGGTTTTCATGGTGAATGAATTGCATGCAGATTTACATAATCCGATAAAGGTTTCTTCGGCGAGACTGAGCCGTTTGCCGCGCCATTGAAGAATGCCCCAACGACGTTGCAGTTTGCGGCGACCCAGCGGTAACGCCACGAGCGAACCGTCTTCAATTTCCTTCCGCGCAATCCAAGGCGCGAGAATGCTCACGCCAAGCCCCAGTTTTACGAGTTCCTTCGTCGCCTCCATGCTGCCGAGTTCGATCACGGTGTTGAGAACCATCTGTTCCTGGCGGAAATAATCCTGCACGAGGCGGAAAGTGACGCTGGTTTTGCTGTAAAGAATGTAGTTCATGCGCGGAATTTCACTGCGCTCCACACGACCGGCCTTCGCCCATGGATGCATTGCGCCGACGATGAATTGCAGTTCGTCAGTGAACAGATCGTGCGCTTCCAATTGCGGATCGTTCCCCGGATCAAGGCACATCGCGAGGTCCACGCGATGATTCAACAGGACGTTCACCAGTTCGGGGGTATCGCCGGGTTCAATGCTGATGCTGTGATCGGGAAAACTCTCTTTGAATTCGCGGAGAACGGTTGGCAACAGATGCTGACACGCGGTGGTGCTCACGCCGAGGCGCAAGCGGCCTTGCCCCCATTTGCCGAGTTGGCCGAGCGAAACACGCGCGCTCTCCATTTCATGAAGAATTTTTGCCGCGTGCTGTAAGAACTGTTCGCCTGCCTGAGTGAGCACGACTTTTTTGCCCAATCTGTCCAAAAGCCGACAGCCGATATCAGTCTCCAGCGCTTTGATGGAATGGCTGACACCGGATTGCGTGAGATGAAGCTCACGTGCGGTCTGCGTAAAACTTCCCGTGCGCGCCAACACGCAAAACGCGCGAACCTGCCGACTGTCCAGTGGAGCATTCATAAATGAGCGGCAGTCATGGCTGCCATTGGTGCAACTCGGAGCATTCATTACGCCACGCACTACCGGTTGGCATCTGCGCCGCTAAAGAACCGCGCCGAGGGCCAAACCCGCCGTCACTGAAAAAAAGAAATTCACTTGATGACTTTTGCGAGAGCCAACCGAATGATGCGACTGGGATTCGTGCCGCTGACCGACTGCGCGCCACTCGTCATGGCGCAGGAATTAGGACTGTTCAAAAAATACGGCTTGCAGGTCGCGCTGAGTCGCGAACTCGGTTGGGCCACGATTCGGGATAAAGTCATTCACGGTGAACTCGAAGCCGCGCATGCCGTCGCCGGAATGCCTGTGGCTGCAACGCTCGGATTGAATTCCATCGCCTGCGAATGTCTTACCGCGCTGGTGCTTAATCTTCACGGCAATGCCATCACGCTCTCGGCGGATTTGTGGAATCGCGGTGTGCGCGATGGCAAATCATTGCGCGCAGAAATTCAACGCACGCGCGGTCAGAAGGTTTTTACGTTCGGTGTCGTTTACTCATTTTCGTCGCATCACTATCTGTTGCGCAACTGGCTCACTGCGGCAGGCATTCGACCGGATCAGGATGTGCGAATCGTCATTGTTCCGCCGGCGCAGATGGTGACAAATCTCAAAGCCGGTCATCTTGATGGGTTCTGCGTGGGGGAACCGTGGAACTCGTTGGCTGTGCGTTCCGGTGAAGGCTGCGTGGTTGCAGTGAGCGCGGAACTGGACCCGTTGCATCCGGAGAAAATTTTGATGGTGCGACGCGAGTTCGCGGAGAAGCGCGCGCAGGAACACATCGCTTTGATTGCGGCGTTGTTGGGAGCCTGCGCCTATTGCGATCAACCGGAGAATCACGCAGAGATAATTTCCATTCTGGCGCGACCCGAGTATGTGAACGTTTCCGAAGATGTGTTGCGGTACGGATTAACCGGTCCGTTTGCGCTGACGAAGAAAGAAGCACGCAATATTTCGGATTTCTGCATTTTCCATCGGCATGACGCCAACGAACCCTCGGCCGATAAAGCGGGTTGGGTGATGCGCAATCTGCGCACCAGCGGTCTTGTCAGAGACCCCGGCCAACTCAGCGCTGCGTTGGGGCGTCGCATTTTTCGACCGGACATTTTCACGCAAGCCAATGCGCTGCGTCTTTCAACTCAAACTCCCGCCGGAAAGGAAAACACCAATGAAACCAAAGTCATCTCCTGTTAACTCCGTTACCCGAGTTTTAATTGTGCGGCTTCTCGTGATGGCCTTTTGTGTCGCAGCATTGTTGCTTTCTATTCTTTCCGCGCCCGCCGCGCCGAAGCTGGAAAAAACCGATCTGAAATTCGGTTTCATCAAACTCACTGATTGCGTGCCGATCATCATCGCGAAGGAGTTGGAATACTTCGAGGACGAAGGGCTTTACGTAACGGTGGAGGCGCAGTCGAATTGGAAAATTCTGCTCGACCGCGTCATCAGCGGTGAACTCGATGGCGCGCACATGCTCGCCGGGCAACCGATTGCGGCGACTATCGGATTCGGCACGAAAGCGCACGTGATTACGGCGTTCAGCATGGACCTCAATGGCAACGGCATCACGCTCGGCAACGCCATCTGGGAGCAGATGAAAGAGATGAATCCGACGTTGAATCAAGAGCCGATCGAACGTCCGCTCAAAGCTGATTTACTCAAGCCGGTTGTGCAAAAACTCAAAGCTGAAGGCACGCCGATGAAGATGGGCATGGTGTTTCCGGTTTCCACGCACAATTACGAACTGCGTTATTGGCTCGCGGCGGGCGGTATTGTGCCGGGGTACTACACTGCAACCGACACGACGGGCACGAAGGACGCCGATGTGTTGATTTCGGTGACGCCGCCGCCGCAAATGCCGGCGACGCTCGCGCAAGGGACGATTCAAGGTTACTGCGTCGGTGAACCGTGGAATCAACAAGCGGTAATCAAAGGCATCGGCGTTGCTGCGATTACCGATCTCGAAATCTGGAAGAATAATCCGGAAAAAGTTTTTGGCGTGACGGCGGATTGGGCGGCGAAAAATCCGAACACGCACATTGCCGTGATCAAAGCGTTGATTCGCGCGGCGAAGTGGTTGGATGCGTCGCCGGAGAATCGCATGAAGGCGTGCGAGATTTTGTCCAAACCGGAATACGTCGGTGCGGACAAGCAGGTCATCGCAAACAGCATGACCGGAACGTGGGAATACTACAAAGGTGACAAACGTCCGATGCCCGATTTCAACGTCTTCTTCCGCTACTACGCGACGTATCCGTTTTACAGCGATTGCATCTGGTATCTCACACAAATGCGCCGTTGGGGACAGATCACCGAAGCGAAATCCGACGACTGGTATTTCGAAACTGCGAAGCAGGTTTACAAACCGGAGATCTACATGCAGGCCGCTCAAGCGCTGATCAAAGAGGGCAAACTCAAAGCCGACGAAGTGCCGCAAACCGATGGCTTTAAAGCGCCGACTGCGGAGTTCATTGATGGCATCGAATACGACGGCACAAAGCCCAACGACTATCTGAAAAAGTTTCCCATCGGTTTGAAAGACTGATTCACCATGAGCACTTTGATCAAAACCTGCGAAAGCGTTGGGCTGAACTGGTTCGTTCCGTTCCTGCGCCTGGCCAAGCGCGACAATCCGAATGAACAACTCCGCCAGATTCTGTTGACGATCGGCGTGCCGATTATCGCAGTTCTGATTTTTCTCGGTGCGTGGAGTTGGGTCGCCAGAAACGTGAAAGTGAGCTTCGGTTCGCTGCCTGGTCCGGCGGCGGTCTGGGTGGAAGCGAAAAATCTCTGGGCCGACCACCTCGCAGAACGAAAAAAGGAAGCGGATTTTTACAAACGCCAGGCAGAACGCAAAAAGACCTTTCTGGCGGAAAATCCGACGGGCGAATGGAAAGAACGCAAATACGCAGGTAAACCCACTTATCTCGACCAGATTTTCACCAGTCTGAGAACCGTGTTCACGGGCTTTGTTATCGCGGCAATCATCGCGGTGCCGCTCGGCATCCTTTGCGGATTGAGCAAAGTCTTCAACACCGCGATGAATCCGTTCATTCAGATTTTCAAACCGGTGTCGCCGCTCGCGTGGTTGCCCATTGTGATGATCATGGTGAGCGCGCTCTACAATCCGAAAGAGCCGATGTTTGAAAAATCGTTCATCAGCTCAGCGTTCACGGTGGCGTTGTGTTCGCTCTGGCCGGCGCTCATCAACACAGCGTTGGGTGTGGCTTCAATTGACAATGATTACCTCAATGTCGCGCGCGTGTTGAAACTCGGTTGGTGGAAGAAAGTGCGTAAGATTGTGATTCCCTCCGCGCTGCCGCTGATTTTCACCGGGCTGCGACTTTCGTTGGGCGTCGGCTGGATGGTGCTCATCGCCGCAGAAATGCTGGCGCAGAATCCAGGGCTCGGAAAATTCGTATGGGACATGTTCCAGAACGGCAGCAGCCAGACGCTCGCGCAAATCATGGTCGCGGTGTTCACCATCGGTTTCATCGGCTTCTTTCTCGATCGCACGATGATGGTCTTGCAGAAGGCTGTGAGCTTCGACGGCGCCGCAATCCGGTAAAGCAATTCACCTGACAATAAATCCCGTGGCATTTCTCGAACTCAACAAAGTCAGTAAAGGATACGGCTTTGGCGCGAAGCGGACCGAGGTGTTGCACGACATCAATCTCAGTATCGCCGAGGGTGAGTTTGTGGCGATTGTCGGCTATTCCGGCGCGGGCAAAACCACGCTGATGTCGCTTATCGCGGGNTTGCAACGACCGGACGAGGGTTCGGTGACGTTGCGCGGCGAAACGGTGNCCGAGCCATCGCCTGATCGCGCNATCGTTTTTCAGAATTATTCGCTGCTTCCGTGGTTGAGTGTNTACGAAAACATCGCNCTCGCGGTGGATGAAGTTTTCTCCCATTGGCCAGCGGAGAAACGTCGCGAACACGTGGAAAAATACATCGCGATGGTGAATCTCACGCCGGCGCGCGATAAAAAGCCGCGCGAACTTTCCGGCGGCATGCGGCAGCGCGTCAGTGTTGCGCGCGCGTTGGCGATGGATCCGAAAATTCTGTTACTGGATGAACCGCTTTCCGCTCTGGATGCGCTAACCCGTGCGGTATTGCAGGATGAGATTGCCCGCATCTGGGCGGAATCCAAAAAGACTGTCGTGCTCATCACCAACGACGTAGATGAAGGCATCATTGTTGCCGACCGCATCATTCCGCTGAGTGCCGGTCCGCGCGCTACGTTGGGGCCGTCGGTGCAAGTGGACATTGAACGTCCACGTGATCGCAAGGCGTTGAATCACGATCCGCGCTTTAAAGCGATTCGTAAAGAAGTGATCGGTTATTTGCTGGGCGATGGTGGACACAAAAAAACTTCCGTGACGCGCAAGCTCACGTTGCCGGACATCGAGCCGGAGGATTTGAGCGTTTCGCGGTTTCATTTTGGCAGACCTCCCGCCCGGCGGAAGAGCGAACAAAAGCAGGAAACCGTCGAAACCGTATGAGCTGGCTGCACAGAGGACCAGCCAGAATAAACCAACTCACATGAGCCACTACGTTGAAATCGCAAATCTGACGAAGATTTATCCGACGCCCAAAGGCCCGGCGGTCATCGTCAAAGATTTCAATCTCAACATCGCGAAAGGCGAGTTCGTCACGCTTATCGGTCATTCAGGTTGTGGCAAATCGACGGTGCTTTCGATGTTGGCCGGACTGAACGACATCACGTCTGGCGGCATCATTCTCGCCGGGAAGGAACTCAGTGGGCCTGGGCCGGATCGCGGAATCGTGTTTCAATCGCCTTGTTTGTTGCCGTGGCTGACGGCGTTTGAAAACGTGATGCTCGGCGTGGACCAGGTTTTTTTCACTGCGAGCAAAGCGGAACGCCGCGCGATTGCGGAATATTATCTCACGGTAGTCGGCCTGGGGGATGCGATGCGCAAGCGCGCGACGGAACTCTCGCAAGGCATGCGTCAACGCGTCGGCATCGCCCGGGCGTTTGCGCTCAAACCCAAGATGCTGCTGCTCGATGAGCCGTTCGGCATGTTGGACGCGCTCACGCGCATCGAACTCCAGCAGGTGTTACTCGAAGTGTGGGGCCGCACGCAACTCACCGCGCTCATGGTCACGCATGATGTGGATGAAGCGATTTTTCTGTCCGATCGCGTGGTGATGATGACCAACGGTCCGGCGGCGGAAGTCGGTGATGTGCTGGAAGTGAAATTTCCGCGTCCGCGCAATCGTGCCGCATTGTTGGAGGATTCGCAGTACTACACCTGTCGCGAACACCTGATTGAATTTCTCAACGACCGCGCGCAGCGCAAACCCGGTCTCGCTCACGCTGCCTGATATGTTTTACCGCGCCAGACTTGCTCCGACTGGGTTGGATTCCGGAAACGGAAAACAACACGCCGCCCGAAAACGCGCTGTTTCCAAAAACGTGAAAACAGTCGTGGTCATCGGCAACGGCATGGCGAGTTACAAGTTGTGTGAGCGTCTCGTCGCGCTGGACGACGACGGAGAATTTCGCCTCGTGGTGTTCGGGGAAGAAAAGCAACCGGCTTACGACCGTGTGCATCTGACCTCGTTCTTCGAACAACCTGTTGCAGAGAAACTGTTGCTCGCGCCGTTGTCCTGGTATGCGGAACAGAACATCGAATTGCATCTGGGCGACCCGGTGGTGGCGGTGGAGCGCGAATCGAAAAAGGTTCGCACCGCGAGCGGAAAAGAGGTTGCTTACAATTATCTGATTTTTGCGACCGGTTCGCGTGCGTTCATGCCGCCATTGCCGGGCCAGGAATTATCCGGCGTTTTTCTGTATCGCACGATTGAAGATTTACAGGGCATTCGTGAACACGCGCAAAACTGCAAACGCGCGGCAGTTTTGGGCGGTGGATTGCTGGGAGTCGAAGCCGCGAAAGCTTTACGGGATCTCGGACTTGAAGCCTGGATTGTCGAGCGCGGTGTTTCGTTGCTCGCGCGTCAACTTGATCCGCAAGCCGGTGCGTTATTGCAAACGCACGTTGAAAAGCTCGGCATTCATGTTTGCACGCAGCGCGAAACGCAAAGCATTGAAGCACTTGGTGAAGATCGGTTGCTGCAATTCAACACCGGCGAATGTCTGCGCGTGCAATTGGTCGTCGTGGCAGCGGGGATTCGACCGCGCGATGAACTGGCGACGGCATGCGGACTCGAAATCGGCGCGCGCGGTGGCATTTGCATCAACGACGCGCTGCAAACTTCTGATCCGAATATTTATGCGATTGGCGAGTGCGCGTGTCATCGCCACGTGGTTTACGGACTGGCCGCCCCCGGTTATCAGATGGCGGATGTGCTGGCGGAAAATCTCGCTGGCAAACGTCGCAAATACACCGGGAGCGACCAGTCCACGCGACTCAAACTCAGCGGCATCGAAGTCGCCACGCTCGGCGATTTTCAGGCGAACGGTGATGAATCGGTCAGTTGGCAGGGGAACGGAGCGAGTCGGCGCTTGGTTCTGGAGAAAGGTCGGCTGGTCGGGGCGACGGCAGTTGGCGATTGGCCCGAAGCCGTGCGAATCCAAGAACTCGCCGAACGCCGGGCGCGTGTCTGGCGTTGGC
>Ga0065721_10050907_pt1 | contig 17152 bp, 15 predicted proteins | sample Mesricmetagenome_FD_59108 | JGI IMG/M metagenome (GOLD analysis project Ga0065721, IMG submission 59108) | Mesophilic microbial community from rice straw/compost enrichment Sample: eDNA_1 v2 (version 2) | ecosystem: Engineered > Solid waste > Grass > Composting > Bioreactor | place: USA: Davis... | reverse complement strand
CCCGAGCCGTGTCGCCCGTCCGGACGGGGTCTTGCCTGCGAGGCGCGCCAGGAGCATCCGGCCCGCCTCCATACCGGTTTCCCGCACCGGAAACCTGATCGTGGTTAATCCCGGTCTGATCCAACCGGACACGATGCTATCTCCAAACCCCGCAATCGCGACACGACGCGGGACATCCAGATGCAGGTCAAGGGCGTGGCGAATGGCTCCAACCGCCACGTAATGACCGGCAAACACGACTGCATCCGTCTGCGGATGTTCGCGAATGATCGTGCCAATGATTTCTCCACCCTGCCCTGTTCCGGGAGTGGCCGTGATATCGTAGACAACAGGCGCATCAAGGCCGGCTTCTTCAGTCGCCAGGTGCAGACCTGCGAGACGATCGGCCATGCGACTGTCATCAAGTCCGACATGGCCGACGAACGCCAGGTACCGACGCCCCTTGCCTATCAGGTAGCGCCCGAGTGCTGCACCGGCATCCACATTCGACGAGCCAACGCTCATGTCGAGCGGCTCAGGATTATAGTCAAACATCTCCACCACAGGCGTGCCGGAACGGCGCAGGAGATCGACGCAGTCCGGACTGTGATCCTTGCCGGTCAGCAGAATGCCATCCACCCTATGCCCCAGAAATGTCCGCACCAGATCGCACTCAGCGTCAACGGAAAAATGCGAGTGGCCAAGCAGGATCTGGTAGCCCGCTGGTTCAAGCACGTCAGCTGCCCCTTGCATCACCATGGAATGGATCGGGTTGGCGCTCGTCGGAACCACAACCCCGATCACCCGGGTGCGTGCGGAAGCGAGGCTCGAGGCCTGTCGATTGGGGATATAGCCAAGCTCGGCCGCGATCGCCAGCACGTGCTCACGCGTCTTGCGCGAGACGCGGTCCGGATTACTGATGCAGCGAGACACGGTAACGGCCGACACGCCTGCTGCTTGTGCGACCTCCTGTAAACGAACGGGGGAATTTATAGGTGAGACTGGTTGCGACATATCCGTCCAGGTTTGTGAGACCGACATATACAGGCCGGATGCGAATGAACAAGCTTGCTTGACTTCCCCATGGCATAGATCCTATCAGAATGGAAAGCGTTTTCCAAATGAGTTTCTCCATGGCAATGATCCGAGCCTCGGTTATCGGTGCTGGCTGGTACGCAGCGCAAAACCACATTCCTGCTTTGGCGCGACGCAGCGACGTCATCCTGGATGGCGTATCGCGACTTGGCCAGGAGGAACTTTCAAAGGTGAAGGAGCACTTCGGCTTTGCCTTTGCTTCTGAAGATTTCCAGGAGGTTCTTTCCCGACGCCCCGATGTGGTGATCGTCGCCTCGCCCCATCACCTGCACTATCAGCATGCCCGCGCGGCGATCACATCGGGAGCGCATGTTCTTTGCGAAAAGCCGATGACCCTGGATGTGGGCGAAGCCTGGGATCTGGTGGCCCTGGCCAAGGACCATGGACGTCATCTTCTCGTCGCCCACGGCTACAATTATCTGCCGCAAGTCGATCACTTGACCCTGAAGATCGCTGAAGGTGCGATCGGGACAATCGAGCATGCAGCGGTCAGCTTCATCTCCGCCACGCGCGATGTCTTTGAAGGCCAGACGGGTCTGCGGCAGTGGGAAAGCGCACTCTTCAGGCCGGATCGCAGCACTTGGCAGGATCCTGGGAAAGGTGGTGGATTTGCCTATGGGCAGCTCAGCCACGCCCTGTCGCTCTTGTTTCTTCTCACTGGCCTTGCGCCAACCAAGATAGGCGGATCGATCTTCGGGCGCGACGGCATCGACCTCGCCAATGCCGCCAGTCTTTGCCTATCCAATTCAGCCGTGGCAGCAATTTCGGGGGCTGCAGCCATGCCGCAGGGCAACCGGGCATTGATGCGCATCTATCTGGCCGGCAGCGACGGCTTCATCGCTGCAGAATTCGATCGCGACTTTTGCGAAATTCGCCAAGCAAGCGGCAAGGTTGAGCGCCTGGGCCTGTGCGATGGAGACTGGGCCTATCGCTGCGATGGCCCGGTGGATGCGCTCGTCGATCTTGCGCAAAATGCCGGTACGAACCGGTCCACCAGCATCAACGGCGCCCAGACCGTCGCAACCATTGCGGCACTGCTGCAATCGTCGCGGCAGGACGGCCAGGTTCAAACCATCCGGGCTCATCTGTGATGGCAGAAGCGATGGGGTCCACCAAGGCATTCCTGCTTCGCATCCGGCAAGGCAAGATCGCAGAATACAAGCGGCGCCACGCGCAGATCTGGCCGGAGATGGTCGAGGCGCTCGAACAGCTCGGCTATCGGCACTACGACATCTTTGTCCATGAGGGCAGTGGCTGCGTGTTTGGCCATGTCCTGGTCGATTCCACGGTCACTGGCCAGGCTGATCATCCGACCATTTTACGATGGCGGGCCTATATGGCCGACGTACTTGAGATGGATGGCGATCTCCCAGTTCAGGAAGCCCTGGAGAAGGTGTTCGCGCTTTCACACCACGTTAAAGCGGCGCCGTAGGATCGTCAGGCCTACTGGCCTATTGACGCCTGCAGTAGGCTGGCGTAAATGGAAAGCGCTTTCCATTTTATGGAAACGAAGAGCAAGGAAAAGCGGCGCGAGGCCGCGCAGGGGGCATGGGGAGGCCTCTTGTCACTTTGGATTGGGAGGAGAGCATGCCAAAATTTCGTTCAACTGGGGCAAAGAGTACCGGTGCAGCCGTCTTGGCCGCCGTCTTGCTCTCCACGACAATGGCCTATGGCCAGACCGTGCCGGATGTGCCGCGCAATCGCACCTTGATCAGCCAGGGTTGGGATTACTATAACGCGGTCCCGTCGACAGAGAATTTCAATCCCTATGCCGGGGTTTTGCTCCACCAGCGCAACAGCCTGCACTACACGGTCAATGAAGCGCTGTTTTACACCAATCACTTCACCAATGAGCTGATCCCCTGGATCGGTGAAAGCTACAGCTACAACGACGACTATACACAAGTGACCATCAAGCTGCGCGAAGGCGTACGCTGGAGTGACGGCGAGGCCCTGGATGCCGAGGATGTCGCCTTCACCTTCTCCATGCTGAAGGCCGCAGCACCGGATCTGCTGTTTTCGAGCGCGATCGATGAATGGGTCGTCTCGGCCGACGTCATCGATCCCTTGACCGTCAAAGTGTCGTTGACGAAACCAGGTCCCAGATGGGCCGCCGATTTTCTGGCAACGGGCCAGTCAACACGCTTCGTGGTCGTCCCCCAGCATATCTGGGAGGGGAAAGATCCCAAGACGTTCAGTAATTTCGATCTCGCCAAGGGCTGGCCGGTCGGCACCGGACCGTTCAAGCTTGTCAAATCGGATGCCAGCTCGCTGTTTTTCGATCGGCGTGATGAATGGTGGGCACAAGATGCCGGGCTTGTTGAGGCAATGCCGAAGGTGGAGCGGGTCATCTATGTCCCCGCGACCGCTGAAGCCATGCCGCAGCTTTACGCCACCAACCAGATCGATATCGGTCGCAACATTCAATCAGGCGTGTTTGAAGCGATCCGCTTCCAGAATGCAAACCTGACAGCCTGGAACAACGAGGGACCTGTCTGGGGCGCCCCGAATGGCTGCGTCGTCGGCATCCGTTTTAACACGCAGCGCCAGCCTTTCGATAAGGTCGCCCTGCGTCAGGCGATCAATGCCGCAATCGACCGCGACCAGATCGTCAACCTCGCTTATGAGGGCTCCGTCAAGAAGGCAATCTTGCCGTTTTCGTCCTATCGCGGGATGCTCGACTATGTCGATCAGCTTGAAAAGAGCCTCGATGTCGGCACCCTGGATCAACACGACCTTTCCAAGGTCGACCAACTGCTCCAGGGTGCCGGCTTCACGAAGAGCGCCGGCACATGGGTGCAGCCGGATGGAAGCCCGCTGCAGATCGCTGTTCAAGTCGGACAGGGCGACCCGGTCGGCCCGGTTCTCGTCCAGCAACTGAAATCGGCAGGCTTCGATGCCATCGTCAATGTCCAGCAGGTGACCGCCCAGACGGAAGCGCTGTCGACGGGAAATTTCGGATTAAGCGTCTATCCCCATTGCGGCAGCCTCTATGATCCCTGGCAAACCCTGGAGCACTTCCATTCCAAATATGCAGCGCCAGAAGGACAGGCGGCGACCAATCTGCGCGCCGTCACGCGCTACGGCAATCCCGACCTCGACGCTTTGCTCGACAAGATGGAAGCGTCCCAGCCCTCGCCGGATAGTCCCGAATACACAGAGCTCGTTGAGCAGGCCACCGCGATCTTCATCCGCGACTTGCCGGAGATCCCGCTGTTTGAGGAAATTCAAACGCAACCGTTCAATACGACCTACTGGACAGGCTATCCCTCCTTTGAAAATCCCTATGTCGCCCAACCCCTGCCGTGGGAAGGTTTCGCATTGGTGATCCACCGTCTTCAACCCACCCAGTAATCTATGGCGAGCGGGTCTTTCCAGGCCCGCTTCTCATGAGCTTTGTCACAAGAGTGAACGCGGTGAAAATCAAGCAGATCAGAGCCTTTGCCATCCGCAGTGAGATGGTCGGTGCGCTTTACAAGGATAAGACGCCTTCGGGCGCACAGCCGCGGCGAGATCCCTGGACCCGCCAGGCGCAGGTGGCGGGCCCGATGTCCGGCTACTCGCAGTTTAAGGCCAGCAGGTCGAGCTGGCGGCTCGATGGCGCAGTCGGATGTCTGGTCACGGCCGAAGACGGTACGACCGGCTTTGGCGTCAGCCGCCACGGGCGCGCCGTCATCAGTCTGATCAATGACCATTTTTCCCCCTTGCTGGAAGGTCAGGAGGCACTTGCGACCGATCGCGCCTGGGACATGATGATGCGGGCCTCCTCCCCCTATGGATCCTCAGGAATCGCCGCCTATGCCATCAGCGCAGTCGACCTGGCGCTGTGGGACCTGAAGGGGAAGATCCTCGACAGACCCGTTTATGAGCTGATCGGCGGACCCGTCCATGACAGCATCTTCTGCTATGCCACAGGAAACGACACCGACTGGCACATGGAGCTCGGGTTTCAGGCAACGAAGCTTGCATGCCCCTATGGCAGCTTCGACGGGCTTTCAGGACTGACGGCCAATGAGGAGCTCGTTCATCGAACACGCGAAATGATCGGCCCGACGGTGGAGCTGATGCTAGACTGCTGGCTTGCCTTTGACCTGGAATATGCCGTTCGCCTTGCAGAGCGTCTTCGCCCCTATGGATTACGCTGGATCGAAGACTGTCTGCTGCCCGATCAGTTGGAGGCCCATGCCGGCCTTCGCAACCGACTGCCGTGGATGAGCCTTGCAACTGGTGAGCATTGGTACACGCCCTCAAGCTTTCTGACCGCCGCCAGCCGTCAGTTGGCCGATATTTTCCAACCCGACATCTGCTGGGCTGGCGGGTTGACCGGGTCAATGCGCATTAATCACATTGCCGAAGCGGCCGGGATTGAGGTGATCCTGCATGCCGGGATGAACACGCCCTATGGGCAGCATCTCACCTATGCGAGCGCCAACATGCGCTGGGGGGAATTCTTCCTCGGTTCGGCTCCGGGCGTGCCGCTGAAGGACGCCTTGATATTTCCTGGCATGGCCGTGCCCGACCAAGGCCTACTCGTACCCAATGCCGAACCAGGCTTTGGACTGGGTCTGACCGAGGCGGTTTTGCAAGACATGCTGATCTGAGGGCTCGCCATGTATTTCCGCTACGTCACTCGCCGCTTCGGCCTCATGCTTCTGGTCATCATCCTGGCTGTCTCGATCAACTTTCTGCTGCCCCGACTGATGCCCGGAGATCCCGTCGAGGCCCAGCTCAACCAATTGCTGGCGACCGGGAGCGGTGGTGGCGATATCTCGGCAATGGTGGAGTCCTATAGAAGCCGTTTTGGCCTCGATCGGCCTTTGTGGGAACAATACCTCTCTTATTGGGGTGCCACGCTTCGCCTTGATCTGGGCGTATCCCTTGCGGCCTATCCCGAGCGTGTCGTTGATGCCATCCTGGCTGGCCTGCCCTGGACGCTTGGCCTTTTGGGCTTTGCGACCCTCGTTAGTTTTACGTTCGGCACCCTGCTTGGCGGTCTGATGGGCTGGCCGCGCGTGCCGCGTTGGCTGCAGCCCTTCGGGTCGTCGGTGGTTCTATTGTCTTCGGTTCCCTATTTCCTCATCGGGATGGTGCTGCTTTACGTTTTCGCCATCGTCTTGCGCATCTTTCCCGCGGGCGGAGGATTGCCCTTCGGGATCCAGACCGGCTTCAACTGGGAGACCATATCGGCCATTGCCATGCATGCGGCGCTGCCCGCCGCCTCCATCATCCTGGCCGAGATCGGCGCCTGGGCACTTGGCATGCGCGGCATGATGGTGAGTGTTTTAGGCGAGGACTACATCTCGCTGGCTGACGCCAAGGGGCTGAAGCCACGCCGCATCTTCTTTTGGTACGCAATGCGCAACGCGTTATTGCCACAGCTGACAAAGCTTGCCCTGGCAATGGGCCACATCGTATCGGGCGCCATCCTGGTCGAGGTAATCTTCTCCTATCCGGGGATTGGCTTTCGCCTCTATCAGGCCATCCAGTCGAATGACTACTTCGTCATCCAGGGCATCGTCCTGGTTCTTTCGATCTCGATCGCCGTGGCGATGTTCATCCTTGACCTCATCTACCCCTTGATCGACCCGCGTATCGCTGCGGAGGAGGCGTGACCATGGCCGCCATGTTCGTCCAGCCGCGACAGCTTTTGCGAAACCGGCCGCTCTCCTTCGGTCTTGGACTTTTGACCCTCATCTGCCTCATCGCAATCATCGGTCCTTTGCTCGTCGATCCTACAGCCGCGCGCGTCGGCGCCACAATTGCCCGCCAGCCCCCCTCTCCCGATCATTGGCTTGGTACAGACGGACAAGGTCGCGACATGGTGACCGTGCTGATCCATGCCATGCCCAACACGCTGACGATCGGGGTGGTCGCCGGCTTGATCAGCCTGACCCTGGGAGTGGCCCTCGGACTGGTATCAGGCTTTGTCGGAGGCATGGTCGACACAATCATCCGTGTGCTGACCGACGTCATGATGACCATTCCAGGGATTGCCATCCTCGTCCTGGTTGCCGCCAATGTGCGCGAAATGACAGTGGGATTGATGGCGGTTATCGTCGCCTCCCTGTCCTGGATGGTGGCAACGCGCACCATCCGTGCGCAAACCCTGTCCTTGCGCGAGAGGGGCTATGTCCAGGTGGCGCGGCTCAACGGCAGCAGTGGCCTGAAACTCGTCTTCGTCGAGGTCCTTCCCAATCTCCTGCCCTTTATCGCGGCAAGCTTCGTTGTTACCGTATCGGGAGCCATGCTGGCCACGATTGGACTGGAGGCACTTGGTCTTGGTCCGCAAAACCAGCTCACCCTTGGAACGACCATTTATTGGGCCCAGTTCTACGGCGCCATCCTGCGCGGCATGTGGTGGTGGTGGGGCCCGCCGATCGTTGTGATCTCCATCATCTTCGTCGGCCTCATGCTGACCGCAATCGGACTGGACTCCTTCGTCAACAAGCGTCTGGGAGGCCATGCATGAGCGAACCTCTCCTCGATATCCGCAATCTGACCATAGAATACCCGACCCCCGCCGGTCGCTTTCTTGCCGTCGACGACGTCAGCTTTAAAATCGACGCAGGAGAGCGGTTCGGGCTGGTGGGCGAGTCAGGCTCTGGCAAATCGACCACCATTCTTGCACTCATGCGCATGCTGCGGGGTGGCATCGTGTCGAAGGGGCAGATGCTGTTGAACGGACGTGACCTGGCGCAGGTGCCGGACGCAAGCTATCGCAGTTTGCGGTTTGCCGAGATGTCACTGGTGCCGCAGGGCGCCATGAGCTCGCTGAACCCGGTGCTGCGGATCGGCCGCCAGATCGACGACATATTCGAGGACCACGGCGTCGTCCATCGGCCCAAGGACAGGATTGCGATCATCGAGAGCCTTCTGCAGCGCGTCGGCCTGCCTGCTGCCGTGCGCCATCGCTTCCCCCACGAACTGTCCGGCGGAATGAAACAACGCGTCTGTATCGCCATGTCGATCGCGCTAAAGCCAAGCGTCATCCTCGCCGACGAACCGACCAGCGCCCTTGATGTGATGGTGCAAAAGCAGGTCCTGGCGACGCTCGGGCGGGTGCAGAAGGAGCTTGGGGCGGCCGTCATCCTGATCGGCCATGACATGGCGCTAATGGCCCATTTCGTCTCGAAGCTGGGGGTCATGTATCGCGGAAAGCTCGTCGAGATGGGACCGGTCAAGGAGGTCTTTGCCAATCCGCAACACGACTATACCAAGATGCTGATCAACTCCCTTCCCACCTTTGAAAGGCGAACTCGTGCTGCTGCGGCCGATAGGAGGTCAAGTTAATGGGACTTCTGGAAGTCAGGGCGGCAAGCGTCGTCTTTCATGCGGGGCGGGCAAGCGCCAAGACGGCCTTGCACGACATTTCCTTGTCGATTGGAGGCAAGACACCCTCAATCACGGCGGTGGTGGGCGAAAGCGGCAGCGGCAAGAGCACGCTGATCCGCCTCTTGCTTGGCTTCCAGAACCCGACGCTCGGCGAGGTCCTGTACGCCGGAGACAACATAGCCGCCTTGACCCGTGGTGCTGCGCGCAAGTTCCGGCGCGAAGTGCAGGCCATCTTCCAAGATCCGTTCGACGCCTTCAACCCGTTCTACAAGATCGACCATCCGCTGGTGACACCCCTGCGCAGCTTCGGCCTCGCAGCATCGAGGGATGAGGCCTATGCGCGTATCGAAACAACGCTAAGAAGCGTCGGCCTCGTTCCCGAAAACACACTTGGGAAATATCCTCACCAGCTTTCGGGAGGTCAGCGGCAGCGCATCATGATTGCCCGCGCCTTGCTGCTCGATCCGACCGTCATCTTGGCCGATGAACCGGTCTCTATGGTCGACGCCTCCTTGCGCGCGACCATTCTCGATATCCTCTATGAGCTCCGGCGGGATCTTGGGATATCGCTCATCTACGTGACCCATGATCTGACGACAGCATATCAGGTCGCAGACACGATTGTCGTCCTGCATGGCGGTCAGATCATGGAGGTCGGTGCGGCCGAAAAGGTCGTGCATGACCCACGCCATGCCTATACGAGGGCGCTGATCGATGCCGTTCCCTCTCCAGATCCGGATGTCGCCTGGAACCTTGATGAGGACATTGCGCCGCCCGATGCCTTCCTGGCGGGTGACACCAAACTCGCCCTTTATGCGACGGAGCCGGATCGCGCTATTGCGTCGGTGGCAAGACCTGGGCAAACACCTGTGACGGCCGCCGAGATACAAAGATTTGTCGCTTTGCAAAAAGTCCTGGCCGCATGAGGATCGACGCCCATTGCCATGCCTGGCATCGCTGGCCCTATCAGCCTGCGGTTCCCGATGCGACAAGCCGTGCCAGTGCTGCGAACCTGATCCATGAAATGGACCGGTCAGGCGTAAAACAGGCCGTGCTGATAGCCGCGGCAATCGGAGACAATTGCGACAATACGGATTATGCCTTCAAGGCAGCTGCTGACTACCCTAGCCGGTTCGTCGTCTTTCCCGACCTTGAATGCTGGTGGTCCCCAAGTGTCGGGCAACCTGGGGCGGCAGCGCGCCTGGAGGCGGCACTGTCGCGCGTTCCGTTTCGCGGTTTCAGCCTCTATCTCGCCGAAGACGAAGATGGCAGCCGTCTGGTGGGGCCGGACATGACGGACTTTTTCAGGATGGCCCGTGACCGAGGCCTGATCGCCAGCCTGTCTGTAATGCCGCATCAGATCGAGGCAGTCATCCAGCTGGCACACAGGATACCGGAGATCCCGATCCTGCTGCACCATTTCGCCTTTCTGGGACCACGAAGCCGCACGGGCCCTGGCGACAGTGAAGCTGTGATTGCGGCCGCCGCCTGCTCCAACATCTACGTCAAGTATTCCGGTATGGGCAATATCGCTGCGAGCGATCATGAATACCCTTATTCCCCCTTGCGCTGGATTCCAGAATGTTTTGCGCAAGCCTTCGGCCCTGACCGGATGCTGTGGGGGTCCGACTGGCCGGTCTCAACCAAACACATGACCTATCCCCAGACCCTGTCGCTGCTGACGCGTCACGGTCCGTTTCGGGGCGAGGATCTATCGGCGGTGCTCGGCCGCAACATGCATGACCTTCTCAACCGCCAACCCAATGGAGCCCCAAATGAACCAGATTGATCTGATCGACAAAATAGCTGTCGTGACAGGCGGCGCTCAAGGAATCGGCTTTGCAGTCGCGCGGCGTCTTATCGCCTCAGGCGCCTCAGTCAGTCTCTGGGACATGAACGAAGACCTGCTGAAGGCGGCGGTCCGCGAACTCGGTGAGAAAGCTTCGTCCGTCGTGGTGGACATCAGCGATCATGCTGCCGTCGCTGCAGCGGCAGAACATGTAGAGGTCGGGCTCGGCAGTCTCGATATCCTCGTGCACTCCGCCGGCATCGCCGGCAAGAACGCCCCCCTCGATGTCTATGAGATCGATGAATGGAAGCGGGTGATCGATATTGATCTTAACGGAACGTTCTACGTCAATCGGGCCGTGATCCCGGGCATGAAGAAGCGCAATTACGGCCGTATCGTCAACATCGCGTCGATTGCGGGAAAGGAAGGTAATCCCAATGCGGCAGCCTATGCCGCAGCCAAGGGTGGCGTGATCGCGATGACTAAAGCTGTCGGCAAGGAATGTGCTGGATTTGATATTGCCGTCAACGCGATCACACCGGCAACGGCAAAGACAAGGATCCTCGATGAACTGAAGCCGGAGTTCATTGACTATATGTTGAGCCGGATCCCGAGAGGCCGGTTCCTGGAGGTCGACGAAGCCGCCAACATGGTGGCCTGGCTCGTTTCGGCGGAAAACAGCTTTACCACTGCCTCTGTCTTCGATCTTTCTGGAGGGCGCGCCACCTATTAGACAGGTGTTGGCGCCATAGTCACTCCATTGGAGAGATTAGGTTGCGTCCGAGCATCGGGTGCACCGGGAAGGGTTGTCAGGGACAGGCGTCCCAGCCGCCGACTTTTCATCCTCGGCGGCTGACTGTTTCTGGCTGACCCGTGATATCCAGGATGGACGGTCCGCAGTGGGCGAACGTCAACCCTTGGAGCGCGTTCACTGCGGATTGCAGATGTCCGTCACCGACTGCTTCACCGCAGCTAATGAAAAGATACGATCAAGCCAGTCATCCCTGAAAATCAGCGGGCGAGCCTGGCGGATGGCGTGAAGAGCCCCGTCTGAGAATTTTCCCTCCGGAAAGGCCTCGAAGGCTATCCCGAGTTCGATCTTAAGGTGGCCCAGCATGAAGTCACGTGCGGCATCAGCGGGAACACCCATTGAGACGGCCCGATCAGTCGCATCGCGAAGGGCAAGCGCCAAAGTTGCGCCCACTGTCTCTGATAGGGCCGGTTCGAGGATGGCAATGCTCTCCAGCGAGCAGCGATAGGCCCGAGTGACAGGCGCATATATCGTGCGGGCGATCTCCTCACACAACTGATAGTGCTCCTCGGGTCCTTGTATCAAAGCGCATACGATTCCTTGGGGGCCGCTGATGCCACCAAAGAAGTCCTTCTGGGCATCTACGTCAGGGGTGAAATCGAACAATGCCGGATGGCATGGATGGGTGCAGAAGTATGTCACATCTGCGCGTTCCGGCATCTCACCAGCATAAGGGGCAGCCGCATCGAGCACAATAATCGCAGCACCGGGTTTGAGATGATCGATGATCGCATGGGAGATTTTCCCGATGAGTCGATCCGGCACGGCGAGAATGACGACATTGGCATTCGCCAAGGCGGCGACTTGATCCACAGTTTCAACACCGACTTCTTCGCGCAGCCTTTGACGTCCCTCGTCGGAAATTTCGACGTGCGAAACTGTAAAGCGGGACGGCTTCAGGTTCTTTGACAGGCGCACGCCCATCTTCCCGCCAGCTCCAAGCAGGGCGATATTGGTCATTGATTTTCCTTTCCCGTTGCGATCTTTTTCGGTAACGCTTGATGCTCATGCAGACGCAGGGCCTTGACTGCCAAAGCGCTGTTGCGCTGGCAGGAGGCAGTTGACCCGGTATTACTTCTGTTCTTGGCTGACGTGCCGCTACGGCGGTTCGATGAGTTCCATGTCAGGTTCACCTCATGACGATCTAAGGGGGCGAATTGTCCGCGCGAGTTTGTCGCGCAGCCGCCGGCCCCGTATTCCGTCGGCGACCATGGCTGCGAAAATCACCGTTCCCAGGATAATCGGCTGCATGTAAAGGTTGACCCCGGTGAAGACGAGGCCGAGTTTGGCGGTCTGGATCAGCGTTGCCCCAGCAACAGCACCGAGCGCAGTGCCGACACCCCCGAAAAGGCTCGCTCCACCCAAAACCGCTGCTGCAATGACATCGAACTCACGGCCCTGCCCAAACCCCACATCGAGGCGGCCGATCTGCGAGATCATCACAAAGCCTGAGATCGCAGCGCAAACCGCGGAAATCATGTAGGCCCTGGCTTCAATCCGCCCGATCGCCAACCCAGCCTTGCGCGCCGCTTCTCGATCATTGCCAAAGGCGTAAATCTGACGGCCGGCGCCCGTGTGACGCAACACGATGTGAATGACCACAGCGGTGACGACGAAGACGAGGATAGGCGTGGAAATCCCCAACACGTTCGACAAACCGAACGTCCGCATGCGCTCAGGAAAATCGAACTGGGTTGAACTGGTGAGCCAGGTCCCGAAGCCTCGAAAGACAAAGAGGCTCGCAAGGGTGACGATGAAGGGTACGACTCGAAGCACAACAATGAAGAAGGCATTGAGACCGCCAAGCCCCGCGCCGACGACCATGGCCACGACGAAACCAGCCTCAACCGGCAGCCCGAAGGATCGCATCGCCATGCCGGCGATCAGCGGTGCGAGGAACATTACGGAACCGACCGAAAGATCGATGCCTCCCGTGATCAATACGACCGTCATGCCAAGTGCCGCGATGCCGATGAAGGATGATTGCTTGATGATGTTGGCCAGGCTCTCAGGCTGCAGGAATTGTGGGGCCTGAACTCCAAACCACAAAAGGATCAACACAAAGAAAACCGCCGTCGAATGGCTGAGCGTGAAGCCGACCAGTCCTTTCATGATCCGCTTCATTCTGCGATCTCCCCAAATGCCAGTGCGAGGATGCGCTCGCGATCGAAGTCCTGGCGCAGAACCTGTCCTTTAATTTCTCCGCGGTTCATCACGACAATCCGATCCGCCATTCCCATCAATTCCTCAAGCTCCGAGGAAATCATCATGATGCCACCCCCTCGAGCAGCGATCTGGTCGATCAGGCTGTAGATCTCATATTTTGCGCCGACATCCACACCCCGGGTGGGTTCATCGAGAATAAACAGATCGGGATCGCGCAGTTGCCATTTGCCGATCACGACCTTCTGCTGATTGCCACCGGAAAGGGCCTTGGCCGGCTGGCTGTGGATGTCGCTGGCCTTTATGTTGAGCTCCACGCGCATTCCTTCGGTTCGCTCCGCGACGCGATCGCGATCGATTAGGGCAAGAGGGCCTCGGCCAAATGCTTCCAGTGAGGCAAGCGTCAAGTTATCGGCAACGCTTGCATCCATCATGAGCCCTTCTTCACGCCGATTTTCGGTCACGAACGCCATTCCGGCCTCGATGCGCGCCCGAACCGGCCCCTCAAGAGGTCGCCCCTTGAGGCTGATTGTGCCTTCTGCGCATTTGTCGAGACCAAATAGAATCCGCGCCAGCTCCGATCGACCAGCGCCCATCAGTCCAAAGATACCGACGACTTCCCCCTCATGCACGGTAAGGTCGACATTCTCGATCACGCCTGGCTGAGTGAGTCCACGCGCCTCCAACACCATTGCTGCTTGTGGCTGATTGCTGCGCGGCGGGAACATCCCGCCCATGTCGCGACCAATCATACTACGGATCATGAGCGAGATCGGAAACTCATTGTTCGCTCCCTTCGCGACGAGTTCGCCGTCGCGCAACACGACGATGTCATCACAAAGCCGCTGCACGTCCGACAATATGTGCGAGATGTAGATGATCGTGCAGCCCTGGCTTTTCAGGTTCTCAATGGTGGCAAACAGCCGCTCGGTCTCACGCGGCGTCAGCGACGTGGTGGGTTCATCAAAGATCAGGAGGCTCGCCTCGTTGTGGAGCGCCCGGGCGATCTCCACCAGTTGTCGCTCGCCCGGAGACAGTCGTCCAACTTCGACAGAAGGGTCGAAATCCAAAGAGAGGCGAGAGAGGACTTGCCGACTTCGCTCGTTGATCCGCTTCCAGTCGATGAGGCCCATACGCCTCGGAAAGCCATCAATGTAGAGGTTCTCCGCCACCGAAAGATTGGTGAAGAGGTTTAGCTCCTGGTGAATGAAGGCAATGCCGATGCGCGTTGCGTCAGCGGCTCCTGCCGGTTCATAGGGCAGACCGCGCCACAACATGTGACCTGAGGTCGGTTTCACGACGCCCCCGATCATGTTCATCAGCGTCGATTTGCCCGCACCGTTCTGGCCGATGATGCCGAGCACGGAGCCTTCACGGACACTAAAGCTGACATCGCGGTTGGCCGGGATCCCGAACCAGGATTTTGATAGGCCATGGAGAGACAGAAGGTCCGTCATCGTACCCGCTCCCGCTTCAGCCGTGTGCGCAAGACATCGAGCAAGGCCGCACATAAGATGATGCCGCCTTTGACCATGTCGATCTGGAAAGCCGAAAGGTTCATCGCCGAGAGCGAACTTGCCATGATGACGTAGAACATGACCCCAAAGAAGGTCCAGATGACCTTTGCCTTGCCACCGAACAAGCTCGTTCCGCCAATTACGGCAGCGCCAATGACATCCAGAAGGAAGGTGCCGCCACCTAGCGTCGGTCGCCCGGCTTCAAGGCGGGCGGCAAACAACAACCCGCCGATCATCGCGCAAACCGCCGAGAGCACGAACACAGCAATGATGATGCGCCTGACGCGCACACCGGAAATTTCGGCGGCCTTGCGGTTCATCCCGATGGCCAGCACCTGGCTGCCAAACACCGTCCGATTGAGGAGCACGTGCGCCGCCAGTGCGACGAACAGGGCGATGACCATGGGATAGGTGACAAGAGAATAGATGGCGCGTCGGGCTATCTTGGCCTCTTCCTTGGCACCGAAATAGACAGAGACGATATCGCCACGGCCCAGACGAATGAAATCGTCAGGCAGGTTTGCCACATTGCCCGATTGCGTGAGCCAGAGTGCAAAGGCCGAGAAGATCATCATCGCGACCAGCGTCACGATGAAGGCCGGCATCGCAAACATAGCAACCGCCATGCCATTGATAAGGCCGATGATCACGGCAGCGACGAGCATGGCGGCGATTGCCAGGACCACGCCGTGGTCCACTCCTGCGAGCGGCCCCCCGGCGTCTGTGAGCAGCCACCCCCAGATGGGCGTGTTGGCAAAGGTTGCCGGATCTGCAGCTCCCGTGATCAGCACTGCGCCAAGGACCGATGTCAACGCAATGGCTGCCCCTTGGCTAAGATCAATACCTCCGATTGCAAGCACAAAGGTCTGGCCAATCGCAACGATGAGCAGCGGCCACATATTGGACAGGACATTCACCAAATTCGCCGGTGTGACCAGCATCGGCAAAAATGGCGCCAAGAGCAGCACGTAGAAAACAGAGAGATACAGAACGAACTGGTCGGAGAGCAGCAGGTCAACCGCCTTGTCCTTCAGTTCTCTTCTCGGCACCAGTGATGAAGACATAGTGTACCTTTTCGCCATTGGACCCGGCCGGGCATCGCCAGCTGGGTCCCATGTCGTTTGTCAGCAGATCAATTGTCGAGGAAGCCTTCTGCAAGCAACTTGCAGCCCCACATATCCATCTCGCGTTCAGCGAGATTGGCAGACGTCAAGGCAAAGCCCGGGTCAGCGATCACTTCGTTCGGATCTGTCTCGCCGGCCTCGATCGCTTTAACGATGGCATTCACGGAAGCCTCGGCCTCGAAATAAAGATCCTGGACCCCGGTTGCGTCGACATAGCCTTCCTTGATGAGCTTGCAGGCCGTGGCATCACCATCCAGACCGGCAAGGGGGATATGGCCTTCTTCGCCAGTCTTCTTCCACATGCCACGCGGCTCCAGTACCGATCGGATGGTGGGGAAAAGGAAATCAGACGAGGTGAACATTGCGTCGATCTTCGGCTTGGCCGTGACCGCGGCCTCCAGATTGGCAAGGGCAGTCGCCGCGTCCCAGTCGGAGGCGACTTCCGTCACATCGAACCGGTCCGGGAAGTTGGCAACTGCTGCCTCAAAGCCCTTCTTGCGCTGGATGGCGTTGGTATCGCCCAGGTCACCGACGATCACCACTGCATGAAGCTTTGCATCCGCCGGCGCTGCAGCAATTGCCTGCTCCAGCACAAAGGCTGCAGCCGTTTCGGCAATGGCAGCATTGTCGGCGACAACGATTACGCCATTATCATTGTTGGCTGGCGGCCGATTGAATACGACGATGGGCACGTCATTCGACGTCGCCTCCTTGACGATGGTCACAGCACTCTCACCGTCCTGCGGAATGAGGATGATGCCGTCGACGCCTTGAGCAACACAGTCACGTACCTGCTCCAGCTGTCGGTTGACATCTTCGTTCGCATTGCGCTCGATGACGCTGTGGCCCATCTCAGTGAGGGTCTCAACGATGGCCTTGTGACTTGCCACCCAAAACTCCGTTTCCAGATCCTGGAACGCAAAGCAGATATTGGCCGCACTGGCTGTAGAGCCGAAACCGGCGGTCGAGGCCGCAAGAGCAAGACCGAAGGTGATCCGTCTGAGATGTTTCATGTATTCTCCTCCAATAGATACTGTGGATTGGGCCGAGATGGCCCCTGCGGAGGGTGGCCCTTTGCTCCATCCGCATGGCTGGTCAGGCTGACGGCGGTTCCTCCCCGCTGGCAGCGAGCTTCACTTGCCGCCCACCGTTTCTGGCGGACTGCACGGCCGCGAAAGTGAGCCTCAGAGTTTCCAGATTGTCGGCGCCGGAAGGTTGTGGCTTCGCGCGTCCGGCCAGCACGTCAAGGACATGTTGTTGAAACGCGATGACGGATTCCTGTACCAGGTTCCAGGGCCGCGCACCCCAAGATGGGAGCGGCGGCTCCACCACCTCCTCCAGG
>Ga0065721_10050906_pt1 | contig 17154 bp, 19 predicted proteins | sample Mesricmetagenome_FD_59108 | JGI IMG/M metagenome (GOLD analysis project Ga0065721, IMG submission 59108) | Mesophilic microbial community from rice straw/compost enrichment Sample: eDNA_1 v2 (version 2) | ecosystem: Engineered > Solid waste > Grass > Composting > Bioreactor | place: USA: Davis... | reverse complement strand
TCGATCACCGCGTTCTACACGGTACTCGTCGACGGCGACGACATGAACGAGCCGATCGCCGACGCGGTAAGGGGGATCCTCGACGGACACATCGTGCTCCACAGGAGCTTGGCGAACAAGGGTCATTTTCCCGCTATCGACGTCCTGTCGAGCGTGAGCCGCGTCATGAAGGATATCGTCACGAACGACCAACAGAGCGCGGCGGAAGAGCTGAAGCGATTGCTTGCGGTGTACCGCGACGCGGAGGATTTAATCAATATCGGCGCTTATCAGAAAGGGTCCAATCCCGAAATCGATAAAGCGATCCAATATATCGACTTAATACGCGCCTTCACGCAACAGCGCACGGAAGAGAAGATTACGCTGGAGGAAGCGCAGGAGAGACTGCTGATCGATTTCTACAAGCGATAGCAGGTTTACAGGATCACTACTCTAATGGACGCGGGAGATGACCGTAACCGACATGCGCTTCAATTATCCATTGCAGAAGATTGTCGACCTGAAGGGCAGCGAGAAGTCGATGGCGGAATGGGAATACGCCGCTTCGCTGGGCAAGCTCAGGCAAGAGGAAGAGAAGATGGCAGCGCTAGTGAACGAGCGCGCGGAGGTTGAGCAGTCGCTAGAACGAATGACCCTGCAGCCTACGCCGCTGTCTCGCATTACGGAGCTGCAGCAGTACATAGAAGTGTTGGATGACAGAATGAGAATGCAAAGCGAAGACATCCGATCGGCCGCTATGGAAGTCGAGTATCGGCAAGGGCGGCTAACCGGCAAGATGATTGACGAGAAAGTATGGCTGAACGCAAGAGAACATGCGCTGGAACGCTTCAAGCTCGCGTGGTTGAGCCGAGAACAGAACGAACTAGACGAGATCGCGATCGTTCGCGCAGGCAACGCGCTGCGCGCTTAGACGACGGATCGATAACCTCGAATGCAAAGGAGGGAGAAACGTGGCGAGCGCAGACGTCGAGAAGGAAAGCTACAGCGGGTTCGAACGGTTTCTCTTCTTCATAACCCCTGTATTGTTTACCGCGGTGCTGCTTGGCGTACTGCTCCTGATGTTCAACAAGGAGTGGCGCGACGCGGCGTTAGAGATAGGCAATAAGATTCCGGTCGTGAAATCCATCGTGCCGGATCCCGCGGAGCCGTCCGAAACGGCAACGCCTACAACCGACGAGGAATTGACGGTGGGCAACGCCAAGGACAAGATCGCGGAGCTGAACGCTCTGCTAACGGATCGGGAGAACGCCTTGAAGCAAGCGACCGAGCAAGCACAGCAAGACGCCCAAACGATCGAGAGCATGAAAGCCGAGCTTGACATGCTCAAGAAGGAATCCGCGGACAAGACGGTTTCGGCCGAGGAATACGCGAATAAAATCGCTTCGCTTGCGAGCATGTACGCGAAGATGTCGCCTAGCAAAGCCGGACCGATTCTCGAGAGCATGACCGTCGAAGAAGCGGCGCTCGTGCTCGGAGCGATGACGACGGACCAACGAGGCAAAGTGCTCGAACGAATGACGCCGAGAGTGGCAGCCGAGGTCACGATCAAGCTGAAGGATTCCGATACGGTGAACGATCGCGAGATCGCGGCTCTGCAATCCCGCATCGAAGAGCTGGAAACCGGCACAGGTGCCGAGGAGTCAACGTTGGATACGACCGAGCTCAATCGGACGTTCTCGGCGATGGCGCCGGACAAGGCGGCCGATCTCCTACTCCAAATGGCATCGACTAGCCAAAGCAAGGCGCTTCGTATTCTAGGCGTGCTGGATAACAATTCGCGCTCCGCGATATTGACGGCTATGACGGACAAAGACAAGAAAACGACGGTAGCGTTAATCGGCAAGCTGATGCCCGTCAATCCATAAGCTTATCTACCGGATGAAGAAGCATTCGACAATTGCTATTGAAAGGAGGTGAAAACAAGATGAACATGCCTATAACAACCGCACCTGTAGCAACACTCGCAACGCCGACGGCTTCTCAATCGGGAGCTGCGAACGGAGCAAGCGGAAGCGGCTTTGCAGGCGCCCTGTTCGGCGTGATGAACGGCTCAGGCGATAACGCAGCGGCTGGCAATGCGGTAATGCCGCTTGGATTAGTCGCGGCGCTTGGCCAATTGGGATTGAACCCAGCCGAAGGACAGTCGGACGAACTGCTGGCGATGCTCGCTAACCTCATGGAGCAGCTCGGACAATTGGAGCAAGACGGACAGTTGACCGATGAGAACAACGATCAGCTTGCCGCGTTGTTGGTTGCTTTCCAAGGTATCCTGCAGCAGATGCAGATCGCTCAGCCTTCGAATGAAGCGCCTGTTCAGGAAGACTCGATTTCGGTATTCGATTCGGACGCTTCCCGGAACGCCCAATCGACGTCTCAGATGCTCGTCGCGGCTATGAAGTCGACGCTGCAGCAAGTGATGGACGCGCTGACGCGCAGCCCTGAGTTGCTGAAGCAATCTCCGGCGATGTTCGGGGAGCTGCAGACGCTGGTTAAAGCGCTGAACGATCAGCTTGGCGCAAGCGCAAGCACAACTCCGGAACAGCTTCAAGCAGCTGACGAACAGACGAACTTGGCTGCTCTGACTCGCGGTTCGAAGCTAGCGGCAGAAGGTACAACGACTTCCAAGGACGCAACGAATCAAGCGATGGCGGTATCGGTCGACAATAAGTCTGCCGCTCCCGTACTGAGAGATCCCGTGTGGAAGTTCCAAGTCGTCAAACCCGGAAGCGAGAACGTATCGGCCGAAGGACAAGCCGCTAACGTAGCACCTGTTCAATCCGGAGACGAGACTGCAGGAGCCGATAGCCAACCCGCTTGGACGTTCTTGAGCCAAGACGCGAAAGCCGCGACGGAAGCCGCTCAAGCAAGAGCCGCTATGCCGACTCAAGTTCCCGTACAGCAATTCGCCGAGCAGATGCAGAAATTCATGGTTAAGCAATTTTTGCTGACGCAAGGCAACGGAACGACGGAGGCAAGACTGACGCTGACGCCTGAGCATCTCGGCCAAGTCGATATTCGCATCGTCATGCAGAACGGACAGCTGACCGCGCAATTTATGACGGATAACGTCATGGCGCGCGAGATGCTCGAGAACCAAATGTCTCAGCTTAGATCGTCGCTGAGCGCGCAAGGCTTGCAAGTCGATCGTCTGGAGGTCGTACAACAACCGTCCCAATCGAATACGATGTCTTTCCTGAATCAGGATCAACGCCAGAACGGCTTTGCCGGTAACGGAAACGGCTCGAACAATCGCGGTGACGGCGGAACGTACGAGGACAAGATCGATTTCGAGGACGAGCTTGCTCGCACTTCAACGCTGCGGGAAGCCGGCTACGGCAGCTCGCTGAATGTCACGGCATAACGCTGGATGAAGGAGGTGAAGCCAGTGGCAGACGGAGCAGTAGGCACGACGAACGTATGGCCGTATTACGCGGCGAGCAACGTTCAGAAGGCAGCGCGAACGCCGACGAAGGAGCTCGGCAAAGATCAATTCCTGCAAATTCTCGTTACCCAATTGCGTAATCAGGACCCGATGCAGCCGCTTCAGGACAAAGAGTTCATCGCGCAGATGGCTCAGTTCTCCTCCCTGGAGCAGATGATGAACGTGTCCAAGGAAATGTCCGCGCTACGTCAATCGGCTGGTATGGCCGCCGGATTGATCGCGACTGAAATTTCTTGGGTGACCACGGCCGAGAGCGGTGAGGTTACGAACCATTCGGGCATCGTAGACGCTATCGTATGGCGCGACGGCTTGCAATACGCGAAGGTGAAGAACTTGGAGGTTAAGGTCGCCGATATTCTATCGATTACCTATCCTAGAGTAATTGACGGCGATTCGGAGGTGAACGGAAGTGAGTGACCGGATCACCGCCCACCAATTTACGACGGGACGAACCGGACCGCTTCAAAGTCATTCTAACCTCATTCGTCATCCAACCGGCGCGAACGGCAACGTCTCGTTCAAGGAATTGCTCGAGAAGCAACAGCTGAAGTTCAGCTCTCACGCGCAGCAGCGTCTGCAGCAAAGAGGGATCGAGCTCAAGCCAGAGCAATTGAGCCGAATCGCAAGCGCAGTCGATCAAGCGGCATCCAAGGGTGCGCGAGATTCGCTCGTTCTATTCAAGGACATCGCGATGATCGTGAACGTTCCGAACCGTACGGTCGTTACGGCAATGGACGGCAACTCGATGCAGGAGCATGTATTCACTCAGATCGACAGCGCGGTAGTCGTCAGTTAGACACATGAGCAATCAGGGCCGGTCCTATCTGAAGGAAGCCCTTGGCCGCGGACCGATTGAAGCGGCCTTATCCAAACTTTACGGGAGGTAGGCATTACATGTTGCGTTCTATGTACTCCGGCGTATCCGGTATGCGCGGTTTCCAAGCGAAGCTTGACGTCATCGGCAACAATATCGCCAACGTCAATACGACGGGTTTTAAAGCGGGCCGCGTCATGTTCAAAGATATACTCAGCCAATCGATGTCCGGCATTACGGCTCCGGTTGAAGGCACGTCCGGCGGCGTTAACGCCAAACAAGTCGGCCTCGGCGTCGCAATCGCATCCATCGATACGATTCATACGCCAGGCAGCGCGATGACGACGAACGTACCGACCGATTTGCGCATCGACGGCGACGGATTTTTCGTTGTTACTCCGACAGGCGACGGCGACGGTGCAAGATATTTGACTCGCGCGGGCAATTTCACGATCGACGCAAGCCGCCAGCTGGTTAACGCCGACGGGATGTTGGTGCTAGGGGCGGACGGCGGTCCCATTACGCTTGACGAGACGGTAACGGCGTTCTCGATCGGACAAGACGGCAGACTGATCACGGTTGACGAGACCGGATTGGCTACGCCGACGGACATCCAGATCGGCGTCGTTAAAGTCATTAACCCGGGCGGCCTCGAGAAAGTCGGCGGCAACCTGTATCTCGTAACGCCGAACGCGATGCCTGACGGCGAATTCGAAATCGGAACCGCTGCCAGCGCGGAGCTCGGTACGGGCGCCATCATTTCCGGTCAGCTCGAAATGTCCAACGTTGACTTGACGAGCGAATTCACCGAGATGATCGTCGCGCAGCGCGGCTTCCAAGCGAACTCGCGCATCATCTCGACTTCCGACGAAATTCTGCAAGAAGTCGTCAATCTTAAACGGTAATTGAATTCCTGCCCCGGGAGAGCTTCTCGGCTCTCCCCAGGCAGCTTGGAGGGCCCATGTTATGATTCTCGTAACGCGGCTTAACGGCACGAAACTTCACGTTAACGCGCTATTGATCGAAACCGTGGAGGAAGTGCCCGACACGCTAATCACGCTTACTACCGGCAAGAAATACATTGTCACCGAAAATTCTTCGGACGTAATCCGGGCGATCCGGCATTACTTACGCAGCATAGGCGTGTTAGCGGCGGTTACTAGCAAAGCGGACACGCAATCGGAGGGAGCTTCGTCATGAAAAAACTGTTGCCTTGGCTCGTATCGCTATTACTTGCGATCACACTTATCGCTATAGCTGGAATCTACTTCTGGTCAACCTTGGACAAGGACGACAATAATGCCGACCCTGACCAAAAGGCGAGGGAAAGCGTCGAGCAAGTACAAGCCGAACCGCCGATGTCTGCGGATGAAATGCTTAAGGTTACTTCCGAATTAACCGATATTAAGACGAATTTGTCGGACCTCGATCACGTGGCTATGATCGACCTTGCTTTCACGCTTGATAGTGAGGATGCGAAGAAAGAGTTCGATAAAATCAAGACGATCAAGATCCAGCCAATCGTCATTCGCGCGTTAAGCGCCATGTCTCCGGACGAGATTAGCAACGAAAAAGGCAAAGACCAGCTAACAGCCAGCCTGATCAACTCGGTTAACGCCGTCCTATCGGAAGGCAAGCTAACCAAGGTGGATATTACGAATTTCATGATCGCGCTGATCTAATAGGAACCATCAGTCATCGATAGAAAGGGGTGAGAGTTGTGGTTGACGTTCTGTCACAAAATGAGATAGACGCGCTATTAGCGGCCCTATCCTCAGGCGAAATGGATGCGGAAGAGCTCAAAAAAGAAGATACGCAGAAGAAGGTTCGCGTGTACGACTTCAAACGCGCGATGCGCTTCTCCAAAGATCATCTTCGCAGCTTGACGCGGATCCATGAGAACTTCGCGCGTTTCTTGACAACGTATTTTTCAGCCCAGCTGCGGACATTCGTTCAGATCAGCGTTGTACAGGTCGAACAGCTTCCTTACGATGAATTCATCCGCTCCATCCCGAAGATGACCGTGCTTAATATTTTCGAGGCGGAGCCTTTGGAAGGGCGCATGGTACTCGAGGTTCACCCGAACGTCGCATTCGCTATGCTCGACCGATTGCTCGGCGGAGCCGGCTCGGCGCCTTCCAAGATCGGCAGCCTGACGGAGATCGAGACGATCATCATGGAGAAAATATTCAGCCGGGCGTTCGAAAGCTTGCAGGAAGCGTGGCGAACGGTTATCGATCTACAGCCGCGTATGGAAGCTCTCGAGACGAATCCGCAGTTCATGCAGATCGTCTCTCCGAACGAGACGATCGCCCTCATCTCTCTCAGTACGAAGATTGGCGATACGACGGGGATGATCAACCTTTGTATTCCCCATATCGTCATCGAACCGATCATGTCCAGGTTGTCCGTGCACCACTGGTTCGTCAACCAGAAGAAGACGCGCGCGCCTGAAGAGCAAGAGCTGCTCGAACAGCGGGTTAGCAAAGCCAAGCTTCCAATCATCGCGGAACTCGGCACTTCGCGGATATCGGTCAGAGAGTTTCTGAGTCTCGGCGTAGGCGATGTCATTGCGCTTCACAAGCCGACCGGCGAAGGTCTTGAAGTGAAGGTTGGAGACAAGGTCAAATTTATTGCCAGCCCTGGCACCGTGCGCGATAAGATGGCGATTCAAGTAGAAGAGATCGTCAGCGAAGGAGTGGAAGAGATCAATGACGAGTAAAGATTATTTGTCGCAAGAGGAGATCGACGCGTTATTGCGCCAATCTTCCGGCGGCGGAGACGAAGGTTCGTCCTTCGCGGAAGATTCCGGATCAATCGGGATGACGATCGACGACTACTTGTCGCCGCTCGAGCAAGACGCGCTCGGAGAGATCGGCAATATTACGTTCGGCAGCGCGGCAACAGCGTTATCCACGCTGCTCGGCCGCAAAGTCGATATTACGACGCCTACGGTGTCCGCGATCGCCAAAGAGCAATTCGAAGAAGAATTTCCAAAGCCTCATGTAGCCGTTCACGTCAGATATGTCGACGGCTTCGAGGGTATCAACTCGCTAGTCATCAAATCTCATGACGCGCAAGTGATCGCGGACTTGATGCTTGGCGGAGACGGCAACGTGACATCGGAAGAGCTTAACGAAATTCACATCAGCGCCGTGCAGGAAGCGATGAACCAGATGATGGGTTCCTCCGCGACCTCGATGTCGACGATCTTTAACCGACTCGTGAATATCTCGCCTCCGGGTATCGATATTCTTGACGTGCGCAACAACGCCGGGGTTAGCAGCCTGCCTACCGAAGAAGTGTACGTCAAAATTTCGTTCCGATTGAAAATCGGCGATTTGATCGATTCTTCCATCATGCAGCTGCTCGCGGTACCGTTCGCGAAGGAGCTTGTACGCTCCCTGATGGGAGGCGGCGAGCCCGAACCGGCATCAGCACCGTCGCAGCCAGCGGTCACGCACGCGCCACCGCCGGCCCAGCCAGCTTACGTTGCGCCTGAACCGCCTCCGCAAGCAGCGCCAGCGTACGCGCAGTCGCCGCCTCCGGTGCACCAAGCGCCTCCAATGTACCAAGAACCGCCGATGGCGCAGCCGGCAGCCTATATGCCTCCGCCGCAGCAAGCTTACCCGCAGACGCTCGGCACATCGGCACACCGGAACGTCAACGTGAACCCTGTGCAATTCGCAAGCTTCCAAGGCGGCGGATATGCGCAAACCGATGAAACGAATCTCAATCTGCTGCTCGATATTCCTCTTAAAGTGACGGTCGAGCTAGGCCGCACGAAGAAGCAGATCAAGGAGATTTTGGAGCTGTCCCAAGGCTCGATCATCGAACTGGACAAGCTGGCGGGCGAACCTGTAGACATCTTAGTTAACAACAAATTGATTGCCAAAGGCGAGGTAGTCGTCATTGACGAAAACTTCGGCGTGCGGGTAACCGACATCGTCAGCCAATGGGATCGCGTCCAAAAAATCCAATAAGCACATCGGGAGGAAAAAGAAATGGCAAACCGCATTCTTATCGTAGACGACGCAGCATTCATGCGCATGATGATTCGCGACATTTTGACGAAGAATGGTTATGAGGTAGTTGGGGAAGCACAAGACGGATCGCAAGCGGTCGAGAAGTATAAAGAGCTTCATCCCGATCTCGTGACGATGGATATCACCATGCCGGAGATGGACGGCATCGCGGCGCTGAAGGAAATCCGCAAAATGGATTCCAACGCCAAAATCATCATGTGCTCCGCAATGGGCCAACAAGCGATGGTTATCGATGCGATCCAAGCGGGCGCCAAAGACTTCATCGTTAAGCCTTTCCAAGCCGACCGCGTAATTGAAGCTATCAAGAAAACTTTGAGCTAAGTCAGGAGCGTTGAATATCGATGCGAGGATATCGTCTGTCGGAAGATACCCTGAAGGCGGGCTCATCATGGGATTTGATCTGGGTACTGTTCGTCCTGGGCATCATCGTCGGGCTGATCGTTCTATCGCTAAGATTTCTCGCGAAGCGTAACCGCGGGTGGTGGATGAACCGCTCGCTCCGTTCGTTAGGGGGTCTGACGTTAGGCACGAACAAATCGGTGCAGATCGTCGAATGGAACGGACGGATTTACGTGCTCGGTATCGGCGATAACGTCACGTTGCTGGAGTCGATTACCGACACGGACACGGTGGCCGCGCTGCTTGCGGATCACGATGTGACCGAGCAAGCGAAGGCGTATCCGTTACCCCCATGGCTGCGCAAGTGGACCGGACGCAACAATACGCAAGGCGAACAAGATTCAGATCCGTCAGCACCACCCTCGAGTTCATTCGAGAGAACGCTTGAAAACCGGCTCCGCGAGCTAACGGAGAGAAGGCAGCGCGTGGAGAAGCTGATGGAAGAACGCCGCGCCGAAGATCGGACGGATGAGTAATGAATAAAAAACTGCTATATAGCTTTGGCGCATTAATGGCTGTAATGCTGTCTGCCAGCAATACCGTTTTCGCCGAGGGCAACATCGGTATTCAATTGGATCTGGGTGACGGCAACGGGGAAGTAGGGGCATCGGCGATATCGCTGCTGCTGCTCATTACGGTACTGAGTCTGGCTCCGGCTATTCTCGTGCTAATGACCAGCTTTACTCGAATCGTTATCGTGCTCGGCTTCGTGCGAACCTCGCTCGGAACGCAGCAGATGCCTCCGAACCAAGTGTTGATCGGTCTGGCTTTATTCATGACGCTGTTCATAATGGCGCCGACGCTTTCCCAAGTGAACGAACAAGCGCTTCAGCCTTACCTCAAAGGCGAAATCTCGCAGACCGTCGCGCTGGAGAAAGCCGCCGACCCGATGAAAGCTTTCATGTACAAGCATACCCGTCCTAAAGACCTGTTGTTGTTCATGGAATACACGCAAGCGGAGAAGCCGGCAACCTATAAGGACATTCCGATTACGGTACTTGTTCCGGCTTATGCGATCAGCGAGTTGAAGACGGCTTTCCAGATGGGGTTCATGATCTTCGTTCCTTTCCTCATCATCGACATGGTCGTTGCTAGTACGCTCATGGCGATGGGGATGATGATGCTCCCGCCCGTAATGATATCCTTGCCATTCAAAATCCTGCTCTTCGTGCTCGTCGACGGTTGGTATTTGATCGTGAAGTCGCTGTTGACCAGCTTTAGCGCATGATAGGTAAAGAATCGTTAAGAGGAGGGAAACGATGAGCACCGAATTCGTGATCGGCCTTGCCGGCCAAGCGATGTATACCGTACTGAAAATAAGCGCGCCCATGCTCGGAATCGGCTTGATCGTCGGTTTGCTCGTCAGTATATTCCAAGCGACGACGCATATCCAAGAGCAGACGCTTGCTTTCATACCCAAAATTATAGCCGTGTTCGTGGCGATTCTGGTTTTCGGTCCGTGGATTCTTAACATCATGATCGACTTCACCAGCAATTTGCTAGGCAACCTGGCGAATTACATCGGGTGATGCCGAATGGATATTCTCATGCAGGCATTCCCTGCTTTTCTGCTCGTTCTTTGTCGAATTACAGCGTTTTTTGTAGTCGCTCCGATATTCTCGTCCCGCACGTTTCCTAGGACGATCAAGATCGGGCTCGCGTTCTTCGTATCGATTATCGTCTTCTTAACGATCGGTTGGGATACGAACGTCGTGGCGAACGGCAACTACATCCTGGCGATCTTCAGAGAGATCTTCGCCGGGCTTATTATCGGTTACGTGTCTTATTTGTTTTTTACGGTCGTCCAAACTTCCGGCGCGCTGATGGACATGCAGATGGGGTTCGGGGTCGCCAACATCGTCGACCCGATCACGGGCATATCCGCTCCGATTCTCGGCAATCTGAAGTACATGCTCATGATGCTCGTCTTCCTATCGATCAACGGGCATCATTACTTGTTGAAGGCGATCATGAGCAGCTACGATTGGCTTCCGCTCGATAATAACCTATTCAAAGTGTATTACGGCGGCAGCATTACGGAATTTCTCACCCGAACGTTCGCGGACACGTTCCTGCTGGCGCTGCAAATTTCCGCGCCGATCGTCGTGACGATGTTCCTAACGGATTTGGGACTCGCGCTGCTTACGAGAAGCGCCCCGCAATATAACGTGTTCGTTATCGGTATTCCGATCAAGATTCTCGTCGGATTGTCCATTCTTGTCTTACTGCTTCCGGGCTTCGGCGTATTGTTCCAAATGCTGTTCGACGCCATGTTTAACGCCTTAGAGAAGCTGTTCGTCATTATGCAATCGACTTAACGAATCAAACAAGCAAGGGCAAGGAGGGAAGGTTCATGCACCGTTATCGCCTAAGGATGAATTTGCAGCTGTTCGCGGGCGAGAAGACGGAGAAGGCGACGGCTAAGAAGCGGTCAGACAGCCGTAAGAAAGGCCAGGTCGCCAAGAGCGCGGAAATTCCCGGAGCCTTGATCTTGCTTGGCGCGGTATGTTGTTTCGTTATGCTAGGACCCTACTTTAGCAAGCAGATTACGACGATGTTCAGCGACATCTTCCAGCATCGAATGGACATGAACGTCACGCAAGAGAACGTACTTAGCCTCATGACCTATTATTTGATCGAGATGGCCAAGTTCTTAGGTCCGATATTTTTCGTCATCATTCTCATTATTTTCGCGTCCTCGTACATGCAGATCGGATGGCTCGTTACGTTCGAGTCGATCAAGCCGAAGCTGAGCAGTCTGAACCCGATCAGCGGCGCGAAAAACATGTTCGGCATGCGAGCCCTCGTCGAATTTCTCAAGAGCTCGCTCAAGCTGCTCGTCGTCGCGTTAGTCGTATACGCTGTCATCTGGTCCGAGAAGCAGCGGTTTCTGGAATTGGCCACGGTGCCTATTAAAGATATTTTCGGGTATGTCGCCAGCTTAACGCTTCGACTCGGCATCTTCGTGGCGGTATTGCTGATCCTGCTGGCGATCGCGGATTATATGTACCAAAAGTACGATTACGAGAAGAAACTCCGAATGAGTAAGCAAGACATCAAGGACGAGCATAAGAACGCGGAAGGCGACCCGCTTATTAAAGGGAAGATCAAAGGTCGTCAACGCCAAATGGCACTCCGGCGCATGATGCAGGAAGTGCCGAACGCCGACGTCATCATCACGAACCCGACCCACTTCGCGGTCGCGCTTAAGTATGACGGCACGAAGATGGATGCCCCGAAGGTCATCGCCAAAGGGCAGGATTACCTCGCTCTGCGGATTCGTGAAATCGCCAAGGAGCATAACGTCATAACGATGGAAAATAAGCCGCTCGCCCGCGCGCTGTACGAACGAACCGAAGTCGGGGATTCCGTCCCCGCCGACCTGTTCCAAGCCGTAGCGGAAGTGCTGGCATACGTATATCGCCTCAAAGGCCGCAAAAAAGCGTAACAAACAAACACATACATACCTACAGCCTTCAAGCGCAAGCGCAGAAGGCGATAAATGGTTTAGACGAAATTTGGCCGGCTTGCGAGGGTTATAAGAAGTTTGTATTGCTCGAGCCAAGGGCGCAGAGGGAACGGGTTGCTACGGAGAGTTTACGTCCGCCTTTATAATCGAGTTGTTACCGCATCATCCAATTAGACAACTCGATTATAACAGCGGCGGAGTAGCAACCTATTCCCGGCGCGCCATAACAATCGAGCAGAAACGAGCTTCTCACTTTATAACCCCCAGAGCAAGAGGACAGTATTGAGGAGGTGGAGTCGGATATGAAAATCAGAGACCTAAGCATTCTAGTCGGCATCATAGGCCTTGTCCTCATGATGGTCGTTCCGATTCCAGCAGGACTATTAGATATATTGCTCATTATTAATATTTCGCTAGCGATCATGATCCTGCTCATCGGTATGAACACGCAGGATGCGCTTCATTTCTCGATCTTTCCGACCTTATTGCTCATTACGACGATTTTCCGATTGGCGCTTAACATCTCTACGACCCGTCTGATCCTATCTAAAGGAGAAGCCGGCCACGTCGTACAGACGTTCGGCGAGTTCGTCGCCGGCGGGGAGATTGCCGTCGGCTTTGTTATCTTCCTCATTCTCGTCGTCGTTCAGTTTATCGTCATTACGAAAGGCTCGGAGCGAGTGGCCGAAGTCGGCGCGCGCTTCACCCTCGATGCGATGCCGGGTAAGCAGATGAGTATCGACGCGGATTTGAATACCGGTCTCATCAACGAGCAGCAGGCAAGAGAACGCCGCGAGAAAATCGAGAAGGAAGCGGATTTCTACGGCGCGATGGACGGTGCGAGTAAGTTCGTCAAAGGAGACGCCGTCGCATCCATCATCATCGTATTTATCAACCTGATCGCCGGATTCATCGTGGGCATGGCGATGCATGACATGGACGTTATGCAGGCAATCGAGACGTATTCGATATTGACGATCGGCGACGGTCTCGTCAGCCAAATCCCGGCGCTGCTTATCAGCGTAGCGGCAGGTATTATTGTCACGAGAGCCGCTTCCGAAGGCAACCTGGCACACGACGTTTCGAAGCAGCTGCTTAGATATCCGAATCTTCTCTATATTGTTGCCGGCACGATCGCATTGCTTGGTATCGCGACGCCGATTCCGTTCCTGACAACCATTCCATATGCTGCCATCCTTGCCATCGCGGGTTATCGGCTTCAGAGGAACCTTAATAAGCAGAAGGTCGAAGAAGAATTGCTCGTCGAAGAGAAGCAAATCGAAGAAGTGCGCAGCCCAGAGAGCGTTATCAGCTTGCTGCAGGTCGATCCGATCGAATTCGAGTTCGGTTACGGTCTCATTCCGCTCGCGGATACGCAGCAAGGCGGAGATTTGCTCGACCGGATCATCATGATCAGGCGTCAATGCGCCCTCGAGATGGGGCTTATAGTCCCTGTCATCCGAATTCGCGACAATATTCAACTAAAACCGAACGAATATGTTATCAAAATGAAAGGAAATATGGTGGCTCGTGGCGAATTATTGCTAAATCACTACTTGGCCATGAGTCCAGGCTTCGACGACGAATCCATCACGGGCATCGAAACGCAGGAACCGGCGTTCGGATTGCCTGCGTTATGGATCGACGAAGCGATGAAGGAGAGAGCGGAGATGTCCGGTTATACGGTCGTCGATCCTCCGTCCGTCGTCGCGACTCATCTGACCGAAGTGATCAAGAAGCATGCGCACGAGCTGATCGGCCGCCAAGAGACGAAGGCGCTTGTCGAAAGCGTCAAGGAGACGTTCCCGGCGCTCGTCGAGGAGCTTATCCCGAATATCCTGACCGTAGGCGACGTGCAGAAGGTGCTTGCCAAGCTGCTGAAGGAGAAAATCTCGATTCGCGATCTCGTGACGATCTTCGAGACGTTAGCCGATTACGGCAAATTCACGAAGGATCCGGACGTGCTGACCGAATACGTCAGACAGAGCCTCTCCAGACAGATCACGCAGCAGTACGCGAACCCTGCCGAGCCTTTAAGAGTCATAACGGTGAGCCCTTCCGTAGAGAAGAAAATTTCGGAAGCCGTGCAGCAATCCGATCACGGCAGCTATCTCGCGATGGATCCCGTATCCTCGCAGACGATTTATCAACGCCTCACGGAGCAGGTGAACCGGCAGATCCAATCCGGACAGCAGCCGATCATTCTTACTTCTCCGACGATCCGGATGTACTTGAGGCAGCTGCTTGAACGCAGCATGCAAGATATTCCCGTCATCTCTTATAGCGAATTGGAACCTAGCATTGAAGTGCAGAGCGTCGGGGTGGTGAACGCATGAAAGTGAAACGTTATATCGTCGAAGATATTCCCGAAGCGGTGCAGCTCATCCGCAGCGAGCTTGGTTCGGATGCCGTCATTCTCAATACGAAAGAAATCCGCGTCGGCGGATTTCTTGGCATGTTCCGAAAGAGAAAGGTGGAGGTTACCGCCGCGATCGACGAGGGCGCCAAGAAGCCTCCTCCGCGCAAGCCCGCGATACCGCGTGCAACCGTCGCGTCTCCTGTGGAGAAACCGGCCGCCGCGGTTGCCGTAGCAGAGCCGAAGCCTGATGCAGGCCCGCTCGCGCCTGTGCTCCCTGCCGGAGCGGTTCGCGACCGATATGCGCAGCCGTCGTTCGCGGATAAACCGCGGCCGTCGGCATTCGCGGCACAGCTTGACAGCGCAGCCCAGCAGCTTGCCGAACTAAGACCTTTCGCGACGCCGACGGAAGAGCAGGCGGACACGCTTGCCGCAGCCGTTAAGGTGCTCGAGGAGAGGGAAAGCAAGCAAGCGAAGCAGACGGCCATGCCGGAAGCCGCGCCGGTTAAACCGGCTAACGACAGCGTCCCGGTCGACGAGCCTGGCGCATTGCTTCAAGAGCTGCGCTCGATGAAAGACATGATGCTGAAGCTCACGAAGCAACAAACGTACCGTTCGATGCCGGAATCCGTCATGAGATGGAGCAGGCGGCTTGCGGAACAAGGCGTGGATCCCGTTTATGTCGAGCAGTTCGCCGAAGCGGTGAACGAACGTCTTGGCGGCGGCAACGAAGACCCGTTCACCAGCTACGAAGCGGCTAAGAGCGTCCTCCGGGAATGGCTCGTGCCGTCTCAAGGGTTGGGGCTTCCGCCTAACGCAAGAATCGTTCATTTCGTCGGGCCGACAGGCGTAGGCAAGACGACGACAATCGCCAAGCTGGCAGCGGAACAAGCGATTAACTACCGCCGCCAAGTCGGATTTATTACGGCGGATACGTATCGAATCGCTGCCGTCGATCAGCTTCGGACCTACGCCGACATCTTGAACGTTCCGTTGGAGGTCGTATTTTCCCCAGGGGAACTAACGAGGGCTTACAAGAAGCTGGGCGATCGGGATTTGGTGTTCATGGATACGGCAGGACGCAATTACCGGAACGAGCTATTCGTATCGGAAGTGAACAGCCTGCTCTCTCCGGGAGAGGAGAGCGAGACGATACTCGTCTTGAGCATGACCCACAAGTACAGCGACATGAGAACGGTCGCATCCCAGTTCGCGAAGTACGGCGTCGACCAGATGTTGCTCACGAAGTTCGACGAGACCGACACGTTCGGTTCCGTGCTTAACTTAATTAAAGAGTTTTCGTTCCACATTTCCTATATCACTTGCGGTCAGACGGTACCGGACGACATTCGCGCCTACGATCCGGAAGATTTAGTGCGCAGGCTGCTGGGGGAATACTCCCATGAATGATCAAGCGGAAGCTCTCAGACACCTGGTGAATACAACAAGTCCCGATACGGCGAAGACGACCCGGATCATTACGATTACGAGCGGCAAAGGAGGCGTCGGCAAGTCCAACTTCAGCTTGAACTTCGCTATGGCGTTGCAGAAACGCGGATTAAGCGTTCTCGTATTCGATGCGGATATCAGCTTTGCGAACATCGACGTGCTGCTCGGCACGCCTGCGAGGTACAACTTGATCCACCTGCTCAAAGGCGAGAAGTCCATCTGGGATATTATCCAGACCGGACCGAACGGCTTGCAGTTCATCGCGGGAGGCTCGGGCTTCAAGGATCTCGTGCGGCTTAGCGATCAAGAGATCGAGTACTTCGCGCAGCAGATCGGCAAACTCAACGGGCACGTCGACTTTATCATATTCGATACCGGTGCAGGCCTTTCCAAAGAAACCGTCCGCTTCATTACGGCATCCGACGAGACCATCGTCGTGACGACGCCGGAGCCTACTTCGATTACCGATGCTTACGCTTTAATTAAGATGGTCAGATCCATGGGGCACGAAATCCCGTTCCGTCTAATCGTGAATCGAGTCGCGGACGATCGAGAAGGGCGGCAGACCTCCGAGAATATGAGACAGGTCGCGAGCAAGTATTTAGGCATCGACCTTCCGGTTCTCGGCTATATTCCGGACGATACGAACGTGTCGAAAGCGGTCAAACGCCAAACGCCGTTGTCCGTCGCGTTTCCGGATAGCGCGGCAGCACGAGGAATAGACAGGATCGCATCGAGCTTCCTGATGGAGCGATCCTCAGAGAAGGCAAGAGGAGTGTCAGGCTTCCTTAACCGGATCAAGAAGCTTTGGAGCTAGCAATCGGATCTACACGCAGGATTACGAGTCTCATACATCTAGAATAACAGGGGGAGGGACACGAGATGCCGGAATTTAACGTTCTGATCGTTGATGATTCACCGTTCATGCGCAAAGTGTTCAGCGACGTCATTGACGCGGACGCTTCGTTCCGCGTGCTTGCGACCGCAGGCAACGGCATGGAAGCGGTAGAATTAGCGCTCAAACTGAAGCCCGACATCATCACGATGGACCTTGAAATGCCGACAATGAACGGCATTGAAGCGCTCAGACGCATTATGTCCGCAAGGCCGACCCCGGTCATCATGTTATCCGCCGTTACAGACAACGGTACGCGGGATACGATCAAAGCGCTTCAATAC
>Ga0065721_10005292_pt1 | contig 17156 bp, 20 predicted proteins | sample Mesricmetagenome_FD_59108 | JGI IMG/M metagenome (GOLD analysis project Ga0065721, IMG submission 59108) | Mesophilic microbial community from rice straw/compost enrichment Sample: eDNA_1 v2 (version 2) | ecosystem: Engineered > Solid waste > Grass > Composting > Bioreactor | place: USA: Davis... | reverse complement strand
ACCAAGGGAGCCTTTACTTCCGACATGGCTCTACTGAAGCTGATTTACCTAGCCACCCAGAACATCCAGAAAAAATGGACACAGCCACTACAAAACTGGAGTCTGACAGTATCCCAGTTATCAATTATATGTGGTGACCGGCTGAAATTGCAAATATAGACCGGGGAGCTAACGCCGCTCCCCCTTCCCCTGGCGTGGGGTTCCAAACATTGAAATAGAATTTGACACAGTTTATTTTACACTCCCACAGAGAACCGATATCCGCCCGAATCAATAGATAATAAAGCAACATTCCTAGCAATTGGTTCCAGGTTTTCCAGCTCAAACGCGACATCCTCAAATTGAATAGACTGAAAGATCCTGGTTAATGCCTCCCTGAACAATTCTTTGCTCAGTTCCTGTACCGGCGAAAATTGCGCTTGTAGCCGCCTGAGTTGTTCTTCATCTAATTCTTTCTCCAGTCGGGAGATTGTTTTGGTTATAAACTCGCTCTCAGAGGCATTGCCATTTGGCAACAGCAGTTGTTGAATATTATAAAGTAACACCAGCCAGGGCATGGCACCCTTCTCTCGGTATTTACAAATATGCTCAACATTCTTTTCCAGATATTCCTTTACCTGCTTAAATTCCTCTGCTTGGTTCTCAAATGGCTTCCTGAATAAATTTGAGTTAAAGTGGCTCAATGTAATCTTCTGTGTATCATATTCCGACAAGTCGAACTGCTTTAGTATATCATAAATGGCATTTTCTATTTCGGGCATATGATAATCTCTGAAGAAAAGCATTGCATTATACAAGGTTGATATAACAAGTTCTTCATCAGTATCAGGATGAACCTCTACACAAGCTGTAAACAGCGTACCGTAAAATGCAGCATCAAAGATGTTCTTTTGTTTTTCAAAACATCTGAAAAGACATAACCAGCCCAAGAAAGGAAAGTTTTCCACTTCGAAGGAATACAATAATACTTCTTCTGCAAAGTTTCTGGCAGTTTGGTATTGAAAATTGAAATTTAACGCATCAATAAAATTCAGATATATGTCATAGAGAAACCGCTTGTAGGTAATTTGTTCCCTGACCAATGCAGAAAAGAATACGATCCACGTATAGCATTCTTCTAGTTCTTCTGATGAATATTGGCGCTGTTCAAGAAGGGACAGCCGATCAAGAAGGTATTCTAAAATACCAACCACCTTTTCTTCCGGAAAAGAATGCTCAAGTTTCAGGGTAGACAAACTAACCCGGATATCTTTGTTCAGTGTGGATTGTAGTAGATCAAGCAGGTCCTTTTCTGTTGTTTCTCTATCGTAAGAAACATGTTGGAATGGTTCCTTTTTTCTGAATGTCCGGTCTTCTAATTTGCTCAATGAATTTATAAGTGATTGAATCAGGTAATCTAAACCATGAGAGCCAACCGTCTTGAATATCTGCAGAAGCTGGATTCTTGCTTCTCTATTGCCACGTTGGAAGGCGATAGCACTCATCACTGTGGGCAATAGAAAGGAGATTCTCTCTTCAATTATTTTTTTTGCAGTTTCCTTTTTCTTAAGTGGCTTTTCAAAATAGAACAACTGGCGCATGCAATATTCCAATTCAGATACATTAGCCCAGATCACATCTTCCAGTGGAATTTTGTGTATGCTATCCTGTAGTATGATGGGTGAAGAACCAGGCAAGCCGAGAGGGTATTCCTGGAATTTATAGGTGGACAGGAGATGCGTTATAGGAATAGGGCTTATGCAAAATGACAGGAGTTTTTCACTCATTTCTTGCTCAGTCGAGTAATAAGTATTGGAGGCCATTTCCCTGGCTTCCATTTGCTCTTGTCCCATGATGACCATCCCTCTTTTAAACGCACCTGTGGAAAAGTAGTTGGATAATAGGAAAGGGTCAAGTGCAAAACAGTCATTTATCACGAGACCGCTGAGAGAAGGATAATCGGGCACAGCAATGCAGATAATATCCTTCGAAACTTTATCTCCAAGATACTGTTGCAGCGCTTCTTTTTTTTCTTGTAGCCGGAATGTAGCCTCAGTTACTTCATCAAGTACCTGCTCATATTCTTTTGAATTAAATGGAAAAGGTACAATACATGCTTCCAATATCAGATAAACTGTTTCAAGTTCGAAAACTAAGGAATCTCTGAGTGGTTTGGGTAGTGTAGGATGTCCTACAACAGATAATCGCTTTATGCCTTTGTCTGTTTTGTCAACCATTATATCTTCAGCCAAATACCTGGAGAATAGACCAAGATGTTTTCCCTTTGGTATATATTTATTAATTAGTTGGTTGGCCAAATAGGCTGTGTTTAACTTTGAGATAGCATTTGTGTTAAAATAATAGTCTGATCCATATGAAAGAAGAGGCGATTTCCAGAGGTCTATATTCCCATCCATTACAGTGAATATGCTGGAAAGTATTTTTGCAACAGTGGTTTCTTTTATGCCTGATAATTTATGAAGGTGATGTGTTAGCTCCTTTTTACTTATTAGGACAGGAATGGAAGTAGTTATCTCTGTTTGCCCCTTTGTATTAAGAAACGCTTCATCAGTTATGGTCCAAAAGAGAAGCTGCAGATCACTGATAACAAGCAATATGGTTTGAATGGTAATGTTATCAAGCTCTTTTATATTGACATGTTGAAGATGAAAAAGATAAGCGATTTCCAAACCTGTGGATAGTTGTCTGTACCTGTTTTTTTGCTTCTTGCCGGAGAGCTTGAAAGTAAGTCTCCCTTTGGATATAACAGGAGTGGGTGAAAAAGTGTAAAAGTCCGGAAGGTTTACCATCAAGGTATATGCTATATTCATGTAAATGGTTATTAAATCGCTCTGTACCTGCTCTTCTGAGACTGTAATAGTATTGTGGATAATGCTTGAATTTTATAGTATTCTCTTTCCTTTCTATTTCACAGAATTCACGTTTAAAATACTCAAAGGCATCTTTCAGATTAAATAATAGATTGGTACAGAGCATACATTTCCGCATAAGGGCCCATACATCTTTTTCACTCAATGTCGGCTTTCCTAGCTCTCTTTTAGGAGCATATTGGGAAATGATATTGATTAATACATTGCATACTTCGATGTTTATATCAGCTGCGTCTTGGATTTTCACCTTTTCGTTAAACACAGTCTCAATGTCTCCATTCAGGGCCTCGCCGAATTCGGTTGGCACATTCTTATCATCCTTGAGAAAACTGTCAATGGACGCCAGATTGAGAGAGATAGCATCGTAATTAGATAACAACAACAACTGGTGGATGACATTGATTCGGTCAAGATTAATTTCATCCAGTAAGGATTCAATCTCCACCATAATAGATTCGTAGATCTCATTGAGCTCTAAGATAGCAACAACTTCTCCATTATCTCTAATCTTATAATCATTCGTATTCCATACTGTTGTAAATTCGAGCAACCTGACGCCAAAAGTTGTTTTTTCAAATTCATCCGTAAAAGGATCGAATTCCGGATACGCTTTGATGAAGGACTTAATAATTTGAGATAGAGATAATACTATTTCTTCTGCGTTTTCGGTCATTTGAGTAGATTAAATAGTTTAAGCAAATAGGTCAGAATAAGCCTCTGCTACACACTCCGGAATTATTTTCGGGACAGATTGGTCAAGGAATCTAAAATACCCGACTGTTGGTGTATTGTACTATCAATTAACCTCCAAGTTTATGAAATGCCAAATGTATTGAGCTTAGAGGGGTAACGATTCAGTGCTAATCAAACCACAAGACGCTCAGAACATACCCATAACTATCGGAATAGTAGCACTGTTCGTACATATCCCTATCCGCATTGTAGGTCGCCTCGAACCAGTCATTAGGACTAACCGTTTCTATGCCAGTGTATCGTTTTCCAGAATCTGCAAAAAACTCTGCAGCTACTGTTCTTGGAGGTAATCTTTGGCCTCGTTTGAACCGGTTTACCCATTTAGGGAAGTCTTTGCTACGCGCAGACCATCTTATTTCGCCATTTTCTGACAGCACGGCGCATATTTCATGAGTTCCTATCTCTGCAAATTTGATGGCCGTGCTGAGCACACTGACTTGGAAGGCAGCGGATAATTGCAACACTGTATCCAAGGAGAACTTTTTCGGTGTTTTAACTGCCCTGAACAGGTTGTCCGGCATCAGCAGGCAACTGGCAAAGTAATCAGCTTCCTCTTCCATTTCATTCTGAGGGTTAAGATCATTACGGGAGCCAATTGGAGCAATAGCTCCTGATTTAATACCAATGCGGTGTTCGTCAATAAAATAATGTGCCAACTCATGTGCTAAGGAAAACCTTCCCCTAGGAGAATTTTCGCTATTGCCCCTGTCCAGATTGACGTGGATATACCACTGGTCCTGCTCTTCTTCGTAAACCAGCAGTCCATCAAAGGTATTTTCATAGTGATCATAACAGACTATAATCTCTTCCGATGCAGCAATGTTAAGAAGCGCTGTCACCTGTCCAACTTGATAAAGGGCGGCGATTTGTACGGCCATTTCCTTAAGGCTATTCCTTTTGTGATCCGTTATCATCACCTTTAGTTTGTTGCTGATTCTTTTTAATCTTATCCAGGATATTCTGGGGGATGTCCCTTTCTCCCTTCCGGGCTGCCATCTTCAGTGGCGCAGTTGCTGCAGGTTTTTGTACCGGTTTATCAAGTGATATTACTTTACCAGTCTTGATGCCCAGTATAACCTCTGGGTCTAATAATTCAGATTCCGGGATGACTATATCCGCATATAATTTCTCGAACCGTCGAAGCTCGCTGGTCGTTCTGGGGAAAATGAACCCGGTGGATGCCATCCAAGCTGTGATATTATTAGGTGTAATTTTCATATTAGTTGTTGCCATATAACTTCAAATAAAGAGCCACGGTTTCAAAGGCCTTTTTTTTATAAACACGGATACTTTCTTGGGTAAGATTAAATTCGTCTCGTAATCTTTTAGTTACGCTGCGGGGAATATACTCGCCATCGCCTGCTTTACTTTCATAGTAAGCATAAGTCAAGTAGATCGCTTTATGACTCGGTGGCAGGCTTTCTAGTGCGTTGCTAATGATATCATGTTGTTTCTGTAACTGTGCTTTCCTTTCGGGTTCCGGGTCTAAAATATCCAGATCGGGTAGTTCCCAGAAAATCTCGTTTTCAGGGATGTCCATTTTGGAATGCGTCGTGTTTCGCCTGTAATCAGATAATAGTCGGGTTGCAATCTTTCCTATATAAATTTCAACGCAATCATCCAGCGTCCAGTTTCGGCAATTTTCCTGTTTGAAGGAGGTGCAATATCTGAACTTACGAAATGCTTCAGTAGCGATTTCGTCTGCTATGGCATCATCATAGCCCATGTGATTTGCGACAACCCTGCATTTTTTTTGCACGCGTTCCCTGTATCGCATAATAAACGCCCAAAAGATAGCGTCCGCAACGCTTGGGTCTTCGGCTGGATCTGTGGTGGCCATACCGGCTATCAGATCTGCGGTGGTTTCATCTTTAAACAATTCCCACTCCATAGGTAAATACGTTCCAAGCTGGGGAACGTGGATAACTGGTTGAGGTTAAATAATAACGGAAAATAAACCGATTTAAGTAGATGACAAAATATTTCAACAGTTATCCACGGACGATACCCTTTATACACACTTATCACTGTTTAATGTATATACGGAAAACCGTTATAACGCCTTTCCGTATTATAGGTAGGGGACCAGCTGAGCTGGATTTACCTACATACGCAAAACCGTTATAACGGCTTCCCGTATTAAAGGTAGTAGCAGGTATCCTCAAGGCATGTGAATGTTAAATAATTAAATAATATAATAATGTTGACACCGCAGCAACGGGAGCAGTTCAGTGAAATCTTCGAAGAACTGGCAAAGTCCCTGGATATTACAAAGAAAGAGTATGAAGATGCAGTTACCAGTTATCAATTTGTAGGCCGTTGGCTAGCCGGTGAAGATTCGGAGTTAGCGGTCTATCAGCCTGAGATTCTGCCCCAGGGATCCTTCCTGCTGGGGACAATGATCCGGCCGGTACATGAAGACGATGACCTGGATATTGATCTGGTGTGCCGCCTGGTTGGTAAAAGAGATAACTGGGCACAGTTTCATTTGAAGCAGGCGGTGGGGAATCGTCTGAAAGCTCATGGGACGCTGGAGCGCATGCTGCGCGTACCCGATGGGCGGAGGTGCTGGACGCTTGACTATGCCGAAGAATCTCGTTTCCATATGGATGTCCTGCCTGCTATCGTGTGGCAGGGCTATCAGATCCTGCTGGAGAAGGCATTTTCTAACTCCTTTAGGGACCAGGATATAGCATCACTGGCCATACGGATTACCGACAAGGAAGCCCGTAATTACAAAGTAGCCACAGATCCACTGGAATGGTTGTTAAGCAATATGTTCGGTTATGCCGCCTGGTTCAAGGACCGGTCTGATATAAACCTGGTTAAGGCAATTAATTTAAGAGAGGCCATCAAGCCGGTACCCACCTTTCAGGTGCATAAGACGCCCCTGCAGCGTATCGTACAGATTCTGAAGCGCCACCGGGACATTATGTTTAATGGCGATGAGGACAAGCCTATATCCATTATTATTACCACCCTTGCCGCCCTGGCTTACCGCAAACAGACGGATATAATGACCGGTTTGCAGGAAGTAGTCGTAGAGGTGGACCGCTATATAGAAGACCACTATGATCCAGCTACCGACACTTGGTATAAGTGGATCGGCAATCCTGTTAATTCACTGGAAAACTTTGCGGATAAGTGGAGGACTCATCCCAAGCGCCAGACTAAATTTTACGAGTGGTTACAGGCAGTAAAGCAGGATATCACCTATGTTACGTCTCAGCGGCAGCTACCGGCCATCCGGGAGGCGCTTAGCCGTCCATTTGGAGGCCGGGTGATCGATAAAGTGTTCAATAACATGGCGACTACCAAAAGGGAACTGCGAGAACAGGGCGGTCTTCGCATGGCTGCAGGCACCGGTATGCTAGGTAACATTGGTAGGACAAGTGTTAGTGATCACTCATTCTTTGGCAGCAATGAGTAGGCTCTCATTACTGCACCAAGAGGGAGCGTTGCGGTCATATTTTCCCGGTTGCGAGATTTTCAGGGAGGGAGAGTCTGTACTCACCTGGATACATGCGCTGCAGCCTTCCCCGCTCAGTGATACCTATCGGGTAAAGCTGCATTACAGTAAAGGACAGGTAAAGGCCTATGTACTTACGCCGAAGTTAAAGCTGGCGGAAGGGGAGAGGAAACTGCCCCATGTCTACAGTACGGAACGTCAGCAACTTTGCCTGTATTATCCGGAAAAAACGAGAGTGGCATGCCGGTATGCTGTTCGTGCAAACGATCATCCCGTGGATGTCCGAATGGCTCTATTTCTATGAGATATGGCTGTGCTGCGGTAAATGGCTGGGTGGAGGGATTGAACATAGCGGGGCAGAGCCTAAGTAAAATGGCATCATTTATTAACTATTAAATATCAATTCAATGAAAAATTACCATTTAACAAAACATGGCGATGACTGGCGACTGGCAAAAGAAGGCGCGTCTAGGGTTTCTTTAGATCTATCAGGGTTAAACAAGGTTCAGGCAACCCAACAGAGTGCGCAGTTTTTGACAGGGACTGGCAGTTCCTTGAAAATTCATAATGTAAACGGTCGGATACAAGAGGAAAGAACCTATCCCAAATCCATGGACCCCAAGAAAAGTAAAGGATAACGATAATGAAAAAAAAGACATGCAGGGTTTTATGTATTGACGGCGGGGGGATACGCGGTATCTTCCCCGCCAAATTCCTGGCGGAACTGGAAGGAGAACTCACGGCCAGGGGGAATGAAAAGCAGCAGGTTTTTCAGCACTTTGACTTGATCACAGGCACTTCCACTGGCGGAATACTGGCTATCGGCCTGGCATTAGGTATCCCAGCTATAAAATTATATCAGCTATACAGGGAAAATGCACGCAAAATCTTTGGTAGTAAAAGGGGGATATTGAAACAATTACAGTATTCCGCTCATGACCGGGGACATCTGGAAATGCTTTTACAGGAGGAGTTCCGTGCTGTAAACGGTGGCGTAGACCCACGCCTGGGGGATTGCAAGACCGGTGTTTGCGTCCCGGTTTATGACCTGATGGAGGGCCGGGCCTCGATGCTGAAAAGCAGGTACCACTCAGCCTTCAACCGGGACTACCATATTCCTGCGTATCAGGCAGCGCTGGCGACGGAAGCAGCGCCTACCTTCTTTGATCCATATACCTCTGGGTACACGGACCTGAAAAGGAATTTACCAGACCTTTTCCAACAAGGTGGATGGCGGTGTGTTTGCCAATAATCCGACTCTGTCGGCCATCATAGAAGCTCAGAAGGCTTTTGAAGTAGGTTTATCTGAGTTGCAGGTACTTTCCATAGGCACTGGCCATCAGAAGTTTAATGATGCCTGTACCAGATCAAAATGGGGTATACTGTATTGGATTAACCCACGGCGCAAACGTATTATTGACCTATTTATGCAGGGGCAATCCCAGCAGGTACAAAATCTCATTAGTCTTCTTCAGAAAGGAATTGACAAGCAGGAAGGAGAGAATTTTCTTTATACTCGTATAGATACGGAGCTGGATGAAACCTGCAGGATCGAGCTGGATGAGACCAGCTCGATCAAACTGGATAAGCTAGCCGAGAAGGCACAGAAAGCTTTCCAGGACCGTGGCAATGCCGTGTTAAACCATTTTTTTACACTCCACGGTGTCGAAGCCGTTTAGGGCCGCATTATAAGTAAGTATGATTGCTTATTTGCCCGAAACTTGATAAAGATTATGCCTAATAGTAATGAGATTATATGTATGTGCTTTGAGAAATCCATGTCCTTTTCATGGCTCACTGTGGATTTATTCCAGTAAAGCAGACATATAATCTTATTTACTATTCATAACCTACTCTTACCAAAATACTTCCATCCTTATAAAATCCATGACTCATCCATCATTGACTTCCTTTCCTCGCTAGCTCAAATTTGTGTCTGTAAAACTTGTTTTTATGGACACTTTATTTATTCCGAATGAGAATGATTTCCGCAGATGGATCAGGGAGGCGGTGAAAGAGTGCTTGGAAAATACTTCCGTTAAAAGTGCCCAGCCCGCCCAGCCGGACAATGAACCCCTACGGAGCCGAAAAGAAATAGCGGGGATGTTTGATATCTCCCTGGTTACCCTTCACGACTGGATGAAAAGGGGGCTCCCATTCCATAAACAGCGTGGGCGAGTATATTTTCTCCGCTCTGAAGTGCTCGAATATGTGAAACAGAAACGCAAACCCACTTTTAAACCCCTGGGAGAATGAGAAAATTAACTATTGCAGAAGCTAAGCTAATTGGCCTAGCCGGCTACCTGGCTGCACACGGGTATTATCCTGATCCGAAGAAAAGTAATAGCAGGGAGTTGTGGTATTTCTCACCGCTCCCCGGCCGTAATGAAAAAGAAGCCTCTTTCAAGGTTGACTTGAAACTAAATCTTTGGATAGACTTCGGTATTAGGAAGGGAGGCAGTATCATTGACTTCGGGATACTGTATCACGGCTGTACTATCCCCGAATTCCTGGAAAAATTGGAAATGTTTCTTTCCTTTCACCGTAATTCCTCCCCGGCATTGCAGCAGACCACGGCGAAGATGCAGTTAGCTGGGCGCTCGACCTCTACTAGCTTTTCCAGTGAAAGAAAAAAAATACAGGTTGTTTCCGTAACTCCCATCATTTCCCCAGCGCTTGTCTATTATCTGGGCCAACGTAAAATACCCGTCGAGCTGGCACAAGTGTATTGTCGGGAAGTGCGGTACAAAGTGAGCGGCAGACTATATTATGCGATTGGTTTTCCCAATGATATCGGAGGATATGAGTTACGCAATCCTTATTTTAAGGGTAGCTGTTCTCCCAAAGGCACCTCGTTTATCGACAATGGAGCGCAGCGGATAGCTGTTTTTGAGGGATTTTTCAATTTCCTTTCCTTTCTCATTTTCTGTCAAAACCGGGATCTGCCACCCACTAATTTCCTGGTATTAAATTCCCTTTCATTTTTCGAAAAGAGCCGCCCATTAATGGAAAAACATGAGACCATTGACCTTTACTTAGACGGGGATGCTGCTGGCATGAAATATACAGGACAGGTATTAGACAATGCCCGGTACAAAGACAAAAGTGGTCTGTACCAAGATCATAAAGACATGAACCAATGGTTGATTGAGAATTTTTTGCAAGTGCAGCGGGAAGTGCAGGCTCTTGTCAGAGCCAGGAAATTGGCAGAGGGTACGCAGAACCAACAGGTTACCCGGGGGAGGGGACGCCATATTTAGAAAATTATTTCATCAAAATAAATGTAATCATGACCGATTTTAAAAGAAGAACCCTGATGTTGGACAGTGGCAAGCAAATAAAGTTGTTCGGTAACAGCATCGCCATTGGGAAAAGTTTACAGATCGGGGAGGGATATGCGCCTAATATTTTTTCCTGCGCTGAACAGCAACAAGTGGTAAAATCCACTGCTGAAGCTGGTAAACTACTTCAGGAGAGTAAACCAGCTAATGAGCAGCCACAGAAGAAAACAGTTATCAATATGATTAATCCTTACAGTTTAACAGAAGCAGAGATTTTCGAAATGGCAGATTACAATATCCGTCTGTGGATGGATTTGAAAGATAATATCCGCAAATACGGGGTGAATAATCCCAAGATCTTTAACCGGGACGCCCTGCTTTAACAGAGATTTTTAGGAAGAAGTAGGTGCCCGCTGACAAAATTTCCGCCACCAATTTTCCTGCTATTGGGTATAAGCTGCCTGTAAAGGGGCCGGGAAAGCGGGAAGTTGGTCAACTGACCGGTTATACTTTTGGTCAATAAAGGCTAAACGCACAAACAGCAAATAAAAGGCTAAAACAGGAATGGCTCTACGAATTGCATATGTGATGCCTAACCCACGAAAAAAATGCCGAAAAAAGAGGCTCCAAACTGAGTATATCGCAAGATTGGTTGCCCGGAGGAAGAGCAGTCTTTCAGACGCTCAGGAGCAAGGAGTGTTTTGGTGTACACCAAAACGCCGGCCCCTCATCCGCTACCCGCGGATTCGGGGCAATTTTTTTCATCCGCCTCCTGGCGGATTCAAAAAATTAAGAGGGAACGACTATGGAGAAGGCGAATAAACCAATAAGAAACAAAGGAGGGCGCCCTAAGAAGGAGCTTACAAAAGGGCAGCGAATTCCTATTAAATGTACCAGCTATGAAAAGATGGTCATTAAAGCAAAGGCCAAAAAAGCGGGTTTTACCGTATCAGAATATCTGCTGCAATTAGGACTAAACGGACAAGTTGACAGTAAGGTAAAAATGCTGCCTAAGGAAGTATTGGCCCTTACCGGTACGCTCAATCACAACGCCGCCAACCTGAATCAGCTTGCCAAAAAGCATAACAGTGTAACCGATGTCTTAACGCTGCTTGACCGGCTTGATCTGCTGACGCTATGTAAAGAATTGAAAGATCTCGTAACCCTCGTCAAAAATTATTTGCAATGATAGGTCGTCCGATTACAGGAAGTTCCTTTTTAGGTTGCATCAGTTATAACCTGGAAGATAAACGGGAACTGACCGAAGAACAGAAAGAACAGTTATCCCAGCTGGAAGGGGTACGGCATAAGAACCGGGCAGAAGTACTGGTCTACAACAAATGTTTCGGTGATAAATATGAACTGGCGGCACAGTTCAGGGAGGTCGCCCAATTAAGTAAACGAGTAGAAAAACCAGTGTTCCATTTTCCCATCCGGCTGGCTCCGGGAGATTCCATAAACCGCGACGAACTCATAGAAATAGCAGAAGCGTGTGTAAAGGAATTTGAGGTGGAAAATAATCAATATGTGATCATTTTACATAAAGATACCCCGGAGCCACATATTCATATTATAGCTAACCGGGTTGGCTTTGATGGAAAAGTTGCTAGTGACAGCTACAGTAAACGCCGGATGATGGCTCTTTGCCGCAGGCTCGAAAAGCAGTATAAATTAAGGGAAGTATTAGGTCCTCGAGCTTCTTTATCCAAAGAGTTACGGTTAATCCCCCAACATAATACCCGAAAAGAACGGTTGAAAAATGATATTCGCCGGACCTTGGAACAGGTAAAAAATTATCAGGAGTTTGCAGAATTGATGCGAAAATTAGGCTACACTGTATTGAAAAGTCGGGGGATTGCCTTTATTGATGATAAGAAGGTAAGAATAAAAGGCAGCGAGGTGGGATTTTCATTGTCAAAGATTGAGCAAATTTTACAACCTTAAAAAAACGTTGGTGGATAAACAAGCCAAGCAAACATTACTTGAGGCAGTTCGGCGACAACAAACCACTAAATATCGGGCCAATACCCCGGCACAAAAATTATTGTTACAAACATGGCAGCAGGCGCAGCGGGAAAAATCTCCACTATTCCGGTTGCAACAGGAAATAAACATCGTAACACAGGAACTTAACCAATTGCTATATGATTTGTTTAAGCCGGAATATCCTGACCAATCTATTAATCCTGAGCTTATAAAAGAAGCTAAGCGTAAAAAGAAACGGAGGCCTCCGAAATGACAAGCTGATTTTTTAAAATAATAAAAGCGAGAACATGGAAAATATAGAAAAGGACAGTCTGCTTCTGGTGCTGAATGATTTTACTGAACAGCATAAAGAAATGGCAAAACAGTTCAATGATCTGAGAAATACCATTTCTTTACTGGAAGAAAAAATAGGTGGTTTTGAAAAGAAATTGGAAAATCTAAAAGTTACTTCCCCTCCTACGGATACTACGACCATACAGACTATTGTTTCTCAAGGGATGAGTGATGTTAAAAAAATGGTGGCCGAACAACCCAAAAACGTCCTGCAGCATAAGCGATTCTTGTTCTTCCCGGAACATAATGCCAGAGAGTATTATTCAGTGGTGCTTCGCTGGATATTATATATCATCATTGCTTCCTATTGCTATTTACTGTTAAAGCATATGATGGATCACTGGGTAGTTTAAAACTACTGCCAGTGTAAATGAAAAGAGTCAGTATAAGAACATGACGTTGAGCAATGGAAAATTTATTATTCCTATAAGGAATGAAGTGACCGTGCCGCCTGCATGTAGCAGCTGTTAATGAAATAAGAAAAACATTAAATACAATAAATTAAAATATGGGAGTAACACGTTCGTCTGTTGAAACGTATTTATACGTATTTGCTGATTTGTCTAAAATATTCTACAAGTATTTCAAAAAAATATTTTTTCTTTGTTCCAGTATGTTTGAAATGCTATGAAATAAAGAACATTTTCCTATATCTAATTAAGTAAGCAATGAATAGAACGTATTAATAGTACATAATTGAGTTGGCCCAAGACAGTGACCGATTTTCAAACCAGATGATGGATATCCCAAAGATGCAGATGTAAAACTGCAAATGTATGCTTCATGCCACACGTGGTACATCATTCTATGAGTTAACTGTCTCCAAGAAGTAAATTTTGGTAACATATACACCCTGAGTATGCGTATTGCATATCTACTTATGATGGTATTGCTATTGCAATGGCAACACCTATATTCGTAGGAGGCACCTGCATTGCAACATAAGCGGCCAGATAGTACCGGCAGCGCTTTAAGTCAATTTCCGGAGAAGTACTTTTCACAGGTAAGCGGTAAATCCAGCCACTTTGAAAAGCAGGTGAACAATCGCTCACAGAAAGCATTGGAACGCCTCACCCGCCAGGAAAAGAAAATGCAGGCCAGGCTGGCTAAGATAGACTCCCTTGCTGCAAAGAACATTTTTACCCGCTCTATCGATTCCATGGGTAACCTCCAGGCCAGGCTAAAACAAAAAGCCGGCAAATATGATCCCTCAAAGCTGGGCGCCGGCTACACCAGTTACCTGGACACCCTGCAGAATTCCCTGTCCTTTCTCAAAGACGCAAAATCATTAGGTGGCCAATCCAAAGCCCTGCAGGATAAAGTAAGCGGTTCCCTGCAAAGCGTACAACAGCTGCAGGCGCAATTACAACAGGCAGAACAGATCAAGGCCTATATCCGTGAACGGAAGCAGCAACTCAAAGAGCAGCTGGCGCAGTATACCGGCTTCACCAAAGATCTGGAGAAGTTCAATAAGGAAGCCTATTACTACGGACAACAGCTCAAGGAATACAAAGAGCTGCTGAAGGATAAAAAGAAAGCGGAAGCGAAAGCGCTGGAGATGCTCAAAAAAGTACCGGCCTACAATGATTTCCTGCAAAAGCATTCCCAGCTGGCTGGCTTATTCAATTTCTCCTCCGCTGCAGGCTCTGCGCCGAACCTGGAAGGGCTGCAAACCCGTGCCCAGGTAGAACAGCTTATTCAGCAACGTTTGGGAGGTGGAGGCCCTAATGCCCAGGCAGCGGTGAGTCAGCAGATGTCGCAGGCCCGTGAACGTTTCAATGAGCTGAAAGATAAATTCCCGGATGTGGACAATGCGGCAGATATGCCCGGCTTCAAGCCGAATGAGATGAAGACTAAAAGTTTTCTGCAAAGGCTGGAGTTTGGGGGTAACATGCAGTTTGCACGATCCACACAGTATTTCCCTACTACCAGTGATATAGCAGGACAGGTAGCTTACAAGTTTCACAAGAATGGCAGCGCCGGAGTAGGGGCGGCCTATAAGCTTGGGTTGGGCACGGGGNTTAATAATATCCGGTTCTCTCACCAGGGCCTGGGCTTGCGTTCCTTCCTGGACTGGAAGCTGAAAGGTTCTTTCTATATCAATGGCGGTTTTGAAGAGAACTATAATGCTGCATTCGCCAATACAGACCAGCTAAGGGACATTAGTAACTGGCAGAGGAGTGTCTTGCTGGGCATCAGCAAGAAGTACAAAGTAAGCAGTAAGCTGAAAGGTAATATTATCCTGTTGTATGATTTTCTGTATAACCAGCATGTGCCCCGCACAGATCCTATCAAGTTAAGGCTGGGTTACATTTTTTGAGATATTGTTTATTGTGCAGATAGTATGCGTAGCATAATAGCAATTTTGTAATATAACCATTTAACACGTGACACAACCTTATTTTCAAAGCAAACCTTACCTATATGTATAAAAATTTCTGTCTCTTCTTATTCTTTACTATCACAGCATTTCATTCTTTCAGATCTTCCGCTCAGAACAGGCTGGAGAGTACCGGTAATGTAGGTATTGGTACTACTTCCCCTGTTGTAAAACTAAGCGTTTATGGTTCTTCGGACGATTCGGCAGCCATTTCATTGCAGTCTGGTTCCAATAGCCGCTTCTACATACAACAGGGAGGCTCACTTTTGAAATTGGGAGGAATTACACCCGGAGCCGCCGGCGTTATTAACATAAGCAATATGGGCAGGGTCGGTATTGGTACCAGTGCACCCACTACAGCGCTCGATGTGAACGGGGATTTCCGTCTAGGCGTAAACACAGGTGGTACTGCCTATTCCATTGGCTTTACCCGTACAGTGGGCGCGCAGCTTTATGGAACCACTTCAGCGGGGCTATCCCTCGGTGGAGATGTAGCAGGTGTTGATGCCGTTGTTATGCCCGGTGGAAATGTGGGGATTGGAACATCCAACCCTGCTCATAAACTGGATATAGCGGGCGGTTCTGTGAATATTGGCTGGGGTGCTAATATAGCCTATCGGGCGGGTAGCTATGTTTCCATCGGTAACATGTCTTATACAAATACTCCTTATATAGCCTTTAATGCATTCCTGACCACCTCTGATGTCGCCACGAGTAAAAATTTGGTTACTCCTACCTATAATGCAGGTAGTGGGTTGATTATAAGAGGAGAAGCCGGTGGTAGCGGACTACATTTTTTACAAAGGAACTATGCCAATGGTACAGTACCGTATGATGTCAATTCTTTTACTGATGCGCTAACCCTGACATCTTCGGGCAACGTTGGGATTGGTACTGCGGATACAAAAGGATATAAGCTGGCAGTGAACGGTGAAGCTATTTTTACCAGGGTGAAAGTGGAGCCGTTCAGTGGGTGGCCGGACTATGTGTTTCAGCCGGGATATGAGTTGTCAACGCTTTCGGAAGTGGAGAATTATATTAAAGCTAACAGACACTTGCCGGACGTTCCGTCTGCGGTAGAAGTGGAGAAGGAGGGATTGGACGTAGGGCAAATGAATAAGAAGTTGTTGCAGAAGGTGGAGGAGCTGACTTTGTATATCATTGAGCAGCAGAAGTCAATTTTGTCGCTCCAGCAGGAGATGAAGGTATTGAAGGAAGAGAAGAAGAATATAACATATAGAAGATAAATTATTTACCAGGTATAAAATAATGCCAATGAAACAATTAATAAGAACGTTGCTGACTGGGTTATTATTACTTTCAGTTATTTCTACAGCTATTGCTCAACAATCAGGAAATTTTTTCGTTAATGGAGACCTCGACAAGTTCTATCCGGTAACTTTCTTTGATGGTGGATGGGCAAATCTAGCTGCCACCGAACTACAGATAGGACGCTCTGATGTCCACCAGGATGCCTCCAATAGGGGCTCGTTAATCGCAAGCTTCCGGTATCATGTTACAAATTGGGGGCATGGATCTAACTTTATCGATGCCGACATTCGTCAATTTACGGGGGCCAATAGTAAAATGATAAGTGGCTGGAAAGATGCCACCGCCGCTAACGGTAGTTACAGAATCATTATCTGGCTCAGAGGAAATACCACCTACACTTACAGATCGAACTACGCAGTTAATCCGTTAGTGTATGATGGAGTGCAAAACCCATTGCCTTACAAGGAATTGATAGGTACGACATCCAGCATTGATCATTCGTATAAAACAAGTCTCGACCCCACAGTGAATATATATGGCATGTCATATGCCAATACTGCTTACTTCAACGGCTCCGCTAACAATTATTTTGCAGGCAAAGTTGGTATTGGAGTTACCAACCCAACATTTGCATTTCACAGTGCTGCATACAACAATACAGGCGTAGCGGCGGCCTTGTTATGGGGAGATCGTTATGGGGCAGCTGTAGGTATATCAGATGACACTTCATCTTACTATGCTTTTCACGTAGTGTCTAACGTGGATTCAATGGGAAGGGGAAAGGCAGGTGGCACGAAAAGCTTATTATATGT
>Ga0065721_10050905_pt1 | contig 17161 bp, 12 predicted proteins | sample Mesricmetagenome_FD_59108 | JGI IMG/M metagenome (GOLD analysis project Ga0065721, IMG submission 59108) | Mesophilic microbial community from rice straw/compost enrichment Sample: eDNA_1 v2 (version 2) | ecosystem: Engineered > Solid waste > Grass > Composting > Bioreactor | place: USA: Davis... | reverse complement strand
TGGCATCTCCGCTATTCACAGCGGCGTTAGAGGTAACTTTTTCGGGAATGGGAAAAATGTCCGTCAACCCCTGGAGCGCCTCCATCTGATCCCAGAGTTTCGCCATTTTAAACAGCATGTTGCGACACTGCTCGTCACGCAACCACTCTTGTAACTGCTCGGTTTCCTCACTTGTTAAGCCGCGGCTAAGTTTCGCGATCCACAAGCTGGACTGCTCAAGGATTTCCTCCTCGCGGTTCGACCGGCGTTTGGCAAACGTCAAAATGTCACCCATGATTCGGTCTCACCCAAAATTGTAGAGATACTGAAGCCATCTCTAATCCTCCAACGAGAACATGTATTGCGAACACTGCTTGATGCCATAGGCAATGTGCTTTTCTACGGTACTCTCACTTAAGTCCAAATGCTCCGCGATTTCCTTCTGGGTGTAGCCGTACACTTTTTTTAATACAAACACTTTTCTACATTGCTCCGGCAACCGCTTTACCGCCTCACAAAAACGGCTGAATTCCCGGTCGGCAACGACTTGCGTATAAGTTTCATCGACATCACTAAAATCGAGCGTATCCTGCAGCAATTGCAGCTCTGCGTTGTCCACACTACTGACCAGGCGGGTTTCAGCCTTTTTCACGTAATCAAAAGCGAGGTTGCGAGCCACCTTCAACATAAAAGAGCGCTGGCAGCGTATTTGTGAAGGGCTCTCCACCTGACATACGCGGACATAAGTCTCCTGCACTATGTCTTCAATTTCTCGGGATGGCACTATAGAGGCGACAAGCCGCACGAGCGACGCGCGCAGCGACGAAAAGACCTGAAAGACCGTATCGTTATTGTTATCGACTGTTGACATAATTGGATTGTTCTGGAGGCATGGAAGAGAGGTGTTGCCAAGTGCCTCGGACCAGAACAAGCCACTACCCCGAAAGCCCTCTTATTTCATCATATAATAATATTGACCCTCAGCTAAAACAAACTATTCACCTGTTCCATTTTCGCGTTTTTCTTAACTTATGACCGAGTGCACAGTTGAGCTCTGCAGCCCATTCGAAGCGCAGCGCGTGTGAAGCGAGGTGTGAGCGTCCACCTTGTTAGGGAAGTGTGATGTCTCCGGGTACTCTTCCTGGACCGCCGTGACTGCGGGGCAAGCGGGACCCACGACCTCTTCCTGGTGTTGTCCGGCAGCGTGAGACTTAGACTGGGTGTGGGTGTGGGTGTGGGTGTGGGTGTGGGTGTGGGTGTGGGTGTAAATAAGTCTGTTTGAAAAAGCAGCATTCGCCGTCCACGAATGCTGCTTTACATTTTTAATTGAACAATATTTTTATTCCGTATCCTCTCCCCTGCTCGGCAAAACGCCATCAAACATACGAAGCTTCAGACCTTTCTTCTTGTCTGCATTCCATTCTTGCCACTGAGTCAAGCTGATGGAAACCTGCAGGGAAAAGTCAGTGGATATCCATTGGTTTTGGCCGCTGGCATAAGCAGGTGGCGGCACAATGTCAGACGGACCCGTAAAAGATTCAGCGCAATTAAAGGTCTTAAAATAAACCTGATCGATCGCTAAATTAAGCGGATCCTTGCCTGTTAAACACTGGCCGTTGCTGTTATTGAACCCGCCGAATTGATACAAAATCGCCGGTGTTTTGTTGTTTTTATCGGGGACGGACGCAGTTTGGTGACATGACAAGCAACTGCTTTTCGCATTATCGGCAGGTCCGTTCAAGCGATTATTGCAGCCCAGGTGTCCCGCGTTGGTTTTCTGATTCAACATATCCGCCACATCCCAGAAAATAGCACTCTGTTTTAAACCGGTGTGGCTGTCCGCCGGATAGTTGATAGCGCCGGTGCCAATAGGTGGTGTGTCATTGCCCCACATCAATCCCAAAGGTGAAATGCGATTCCAGGGATTTTTTTCCTGGGCTTTTCTTTCGCCATCAGCGACGAAGGTGCCATAGGTCCAACCGATGGGCGAACGGCTGTCCTTCACCGCAATATCAAACTGCAGGAGGTACACATCACGCACCTGACGGGGACATTGCTGAGTTTCCTCCTTGAAGGTGCAGGCTTTGCCGTCCGTCCCTTTACATTTGCAATAAGTGGGATCACTGATATTGGCTTTCCAGGAAGGTACATTTTTCAAAAATGGCATCTGCGCAGGAGTAGCCGTGGTAAATAACAACTTACCGATCACACTGCCCTCATTGAAATGGAAGTTCTGTGTCGGAATTTTGGGATCGGGTTTACCCGTCCAAATCTTGGAAATACCGTTTGCCGCGGCAGGATTGTAAAAACCGACGGCCCAAACTGTGGTATCGACGTTGGTATTGCCATTCAATGTAAAGGTAACCGGCGCTTCACGGGTCAACCCATGAATATATTCGCGGCCACTCATTGGATCGTAGGTTTGATACGGAATATGGAACCATTGACGCGTGGTGTTATTGCAAAATTTCCAGTCATTGGCAATATCAGGGTTGCCGATATTACCTTCCTGAATATAGTGCATCACCGACCAGATATATTTTTCGGCATGCGCTGTTTTTTGCGCTTGATTTAAGGAGGGATCAAAAGGGTTATACCCTTCCCACGGGTAACGGCTCTCGGGAACAGCTCTACTGAACGCATCACTCAAGCGGAATACTGGCCCACTCCAGCCCGGAGGCGGCTGATTAATGATGTCTTGATTATCCCACATACCTGTTTTGGTAAATGCAGGATCCTGAAAATAACTCGGGTATGCGCCTGTGCATGTCGATAAAGTGAGATCCAACGACGCTGCATCAGCCGTAGAATCCGGCACCCGAGCACTTTGATTACACGCGGACAGCGACAGAGCAGCGACAATGCCTATTGTAATTTTTCTTAACATTTCAAATTCCCGTTAAGTTTATTTTTATGTCCCGGCAGAACCCTCAACCAAGACCATTCCAGATGCGCACAAACACAGCCAAGCGATCTGTAGAAACAAGTGTAGTCAGGTGATGAGCATTTGCTTAATTGAGATGAGGATTCATCGATTAAACAATTATTTAACCGATGAACGTAACAGGAGGGATATATGTGGCGCCATTCTTTTGAGGGAGACGCCTTAAGGAAACATCAATAATGCAGTAATTATATGTATGACTTTCATGGCCGCCATACCATGCGGTGGCTCTTTACGGAACTCTTCTACTTGGCAAATCCGCGTCAATGCTTATGCGATTGCATCGTCAGGCCGATTAAGCGGGTGACAACACCAGCCAGATAAAACAAGCCGACAAACATCTCAATGCTGGCTACCGCCCGCGCATGCGGGGTAAGCGGTATAACATCGCCAATCCCGGTACTCGACAGCAGAGCAAAGCTAAGATAATTAAGCTCGGTCCAGGTACGCATGTCACCCGGATTGACGGCAGCACCGTAGGCGCCCGGCTGAAGTATTTGTATTAGCAAAAATAAATGGGTAAAACCCCAGGCCAACAACGTGAAGGTCGCGCCCGCCGCAAACAGTTCGTCGGTCGTGGCCCGCAGATCTTCTAACATGTATGCAATCAAACTCCCCGCGGCATAGAAGTAAAAAATCGCTTCCAGTCCCGAACTCCAGGGCAGCAAGTACGGCATTGAAAAAAAGGTCTGGAACAACAGCAGCACGATGATGACCGTGGCCAGGCTGCCGCTAAACCAAATTAGCCCTGGGGTGCGGCGCACCATGCGAGTGGTGAGCGCAAGTACGGTCACACCAAACACATTGAAGGCGACATGCCCCGCTTGCGTCCCTTCCAGGAAGGGGTAAAGCAGCATTCCCATAAGCTGGACCAGCAACAAAATTGCCGAGGGGTGGCGCTTGGTAAGATAAAGGATAGGAAGCTTTGTCATCGGTAGCGCCAGGTAAATTCTAAGAGAAATAACTTGATGTCCACTGACCTAATTTCCACAAGGGAAAATGCCGCCCAGGTATAATTAATCCAGAATAATATGCGGCACAAAGCGCGAGCTGTCTTTGGTAATCAAACTGACATCTTCGCGTATACCGACACCAGCCGCACAATCACCGACCATCCAACTGCCGACCAATGTAAAGACGTCCTGGTTATTCTTCTGATCGTAAAACTTCGGCAGTGGGGCGAATTCCTGACGAATAAAACGCCCTGTCCCATAAGGTCCATCAACCGCGAGTGATCGTCCTTCGCGATCGATCAATTGAATGTTGGCACCCTCGCGAGAAAATAAGGGTTTTCGCACCCAGCCCGCGCTCAACGGGAGGTTGGCTTCATCCTCAAAAAATGCGGGTAATAAATTGGGGTGATGCGGATAACGTTGCCACAACAACGGCAAAATTCCTTTATTGGAAAGCAACATTTTCCAACCGGGTTCCAGAATTTTAGTGCGACTGGTATAGAGCACGCGAGCGAACTCCTCCTGCACCATAAATTCCCACGGATATAACTTAAATAGACCTTCGATAGACGTATTATCCAAGTCCACCATCTGGCCATCGACTTCACCTATATCTTCAATGGCCACATAACGCACGTCCATGCCGGATTGAACGGCCAAATCCATCAAATAATCGACTGTACCTTTGTCTTCCGCGCTGTCTTTTACACTGGCAAAATAAAATGGATTGGGCAACAACAATTCCCGGAATGCTTGCTCTATTTTATCTTGCAGGGAATTGAATTGATCTGCGTCGGATGGCAAAACTCCCGCCTGTATTTGCTCTTCGAGCCACACCCACTGAAAAAATCCGGTTTCAAAAAGCGACGTGGGCGTATCGTAATTAAGCTCCAATAACTTGGCTGGCCCGGAGCCGTTGTAGGAAAAGTCCATGCGACCATATAAATGCGGTTCGCGATCACTCCAGGAATTCCAAACATAACTCCAATAATCGCACGGAATATTCAACTGTGTCAGCATTTCTTCGCTGCGCGTAATATCGCCCACCATATCCATAATCATGTCATGGAGCTCTTCCGTGGGCGTCTCTATATCCTCTTCGATTTGTTGCAAGCGGAATTGATAATAGGCACTTTCATTCCAATAGGGTTCGCCGTCAATGGTGTGAAAACCAAAACCCACTTCTTCGGCAAAAGCGCGCCAGTGGGCGCGCTCGGAACAGGTAATACGTTTCATGATCAGCCGCCGCTGCCGTAGGTATTTTGCACTTGGCCAAAGCCCCCTCGCCTAACCACTTTTCCGGTTGTCGGTGCTACGCTTGCGGGAGAAATATTTTTTGCCCCACTGTACAAGCTGCTCGGCCCCACCGATTGATTGTTGGCAGTGCGGAAATTGGCATCGTTGCGAGTTTTATACAGCGGCTGCGAGACATGTTTGCTGCTCGGCGCCAAACCATTTTGCGCGGCCGCACCTTTGGCCCCATTTAGCATCTGCCCCGCCAAAAAGCCCATCATCATCGGCATAAAAAATCCGCTGCTGGCCGAACTGGTGGCAGAACCAGGGGCTTCCTCACATTTCCCTTCGCCAAACTCCGCCTCACACTCGGCGCGGCTGACATATTTCGGCGCGACATCCGGGTGCAGTTTTTCCGCTTTGCCATAATCCAGTCGACACTGATCTTCACTGTTGATGCCCGCGCTAATGCACTCCTGCAAAGAGCCGTAAACCAGCGCGGGGTCCTTGCCTCCACATCCGGTGATCAACAAGGAGGCCGCCGGTGCCATTAACACCAAAGCCGCTTTTTTGCTGCGTTTCATTTGTTTTCTCCTTTTAATTCAATATGTCATACACGCGGCATTGATATGCCCCACCGCAATTGCTACAGCTGCGGACAAAGCGCCAGCGGCAATTTCGCCACGGGTAATGCGTTCAGGTAATTGTTGAACCAATGCACGCAATACCAAAAAGGTGAGCACCTGCACGATCAGCGCCACCAAACCCCAAATTGCACAATCCAGTATGGATAGTGAGTGGCTGATGGCACTGGAAAGAGGAAGTGCAAAACCGATCAGCGCACCGCCAAATGCCAAGGCGGCGGACATGTTATTGGCTCGAATTAATTCAAACTCGTGATGAGGGGTCACCCAAGAATAAATAAACGCGAAAGCCACCAGCAGCGCGATGGCGACGGCGAAATATGCGAGAAAAGAAGGGATACCGCTGAGGGTGGTGAGTGTCATTTCTAGCACGGAAAAATCCTTAATAATGAATAGAGGCCGGCGAATTCTGCCACAGAAGGTCAGCGGACTCCATTTTTCCAAACCTGGCCCGCTCGGCTCAACTGACATCTCGAAGCACAACCCGCCGCTGCGACACGGCGCCTTGTCAGACATCTGCGCTTGTATGACTCGCCAGCGCAGCGGCGGGCAACGCTCCATAAAGCTGCGTCACCCGGAGGTCGCAGTACCAGGGCCAGCATGGTTTCGTGCAACCCTGCTCAACTCGCCATCAAGGGTAAAAACGGGAATCCTTATCATGCCCAGGAATCCCGCTGAACTGAGTCCTTCATATGCGAAATTATTTTCGCGCTTCCCACTCCGTTTATTAAAATCCAGGTAACATCAGCAGCTCTATCATCATGGACATATTTATGAACTTCAAAACCTCTTGTACGCTTTATTTGGTGACCATGCTGCTCCTTGGCTGTGGAAGTGATGGTAGAAATGGAAGTGCAAATTTAGATCCAGATGAAGAAAACAGAGGCTGTCCGATAAACATTGCCAGTGGTTCGGGATGTGAAATTCTGAATTTTTCGGATGGAGAAGCCATTTCCTATAAATTGCCTATTTTGTATGGCCAATGTCCGGCGGGTGAAACGACTCTAGACATTGATGTGGCAGGCAAAACCTATACTTGGCCGGTGGCAGCCGGGTATTTCAAGGGCGCGGTAATGCTTGAGCGCGGCGAGAACGAAATCTGCATGCAAAGCTCCGAAGGCTCAGTCAGCACCACCCTTCGCTATGAGCCTTCAGATAATCCTCAGAAGGTGCGTATGATATATGCCATCGCCGCCAATGACGACGGTAAATTTTTGGCAGGGCCTGGCGTAGCCAGCGATATTGAAACGGCCAAACAGATCATAACCGTACAGAGTTTGATGATGCAGTCTGCAACGGCAGAAATGATTTATAAAACAACGGGAATTCATCAAACCTATTCCGTGGTGGAAGATGAAGATGGAATGCCTATTATCGAAGTCTTTGCCGTATCGGAAACGCGGGACGAACTCTATGCAATGGATGGCCTGGACATCTATTACTCCGTTCAGGACCAATTGGGCACCGAAGCTCAAAATACGGATAAATACTTAGTCATCATGGGATTTTCGGGTTATGAGAATGGCAAAACACTGGCTCATGCTGCCCTGGGCGGAGGTAATCTCGGAATTTTTGGCGGTCTGCATTTACACGCCTGCCCGAGAACGGTAGAGGAAATCCCATCCCGCTTTTCCGATGATACGCGCATTGACACGAACATTTTGCCGGACGACAGTGCTTCAAGAGGCACTTATTGGGCAAATTGCGCCACGGGAATAGGCGCAAGCTTACACGAACTTGGCCACACCTTTGGATTGCCTCACACCGACTACGGCATAATGGCTCGCGGCTTTGATCGACTTAATCGATTATTTATGATGACCGAGCCCGGCCACGACGCGCCGCTCACCACAGACGCCGAATACGATGCCGTATGGCATCCAGATAGCCTCAATATCTTATTAAATAATCCGTGGATTACTGACTAAAACCGGACTCCCTTAAACCTTGCGTAGATCGGTTACCGGCGTCAGGTCCTACAATTGACATGCATGCAATTTAAACCAAATGTCAAATGTAAGACCTGATCCGAATGGCACATCTGACCCCAGCCCTTCTTACTTGAAAAAATATGGTGCCGATATGTAAAGGGTGAGAAATGCCTTACATTTTATAAGGGGCAGACGACCCGGGACTGGTCGCATATTTTGATCTGAGGCTACCTTTGGGCGCACATTTCTGTTGCAACAAAACGAGTTCATACTCTCTTGTGATATCGCCTTTTGCATCCCACACCTCACCAGGATTGAGCACGTAGGGCTTTCGATAAAGCCGAAGCCTCTTTCCTCATTCCACTTTTTTAGGATGCCGTGGATTCTCATTGCACCACCAGGTGCACTGGAGACAGCTGTTCATTTACGCGATGTAAACTCCGCTTACATAGAACTATGAATGAATCCCTTGCCTTCATCACCACTCCAAATTCAAGTTGGCTGAATATTAAAAGGTTGCTCTCTCATGGGTTGGATGATAAGTGGCCCAGGCTGCCGCCCAGGATAACTGCCTTCCAGAAGGCATATTCGTCTGAGAAACTTGGTTGTTCCATGGTGGTTCGCAGGTTTGAATGGCCCCTCCAATGGTCCGCCAGAATTGAACGCGTGCTTGAACGAGCGGATTAGCCCTGTTGCGGTAAATCCATCGCAATTCCGAATGCGTGATGGTGCGTTCTTTAGGTGTGTTGGCCGGCGCCTTGCCGCGCGGCATGTCCTGGGCAAGTACTTCCCCGCTAGGGCTGAGGAACCGGTGCGTTTTTGTAACCACTGCGCCCATATCCAGATCGTCCAGCATAAAATGAATGTGACCACGCTGATTTTTTATCGTCCACTCTATTCCGAATTTAGATTTTGCACGCCAGGCGGCGTTTTGCTCGGTTGCAGTACGTCCTGACTGAGCAAAGGCTTCCTCATCATTATTGTGCGACCGGATCAACTGCATATAGAGGCCGTACTTGCTGTGAACTTCATTCTCTCTTAAAAATGATTTCCATACGGTTCTGTCGGTTTTTGGGCCCTGATCTATAAGAGATTTTCTATACTGGTCCACTGTGGCGGGGGCATTTGATGCGAGTATCTGCGCGCCTAAATGAATGACAAGACGCTGGCGACTCGGCGCAAGACCATACAATAAATCCCCTGCGGAAAAAAAACCTACATAAGGTCTGGAAAATGGCATGGAATCCTCCAATTGGTTAGTCATGTGAGCAAATAATTTCGCCCAAATAGTACCATGTTATCCAATTTTCGCGGGGTAAAATCCTTCATATAACCGTCGGCTAAATTCAGTCATATCAAGGCTGTATCAGCTTCTTCCATTGGGACCCAACCAATTTAGTCCAATCATGGCAGTTAATTGCCTGCCCACGTTTTCTTCCATCCCAACACCTCAACCAACTCCACCTCCGCCAAATTCGCCAGCATAATGCGCGACCATTCGACAAACTCTTGCCATTCCGCTTGCGGCAGTGATGACCATGTTAGTGTCATGCAATGGCCATTACTCCCAAACAGGCCGAGGCGGTAAGATGTGCCGCCCAGCATACAGAACGGTGTCCGACTGCACACTGCTGGAATGCGCATGGTCTGCAGAACCAAAAAATGTTCGCGAATTTCTGGGGTGAGTTGCGCCTTTTTGTAGCCAGGCAAAATAATGTCTTGATGCGGCACTACAACGGATTTATAGACGCCGAGTCCATCCGAGCCCATTCGAAAATCCCAGCAAATCCCGTTTCAATCGTTTGACGTTCCGCGCATGGCATTTAGAAGCTCGGCATTTGTCGGGTACTTCTGCAGCAGTTCAGCCAGTTTTTTTGCACCCTCTATCGGCCTGAGTCCAGTCAGCCCCCGGCGCAATGTTCTGGCTGCTTCCAGGTCCTTCGGATCTAACAGCAGCTCCTCGCGGCGCGTGCTGCTTTTTGCGATGTCAATCGCGGGAAAGATTCTTTGATTGGCAACATCCCTTGATAAAACCAGCTCCATATTCCCGGTGCCTTTGAATTCCTCAAATATCACCTGATCCATGCGGCTACCAGTATCAACCAAAACCGTAGCCAAAATGGTGAGCGAGCCACCATTTTCGATTTTCCGCGCAGCGCCAAACAGCTTTCGGGGAATCTCCATCGCCCGAGTATCAACCCCACCCGACATAGTACGACCACCGCTCTTTTGCTGCGCATTGTGAACGCGCGCAAGCCGCGTAAGAGAATCAATCACGATCATAACGTTATGTCCCTCACCCGCTTGTCGGCGGGCGGTGCTAAGAAGCTCATCGGCAAGACGAACGTGATGGGCATAACTTTCATCCGAGGACGACGCATGTACCTCAGCCGGGACGCTGCGCTTGAAATCCGTGACCTCTTCGGGCCGCTCGTCGATCAACAATGCGTACAGCTTAATCTCGGGATACGCCTTCCCTACCGCTTGGCATATGTGCTTCAACAGCGTAGATTTTCCGGCTCCCGGAGGAGCCACGATCAAACCCCGCTGTCCCATGCCGACTGGCGTGATCAAGTCTATTGCGCGTACCGAGGGTTGCTCAGAACCCAATTCCAAGCGAATGCCCGGTGATGGATGGACGGCCACACCATTCAAAAACCGCTTCTCTGGATCAGCCTCAACAACGGCTTCGGCTTTATGGTCAACGGGTTTAGTGCTCTGATCCGTTTTGCGATTCAGGGTTAGTGTCTTTTTCTTCATGGTGTTTATGGATCGCTTAGATGAATTTTCCGAAAAGGGGCTCAAGCATTCAGCAATAGTCAAAAATTCAGCTTAACGCCAAGAGCGGTCCCGTTGTGGTGTATATCCAGTGAATACTCGTCGTTATCGAAAGTTGATCGAAACGTGTAAGCTCTTGCGGACAACTCCAGCCAGTTAACGGGCGACAGCGCGAGAACCACGCCATATTGAAAAGTACGGACATCGTCCAAATCGTAGCTTCGTCCTGCATGAGGGGCGTGGGTCAATCCGGGGTAGGTTCAACTTGGCCCCCGCTCCCGTTAGCAATCCTTTATGACTTTATTACCCTTAGGGTTCCGTTAGAGAAAACGCAGTTATCGTTTCACGCTGCGGATTAATACCAATCAATATTCCAGCGCTTTCCCAGGCAGAGATTTGTTCTACTCCTTTTCCAAAGAAATGAGATGAAAGTGTTTCCCGCTTCAGCAAAAAACCATGTTCGTCAAGCTCATAGACGTCAACTGAATAAGGTTTGAAGCGAATTTCACCTCCGAACGTCCTGATCGTGAATACTTTGTCGCCAATGAGCTGAGGCGTCTGATAACCTAATGCACGACCGGGCAGATCATAAGTGGTCCCAGTTGATCGTAGTACCGCATTTCGCAGCTCCAACGCGCCGCTCTCACTTTCTCTTCGGAAGCTCGCCAGTACCACCTCAGAGCGCCCTGTATGAGCATGGGATGAACCTGCGTCCATAGCTAGGACCATAAACTTCCCATCTTGATGAAACCCAAATCCGGAAGCGAGAGATAAACCCCGCACGCTATGTTTATCCCTCGTCGCAAACGGGTGCATAATTGGATCCAAATACGTCAGCGCTATCGAAGGAGTAATACCAGTAGACAAGTTTATAACCCGAAGCTTGCCGAAATACCTGGTTATAACGTACAAATGACGGTCATCGGGTGAAATTGCAATGGGTCCTGCCTGCGCGATTTCATAATCTGTTGTTGAATTTTCATCAAAAGAAATTACACCGTTGCTGCTCAACTCACCATTTAGCGGATTTCTTATATAAATGGCTACATCCGTGCTATAAGCAATCGCTGATCCGCTACGCACTGTTTTGCTTTGGTGGACATATAATCGGTCCCCGGAATTCGAAATCACCGCACTCGCAGAATTCGAAACACCTTCTGGCAGTGGAATAGTATGCACTGTCGGATGCAGCATGCCCTCCGGATCGATATCGAATATCTCGATGCTTTTCTCTGTTAAAACATAGAGGTTATTTCCGTCTGGCGACATTAAGAGCATTTTGATTTCGCTTGACAGCGGCGCCATGGATATTAAACCAATTTCTTCAAACCGATTTTCGTGCTGTTTCAAAACTGCTATATCAGATCGATCGTTCCGAAAGGCATATATAGTACGGTGGGCTTCACTCGTCACATGCCCATTCATACCCTCTAAAAGACGCCCGTAATCATCCAATCCTTTAGCAACGCATTGGGGCAAAGTTCGATCGTATGGAAAAAATACTAGAGAGGATCTTCCCGCAACAAAAGCATTGTTAGCCCCGCTTTGGTTGCCGTGCCTATATGAGGTGAACCCTTCTGTAGGTGCACAATTGGCAGCTGGGTTCACCTGGATGGCTCCATCGGAGTTGATCCCGAACCTTATATATGCGCCAGTGATACTAGAGCCCTCCCCATCCTGCCATTGAATAAGGCCTTCCCCATCCTGGGTTAGAGAAAAGCTCACAACCCAATCGTTCATGTTTAAATCGATTTCCTGAACTTTTTCTAAGGTTCCATCATTATTCAATATATAACTTGAAAGCTTGCCACGTCGGAGATGCGTGGTATTAAAAATTGAAAAAATGCGGCCGGAGTGTATAACCGCAAAGTCCGTCAAGTCCCAAGTCTCGTAAGGAAATTGATACTCTTGCCGACCCGCTATGGCCGCGTGATTATCCAGAGTGAACCGCGTGAGGAATCCATAGGAATTAGCAAGATATAGCTCGCTCTCTGTACCAAATATTCTCACTTGTTCATGTTCGCGAGGTATTTCGTGGAACAGATTGGGGCCAAAAATATGGCCCGCATCGTTGTACGCAAGTCTATATACCTGATGAGCATTCTCTGCGGAAGCCAGAACAAAAATTGCATTGAGATTTGGCAAAGCGACCCAACTGCTGTAACCGATATCCAACTCAGGATGATCGCCCAGACTATGCGATACCTGCAGCGACAGACCTCCTAATCTATCTATTTTATATACATCAACGCGCGTTCCAACGCCGACAAAAAGCTGATCACCATCCACAAATGCCCAAAATATGTGTTCGGGTTCTTCAAGTCTGGCCAGCAACTTCAAGCTGTTTGGATCTATTAATGAAATGTAGTTTATGCTGGCGGCGCTGCCCGCTTCGTCGTAGACTTCACTTTGAATCAAAATAGCTGTGTTATCGTTTGCGTCGAAATAATACTTAACGTCTTGCATCTGCTTGATTTCAACGCGCGATGATTCATTCAATGCGCTTTCATAAGGTATTCGAATGGCGGCTTCGTAATTGGCCGACATTGCGTACAGACCTGGATGAAAAATCGGCCCTTCAATCACCTGATACCATTCAGAAAAAAATGCAGGGTCCTTGCCGCGGATATGCCCAGTCACTCCCGTCCTCGAGGCGAAGATATCTATCGGACCTAGAATTTCGGAGTTACAGGTTATGGTGCCGGACGTGGCAATATAGTCGTATTCGGAAAGGTAGTAAGTAATATCTCCCGAAACTGGTATTTGTGTCTGACAATCGATTTTGTCACCCAATAGCTGGCTGTTGAATGTCGTATTGAAATCCACAGTAAACTGCCGAGTTGTGTTGTCAGTCCTCTTGGTAACTTGGAATGCCGACAAATGCTCGGAAATACCCTCACTTAAAAACTTCGCACCGGATTCGGCCGAGCGTACTGTGAGCGTTTCGCCGTCTTGGTCAACCTCATAATCGATCAAATAATCAGCGGTTGCTCGCATCGAAGCGTTCCTAAAAGACAAGTCGGCCTTTGTTTTTGCCCCAATAAACACAGATGCTTCATCCAATCGCGTAACCGTTACTGACATTGTGCCCGTTACTACGTCATTCAATACAGTTGCTTCGCACTCGAGGAAATTAACTGTGATCTCATCGCCTGGTCCGGCGGTCGCAATGGGGAGGCTTAACTCTGCTGAGCCTTGGGAACATAGGGGTAAAAATTGGCTAGGCGACTCACGTTGCGACTCCAGTGACACAAGCGCCGAGACAATGGCCAGCTGGGTTAAAGCCTCCGCTGCACTTACGCTATAAAGGGTAACGACCTCCAGATGTTCATCCGGCGGCACCACCGACGGAGTCGATTCCCCTGCGGAAGAAGATCCAGAGTCACACGACGACAGCAACGATAAAGCCGATAAAATTGAAAATAGGTATCCGAAAGATTTACCTATAAATTTTTTATTTATTCGTCGTAGCTGTGTGTGCATATTGATAACAGTTTCAAAGTTAAAATGAGTCAAAAACTTCGGATCCGTAGGCTCCCACATAGAAAAGGACTTCCGGTGGCTCTCTGGGCCGGGATGTAGAAGAATCATTGTGTTTAGGTCTTACAATAGACATTCCTGCGGATAAACAGGGGTGTAAAATTTAAGACCTTCACCCACCCCCTCTTTTGAATCAGATTTTCTCCGCTTTATTGAAAGTTATCTGATTGAGCCAGATACGCCCGATCAAACTGAGTTTTCCCTTCTACATAGGCAACTTGGCGTCTTCAACTTTGCCATCGCCATCGAAGCCGTCATCTGTGCATATTTATCTTGGCATATCGTCCATATGAATTTTCTGCGCACGAAACTGCTGCTCCAGCGCCCACTGCATCGCATAGAGCTCATCCCCCAGAAGTAGAAAAAGGTGGGCACTAAATTGGTCGTAATTTGCGCTTTTGATAAAGCGTGAATTTTCTATGTCCCACACGCCTACGCGACCATTTTCGATTGCAATTAGCCCCTCCGAGGTCCAGCCGATAACGTTATCGAACGTGTGCACAATATTATGATTTGCATCGAACGCCTGGAGCGAGTATGCATAGTACTTAAGGTCCGGAGAGCGGCGAATACCTTGCGGAGTGTATGACGCGGCAATCGCTACGTCGGCGTCCGGCAAGAAAATCCCGTCAAAGGAGTCGCAGGATAGGCCAGCCAATAATTCACGGAAACATCGACTCACGTACCCATCATCTTCCAGCTCCACAGAAGCGAGCTCGTTGCCATCTGCGCTATACAAGTATGAACGTCGCAGTCCGTAAAATGGATCTCTCCCCCCTTCGACGTAAATATAATCACCAACCTCCATAATGGCTGAAACCTGCATATCGATGCCTCCGAGATCACCGGCAACAGGCCGGAGTTCCACCTCGTCAGGTGTATTCATAGCGGTGAGAATCGCTCCACCCCCCGTATAAAAGTACAGCCTATTTCCCTTTGTATTGGTAGAGACAGTCCAGTAGTAACCGCCAAGTTGATCTAAAAAGACTGGAGGATAAAACTCTCCATTGAGTATGTCATATCGAAAAAACACTGGATCACCCGGCATCTGCCGAAGAAGCGCGATTCCGTTAGGGGTCGGCCCTACCAGATCGAACCTATTTAGCGGGTTAAAACAGACACCCTCGAAAGCGCTGTAAGGAAGATGGCAGAGACGGTCAAGAGGAGCCTCATCGGCTTCATCAGCAATACCATCATTATCATTGTCTTCGTCAATAAAATCGCCGACTCCATCAAAGTCCGTATCTCTTGATGAGGCGAAATCATATGGCAAATCATCCAATTCATTGGCGACGCCGTCATTGTCATCATCGTTATCTACGTTATCGAATATCCCATCCTTATCAAAATCACCAATTAGAAACACCTTAAAGGTTGAAGGCTGATTAACCTTACCACCCTCAGCCTCTACAGTCGGTCTAAGAACAAGGGCGACCTTTTTGCCCGGCACGCGTTCGGCTACCAAAACAAATTTTCCAGGCGCAACCTCTGAGATGGACAAGATAGGTCTGGAAATTTCTGGGATTGCATCTATGGAAATACGAAGATCTCGAAAAGCATCTTTATCCCCGAAAATGCGAGCAGTGGTTTCAATCGCCACCAACTCAAGGGAATAGTCTAGGAGGTCTTCGTCATAAGACCGGTAAAACTGCGGCAAACTGACTAGTATTTCCTCTCCCTGGAGATAAAACTTATCATCGGAAATATTAAAATTTTCATTATTTATGCCTGTTCTGGCCAAATCGTGAGGCACTATAGCCTGCAATGGCGGAGAGATTTTTCTACTGTCGTATTCATCAAGAAAATCGTAATAAATATACTGACCAACGGCCTCACCTTCGACCGGGTAAAACTCTACAAATGCACCTCTACCTTGCTCAAGCCTGATTTTGGCGTGGCTCTCGGACGGACTCCCTATAACCAGGTTTCCATCTTCTTCACTAATTTGGAAGATGCCGTGGCGCGAAACTCTAATATCTCCCGAAGCCTCCAGTATCTGCCCAAGAGCATTGCGCTTAATCAGTACATTATTGAAAGTCACTTCCCCAATAATGTTGTCCTGCATCGTCAGATTCGCGCTGAAGGTCCATGTAACGGCATCTGACAGTACCTGAAACTGCCCATTAAAGCGCGCTGCGCGACTCTTGCCATATTGGCGCCGCTGATCTTCGCCAAATTGGGTAAAAAGATTTTCATAATGGACTTCCAAAATGCCTCCAGGAGCATCCCGCTCTTTCACATATTTAAAAGCCACCTCCCCATCAAAATACATTTTTTCGCCTTCCACCTCAGGCATTAAGCACCGCTCATAAGTAACAGCCTTAAAGTCCTGAGGAGCGGGGCGGAGTTTTTGCGACACCTCCCCATAACAAATGACTTCGCCCACGGGCACTCCCGGTGGAGTGTTATTCGTAAGGAAAGCGTAATGGTTGCTTCCGTCATGATTAGTGGACGAGACTTGACCTTCCCAGCTATATAACCGAAGTAACTGCATCGCAAGAACAGAAGCATCCTGCTTTGTCATGGCTTTCGCAGTGGGAGCAGGCGCACTGGAAATTTCTTCGACGGTAAAACCGGCGAGGTCCGGTCGTTCCGCAACAGTCTTATCAGCGGATGAGCCGCCGCTGCTGCACCCCAGCAAGGCGATTTGAAGCAAAAAAATGAGAAAAATTAACTGTTTAGACGGCATATATAATCAGGCGGGGGAAGGTGAATGAATCGGGCCACATCTTGGCCGAGAATCCGTACCATTTCAGCAGCGATAAAACGTGCGCATGAATGATAGACCACCCACCAGATTGGGGCCACTGGCAGTAGGCCCAAACGCGTTACGATGTCTTCAGCTGCGCGGTGCATTTTATCGGGTTGAATGTGGCCAGCCGTGAGCTTCGTCGCAACCTCTGGTGTTGCAGACATTACTTTGTGCGCCCAGCTCAAGAATATTATGAGGCGCGCCTCAAACGGCGAGCGCAACGCTTCCGATCCAAGTCCCCGGCAGTCCGCTGCTTAAAGAATCAAGATGTCAGAGACGAATGGCACTTCCTTAAGCAAAAGCTGCTTTAAAATCATGGTTGTTGACCATATTTTTGCTTCTTGGGATGCCCGTTTATGCGGATAGATTCTTGAGCCTCTACCCTCGGCTTCATTAATAGCGGATAT
>Ga0065721_10050904_pt1 | contig 17165 bp, 15 predicted proteins | sample Mesricmetagenome_FD_59108 | JGI IMG/M metagenome (GOLD analysis project Ga0065721, IMG submission 59108) | Mesophilic microbial community from rice straw/compost enrichment Sample: eDNA_1 v2 (version 2) | ecosystem: Engineered > Solid waste > Grass > Composting > Bioreactor | place: USA: Davis... | reverse complement strand
CGGAACTCAACCGAGCGGGTGTTGGCGTCGAGGTCCTGATCGACCCAACCACCTTCGAAGTAGGCGTCGCCGCCGACCTTGACCTCGAACTTGGTCTGGGCGTTGGCCGCGCCGGCACCCATCGCCAGAGCAACGGCGGCGCAGCCCGCCAGCAGATAACGGTTCATAGTTGTTGCCTCCATCCTGGCAGCTTTAGTGGCCTATCTGGCCTGTGAACGAGGCCATAGCTACATGCGTGCGTTGGGTTCGGCAATTGTGTTGGTGCCCTTAGGCAACAAAACGTGAGGGGGTGTGGCACTGAAGGCACATCCCAGCTTGGGCGGTCTGGCGCGAACGAAAGCGCGGCCACACTTCCCTTCCCGTGTTGGCGCAAGCCTTGGCGTTTCTTGGCGTTTTTTAGAGCGGATGCTTGTAGTTTTCCCTCCTTTCCGCAACTGGAGTGATTGATTCTCCAGCGATTCGCCCCATCCACCTATTTCGCCGGTCGGTTGCATCTAGAATCCGGGGAAGCCCTTCTTGTTCAGTACTCAATTTGTTGATTTCCTTAGATTTTGATGGCTCGCCTGGGTGGGGTTGGAGAATGGATATTGACCACCCTTGGCAAGGGAGCAGCTAAGTGGTGCATCCGCTAAATCCTTAAGAGGGCTGGGACAGCGGCGACGCCGGGACAGCGCAGTGTGCGGCGGCGCCGGCGGCGGCCCCAGATGAAGGGATGCTTGTGCTGATTCCAGTAGGCGGTCGCCCGGTCAACGGCCTGCGTGATTTCGGCCCAGGTTTCGAAGCGGCGACCCTTGAGCGCCAGGGAGCGCAGGATCTTCCATCAGGGCTCGATCAGGTTCAGATACGCGGCGTACTTGGGCTGGAAGACGAACTCCCAGCGTGGATGGAGCAGGCTGAACAGCAGCACGTTCGGCGGGCTGTGGGTATTGAGGTTGTCGCACACCGCAGAGATCTGCTCGGTCACCGGGGCGATCCAGGTCTCGGCCGCGCTGAGGAAGTCCACTCAGTTGGTCGTGGTGCGGTGATGGTAGCTCTGTGCGAGCGCCGCGCTGGTAGCCCGGTTGAAAAGCGCCGAAGACGTAGTCGACAACATCGCGGCGGCCATAATCGATCCACTGCGGGGCCCGCTCGGTCTTGGGCGCGGCCGGCCGCACGAGCTACTGGCCCGGATGGCTGGTGGCTTTCTGCGGCCTCATCTCGTCCAGGCAGACGACTACGCTTCTCGTCCAGGCAGACGACTACGCTGCCGGCCGGCAGCGCCGTGTCGAGTTGGTCGATGGATCCTTTTTTGGGCGAAGTCGGGATCGACTCGCGCACCGAACCATGTCTCGTCCTGGCGCCAGCGCAGCCCCTCGCGGATGAAGATCTCGCTGACGGCGGCTGCGGCGCATGGCGATCCCCTGCTCGCTCAAATAGACCACCAGGCGATCCAGCGTCCAGGCCGCAAAGGGCAGTCCCTTTGAGAGAAGGCAGCAAGAATCGATGCAAAGGTCACTGCCCACGCTCTCTACGCCGTTTTCCAGATGGCGGAGGCGGCGATACCGCGCGAAACGTTCGCTGCCCTGTGGCACGAATCGCCTCCCTTCGTCCGCGTGCGGCAGCGCAACGTTGACAACGGAGACCGCGCCATGAGGAGAGCGCCCGACACTCGAAGGCCGCCTTCGGTGTTGCCGAATGGACCTTTATCGTAATTTCCGGCACCGGGTGGAGTGCAATTCCTCGGTCATCGTCGCGAGTGCCGCGCTGCCGGTTACGCTTTCGCTATGGTTCCGCACAATTTGGCTGACCACAGTTCCAGCAGATTTCCAATGACAACACCGGACACAGCCACCTTCCAAATCCTGGGCAATAGGCGGGAAGTCGGGTTGTCGCAAATGTAATCCAAGCTGTCCTGGCGCTACCCGTTTGGGACCCCTATGGGACCCCACGTAACTCCTGAAAAAAAACCGCCGGCTAACCCATTGATTAGCCGGCGAGTTGAACAGGGAGGCTTCACGTCTGGGAGACGCTGGGTCCGAGGACCCAACCCCGGAAGCAGCGCTTCCGGGACGAAACGCCGGATGCTGCGGCGCAACATCCAACGCCTAAGATTTGACCATTCTGCCCAAATGATTCCATCCCCAAATCTCCAATTCGGCCATGCGATAACCGCATGGCTTCGAAGTGTTTGAAATCCTGGGGAGAAATCGCGTTTCGATGGTGGTGATGCCAAAGTAGCATACCGCCGCCGCTCAGGGCGGCAGCGGTATTGCAACGCTTTCTTTGTGGGCGCTCCCCGACGGAATGGGCGGGGGCGGGGATCGGGCCGGTCAGAAGGCGGACTCGGCCACCTTTTTCACCAGGAAATCGCGGAACACGGCGATGCGCTTGGAATGGCGCAACTCCTCGGCATAGACGAAGTAGGCGTCCACCTTCGGGCCGTCCATGTCCGGCAGCACGCGGGTCAGTTCCTTGGTGCCGTCGACCAGGAAATCGGGCAGGGCGGCGATTCCCAGGCCGCTCTCCACCGCGCGGTAGATGGCGTAGATGCTGTTGACCTGCAGGATCGGCCGGCGGGCGTTCGGGGCCGGGTCGCCGACCTCCATGATCCAGTTCACGTTGGCGATGGGCGCACGCACGTCCGGCGGATAGGCGATGATGTCGTGCCCGTCCAGGTCGGCCGCCGTCTTCGGCACGCCGCGCTTCTTCAGGTAGTTCTGATGGGCGTAGAGGTGGAAGTGGACCGACATCAGGTGGCGCTGGATCAGGTCCGGCTGGCGCGGCGTGTTCATGCGGATGGCGATGTCCGCCTCGCGCATGGCCAGATCCAGCTCGTTGTCGTCGATCAGCAGGGTCAGCTGGATGTCCGGGTAGATCGACAGGAACTCGTTGATGCGCGGCGTCAGCCACGTGGAGCCGAAGGCCACGGTGGTGGTGACGCGCAGCGGTCCCTTCGGATGCTCCCGGCTTTCGGTCAGCATCGCCTCGGTCATCGACAGCTTCGCGAAGACGTCCCGCGCCGTCCGGTGCAGCAGCTCGCCCTGTTCCGTCAGGATGAGGCCGCGCGCGTGCCGGTGGAACAGCGGCACCCCGAGGCTTTCCTCAAGCGCGCTGATCTGACGGCTGACCGCCGACTGGCTCAGGTTCAATGTCTCGCCGGCGTGCGTGAAGCTGCCAGCCTCGGCCACGGCGTGGAAGACCCGAAGCTTGTCCCAATCCATCATGCCTGTCTCGCTGCCCGCAGCGTGGCGGGGAGCCTCCCGTTCATTCTTTGTAGTCGGCGCATGGCCGCCATGCATGTTTATACCGGGTACGCGCGACGAACGCACGCCCAACCACAAGGCATCGGCACGAAAAAGAGCAAAGCTTTGGAAGAATTTTCCGGCCAGAGGTCGAGAACGCACATTTATTTTAATCTCATTGTGAGCATTCATCGATTTCGCAACTGCGGGGTGATGATGGGGGTGGGGATCTGCACGGCGCCTGCTCCCAGCCGGAGCGAAGCGGCCGGGGCGCCGGGCGACTCCGGAAGGCGCGCCCGGAAGGCAGATTGAACGGGGGAAGGCCGCCGTCCGGGGCACCCCGCCGTGCCACCCTTGCACAGTTGCGGATGAAGGCCCCGTTTGGTTAAGCCGTTGGCAGCGGTTCAGGCGAGGAGGAACCCGGATGCCCGATCAGCGCCAGCCGTCGCTCACCCGTGACCAGGTGTTCGACATTTGCGGACGGCTCGACGACATGCGCGTCGCCACCATCATCGGCACCGGCGCCAGCCCGGCCGAACTGATGGAGGCGCGAAGCTGGACGGCCGCCGACGACTACATGGGGGAGGCCACGCGCCATCCGCCGTCCGGGCGCGTGGCGCGCCTCGTCGAAATCCTCAAGGCCGACGAGCCCGACTGGGACGATCAATAGCGGTCATCCCGTCACCGCCGACCGTGCTGTCGCCGTCGGCGTCCGGCCGCGACGGCGCGCGGCCGGGCAGCGGTGTTTGGGGGATGATGCCGGGGGTCGTCTCGGTGGACGGCGCCTGAAGGCCGTCCGTGTCGTTGGCGAAGGTCGGCTTGCTGCGGTCTTGTTCCGGCATGGCGGATGTCCCCGTGATGCGTGATACGGGGGACAACAGCCGAAACGCTCGGAAACGCCCAGAAACGCCCAGAAACGCTCAGTCCGCGGCTTCCATGGCCCGTGGGGCTTCCTTGGCGCGCGCCCGCGCGCGGTGGCCGCTGATCTCCGCGCCCGCGTCGGGCGACAGCGGCACGTAGAACAGGGCCGACAGGCAGGCCATCCCGCCCACGGTCAGGAAGGCCGGCACGAAGTCCGCGGGTGCCAGCGCGCCGCTTCCGGAGTAGGCCTGCGTCAGGTGCAGCACCAGCGCCCCCACCGCGACGCCCAGGCTGAGCGACACCTGCTGCATCACGTTGGCCAGCGTGTTGGCGCGGCTGAGGCGCGGCTTCGGCACCTCGGCGTAGGCCAGGCTGTTCAGCCCGGTGAACTGCAGCGAGCGGAAGAAGCCGCCGGCCAGCAGGGCGCCCAGGATGACCCAGTGCGCCGTCTCCGGCCGGAAGGCCGCGTAGCCCATCAGGATCGCGCCGCTCAGCAGCGCGTTGGCGATCAGCACGCGGCGGAAGCCCAGCCGGCGCAGGATCGGGCCGGCCAGCTGCTTCATGGTCAGTGCGCCCACGGCGCCCGCGAAGGTCAGCGCCCCGGACTCGAAGGCCGTGCGCCCGAACCCGACCTGGAGCAGCAGCGGCATCAGGAAGGGCACCGCGCCGATGCCGATGCGGAACAGCGTGCCGCCGAACACCGAGGCGAAGTAGGTCGGCAGCTTCAGCAGGGTGGGGTCCAGCACCGGCCGCGCGATCCCGTGGGCGTGGCGCAGGTACAGCCACGCCGCCGCCACGCCCAGCGCCAGCACCCCGACCACCGCGGCTGGCGGCATCACCGTGCGCCCGACATTCTCCAGCCCGAACATCAGCGCGGCCAACGCCACGGCGCTGATCGCGAAGCCCCGCGTGTCGAAGGGTTCGGACTCCTCCTCCCGCACGTTGGGGATCAGGCGCAGCACCAGGACGATGCCGATCAGGCCGATGGGCACGTTGATGTAGAAGATCCAGGGCCAGGAGGCGTAGGTCACGATGAAGCCGCCGACCAGCGGCCCCAGCGCCGGGCCGACCAGCGCCGGGGTGGTCATCTGCGCCATGGCGCGGACCAGCCGTTCCTTCGGCACGGTCCGCAGCAGGATCAGCCGCCCGACCGGCACCATCATGGCGCCGCCCATGCCCTGCACGACGCGCGCGGCGACCAGCTCGTACAGCCCATTGGACAGGCCGCACAGGATCGATCCCACCGTGAACACCCCGATGGCCGAGGCGAAGACCTTGCGCGCCCCGTACCGGTCCGCCGCCCATCCGCTGACCGGCAGGAACACCGCCAGCGCCAGCATGTAGGACGTCATGGCAAGGCTGAGCCGCAACGGATCCTCGCCCATGGACTGCGCGATCTGGGGCAGCGCCGTGGCGATCACCGTCGCGTCCAGGTTCTCCATGAACAGGGCGCAGGCAACGATGAAGGGCGTGAGCCGGACGGCCCGGGGCAGGTCCGATGGGGGCAGGTCGGAGGAGGGCAGGTCAGAAGACACGGGGCAAGTGCGATCGAGAGTGGGCAATCACCTCAATCTGGACTTATCCCGTCCGGAAACCATCGCTTTGGCGGGATCCCTGGCATGCGTGGGGTCGATCAGCGGGGGAGTGGTTGCGTTGGGCCCCCCTCCCAACCTCCCCCCACTTCGCGGGGGGAGGAGCTTGAGAATGCTCACCGCCCCCGGAACACCGGTTTCCGCTTCTCCAGGAATGCGCGGTAGCCCTCGCGGAAGTCCTCCGTGCCGAAGCAGTGGTAGCATTCGGCGATCTCGGCCTCCGTCAGCGGGGTCGGGTCGGCCAGCCGGCGGACGAACTGCTTGTGCAGGCGGGCGGCCAGCGGGGCGCCGGCCGCGATGCGCTCGCAGGTCGCGGCGATCTCGCCCTCGAACTCGGCCTCCGTCACGACGCGGTGGACGAGGCGCTTGTCCTTGGCCTCCGCCGCGCCGAAGACGCGGCCTTCCAGCAGGATTTCCAGCGCCGCCGGACCGCCGGCGATGTCGTAGACCAGCTTCAGCTCCGGCAGGGCCATGGAGATGCCCAGCCGGCTGACCGGCACGCCGAAGCGGCTGTTGTCGGTGCAGACGCGCAGGTCGCAGGCCAGCGCCACCGCCAGCCCGATGCCGCAGCAAGCCCCCTGGATGGCGGCCAGCGTCGGGTGCGGCGATTCGCGCAGCAGGGTCAGCCCCTCGTCCATCAGCACGCCGTAGTCGGCGCCCTGTTCCGGGCTGTTGCGCTCCGTCTCGAATTCCGAGATGTCGGCGCCGGGGCTGAAGGCCCGCCCGCCGGCCCCGCGCAGCACCACCGCGCGCACCGTTTCGTCGGCGCCCAGCTGCCGCAGCAGCGGGATCATCGCGTGCCACATGGGCTTGTCGAAGGCGTTCAGCTTGTCCGGGTTGCTGATCGTCAGGGTGGCGACGACGCCTTCGCGCGTCAGGGTGACGGTGCCGGGCATGGGCTTTCTCGGGCTCCCTGCTTCTGGTTGCGTATGGTGCCATGCACAAACACCCGCAACCATTTCCAGTCAAGCCGCCCGCGTCAAACGGTTCCGTGCTGGACCGGAACGCCGCCGCTCCCCATAGTTCGTAAGCGGAACCTTGGAGGATGGAGACGACGCCGCGATGCGAAAAGGACTGGCCGCACTGGCGGTGACCGCGATGCTTGCCGCGACCCCGGCGCTGGCGGCGAAGGACGAGCTGGTGATCGGCCTGACCCAGTTCCCCAGCAACTGGCACCCGTCGGTCGAGGCGATGTCGGCCAAGGCCTACATCCTTGCCATGGCGCGCCGGCCCTTCACGGCCTACGACCCCGACTGGCGGCTCACCTGCATGCTGTGCACGGAACTGCCGGCGCTGGACAAGGGCACGGCGGAGTACGAGACGCGGCCCGACGGCAAGCAGGGCATCAAGGTCACCTACACCATCAACCCCAAGGCGACCTGGGGCGACGGCAAGCCGGTGACGACCGACGACGTGCTGTTCACCTGGACCGTCGGCAAGCACCCGCAGAGCGGCTACGCCAACTTCGACCTGTTCGCGCGCGACATCGTCGCCATCGACGTGAAGGACGAACGCACCTTCACCATCCACCGCGACAAGCCGGTCTGCACCTACGCCGAGATCAACGATTTCGAGATCCTGCCCGCCCACCTGGAACGCCCGGTGTTCGAGGCCGACCCAGCCAACTACCGCACCCGATCCAAGTACGAGACGGACACCACCAACCCCGGTCTCTGGTTTGGCCCCTACCGTATCGCGCAGGTGGAGCCCGGCAGCCACGTGGTGCTGGAACAGAACCCGACGTGGTGGGGGCCGAAGCCGGCCTTCAAGCGCGTGGTCGTCCGGGCCATCGAGAACACCTCCGCCCTGGAGGCCAACGTGCTGGCCGGGCAGGTGGACATGGTGCCGGGGGAGACGGGCCTGCCGCTGGATCAGGTGCTGGCTTTTGAGAAGCGGCACGGCAGCCGGTTCAACGTCGTCTACAAGCCTGGCCTGTTCTTCGAGCATGTGGAGCTGAACCTCGACAACCCCGCGCTGAAGGACGTGCGGGTGCGCAAGGCGCTGCTCCACGCCATCGACCGCGAGGCGATCTCCAAGCAACTCTACGATGGGCGCCAGCCGGTTGCCCACAACGAGATCAGCCCGCTCGACCGCGTGCATGTGCCGGGCTATCCCACCTATCCCTTCGACCCGGCCCAGGCGGCGAAGCTGCTGGACGAGGCCGGCTGGACCGAGCGCCGCGCCGGCGTGCGCCACAACGCCAAGGGCGAGCGCTTGTCGCTGGAGATCATGACCACCGCCGGCAACCGCTCCCGCGAGGTGCTGGAACAGGTGCTCCAGGCGCAGTGGCGGCAGGCCGGCGTCGAGGTGCGTATCATCAACGAGCCGCCGCGCGTCCTGTTCGGCGAGACGCTGGAGAAGCGCCGCTTCAAGGCCATGGCCCTGTTCGCCTGGGTCAGCGCGCCGGAAAACATCCCGCGCACCATCCTGCATTCCAGCATGATCCCGACGGAGGCCAACAACTGGGCCGGCCAGAACTACACCGGCTACAGGAACCCGGAGATGGACAAGGTCCTGGAAGACCTGGAGCATGTCTGCGAACCCGACGCCAACCGCGCCCTGTGGGCGAAGCTTCAGGACATGTACGCGCAGGATCTGCCCAACCTGCCCCTGTTCTTCCGCGCCGACCCCTACATCCTGCCGCCGTGGCTGGAAGGCGTGACGCCGACGGGGCACCTGGACTCCAGCACGCTGTGGATCGAGACGTGGAAGCCGAAGGGGTGAGGGGGGTGAGAGGCAAGTGGTTGCGTCGGGCCCCCACCCTAACCCTCCCCCACTGCGCGGGGGAGGGCACTGCCGCCACTTCGCGAATAACCCCTCCCCCCGCGAAGTGGGGGGAGGTTGGGAGGGGGGCCCAGCGCAAGCACTTCCCCCAAACGCTCGCCCCCCAAACGCTCCCATGACCCGCTTCCTCGCCTCGCGCCTGCTCCAGGCGCTGGTCGTGCTGCTGATGATGAGTCTGGCCGTCACCGTCCTGATGACGCTGATGCCGGGCGATCCGGTGGACATGATGCTGGCGGGCAACCCGCGCGCCACGCCGGTTGACGCGGCGCGGCTGAAGGCGCTGTACGGGTTGGACAAGCCCTTGCTGGAACGCTATTGGCACTGGCTCCAGGCCGCGCTGGCCGGGGATTTCGGCTTCTCGCGGCTCTACGCGCAGCCGGTGCTGTCGATCCTGTGGCCGCGGCTGGGCAACACGCTGGTGCTGCTGGGAGCGTCGATGGCGCTGACGCTGGCGGTGGCTCTGCCGCTCGGCGTCTACGCGGCGCGGCGGCCCTATTCCTGGGCGGACAACGCCATCAACCTGTTCTGCTTCGCCGGCATCTCCGTTCCCGCCTTCTGGCTGGCGCTGCTGCTGATCCTGCTGTTCGCCGTGGAACTGCAATGGCTTCCCGCCTCCGGCCTCGGACCCGTGGGTGGGGAGGGCTGGTGGGAGCGGCTGCCCTACCTCGTGCTGCCGGTGGCTTCGCTGACGCTGGCCAGCATCGGGGGGTACACGCGCTATGTCCGCGCGGCGATGCTGGGGGAGTTGCGGCAGGACTACATCCGCACCGCCCGCGCCAAGGGGCTGGGGGAGGAGCGGGTGGTCTGGCGCCACGCGCTGCGCAACGCGCTGATCCCCATCGTCACCATCGTGGCGCTGGAGTTCGGCGCGCTGTTCTCCGGCGCGCTGGTGACGGAGACGATGTTCGCCTGGCCGGGCATGGGCAAGCTGATCTACGACAGCATCATGGGCAACGACCTGAACGTGGCGCTGGTCGCCTTGCTGTTCGCCACGCTGACCACGCTGGTCGGCAACCTGCTGGCCGACATCGCCTATGTGGCGCTCGATCCGCGCATCTCCTTCAAGGGAGATGCGGCATGAGGGTCTCGGTCTCCATGGCCCGCTTCCTGCGGCGCTTCGGCCGCCACAAGCTCGCGGTGGCGAGCGCCGTGCTGCTGGTCGTGCTGGCCGGGGCGGCGCTGGCCGCGCCGTGGGTCGAAACGGGATTGGGCGCGGAGTCCACGGCGGTCAGCCTGCTCGACCGCTTCGGCCCGCCGTCGCTGTCGCATCCGCTGGGCACCGACGAGCTGGGGCGGGACGTGCTGGTGCGGCTGCTCTACGGCGGGCGGGTGTCGCTGTTCGTGGGCGTGGCGGCGGCGCTGGCCTCCGCCGTCATCGGGACGGGGATCGGGCTGCTGGCCGGCTATTACGGCGGGCGGTTGGACGATCTGCTGATGCGCTTCACCGACGGGCTGATCGCTCTGCCGCTGCTGCCGCTGCTGATCGTGCTGGGTGCCATCGATCTGACCCGCCTCGGTATCCCGCCGGAGGTCGCGGGCAGCGAGGACGCCAGCCTGATCCGCATCGTCGTGCTGGTCGCCCTGTTCGGCTGGACGACCGTGGCGCGGCTGGTGCGCGGCGCGACCCTGTCGGCGCGGCGGCGCGACTATGTGCTGGCGGCGGTCGCCATGGGGGCGGACAGCCGCCGCATCATGCTGGCCCACATCCTGCCGAACGTCGCCGCCCCCGCGGTGGTGGCGACGACGCTGACGGTGGGCAACGTGATCCTGCTGGAATCGGTGCTGAGCTTCCTCGGCCTCGGCATTCAGCCGCCGCTGCCCTCCTGGGGCAACATGCTGACCAACGCGCAGGAACTGGTCGGCACGGCCCCCATGCTGGCCGTCTGGCCGGGCCTGCTGATCTTCCTGACGGTGATAGCCGTCAACCTGCTGGGCGACGGCCTTCAGGACGCGCTGGACCCGCGGACGTCCGGGATGCGGTGAGGGTCTTGCCCCCTCCCTGACCCTCCCCCGCTCTCGGCGGACCGAAGGTCCGCCTGCCGCGTCAGCGCAAACCAGAGGTTTGCGCGAGAGCTTCGCAGGGGAGGGAACAAAACTCTCACTTCTCCCGCTGGAACTTCGCCGCGCCGGCCACCTTCGGCAGCAGGCGCACGGCGTAGGGGCTGGTCTGCATCTGGGCCACGGCCTGGGCCGGTCCCGGCACGCGCTCGTGATAGCCGACGACGATGCCGTCGGCCGCCTGCTGCACCGTGTCGATGGCGACGCCATAGCCGCCGGTGTCGCGCGGGCCGAGGAAGACGGCCACCGCCATGCGGTCGTCGGGCAGGGCGACCGGGGCGGGGTCGCCGACGCGGGCCCACAGGTCGGTCCATTCCTGCGGGTTGCGGGCGACCACATAGGCCCGCTCGAACGCTTGGCTCCGGTCGCCCTGCCAGTAGGTGTCGGGGGCGGCGTCGGCGGGCAGCAGCGAACGCGGCGCTGTCGTCGCGTCCGGGGTCGTCTGGCAGGCGCCCAGCAGGGGCAGAGCGACCGCGAAAGCGATCAGGGCGGCGGCGGTGGGCGTCGTCATGCGCATGCGGTCAGGCACTGATCAGGCACTCCGGGGCAGAACGGTCTCGACCAGCGTGGCCCAATAGCTGGCGCCGGTGGTCAGGATCTCGTCGTTGAAGTCGTAATTCGGGTTGTGCAGCCGGCAGCCGGGGCCGGTGTGGGCGCCGTGGCCGAGCCAGACGTAGGCGCCCGGCCGTTCCCGCAGCAGATAGCTGAAGTCCTCCGCCCCCATGGACGGAGCGGGCGCCCAGGTCACGTTGGCGTCGCCCACCACCCTGGCGGCGATGGTCGCGGCCAGTTTGGCCTCATCCTCGCTGTTCACGGTGGCGGGATAGCCCGGCCGGTATTCCAGCGACGCCGTGGCGCCGAAGCCGGCGGCGATGTTCTCCACCAGACGGGCCAGCTGCTCGCGGATGCGCTCGCGGGTGGGCTCGGCGAAGGTGCGGACGGTGCCGTGCAGCTTCGCCTCGTCGGGGATGACGTTGAAGGTGGTGCCGGCCTCCACCCAGGTGATGGAGACGACGGCGCTGTCCGCCGGGTCGGTGCCGCGGCTGACGAGGCTCTGCGCCGCGGTGATGATGTGCGCGGCGACCAGCACGGGGTCGATGCCCCGGTGCGGCATGGCGGCGTGGCCGCCGTGGCCCTGCACGGTGATGGAGAACTGGTCGGCCGCCGCCATCACGGGGCCGGGATGCACGGCGATGGTGTTGGCCGGCATTTCCGGCCAGTTGTGCAGGCCGTAGACCTGCTCGCAGTCGAACCGGTCGAACAGCCCATCCTCGATCATCTTGCGGCCGCCGCCCTTGCCTTCCTCGGCGGGCTGGAAGATGAAGCGCACCACGCCGTCGAAGTTGCGCGTCTCGGCCAGATAGCGGGCGGCACCCAGCAGCATGGTGGTGTGGCCGTCGTGGCCGCAGGCGTGCATCTTGCCGGGGTTCTTCGAGGCGTGGGCGAAGCTGTTGGCCTCCGGCATCGGCAGCGCGTCCATGTCGGCGCGCAGGCCGATGGCCCGGTCGCTCTCACCGCGGCCCTTCAGCGTGCCGACGACGCCGGTCCCGGCGAGGCCGCGGTGAACCTCGATCCCCCAGTCGGCCAGCTTCGCGGCCACGAGGTCGGAGGTCCGGTGCTCCTCGTACGCCAGTTCGGGATGGGCGTGGATGTCCCGGCGCCACGCGGTCATGTCCGCGTGGAAGTCGGCGATGCGGTTGATGATGGGCATGTCTCTAACGGTTTGTTGTCTTGGAACGGAAGCCGTTCAGGAAGAATGGGGGAGCGACGCCGCTTTGGGTATGGCCTATTCCGGCACGGCCATGCCGCGCTTGACCGCCGGCCGCTCCGCGATGGCGTCGTGCCAGCGCTTCATGTTGGGAAAGCGCTCCAGCAGGCTGCCGCCGGCCACCGCCGCCGCGGCGATGAAGGGATAGCAGGCGATGTCGGCGATGGAATAGGAGCCGGCCAGATACTCCGCCTCGCCCAGCCGCGTCTCCAGCGCGTTGTAGCAGCGCATCAGCTCGCCCTTGAACAGGTCGATGGCGTAGGGGATCTTTTCCGGCGCGCGGACCGAGAAGCGGAACATGTCCACCGCCATGGGACCCAAGTCGCTGATGCCCAGCATGAGCCAGTTCATCGCCTCGGCCCGGTCGTCCACGCCTTCCGGCAGCAGGCGGCCGGTGCGCTCCGCGTAATGCAGCAGGATGGCGCCCGACCCGAACAGCCGGCGCTTCTTGCCGCCGGGCAGGTCCTCCACCACCGCCGGCAGCTTGCCGATGGGGCTGATCGCCAGATAGTCGGGGTGCTTGTTCTCCCCCGTCATCAGGTCGACTTTGTGGACCCTGTAGGTGAGGCCCAGCTCCTCCAGGAGGATGGAGGCCTTGTGTCCGTTCGGCGTGGCGAAGCTGTAAAGCGTGATCATCGGTGCCCATCCCCCTGCCGCTTCCGCGAAAGCGTTCTGACGCCTCCACTTTCGCCCATTTGAGCGCGGAAGGCCAGAGGGTGCGGACTTGCCGGTCATGGGCCGACGGGGATGTCGGTCTTCAACACCAGGATCAGAAGATCAGAAGATCAAAAGGCCTTTTCTTCTGACCTTTTGATCTTCTGATCTTCGTGTCCCTCAAGAAGCACCGGTCGGGGGTCGCTTTTCCGGGATCACACCGCCCGGCTGTGCCGCCCGGCGCCCGTGGACAAATAGGTGTCGAACCGGGCCGCCACGATGCGCATCAGCGGGCGGGCGGATTCCGGCACGCCGACGCGGCGGCCGTCCACCACGGCGACACCGTCGGCGACGAGGTCGTCCATGGCGGCGAGGTCGGCGTCGAAGGTTCCGGCGTCCAGCCCGTGGGCCTCGGCCACGACGCCGACATCGACCGACAGGTCGCACATCAGCCGCACGATCAGGTCGCGGCGCAGCCGGTCCTCAGCCGTCAGGGCCAGCCCCTTGCCGGTGGCGAGGGTGCCGGATTCGATGGCCTGGGCGTAATGGTCGAAGGGCACGGCGTTCTGCACATAGCCCTGGGGCAGGGCGCCGATGGAGGACGCGCCGAAGCCCAGCAGCACCTCCGCGTCGTCGGTCGTGTAGCCTTGGAAGTTGCGGCTCAGCCGGCCTTCCGCCTGCTGCACGGCCAGTTCGTCGGTCGGCTTGGCGAAGTGGTCAAGCCCGATGGGCTGGAAGCCCGCGCCGGTCAGAACCTCGGAGATGGCCGCGAACTGCTCCCACCGGCCCAGCGTGCCGGCCAGCGCGGCCTCGTCGATCTTCTTCTGGTGCGTCTTCATCCACGGAACGTGGGCGTAGCCGAACACCGACAGCCGGTCCGGATCCATGGCCAGCGCGATTTCGGCGGACCGCGCGACGCTGTCCACCGACTGCTTGGGCAGGCCGTACATCAGGTCCAGGTTGATGTGGCGGATGCCGTTGGCGCGCAGCCATTCCAGCGTCTGCTCGGTCCGCTCGCGCGGCTGGATGCGGTTGATGGCGGCCTGGACGTCGGGGTCGAAGTCCTGCACACCCAGCGAGGCGCGGTTCACCCCGGCGCGGCCCAGCGCCTCCGCCATCTCCTTGGTCAGGGTGCGGGGGTCGATCTCCACCGCGATCTCGGCGCCGTCCACCACGTCGTACCGCGCGCGCAGCAGCGCGATCAGCGATTCGAAATCCTCGGGCGCCATCATCGTCGGCGTGCCGCCCCCGAAATGGATGTGCCGCACCTTCAGCCGGCCGGGGATCAGGTCGGCGACCATGCCGACCTCGCGCCGCAGATGGCCCAGATACTCCGCGATGGGCGCGTAGCGCGCCACGATCTTGGTGTGGCAGCCGCAGTACCAGCACATCTGCGCGCAGAACGGCACGTGCAGGTACAGCGAGCCCGCGTGGGCGGCGGTGTCCAGCCCCTCCAGCCAGCCGCGGTACGCCGACGCCCCGATGTCGGGGGTGAAGTGCGGGGCGGTCGGGTAGCTGGTGTAGCGGGGCACGCGCAGTCCGTCGTACTTGGCGAGCAGGCCGGCGTTCAGGGAACCGTTCGGGACGGCGGATGCGGCGGAGGGCACGGGGGAGATCGCGTTCATGGCCGGGAGGATCCTCCAAGCGAGGCCCCGACGCTTTGACCCACGTCAAGAGATGTGGCGGTCAAGCGACGTCATGTCTCACCCTGTCTCGCGGCCTTATTCCGGCGGCTTCAAACCCCCAGCGCCCAGCTTGGCGTCTGCGTCAGCGCGGCGGCCATGTCCATCGCGCCGCTGCTCAACTGCCCGCCCGACAGGGTCATCTGCCCGCCGACCCGCTCGATCTGCTGGAACAGCCGTTCGTAGCGGCGGAAGACGCGCTCCCGTTCCTTTTCGCCCTTCGCCTCGTCCAGGTCGACGGCGTAGCGGACGGCCAGCTTGCCGTGGGCGGCGAAGGCGTGGGCGCTGGCGATCCCGCGGTATTCGTTGGCCAGATCCGGGTCTTCGGCGAACAGGCGCTCGATCTTCGCCTTGTCCGGATGATCGCCGTGCACGACGATGTTGCCGTCCGAGGTCACGTCCATCTGGACCGGAATGCGCGTGTCCACCCCGGCCAGCGCGAAGCGGCGGTCGAGCGTCTCGGCGAAGGCCGCGGTTTTTTCCTTCAGCACGCCGGAAAAAATGTCCGTCCGGCAGAAATTGCCGGCCTCTCCGACGGCATTGGACCGGTCGGGAGACTGGGAGGGGGCCGTGTCCGGCGCGGTGGTGTCCTCCGTGTTGGCGGCCGTGCTGGCGGCGATCAGGCTGACCTCCGCCAACCCGGCCACCCACGCCCCACCCGTTACGGCGCCACCGCTCAAGGTGTTGACGGAAAACGGGGATTTCGGCGTGCCGTCCGTGGCGTCCGCCTCTGCCAGGACGGCGGAGAAGGGCTGGTCCGGTGTGGGCAGGGCCTTGGCCTGACGGTGTGGCGCGGCGCCTGCGCTCAGCCGGTCGGCGGCTGTGATGATGGTCATACGTCTCCTCCGGTGTTTTTCTTGTCGGGGCGTACAACCAAGGCCATGCAAGCGCTTTGCCGGAACGGTTCAGCGCGCCACTTCCGCCAGCCGGTCCTCCAGGTGCTTGTGCAGCAGGTCCAGGTTCATCCGGTTCGCCTTGAAGGCAATGTCGAAGATGGTGCCCAGCACGGGGACCGAGCCGCCGGCCCAGTCCACCAGCAGGTTGGCGGCCATCCGCGCGACGAGGCTCTTCGGGATGCCGAAGCGGGTCGCTTCCAGGATGATGTAGGCGGACACCGCCGCGGTCGTGGTGCCGCCGACGACGGGAAGCAGGCTGGCGATGCCGTCGAGCCCGAGGGGGATCCGCGTGCCGGGAATGCGCCAGCGCGTGTCCATCAGCCGCGTCAGCCAGCGCAATCGCTCCAACCGCTTGAAATCGATGTCGATTCCCGGCGACCCGGTCGAGGCGCGAGGAGGGATGTCGGCGGGCGCTGGACGGGTGCGGATGGCGGTCATGGCGTTCACCGAGGTGGTGGATGACACCGGGAGTAGGCTGCGGGGGCGGGCTGCCGGGCGTTCCCAACCCGAACAACCCGCGGCTGCGCGTCCGGTTCCCGGCTTATCTCACCCGAGTACAAGGTTCCTTGTCGGTCAGCGCGCCTGTTCCGCCATCCGCGCGCCGCGCGCGGCTCCGGAGGCGTAGAGGAGGGCATAGCCGCACAGGGCCGAGGCGATGGAGCCCGCCAGCACGCCCAGCCGCACCGCGACCGCGTGCGCCGGGTCGGGGAAGGCGAGGGTGCCGATGAACAGGCTCATGGTGAAGCCGATGCCGGTCAGCACCGACACGCCGTAGAACTGCGCCCAGGTCGCCCCGGCCGGCAGGCTGGACAGGCCGGACCGGATCGCCAGGCCGGAGGCCAGCATCACCCCCAGCTGCTTGCCCAGGAACAGGCCCAGCGCGATGCCCAGCGGCACCGGTTCCGCCAGGCTGGACGGGGTGATGCCGGCCAGCGAGACCCCCGCGTTGGCCAGCGCGAAGACCGGCAGGATCAGGAAGGCCACCCAGGGGTGCAGCGCGAGCTCCAGCCGGTGCAGGGGCGTTTCCTCCTGCACGTCGTCCTTGTGGCGCCCGCCGCGCAGCGGGATGGCGAAGGCCAGTGCCACGCCGGCCAGCGTGGCGTGCACGCCCGACTTCAGCACGCACACCCACAGCACCAACCCCAGCAGCATGTAGGGCGTCAGGCGGCGCACCCCGACCATGTTCATCCAGAACAGGCCCAGCCCCGCGATGGCCGCGAAGCCCAGCGCCGCCGGCACGATGCCGTGGGTGTAGAAGGCGGCGATGATGACGATGGCCCCCAGGTCGTCCATGATGGCCAGCGCCAGCAGGAAGATGCGCAAGGACGTCGGCACCCGTGACCCCAGCAGCGCCAGCACGCCTACGGCAAAGGCGATGTCGGTGGCCGCCGGGATGGCCCAGCCCTGCAGGGTGACCGGGTCGCCCCAGTTGAGGACGACGTAGACCAGCGCCGGCACCGCCATGCCGCCCAGCGCCGCGATGCCCGGCAGCATCGCCTTGGACGGGTTGGACAGTTCGCCCGCCAGCACCTCGCGCTTGATCTCCAGCCCGACGACCAGGAAGAACACGGCCATCAGGCCGTCGTTGATCCACAGGATCAGCGGCTTGTCGATGCCGAAGCCGCCCGCCGTCACGGTCACCGGCAGGG
>Ga0065721_10050903_pt1 | contig 17166 bp, 11 predicted proteins | sample Mesricmetagenome_FD_59108 | JGI IMG/M metagenome (GOLD analysis project Ga0065721, IMG submission 59108) | Mesophilic microbial community from rice straw/compost enrichment Sample: eDNA_1 v2 (version 2) | ecosystem: Engineered > Solid waste > Grass > Composting > Bioreactor | place: USA: Davis... | reverse complement strand
GCCTCTGCCCGGGTGCGTTCGGCGCGGCTGCGACCTGCGGTGTTCAGCGGCAAGCTGATGCCTGCCACCAGGGCGTTGCTGTCGCTCTCCGCCAGGTGCCTCAGACCCAGACTCCAACGCAGGTCGGCGCGGGTTTCGGCGCGGGCGATCTGCGCCTGCAGGCGATGCAGTTGTTCCTCCTGGGTAAGCCTTTTCAGCTGTGGATTGTTCTGCGCGCGCACGAGCAGTTGTTGGAAATCGTCTGCCCTGGGCAATGCGAAAAGATCGCCCTTCAATGCGTGCGGCGGCTGTTTCGGCTCGCCCCAGAGGCTGGCGAGCCGGGTGCGGGCGATTTGCAGCTCGGCGCTCTGCTGCTCCAGAGCAAGGCGGGCGCGGGCGAGGGCCGCCTGGGCGCGAAGGACATGGGTATCCGAGACGGCGCCGGCGCGTGCGCGCTGTTGCAATGCCGCCAGGGTCGACTGCTCCAGGACCACAGTCTCCTGGGTTAGTGCCAGATGCGCCTGTGCGGCCAGAGCCGTCACAAAGTATTCCGTGGTGGTGCCTATGAGGTCGAGGGTCTGGGTTTCGATTTCCAGTTCCGTCTGGTCCAGCTGGGCATCGGCCAGCGCCGTGCGTGCCGTGCGCTTGCCGCCCAGCTCTATCACAGACGACAGGCTGAGGGTGGTCTCCACCGCGTCCAGCCCCTGTGTCTCGCCACTGCCGGCGAAGTTTTCCAGTTCCAGAGCCAGTTCCAGTTGCGGCCGCAGAGCGGCCTGCTGGCGGGCCCCCTGTGCCGCCTGGCGCTGCCAGTCGAAAGCGCGCGTGCTGGGGTGGTCCTTTAATACACGCGCCACGGCTTCAGGCAGAGTCAGGGGCTCCGGCGTCTGGCTATTGCCCAGGTTTGGCCACAGACAGCACAAAACCAGGGGTAACAGTTGAATAAAAACTTTCATGAAAACTATCCCGGGGGATGTTGAACACCGGTCGCGCTGGGCGCAGCCGTTCTAGGTGGGTAGAAAAACGGTGTTAAACCTGGGGAGGGCGGAAAGGGGAGGGGCGTGGAGGGGAGGTAAAAAACCACTTTGGAACTATGGGGACCGATTGCGCTATCTGGGGCATGGCCGTGTGATAGGTGCTGATCAGCAGGTGAAAGCAGAGATGATGACAGCAGTGCTGGCAGCTGCCGCCATCTGCCTGGGGGGTGTCCCAGACGGCGGCGACTTCGTGGCTGTGCTGATGGGGCAGGTGGGTGTGTGCCGCCAGCGTCAGCGACTGCAGCATCAGCACCAGCATCAGCAATATTCTGAGCCCGCGCAGCAAATGGGTAGCCCTCGGGGGAGACCGCCACACCTTAACAGACTCCATTCCCAGGGTCATTATCACTTGCGCAAGCGAATCATGCCTTCCTGGCAGACGGAGGCCACCAGCCGTTGTTGCTGGTCATACAGCATGCCGCGGCAGAAGCCTCGTCCCGCTCCGGCCCAAGGGCTTTCCGTGTGATAGATATGCCAGTCGTTGAAATTGGGTTGGCGATGAAACCAGATGGAGTGATCCATGCTCGCCGGATAGACCTCACCGTGGAAGAGGGTGGTGGGGTGGGGCATAAGCGCCGTGGCCAGCAGCCCCAGGTCGGAGGCGAATGCCAGGGCGCAGTAATGGAACAGCGGGTCATCCGGGAGCGCTTCATTACACCGCACCCAGAATTTTGCCGCCTGGGCATGGCTCACCTGGGGCTCGAACACATCGCGGCTGTAGGGGACGAAGTCGATGGGCGCCACGCCCAGATGTTTAAATTCCCGCGCCAGATTGCGGCCCTCCTCCTCTCCGAAGCGCGCGCGCACCAGATCAGGAGATTCCATCTCTGAAGGTGTGACAGCCTGATGGGAAAAACCCTCTTCAACCTTATGGAAAGATGCCTGCAGGGTGAAAATCAACTCGCCCTCCTGTACGGCCCGCACTGCGCGCGAGGACACAGAATTGCCGTCGCGCAGGTTTTCCACCCAGTATTCCACCGGGCTTTCCACCTGTCCCGCCCTCAGAAAATAGGCGTGGAGGGAATGAACCGGCCGGTTGCGCACTGTGCGGCCAGCGGCCATGAGTGCCTGCGCCAGCACTTGGCCGCCGAAGATGGTTTTGCGAAAGCTTTCCTGGTGGTTGCGGGTGGTGAACCTCTGGCTGTCGATCGCCTCCAGGTCCAAAAGATGTTTCAGCATGGGTGCTGCCCTCAGGTGCCGCTCAATAGAGTCTCATCCGGGCCGATAAGCAATGACTGTATCGGGTATCAGGAGGAGCTGTGACAATTAAAATTCTTGTTAGTGTAGTGCGAAGCTTGATCTTGAGTCTGCCTCTTTGGCTCTTTGTCACGTCCTGCACCCTGAGACACACAGGCGATTTATCGCGTCAGGCGGCCATCGACCTGGGTCTGCGAAATTATGGGCAGGTCAGCCGCAGCGCCCAATGGCGCTTGCCCGATCACACGGCTGTGTGCGTGACAGAGCCAAGTGTGGGACGCAATCTCCAGTCCTCCCATCCGCGACTGACTTTGGCGCTGCGCCGGACATTAGAGGCGGAGATGCAGACGCGCTTCGCGCGTTATGCGATCACTGGCAATGCACAGTCATTGTCTGGTTCGCTTGCGGAGGCCGCCCAGCAGCAATGCCATTTGCTGTTTCAGTTCACCTTACGGCAAGTGGATGAGAAGCTGTCGAGCATCACCGAGTGGATTGACGATCACGGCTTTGAAGTTGCGGAGAGCGGGCGCGACCGGCTGCTGATGATGTTGAAAATCTTCGATGTACACTCGGGTCGGCTGTTGGACACGGTCGGCGTGGACTGTCGCGGCGGCTGGCGCTGGCGGGAGCACAGGGTGGAGGAATTGGTGGAGCCGGCGCTGGCGGCCATGTTCGATCAGCTGCAGGCGCGCCAGCTCGTGCTCCTCCCTTGAGGGTTACATATTCGGATAATTGGGCCCGCCGCCGCCCTCCGGCGTCACCCAGGTGATGTTCTGGGCCGGGTCCTTGATGTCGCAGGTTTTGCAATGCACGCAGTTTTGCGCGTTGATCTGGAATTGCGCCTGCCCCTCCGCGTTTACCAGTACTTCGTACACGCCTGCCGGACAGTAGCGCTGCGCCGGTTCTCCGTATTCCGGCAGGTTCTTGGCTATGGGGATCTCCGGAGAGGTGAGGCGCAGATGGCAGGGCTGGTCCTCCTCGTGATTGGTATTGGACAGATAGACCGAGGACAATCGGTCAAAGCTGATCTTGCCGTCGGGCTTGGGATATTGGATCGGTTTTGACTGATCTATGCGCTTCAACTGGGCATGGTCCGGGACCGGATCGGAGAGCGTCCAGGGCACTTTGCCGTTCAACAGATTGAGATCGAAGAAGGTGTAGGCGCCTCCCAGGAACGGACCCCATTTATGCACCGCGGGACCAAAATTGCGCTGGGCATGCAGCTCGGCGCCGGCCCAGCTGTTGGCGAAGTTGCTGTCATATTCCGCCAGATCCGCCGCTGAACGCTGGTCTGCCAGGGCTCGGGTCACCACTTCGGCGGCGATCATGCCGCTCTTCATGGCCGTGTGGGTGCCTTTGATCTTGGCGAAGTTCAACGTGCCTGCGTTGTCGCCCAGCAATAGCCCACCGGGGAAGTGCATCTTCGGGCGGGATTGAGGGCCGCCCTTGGCAATGGCCCGTGCGCCGTAAACCAGCCGCTGCCCGCCGTCCAGCGTGGCTTTGATTTTGGGGTGAAGCTTGAAGCGCTGGAACTCCTCGAATGGATTCACATAGGGGTTGTGGTAGGACAAATCGGTAATCAGTCCCACCACCACCTGCTGGTTCTCTGTGTGATAGAGAAATCCGCCGCCTGTGGTGCCGCTTTCACTGAGTGGCCAGCCGGTGGTGTGTACCACCAGACCCTGTTTGTGTTGCTCCGGCGGGACTTTCCAGATTTCCTTGATGCCCAGACCGTAGTGTTGCGGCTCCACCCCGTTATCGAGCCCATAGCGGGCGATCAGGGATTTGCCCAGATGACCGCGGCAGCCCTCGGCGAACAAAGTGTACTGGCCGTGGAGCTCCATGCCGGGGGTGTAGCTGGGTTTGGGCTGGCCTGAGGCATCCACACCCATATCTCCTATGGCGATGCCGCGCACGGCTCCATTTTCATCGTAGAGCACTTCGGAAGCGGCAAATCCGGGAAATATCTCCACACCCAGCTGTTCCGTCTGTTGCGCCAGCCAGCGGCAGAGATTGGCCAGGCTGATGATGTAATTGCCGTCATTGTGCATGGTTCTGGGAGCCGCCCAACCGGGAATCTGGATGGCGGAGGCGTCATTGCTGAACCAGTAGATATGGTCTTCAGTGACTTGAGTTGTCACAGGAGCGCCGCGCTCTTTCCAATCCGGGAAGAGTTCGTTCAGGGCAATGGGATCCAGTACGGCGCCAGACACTATATGGGCGCCCACTTCGGAACCCTTTTCCACCACGCACACGGAAATATCGCTGTTGAGCTGTTTGAGACGGCAGGCGGCCGCCAGACCTGCCGGGCCGGCACCCACAATCACCACGTCATAAGGCATAGATTCACGTTCCATGGGTGCTCCTGTCGGGAATAGATATCGGAATTTTTATAAGTATATGTAGGTGAGGGGCTTGGGACCAATTGCTTTGGCCAGTTACAGATATCGGCATCTGAAACAGATTAACCATCCGGGTTGTCGCTATACTGTCGCACATTTAAGGTTCTTATTCTTTTATCGGGGAGTTTTCTGCTTATGAAAATACTGGTGCCCATCAAACGGGTAGTGGACTTCAACGTCAAGGTGCGCCCCTTGTCCGACGGCGCGGACGTGGATATCGCCAACGCCAAGATGTCCATAAACCCTTTTTGTGAGATCGCAGTGGAGGAAGCCATCCGCCTGAAGGAAAAGGGTGTGGCCACAGAGGTGGTGGTGGTGTCGGTGGGCGATGCCAAATCTCAGGAGCAGCTGCGCGCCGCCATGGCTCTGGGCGCAGACCGCGCCCTGCTGGTTGAAACCTCTCAGCGCCTGCAGCCGTTGCAGATCGCGAAAACCCTGAAAAAAGTGGTGGAAAAAGAAGCGCCGCAACTGGTGATTCTCGGTAAGCAGGCCATAGATGGCGACAACAACCAGACGGGCCAGATGCTGGCGGCGCTGCTGGGTTGGGGGCAGGGTACCTTCGCATCCAAGGTGGAAGTCGCCGAAGGCAGTGTCGAGGTGACCCGGGAGATCGACGGCGGTCTGCAGACGGTCAAACTCAAGCTGCCCGCGGTTGTGACCACCGATCTGCGCCTCAACGAACCCCGCTACGCTTCTCTGCCCAATATCATGAAAGCCAAAAAGAAACCCCTGGATACGCTCAAGCTGGAGGAACTGGGAGTGGAACTCTCCAGTCGCAGCAAGCTGCTGAAAGTTAGCGCGCCAGGTTCGCGCAAGGCGGGTGTGAAGGTGGCCGACGTCGACGAACTGATCAATAAACTGAAAAACGAAGCCAAGGTGATTCCATGAGTGTCCTGGTCATAGCCGAACATGACAACCGCGATCTGAAACCTGCCACGCAAAATACCTTGACCGCCGCCAGTGCCTTCGGAGAGGAGATCCACGTGCTGGTGGTCGGCGCCGGTTGTCGTGCGGTCGCGGAAGCCGCAGCCCAGTTGCAGGGGGTGGGCAAGGTGCTGTTGAGCGATGCTCCTCACTATGCGCATCAACTGGCAGAGGATGTGGCTCTGCTGGTGGCCTCCCTGGGCAAGTCCTATAGCGCCATTCTGGCTCCCGCCACCACCAGCGGCAAAAACCTGGTGCCCCGGGCGGCCGCTCTTCTGGACGTTCAGCCCCTGTCGGATGTCATGGCCATAGAGGCGGCCAATGTGTTTCAGCGCCCGATCTATGCGGGCAATGTGATCGCCACAGAGCAGAATGATGAACCCATAAAGGTGTTGACAGTGCGCACCACGGCGTTTGATGCCGTCGCCAGCGGCCAACCCGCTGCGCCCATCGAATCCGTCGAACCCCTGTCTCCTTCCGGTTTGTCGGAATTTGTCGGTGAGGCGCTGGCTAAGTCCGACCGGCCGGAACTGACCGCCGCACGGGTGGTGGTATCCGGGGGCCGCGGTCTGCAGAGCGGCGAAAATTTCCAGCTGCTCTACGCTCTGGCGGACAAGCTCGGCGCCGCTGTCGGCGCTTCCCGGGCCGCAGTGGATGCCGGTTTCGTACCCAACGACCTGCAGGTGGGACAGACCGGCAAGGTGGTGGCGCCCGATCTCTACATAGCCGTTGGTATCTCGGGGGCGATTCAGCATCTGGCCGGTATGAAAGATTCCAAGGTGATAGTCGCCATCAACAAGGATGCAGATGCGCCCATATTCCAGGTGGCGGATTACGGCCTGGTGGGAGACTTGTTCAGCGTAGTGCCTGAGCTGACGCAAAAACTGTAGTTCGGCCGAACCATTGGGTCAGGCGCGGGTCGGCCGCGCCTGACATTATGGTCAAAATGTCCTTATGCATTAGAATGGCGCCCGCTCCAAACATCTGTTTGCCCGCCTCAACCGGATAAATGTCTGGAGTTCCCCTTGTCCCGCCAAAGGCCTGTCCATGCTGAAGCTGTTTGAGCCGCAGAATAAAATTCAGAAAGATCGGCAGATCATCCGCGACACCGACAGGCGTATGGCCAAATACAGTCGCCGCGGCCTTATTTCCAACGTATTGATTTACACCCTCTGTCTGCTGGTCGAGCAGAATTTTATTCAGCACTATCAAACCCTCGCCATAGTGCTGACATGCGGTCTGTTGCTCGCCACCGCGGTGCGAGGCTATCTGCTGTTCCGGATGGAAGCTCTTTACCCGCGTGGGCCAACCGCCTGGCGCAACCGATATTTCGTTGCCACGCTCATAGGCGCCGCCTGGTGGGGAGTCATGTTGTCCAGTGTGACCCTGGTGATGGATATGCAGGGAGAGGCGGCGCTCATGTGGCTTTACACGGTGGTATTTTTTTCCACCACCGCCCACGCCTTTGCGCCCTACCAGCGGTTTCTGTCGGTATATCAATTCCTTGGCATAGTGCCGGCGGCCTGCTGCACATTTTTTATCGGCGATTTTATCGGCGTGTTCTACGGCTGCATTTTGCTGCTCTTTTATTGGATCCTGAATCACCACTGCGAGCTGATTGCCAAGAATTATTGGGATCACCTTGAAGCGCAGTTCGTGCTCGCCAAAAAGACCGAGTCTATCGAGGAGGAAAAGCGCGATACCATCGCCTCCGCCCAGCTGGCCAATGATTATCTGCAACTGCTCACCCAGCGCATGCAGGGATTGATGGAGTCTTATCAGACCGGGGAGGGTGATGCACCCCCTTCGCCGGTTACCCTGGCCTCCCAGCGAGCCGCAATTGAAAAGATCTATCGCAATGTCGCGGAGTTTCACAAGGTACTCAATCGGGAGCTGATTCTGCAGCCCAGGGTCTTTAATGTGCGGCATTTTCTGCAGTCCCTGGTGCGCAGTCTGGTGGAGCAGGCCGAGAGCAAGGGAGTGGAATTGGAGACCGCTTTGTCGCCCGCTGTGCCATCACGCTTGGTGAGCGACCCGCACCGCGTGGGGCAGATTGTGCTCGCTATGCTGCGCAGTGGCGTACAGCAATGTCGCGGTGGCGACGTGATGTTCGTGGAGGTGGAATTCATGCGCGAGTATGAGGATTCCGGCGAACTCCATGTGACCATCGCACGGCAGTCTTTGTCAGGTAAGCGCCTGCCTTTTATGGTCGATCCGGAGCGTGGGGTGGTGGCCGATCTGGAATTATTGCTCGCAAAGGGTATGGCCGAGGCCATGAAAGGCAGTATGGAAATAAACGAGATCGGCTCCCAGGATGGAAAAAATATCCGGCTGCGCCTACCCCTGGCAGTGGCGGAAATCAATGCGCGGCCGGAATATCATCGCCTGCGCCACAAGGGAAGGCAATTGCTCCTGGTCCACTCCAATCCCCGTTGGCTTGATCACAAGCGTCTGGAACTGGACACCATGGGATTCTCCGTGCACACCGCCGGACAGTTCCGCAAAGCGCAGCAGATGTTGGAAGAGGCGGTCCGCAACGGCAGGGCAATGGACGGGGTGGTGTTTTACGCCGCATCCGGCGATGAGCAACCGGTGCAGTTTTGCAATGACCTGCTGGCGCACGGCGACCTCAAACACATTCATCAATTGGTGATTTGTTCCGATATAGGCAGGAAGTTTTTCAGCGACCGCATTGCACACCAAAGCCCGCAGATACATTTTGTGGCCAAGCCATCGGGTATTTTCGAGTTCGAAATCAGTTCCGCCACCCTGTTTCCTTCCTATGAATCGGAAGAGGACAATGAGCCGGCGCAAGAGGACGAACACTGCCGCATGATCTGGATAGGTTTGGGCAAGACCTTTGATCGCGAGCGTTGGTTTGCGGATACCGCTTTGGAGATACAGCACGTCGGCGACTTGAAGCAGATCCCCAAGTTGTTGGATGAGGGGCGCTATCAGCTGGTGGTGGTGGAATACTCTGGGGCGGAGGATCTGGAGGCCATCAGCAGTGTGCGTACCTATGAGCAAAAACACCGGCGGGAAAGCCTGCTCGCCATCATAGGTGTGGGACCGGCGCAGGCGGAGCCGCTGTTGCTGGAGGCGGGCGCCGACCATTTCATAGCGGCCGAATCCCTGATTGGCGGAGATGCGCGCGAATTGCGGTATTGGGCCGACGGCCGTCATCATTGAGATCGCCTACCTTTCGCCGACAGATTTTTCCTTTCGTCTACACTTGGTAAAACATTTGGAATCCGCCAGAACCTTGAGGTGCTATGCCGCTGCCAGATCCCGGGAAGATTTACGTCTTGGTGGTCGATGACTTCTCCAGTTTTCGTTCGACCATGATGAGCATGCTCAACAAGCTCGGGGTCAAGCAGATCGAAGAGGCCGGGCGGGGTTTCGAAGTGTTGCGCTGGTGCAAGGACCGCAAATTCGATCTGATCCTTTGCGATTACAATCTCGGAACTGGCAAGAACGGGCAGCAACTGCTTGAAGAGCTGCGCTTCCGCAAAATCATCGATCACCATACCCTGTTCGTAATGGTCACCGCCGAGGCCAGCAAGGATATGGTTCTCTCCGCCTACGATTGTGAACCCGATGACTACCTGATGAAGCCGCTGAATTTGCGCGTGCTTGAGCAGCGGGTGACACGCCTGATCCAGACCCGCGACGCTCTATCCCACGTCTATCAGTTGCTCAATGAGGATCAGAGTGAAGAAGCCGTGGAGGAGCTCAAACACCTGGTGCAGCAGCGAGGCCGGCATACCCTGGTAGCGCAGAAGCTGCTGGGTGAGACCCTGATCCGTTTGCGCCGTCTCGGAGAGGCCGAGGCGCTCTATCATGAGGTATTGGAAAACCGCCGCGTGGACTGGGCCGTCCTGGGCATGGTCAAGGTGCATTATGCGCGCGGGGATAAGAAACGCGCCAAGCAGGAACTGCGTGAATTGATGGACGAAAGCCGATTGTTCCTGCCGGCCCATGATGAGATGAGCCATATTCTGGAACTGGAAGAGGACTATGAGGCGCTCCAGACCAACATGGAGCACTTGGTGGAACTCTCTCCCAAATCGATCCTGCGTCAGCGCAAACTCGCCCAGGTAGCGGAAAACAACGGCGATGTGCTTATAACCCTGCGCGCCGCCATCGATGCCATGAAGTTGGGGGAAAACTCCTGTCACCAGGATATGGGCGACGCCATTCTTTATCTCAATGCTGCGGGCAACGGCCTGGAAAATCATCTGGTGGAGGATCAGGAGAGCCTTCTGGATGATAGCCGACGCTGCCTGGAGAAGTTGCTGAATTCCCAGCAGCTGGCTGTGGATCAGGAGGCCCAGGCCAAGCTGCTGATGGCGCGCGTCCACGCGCTTGCCGGCCAGACTCAGGCCGCACAGAAACTGGCTCAGGAGTCGGTAAATCTGATGAAGGAAGCGGCTGGGAAAAATGTCGGACTGGATCTGGCCTACTACGGGTACTTGAAGAGTGTGGGGCAGGTACAGGAGGCCAACCAGTTTTTGCTCTCGGTCGCAGAGCAGCACGAAAATGATCCGGCCGGCAGGGAAAAGCTCGACAAGCTGTTGCCGGAACCGCGCAGCGAAGCCAACCGCCGGCGCGTGGCCCAGCTAAACAAAACCGGTATTGAGCTATACAAGGAGGGGCGGCACGACGAAGCTCTGGAATATTTCAATCGAGCGACTCTGCTGTTTCCCCGCCATGTGGGTTTGCAGCTTAACCGTCTTCAGACGTTGATTGCCAAGGTCAAGGCCCTTCCCCAAAGCGAGGAGTGCTTCAATCAGCTACAGGAGCAGCTGCAGCGGATGGAGCATCTACTGACATTGGATCCGAATCGTGCACACCAGGAGCGCTTTCAACAGTTGCGTGAACGCGCGCGCCAAGCCGCCCCAGGGGGGCGTCTTTGAGTATTACAACTTGAATTCCGCCCAGATGGGGCAGTGATCCGAAGGTCTTTCCATTCCTCGAATATCGTAATCGACGCCCGCGCCCACGCAGCGCTTCGCCAGATCGGGACTGGCCAGAATCAAGTCTATGCGCAGTCCGCGTTTGGGTTCGGATTCAAAGCCTTTACTGCGATAGTCGAACCAGCTGAAGCGGTCGGAAGCATCCGGATATCGACATCGGAAAGTGTCCACCAGCCCCCAATCCAACAGACTCTGCAACCACTGACGCTCTTCCGGTAAAAAGCTGCATTTGCCAGTGCGCAGCCAGCGTTTGCGGTTCTCCTCGCCTATGCCTATGTCCAGATCCGTATGGGACACGTTCATGTCGCCCATCACTATGAGAGATTGATGGTTTTGATAGGCGGTCTGGAGATACGACAGCAGGTCGCTGTAAAAACGCTGTTTGTTGGGGAATTTCACCGGATGATCGCGGCTTTCGCCCTGAGGGAAATAGCCATTGAGTATGTGGATGCGCTGGCCGTTGATCTCGAATTCTCCGGCTATAAAACGTTTCTGATCGGTTTCTGTATCGCTGGTGAAACCTTTTTGCACGGATAAAAACGGATGGCGGGAGAGCAGGGCGACACCGTAATGGGTTTTCTGCCCGAAATGGACCACCTGGTAACCGAGCCGGTGAATTTCCTCCAGGGGGAATTCGGGATCCGCAACCTTGGTTTCCTGCAGGCCTATGAAGTCGGGATTGTGGGTTTTGACCACGGCTTCCAGTTGATGCAGGCGCAGGCGCACACTATTGACGTTGAAGGAGACGCATATCATGGGAATTCTTATTGGAAATGGGTAATCGGTGATTCACCGGCCCGGGTGGGCCGGCGTATGCTCGGGACAGAAAAGGCCGCCGGATTCTTAGAAATTGGCCACCTGTTGCTGGGGAGACTTCATGAGCTCCACCATGTCGATCAGGATATAGCCCGCTTCATTCAAGAGCGCGTCGTCATCCGGATTGATTTTCTTGCGCGCTTCGGCTGCCACTTTTTCGGCATCGGCCTCTTCCTGCTTCACATAGTCCTGGTATTCCTTCAGATTGGCGAAGGGCTTCAAGCCTTTGGCCGTGCGACGCTTGTTTTCAATCGTCATCTGCTCGCGCTCCAGATCTTCCTTCTCCTTGAGACGTTCGGTCTCATTGAGGGAAACGCGGGTGCGCGCTTTGTTTTTTTGCATCAGACTGATCTGGTCCTGCAGCTGGATAATGTCCGGATCCTTGGAGGAGCGCTCGCGGTGGAGACGGTCCAGCGTCGGCAGAATATTGGAAAAGTCAAAATACTTGCCGTGCTTGGCCGGGCTGATCTGATCCCAGGGCAGGGCAGTGTCATAAGCGGATTCGCCCACTTCATCGTGGTCGATCAACATGGGCATGGCGATATCCGGAATTATGCCGCGGTGCTGGGTGCTGTCGCCGGATACTCGATAGAATTTGGATTCCGTCAATTTCAACTGGCCTTCCGGCAAATCGCTCAACAGTTGCACGGTGCCTTTGCCGAAAGATTGAGAGCCGACGATGATGCCGCGGTTGTAGTCTTGAATCGCCCCGGCAAAAATCTCGGATGCGGAGGCGCTCAAACGGTTGATCATCACCACGAGCGGACCGCGATAAAGTGCGCGTGAGCGCGAGCGGTTGTGCTGGGAAACCCTGCCATCTGCCTCGCGGATTTGCACCACCGGCCCCTGGTCGATGAATAGATCCGTCAGCATGGTGGCTTCCTGCAAGGAGCCGCCGCCATTGTTGCGCAGATCGAGAATAATGCCCTCCACATTTTGATCCTGCAGCTCGCGCAGCAGATTGGCCACATCTCGTGTGGTGCTGCGGAAATTCTGATCTCCGCGTCTATAGGCGTCGAAATCGTGATAGAAAGCGGGTATGTCGATAACGCCCACTTTGCGCTTGCGCTCGCCGTCGCTGATTTCAATGATTGCGCTCTGGGCCGCCTGGTCTTCCAGTTTCACTGTGCCGCGTTTGATGGGGATGATTTTGGGGGCGGCATCACCAGTCAGCACTTCGAGGCGCACTATGGTGTCTTTTTTGCCGCGAATCTTGTCCACGACTTCGTCCAAACGCCATCCCACCACGTCGACTATCTCGCCGTCCATGCCCTGGCCGACGCCGATAATCTTGTCTGCGGGTTTCAATTGGCCCTGCTTATCCGCCGGTCCGCCCGCCACCAAACGAACCACTTTGGTGTGCTCGTCCTCGGATTGCAGCACAGCGCCGATTCCCTCCAGTTGCAGCGACATGTTGATGTTGAAGTTTTCCGATGTGCGCGGCGAAAAATAATTGGTATGGGGATCGTAGAGTACGGTGAATGAATTGATCAGCGTCTCGAAAACGTCCTGGGAATTTTGCTGGTTGGTGCGATGCAGCTGATTCTTGTAACGGCGCTGCAGGGTTTTTTTGGCTTCTTCGACACTTTTTCCTGCGAGCTTCAGATTCAAAACACTCAGCTTCAGACGTTTGTCCCAGAGTTCATCGGCCTCCTCGCGCGAGCGCGGCCAGGGGGATTTTTCGCGGTTCATTTCCACGGCGTCCTTGCCGTTGAAGTCGAATGTCACCTTGGGGTCTTCCAATTGTGCCAGCACCCAATCCAGACGATCGATCACACGTTTCTGATAGACGTGGTGAATTTCGAATCCGGGTTTCAGATTGCCTTTTTTGATGTAGTCGTCGTGCTGGTGCTTATGTTTGTAGAACTCATCTATATCGGCTTGCATAAAATACAGGCGCGCCGGATCCAGAGTGTTCAGATATTTCTCCAGAAATGCCTCCGACAGTTTGTCGTCGATGGGCAGGTCGCGATAATGGCGCTTGTCCAGTTTGTCGATGATGTCAATCGTGGTGACCGACTGTGCCTGGGTGGGTTGAAGGGGTTTGACTTCGGTGGCGAAGCTGTTTGCCGCCAACACCAGCAAACAGTACCCGAGAAAACGTGAGACAGACAAAGCTTGTGTTCCTGGTTGCAATCTGGAGAGAGAAATCATAATCACCTGGCCGATTGTGATTTTCGCGGGAGGCGGCCCCACAACCGGGATGTCAATTGAGTTTAGGTAAGCCCACCCTGTACGTCGAGCGGCCGGCTTGATCGCATCAGGGCTGGTCGCGCCTATGCTATACCAGTCCTGCAGCGAATTCACCGTGGTTATTGGGCCCGTTCAGCCTTGGGTTAGTCCATGGAAGGCACCACCGGTTCCCCAATCTGCCCTCATTTGTCGTTCTCGGAATAGGCATCCCTATCCGTCCGTCGCCTCTGGGGGTGGTGTTGCCATAGCCGACTACACTTAAAAGTAGTTGTTTTCGCGCCACACCGGAAGCCGTTCCCGGAACCTGATTTCCCATGTCCACAACCCCTTTCAAATCCAGCTTCAGGGCTGACTTTATTCCCCAGGCCCGGGTTCCGCCCATTACAGGGGAGTCCCGGTAGATGCATGATGAATCGCCATTTCCGCCCGGATCCACCGGCTTGGCTCCGGCTATACCCGATCTGCCGACTCTGGCGGAGGAGGCGCTGCAATGGTTTACCTCCTGGCCGGATGGCCTGTTGGCAGTGGATGGTGCTTTTCGGGTGGTTTATCTCTCGCCGCGCGGCCAGGAATTATTGGGCTGGACTCCGGATGCCGTCAGAGGGCACCAGCTGCATGAACTGGTCTGCGCCAACGGCCGCGAACCTGTGCATACGCGGGATGATTGCCCTTTGTGTACCCCCGAAATCGATGCGGATCAGGTGTTTTCCACTTGGTGGCAGACCCGAAACGGGCGCCATATCAGCGTGGATTGTCGGTTGATTCCAGTTACGGGTTGCCGTACCACGCGCCTGATCAGCTTCTACGACAATCGCACTCGATCCCACAGCCATCGTGAAATGGCCAGATACAGGGAGTTTGTGGACCTCTGCCCCCTACCCATGGCCGAGTTCGACGGCAATGGGCTTCTGCTGTCCGGCAACGCCGCGCTGCAGGACGTCCTCTTGTTCCACGGCTTTGACGAACTCGGCAAAGGCAGGATCTGGCCGCCGGATATGCCGGCGCTGTGCCGGTCTGTCTGGAAGCGGCAGAAGGTGGTGGACGATGTGGAAGTGAGGATCGACGACAACTGGTATCGCTGGAGTTTTCATCCATCCTCCTCCGATGCCGGTCCGGGTGTCATGGCCTATCTGTTCGATATCACAGGGCAAAAAGCGGCGGAGATTCGATCTGCCCAGCAGAAGAATGCGGTGATCCGCGATTTTTTCACCTCTGCGGTTGATGAACTGCGCCCGCCTTTGAATGTGATAGGCGAATTATCCGGGCAGCTGCAGAAAAGCCTGGGCAATTCTCTGAGCGAGCGGGATCTGGCTGCTTTGCGGGCCATATACAACGCAAGTGTGCAGCTGAATGAATTGGTGTGCAGTGCGTTGCCGATGCGCAATTCCGAGCCCGAATAAGCGGTTCTGAAGGGTACGGGCACACAAACTGAGTTGTCCATCACTGCAGGGAGAGGGGACGCACTGCACAATGGCTTGTCCGCGACCGTTTTTTTGCCGCCGGTATGCTCTATCCACTCAAGCACAATAACTATGGCATTCCATCCTCCCTACATTCTGCGTTTTCAGGCCCTGATATTCGCCGCGATCTGTACCGTCTGGCTCGGGGCTTGTGGCGGCGCTCAGTCTTCTGCCAATAAGCCACCGGTGGCGGCGATCCTATATACCCCTCCGGCCGGGGACGCGCCGGTCAGTGTGCAGTTCAGCGGCGCGACCTCCAGCGATGCCGACGGTCGCATCGTCAGTTACGCCTGGGATTTCGGCGACGGATCCCAGGGGACGGGCATCAGCCCCACCCATATCTATGCCAGCTCCGGCGACTATCTGGTGTCTCTGACGGTGACAGATGATGATGGCGCCAGTCACACCGCCACTCAGAGCGTGACCATCAAAGGCAATAAGCCGCCTGTGGCAGTCATACACACCAGCGCTCAGCGAGGCGAGGTGCCATTTACTGTGGAATTCCGCGGCGACAGCTCCTACGATCTCGACGGTCGGGTGACTGCCTATGCCTGGAGTTTCGGGCAGGGCATGTCCGCCACGGGTCCGGTGGTGCAGCGCACCTACGACCGGTCCGGTACCTTCACTGTCAGTCTGACCGTAACCGACAGTGGCGGCCTCACCGCTACTGAAACCGTCACAGTGACTGCGCTGGAAGCCAGTGCGCGTTTCAGCATTGGCGGCGCGATTTCTTCTCTGCCACATACAGATGTGGACGGGGACGTCAACGATCCCTTTGCCGACTATTTCGACAACAATGGTCATACGCTCTCCAATGTCCAGCCGCTGGCCAATCCGGTATTGCTCAATGGCTATGCCACCCTCAGCCGCACGGGGCGTGCGGGCGATGCCTTCGCCTTTGAATCCGACCCCCATGACATCTACTCCGTAGAGCTGAAAGCCGGGGATTATGTGTCCATACAGGTGGTGGACTTCACCGCCGGAGATCTGGATTTATTCCTCCTCAAGGCGCAGAACGCGGATGTGGTGGCGGTCTCTGAAGGCTCCGGTGAATTCGAATCGGTACAGGCGCGCGAAGCCGGCCGCTATTTCGTGATGGTCAGCGCCGCCAGCCGCGCCTCGCGGTACCTGCTGCGCATAGGTCGCACCTCATTCGTCAGCGGTCCGGCCGCCGCCGGTCAGAGTGCCGATTTCGTCCCGGATCAGGCGCTGCTGAAGCGCCGGGAAGGTCTGGTGAGCGGGATGAGCACTGTGGAGCGGGCGCAGCTGCGTCTCTCTCATCAGCAGCTCAAACGCGCGGCCTTGGCACATCTGAACCCCGTCAACCCGCAGACCCAGTCGGTACTGAACATCAATGCCGTCCCTGAGGGGTTTGAGCGTTGGGTGGCACAGAACAATCCACAGGCGGCTGCCAAGCTGCGTACCCTGAAGGCCATCAAAAGATTGCGTCAGCAGCCGGATATAGATCTCGCCGAGCCCAACTATCGCGTGCATACCATGCTGACTCCCACGGATCCGGCTTATGTGTACCAGTGGCACTATCCGGCCATCAGTCTGCCCCAGGCCTGGAATATCACCACCGGCAGTGCTGACGTGGTGGTGGCGGTGGTGGATACGGGTGTCTATATGCAACACCCCGACCTGAGCGGGCAATTGGTGGCTGGATACGATTTTGTTGCGGATGCCGGCACTTCCGGTGACGGTGACGGGCTGGATCCGGACCCGTCGGACCCGGGCGACAGCGTTAATTTGGGAAGCAGCTCGTGGCATGGCACCCATGTCGCAGGCACGGTGGTGGCCCGCATGAACAACCGAGAGGGGGGCACAGGGGTGGCGCCAGGTGCCAGGGTCATGCCGCTGCGCGCTCTGGGACGCGGCGGCGGTACCGCTTACGACGTGCTGCAGGCGGTGCGCTACGCGGCGGGTATGGAGAACGACAGTGGAACGGTTCCGGCGCGGCCGGCGGACATTATCAATCTGAGTTTGGGAGGCTCCGGCTACTCCCAGTATGCCCAGGACCTGTATCGCAGCGTGCGCGCCAAAGGCATTCTGGTGATCGCCTCTTCCGGCAATGAAAACAGCAGCGAGCCTCTTTATCCGGCGTCCTACGACGGGGTCATTTCCGTAGCCGCCACGGATACCCGCGGCCAGCGTGCACCCTACTCGAACAAAGGGCCTTTCGTGG
>Ga0065721_10050902_pt1 | contig 17167 bp, 14 predicted proteins | sample Mesricmetagenome_FD_59108 | JGI IMG/M metagenome (GOLD analysis project Ga0065721, IMG submission 59108) | Mesophilic microbial community from rice straw/compost enrichment Sample: eDNA_1 v2 (version 2) | ecosystem: Engineered > Solid waste > Grass > Composting > Bioreactor | place: USA: Davis... | reverse complement strand
GAGCCAGCGCGTCGTGACGGCTCGCGCTCCCGCGCCGACAGTCATCGTCGTGATCGCGATCGTCATGGTCGCGATCGTGATCGTCAGGGCCGCGGGTCGCGCGATCGGGATCGTGATCGCGGCGGCAAGCAGGAACAGCGTGCCGAGAAGCCGGCGCAGGAAGCTCGTCGTGACGGTCAACAACAGCGCCAGGATCGCAAGCACGGCGCTGAAGGCGGACGTACCGAAGCTCGTCCACAACAACAGCAGCGCCAGCAACAGCCTCAGCGTGCGCCCGCCGCTCCAGCTGCGGCAGCTTCGGCTGAAGGTGCAGCGCCGGCGGCTCCGGGAGCCGCGCCGAGCGGTGACGCGCAGCGTTCCGGCGAGCGTGGAGAACGAGGTGAGCGCGGCGGACGCGGTCGTCGTGGTCGCCGCCGTCGTGGCCGCGGTCGCGGCGGTGACGATGGAAACATCGGCGGTGGTCAGGGCGGCGGCGAAGGCCAGGCCCAGGGCGGCAGCGCTCCCAATGCCGGATCGTCAGGTGGCGGTTCGGGGGACCATGCTCCGTCCGCGCCTCGCGAATCGAGCTCGGGTGGCAGCGGTGATTCCGGTGGCGGCGCGCAAAGCCGGCCCGAGTCTCAGCCTCGATCCGAAGCGCCGCGCGAGCAGCCAGCTCGTGAGCACGAGCCTCGCGAGCATGCACCTCGTGAGCATTCGAGCGAGTCATCCCCTGCTCCGGCTCCGAAGCCTCGTGAGCCCGAGTCACAGGCCCCGGCCGCAGCTTCGAGCAACAGTGAGAAATACACTGTGTGGAGCTCGTCGCCGTCGAGCGGCAGCAGCTCATGGGGCGGATCGGGCACGCGTCGCGAAGAGTAAGCGAGCATCGCTGGATTGAAACCGAAGGCCGGCGGGACACCGCCGGCCTTTTTCGTTATCTGTGCCTGTTGCGCAGCTCGGCCACCAGGCCCTGCGCGGCTTCTTCCAGCAGGTCCAGTACTTCCTCGAAGCCCTGCGCGCCGCCGTAGTACGGATCGGGCACGTAGCGCGAAGACGCATTCGGCGCGAATTCCATCAGCAAACGAATGCGCTCGTGTCGAGTCGTCGGCGCACGTCGCCGCAGCTCCCGCAGATTGTCCTCGTCCATCGCCAGAATCAGATCGTAGCGCTCGAAGTCTTCTGCGCAGACCATGCGCGCGCGTAGTCCCGAGAGATCGATGCCGCGACGCCTGGCGGCCTCGATCGAACGCCGATCCGGCGGCGAGCCCACGTGATAATCGTGCGTGCCGGCCGAATCGATCTCGATCCGCAGGTCCGGGGCATGGGTCGACAGCACATGGCGAAACACGCCTTCCGCCGATGGCGAGCGGCATATATTTCCCATGCAAACGAACAAGATTCGATAGTTGCTGCTCATGACATCATCAATCGCACATTCGGCGGCGGTCAGCAACCGCTGCGTGCTTTGCTGAAACCGGCACTCGCGTGTTCCCCTAATCGTAAGTGCGAATGGGCGGCCTCGCGAGGTCCACGTACAAAAACGCCGCATCGGCCGTTCGCGGTCACGACGATTTAGATGATGCCGCCGCCCTGTTGCTCCCCCCGCTCTCTTGCCTTCGCCACGGATACGGCTGATGCCCAAAGCGCAGCATGACTTCGCGGAGGGTGATCGGGTCAGAGCGCCGCGCCGTCCGGGATTTCCTGACGGTACGGTGCTGAGATTGATGGACTTGGGTTATTTACTGATTCGCTGGGACAGCGATGTGCTGGAGACCGCACATCACTCCGAGCTCGTCAAGCTGAGCGAACAGCGCCGCTGAGCGACATTCATGCGCCCAGCGCAGCGCGCACTCGGATGAGATCGCTTTCTGTATCCACGCCCGCCGGCGGCGGCTCCGCAGCCACAGCGACGACGAGTTTCATTCCGGCCTGCAACGCGCGCAGTTGTTCCAGCTTCTCCGTGAGCTCCAGCTCCGCTGGCGCCAGCGCGGTCACGCGCTGCAAAGCTTCCACTCGATAGGCATAGATGCCCAAGTGACGCTGCGCGCCGGCGAAGCTCACCTGGCTCGCCAATCCCTGCGCTGCGCCGTCACGTGTCCACGGAATCGGCGCACGACTGAAATACAACGCAGTGCCATCGTTCGCCGTCACGACTTTCACGACGTTCGGATCGAGGAATTCGTGCAGGCTGGTGATGGGTGTCGACAATGTCGCGATGTCGGCATCGGCGTGCTGTTCGAGCAGTCCAGCCACCTGGACCACCAATGCCGGCGGCAGCAAGGGCTCGTCGCCTTGCACGTTCACGACGATGGTGCGCTCGTCCCAGCCGCGCTTGCTCGCGACCTCGGCAATTCGATCCGTGCCGGAGAGATGATTCTCGCTCGTCATCATCGCGATCGACTGCTGCGAACGCGGATCGATGGCGACGCCGGCAATGCGCGCGTCATCCGTCGCAACCAGCACTTCGTCGGCACCGCTGCGCACCGCCGCCGAGATCACCCACTGGATCATCGGACGGCCGGCAATATCCAGCAGCGGCTTCGCCGGCAACCGTGCCGACGCGTAACGCGCCGGGATGACGACTTTGAACTGCACATCAATCCTTCAGCAACGGATCCATGGGCTCCAGCGTGCGAGCTTCGTCTTCGAGCATCACGGGAATGCCGTCGCGAATGGGGTACGCCAGCCGATCGGCACGGCAGATCAGCAGTTGCTGTGCCTTGGCGTACTGCAAGGGCCCCTTGCAGAGCGGACAGGCGAGGATATCTAGCAATTTGGAGTCCATGGACGCTCCAATCATCGGTTGGCAGCCAGTACGCGATCGAGCAAACGATCGATGGCCTGCGCGTCGGCCTCGCTGATCGCGACTTCCAGGCGCACCGCCCAGCAATTCGCGAGGCGCGAAGCGTCGGCGCCGGGCGGGCATTTTACTGCATCCTTCTCGGTCATTAGCACCGGCGCGTCGTCGGGGAAGGCAATGTCCGCTTCGGTGAGCCGGGCGTGATCCGGCAAAGGATGCGCATCCACGGCGAGACCCAGCCCGGTCAGCGCGTCGAAAAACGCCTGTGGATTGCCGATACCGGCGACGGCGTGCACTCGACAGCCCACGAAGCTCTGTAACGAGCGGCGCTCGCCGGTGCCCAGCGACACGGCATCGCCGAGCGCTGGCGTGGTCACGATCGCATTGGGCAGGTTGTGGGAGGACGACGCCGGCTGAGCGCGTCGGGTAAGGACCTGCAGATCCACGCTGTGCAACCGACTCGGCGGCTCCCGCAGCGGGCCGGCGGGCAACAGACGGCCATTCCCCAATCCGCGTCGCTCATCGATCACCGCAATCTCGAGATCGCGGGCCAGACGATAGTGCTGCAAGCCGTCATCGCACACGATCACCGCAGCGCCACGCTCGATGGCCCGATTCGCAGCGGCTACTCGATCAGGCCCTGCGACGACCAGCGAGCCCGTTCGGCGAGCGAGTAACACGGCTTCATCGCCGACTTCGTCGGCGGACGTTTCGCCACTCACATCGCGCGGCCACTGCGTTGATGTCCCGCCGTAACCTCGCAAGACGATGCCAACCTGCACACCTCGCGCGCGCAAGCGCTCGGCGAGCCAGATCGTCATGGGAGTCTTACCAGTTCCGCCGACGGTGATGTTGCCGACGACGACCACCGGACGTGAAACGCGAAACGATTGCGACCAGCCGCGCCGATAAGCCGCGCGGCGGACAGCAGCAATGCCAGCAAACAACCAGGACAGAGGCAGGAGCAGCAGCGAGAACCACCGCGCGTGGCGCTCGTACCAGACCCGTTGCAGAAACGTATCCATCAGCCGGCACCACCACGTAACCGCCCGCCCCGCTCGGCGGCTGCCGGGTTATCGTGCCTGCCGTCGCTTTGCTCGCAACAGCACTCGCTGAAAAGCCAAACGAACGATGTGTCGAGCGCGCCCGTGCTGGCCGCCGCCATTGTCATGCGTTGAACTGCATCGCATGCAGGGTCGCGTACTGTCCTTGTTTCGCGATCAGCTCGGCGTGCGTGCCGCTTTCGATGATCCGGCCGGCTTCCATGACCAGAATGCGGTCCGCCTTCTCCACCGTCGAGAGCCGATGCGCGATGACCAGCGTCGTACGGTTGTGCATGAGCTCGTCGAGCGCCGCCTGAATGAAACGCTCGGACTCGGTATCGAGCGCCGAGGTGGCCTCATCCAGAATCAGGATGGGGGCATTCTTCAGCAAGGCGCGTGCAATCGAGATGCGCTGCCGCTGGCCGCCCGACAACAGCACGCCGCGATCTCCGATCATCGTATCGAGCCCCGCCGGCAGCTCGCGCACGAAGTCCATGACCAGCGCCGCTTCGGCGGCCCGCTCGATCTGCTCGTCGGAAGCTTTGCGACCGAAGGCGATGTTGGCGCGGATGGTGTCGTTGAATACCACGACATCCTGACTGACGACCGCGATCTGCTCGCGCAGACTGTTCAGCTGATACTCGTGCAGCTCGTGGCCATCGACGCGAATCGTGCCCGCATCGGGCTCGTAGAAGCGCGGCAACAGATTCACCAGCGTGGACTTGCCGCTGCCCGAGCGGCCGACGATGGCGACCACCTCGCCCGCCGCGACGTTCAGATTCACATCGTGCAGGGCCACGCCGTTGCCGACCGGGTACGTGAAAGAAACATTGCGATACTCGATGTCGCCGCGTACGCGCTCGGCGACCAGCTGACCGCCTTCCGGCTCGGGCTCCTCGTCCAGCAGCTGAAAAATGCTCTGGCCGGCGGCGATGCCCTGCTGCAGCGGCCCCGACACGCCCACGAGCGCACGCAACGGCTGAGCGATACCGACCAGCGCCACGAAGAACGCCAGCAGGTCGCCCATGCTCTGGCGCCCGTGAATCGCATCGGCAATGGCGATGGACAGCACGATGGCCGAGCCCGTCGCGGTCACCATCTGCACCACCGGATTCGACAGGCCCTTGGTGAGCACCAGGCGCATGTGCGAGCGGCGGTTGTGCTCGTTCACGCCTTCGAACTGCCCTGCCTGATAGCTTTCGGCGTTGTAGACCTTGATGACGCGCGGCGCTTCCAACGTTTCTTTGGCGATGCGCGTGATGTCGCCCATCGAATCCTGAATGCGATGGCTGTAGCGGCGAAACTTCTTGTTGATGATGCCGATCAGCCACGCCACCAGCGGGCCCATGATCAACGCGATCGCCGCCAGGCGCGCGTTGAAATAAAACAGCGCGACGATCGAGCCGATGATGGTCAGCGCCTCACGCAAGGTGATCAGAATCGAGTCGGTCGCGGCCTGGCCGATCTGCTCGGTGTTGTAGGTGAGCTTGGTCAGCAGCACGCTGCTGGAGTTGCGGTCGAAGTAACCGACCGGCAGCTGCACGATGCGCCCGAAGATCTGGCCGCGCAGCCGCTTGACGATCTGCCGGCCGACATAGCCCATGCAGTACGTCTGGGTGAAATCGCCGAGACCGCGCAGCAGGAACAAACCGACCAGTGCCAGCGGCAGCCAGACGATGGTGCGCGGATCGCGGTTCTCGAACGTGCCGTCGCCGAACACTTTGGCGAACGCGGTGAAGCTCACCATGCTGATCGAGAACACGATCGCGCCGAGCATGCCGAGCGCGAACATGCCGCGATGAGGCCGCAGGTAGCCGATCAGGCGCCGGTAGGTCTGCCAGGCATCGGCCGGCATGGAGGCCTTCGAGCCGCGATCGGAACGTGACATGGTGAGGGGGACGTTCTTCTGGGGGACGTCGCTACTGGGTCGAGCCCGAGTTGCTCTGATCGTTGACTGTGGCAATGCTGATAGCCTTGAATCCGAGGCGGCCGAGCACGTCCATGGCCGTCACCACCGACTGATGCGTGCTGCGCGCATCGGCTCGGATGGTAACCGGCAGGTCGCGCCGCTCGCCAGCGAGCTTGGAGACCGCGGCCGATAACGTCGCGGGGCTGGTGTTGATCAACACCTGGCCATTGACACGATACTCGCCGGTGGCGGTCACGGCCACCTCGATGGGATCCTTTTTCTGATCCGCCGCCGGCTCGTTGCTGGCCTGGGGCAGCTGCAGCTTGATGCGGGACTCGTCCACGAAGGTGGTCGACACCATGAAGAAGATGAGCAGCAGCAGCACCACGTCGATCAGCGACGTGAGGTTCATCTCCGGCTCTTCGTGGTCCTTGGGCCGCAGGTTCATGCCGCTTCCCGCGCCTGCGGCTGGGCTTCCAGGGCCTCGACCAGCTTGATGGCTTCCTTTTCCATCTGCACCACCAGCGTCTGCACGCGGCCGCGCAGGTATTTGTAGGCCAGCAGCGCCGGAATGGCGACCGTAAGGCCCGCGGCGGTGGTAATCAGCGCCTCGGCGATGCCCCCGGCCAGGCTGGCCGGATTGCCGATGCCCGCGGTGGTGATGGCGTTGAAGGTGCGGATCATGCCGAACACGGTGCCGAGCAGGCCCATGAGCGGCGACAGCGAGGCGATGGTGCCGAGCGTGCCGATGAAGCGGTCCAGCTCGTGCACCACGTGCCGGCCGGTGTCCTCGATGGCCTCGCGGATCACCCCACGATCGCGATTGCGATTGGCGAGCCCGGCGGCCAGGATCTTGCCCAGCGGCGAGTTCTGCTGAAGCGCGGCGATGTGCTTGTCCTGAATCTGCCCCTGCTCTACCCAGAGCCACACCTTTTCGGTGAGCTCCGCGGGCAGGACGCGCTTGGTCTGCAGGGTCCAGAGACGTTCCAGAAAAATGGCTGCGGTCACGATGGAGGCGAGGATGATGGGCCCCATCATGATGCCGCCGGCTTTCACGATTTCGAACATGACAGTGTTTGCTGTGACCGTGTATGGGGAGCCGGGTTATTCGCCGCATACTAGCAGCTTTCGTCCCAGCAGCATCACTACCGGCTCCAGTACCTTCGCTGTGTGTGACGGTGCTCGCGAACCTGCAAACCGGCGGCGCTGAATGTGACGGTGATTGCACCGCTCGCACTGGTGTCGTAGCAGCGAGCGCCCGCCTCCTGCCAGCGCGCCACCACCGCCGGACGTGGGAAATTCCAGCGATTGCGATAGCCGGTGGAAAAAATCGTCACATCCGGCCGCACGGCCGCGACGAATAGCGAACTCGAGGAAGTGTCACTGCCGTGGTGAGGCGCGACCACGACCGTAGCTCGCGGCAGTCCCTGTTCCAGCAGCTGACGTTCAGCGTCGGCCTCGATGTCCCCGGTCAGCAGCGCGGCGCCGTGCTCGCCCTGGATCAGCAACACGCATGAACTATCGTTGCGGCTTGCCGGGCGTGTCTGCGCTTTGGAAGGGGCGCTCGGATGAAGGACGGTGAATCGCACGCCATCCCATTGCCATTGCTGTCCGCGCTCGCAGCCGGCGCTGGTCGAAGATGCCTCGACCGAAGGGCCGATCGATAAGGCTCGAACACGCAGTCCCGCCAGCAACTCGGGCAAGCCGCCGCTGTGATCCTGATCGCCATGACTCACCATCAACGTATCGATGCTGCGCACATCGCGATGGCGCAGAAACGGCAGCACGGCCAATTCCGCAGCGCTGCGGCCCGATGGATACACCGGCCCTGTGTCATACGCCAACGTGCGCGAGTGCGTCCGCACGACCGCGGCCAGGCCCTGCCCCACATCGAGCACCGTCAGTTCGAACGTGCCCGGCGGCGGGGTCGGTGCGCGATAGAACATCATCGGCAAGCACAGCAATGCGCCGGTCAGGCGCAACGGCCAGATCGCCGGTAACGTCAAGAACAACACGCCGACCACCAGCGCGACGAAGATCGGTAGCGATGGCTGCGGCGCATGCCAGACCGCGAGCGGCTGCCGCGCGAGCCACTCCAGTACCGGCCAGCCTGCATCGAGCAATGACGCAGGAAGCTTCAGCAACGCAGCGCCGAGCACAGGATGGATCATTGCGGCCACGGCACCGACCAGCACGCCCGGCACGATCAAGAGCGTGAATAAAGGAATGGCCAGCGCATTCGCGACCGGTGATACGAGCGACAGATTGCCGAACGCCATCAGCAACACCGGGATCAGTCCGATCGTCACGGCCCATTGCACGCGGCTGAAGCTCGCGATCATCCCCTCGCGAGCGAGGCGCCCCGACGTCGCCACGAGAATGACCAGCACCGCGACGAACGAGAGCCATGCGCCGACTGCAAGAGGCGCAAACGGATCGAGCAGCAGGACGGCGAGCAATGCCAGGCTCAGCGATCGGCCGATAGCCAGCGGCCGCCGCCACCAGCGCAGGCCGAAATAAATACACAGCATCACGAGCGTACGCTGCGTGGGAATGGACAGCCCCGCGAGCGCCGAATAGACCAGTGCAGCAGCAAGGCCGGCGAGCACCTGGCCGTGCATTGCCGTCAATCCAAGCGACTGAGCACGACGCCATCGAACGATGCAACCGCCCGCCCAGGCCGCGAGCATTGCCACCATGCCGATGTGCAGACCGGAGATCGCCATCAGGTGAGTCGTACCCGTCGCCGCGAACACCCGCCACTGCTGCGCCTGCATGGCACTGGTCTCGCCAATCGCCAGTCCCTGCAGGACGCCAAGCATCCGGTGATCGCCAACGGCACTGGCCATGCGCGCACCTATCCAGGCGCGTGTTTGCTCGATGGCATAACGATAGCCCGCCGCCTGCAAGCGACGATTGCCGGCGTCGTCGCGCACATAGCCGACCGCGCCAATGCCTTCCCGAAACAAATGAGCTTCGTAATCGAATCCGCCCGGATTGGCGAAGCCGTTGCGGCGTTTCAAACGAACCGTGAGCTGCCACTGGTCGCCCGGCCAGGGCGGCGCTGGCGCCCGATACCAGGTCAGCCGCAAGCGTCGTGGAACGCCGGGTGCCGCATCGACCACATCGAAGACGAACTGCGGATCGACTTGCGGATCGGGCAACGAAGCAATGAAACCGCGGACCGTCAGGTCGTGCCCTTCGAGCGCGGGCGGCAGATCGTTCGCGAGTCGCCACGCTGCGTGCCCCCAAGCCCACGCTGCCCCGAGCAAGAGCGCAATGAAGATCGTAGCGATACTGAAACCGCCGGCCTCGGGCGGTGCGCGGCATCTCCCTACGAGCAGCATCGACGCCGCCAGCCCCAGGACCACCAGCCATGCAAGCGCTGGCAGCCGGGGCAAACCGTGAATCAGGCAGTGGCCTGCCAGGAATGCAGGGGCAATCGCACCCATCGCGCCTCCTTGCGCGTAAACAAATTCATCGCGGGCAGCCAGCGCGACTGAGATAATTCGCGCTCGAGCCCCTGCCTCTACATCGAATGCCCCGACGAGTCTTCAAACCGCTCAGCCGCCAGCGCCATCGCTGGAAGGATCGCTGGTTCATGCGGCCGTTCCGGCTGCTGCTGGAGCATCCGGTGTACTGGACCTTGAACCGGCGCAATGTGACGCGCGCGTTCGCGCTCGGCCTGCTGATCGCCTTCGTGCCGATCCCCGTACACATTCTGCTCGCGACCGTTCTGGCGCTGGCGTTGCGCCTGAACGTGCCCGCCGCCATCTTCGGCACGTTCCTGACCAATCCGTTGACCATGGTGCCGATGTACATGGGCGCCTACTGGGTCGGCTGCCATCTGCTCGACGTCAATATTCATCCCATCGCATTCACCATGAGCTGGGAGTGGCTGACGACGCAGCTGCTGCCGATCTGGAAACCGTTTCTGCTGGGCTGCCTGGTGCTCGGCCTGAGCGCGGCCATCCTCGGTTATGCGGTGCTCGGCGGCATCTGGCATCTCAGCCTGGTGCTGAAATATCACGAGCGCAAAGGCGCCAGTACCTTGAAAGCGTCGGCGAAAGCCGAGAAATAGCTACTCGTGCAGGCGGCCGTCGCTCAACGTGAGCGAACGTTGCAACTGCGCGGCCAGCTCCGGCGCATGGGTCACGATGATCAGCGCGGTGCCCAGCTCACGATTCAACTCCAACATGAGCTCGAACACCTGGCGCGCATTCGCGCCATCGAGATTGCCCGTGGGCTCATCCGCCAACACGACGGGCGGACGCGTTACCAGCGCACGAGCCACGGCGGCACGCTGACGTTCACCACCGGACAACTGCCCCGGTCGATGCTCCAGACGCGCTCCCAAGCCCACCCGCTCCAGCAATTGGCGTGCTTGCGACCGCGCCTCTTCCACTGACACGCGACGAATCAGCAGCGGCATCGCGACGTTCTCCAGCGCCGTGAATTCCGGCAGCAAGTGATGGAACTGATACACGAAGCCGAGCGCCCGATTGCGCAGATCGCCGCGCTCCTTGTCGGAGAGCTGGCTGATTTCCTGACCCGCGATGCGCACCGTGCCCGAGGTGGGCAGATCCAATCCGCCCAACAGCTGCAGCAGCGTGGTCTTGCCCGAGCCGGACGCGCCCACGATGGCGACGCGCTCGCCGGGATGAATGGCGAGATCGATGCCCTTGAGCACGTCCACGCGGGTGTCGCCCTGCTGGAAATGTTTGGTCAGATTGTCACAGGCCAGAACCGGATCGGACATGAAGTTCTCTTGTTGGGTGGGCGAGGATCCGTCAGCTCAATCGTGCCGCAAGGACTGCGCAGGCTGAGTGCGCGCCGCGCGCCAGGCCGGATACAACGTCGACAGCGAACATAGCAGGAAGGTGGTCACACTGATCTTGAGCACATCGGGCCACTGCACCGTCGCCGGCAGGTCGCTGATGTAATAAACCTTGGCATCCAGGAAATGCACCCCGAGCACCGCTTCCAGGCCGTGGATCAGGGTTTCCAGGTTGACCGAGATGAGGATGCCGAGCGCCACGCCCGCGACCGTGCCGATGAAGCCGATCGCCGTCCCTTGCGTCATGAAGATGGTCAGAATGCCGCGCGGCGAGGCGCCGATGGTGCGCAGGATCGCGATGTCGGTGCGCTTGTCCTTCACGACCATGACCAGCGTCGAGACGATGTTGAACGCCGCGACCGCGACCACCAGCAGCAGGATCAGGAACATCGCCGACTTGGTGAGCTGGATGGAGCGGAAGAAATTGGCGTGCTTGCGCGTCCAGTCGTCGATGTAATAGCCGCCGCCCAACGACAACGCCAGCTCGCGCACCAGGTGCGGCGCCTGGAACATATCGGCGAGCTTCAGACGCAGACCGGTCACGTCATCCCCCATCCGATACAGGCGCCCCGCGTCCTGCAGATTCACATAGGCGAGATTGCGGTCGAACTCGTACATGGCGGCATTGAAAATGCCAACCACTTTGAAGGCACGGTAGACCGGCATCACACCCACCGGCGTGGTCTTGCGCTGCGGCGTGACGACCACGACCCGATCGCCCAACGACACATTCAGATTCTTCGCGAGCTCCACGCCGAGCACGATGCCGAAGCCGCCGGGCTTCAGCTCATCGAACGAACCCTGCGCCATTTTCTCGGTGATCGAGGTGACGTTGCGCTCGAAATCGGGCAGCACGCCGGTGATCATCGCCCCGCTGCTCTTCGGCCCGGCCATCAGCAGCGCCTGCGCCTCGATATAAGGTGCCGAGGCCAGCACTTCGGGATGCTCGTCGATCTTCGCGGCGGTGCCCTGCCAGTCCGGCAGGCCCGAGCCGAACGCGCTGATCGTGGCGTGCGCCGTCAGGCTCAGAATTCGACCGCGCACCTCGCGCTCGAACCCGTTCATCACCGACAGCACGACGATGAGCACCGCCACGCCGATGGCGATGCCGAGCATGGAAATGGTCGAGATGAAGGAGACGAATCGATTGCCGCGATTCGAGCGCAGATAGCGGCGACCGATCAGGAACTCGTAACGCTTACTCATAGCGCAACGCTTCCGCCGGCTCGGTGGCCGCGCCTCGCAGCGACGGATAGATCGTCGCCACCACCGTCAGCACCAACGCCGTCACGGTGATGCCGATGACCTGCGGCCACTGCACCTCGGAGGGCATGTCCGAAATCACGAACACCGTGGGATCGAACACCTTGGCGCCAAACAGTCCTTCCAGGAACGGCACGATGGTCGACACGTTGAATGCCAGCGACAACCCCACGATCAATCCCAGCAGCGCGCCAAACCAGCCGATCAACACGCCTTGCGTCATGAACACGCCAACGACGGCCCGCGGCGTCATGCCGACGGTACGCAGAATGGCAATGTCCGTGCGCTTCTCGTTCACGACCATGACCAGCGCCGCGACGATGTTGAACGCGGCCACGGCGACGATGAGCATCAGGATCAAGGTCATCATGGTCTTCTCGATGCGCACCGCCCGGAAATAGCTGGCGTTCTCGATCGACCAGTCGCTCACTTTGAACTGGCCGCCGAGGTCCTGGTTGATCTGCGGGGTCCGCACCGGCGCAGCGAAGATGTCGTTGAACTTCAGGCGCAGCCCGTTCGGCATGCCATGCGTGCCCGCGAGCCCGGACGCATCCTGCAGATGGATCAGCGCGAGCACGTTGTCGTGCTCCTGCGCGCCGACCTCGAACACGCCGCTGACGATGAAGTTCTGAATGCGAGGCTTCAGATCGATGCCGCTGACCACCCCCTCGCCCTGTGCCGCGAGCGCCGGCACGAGCACGGTGATCTCATCGCCCACTCTCGCGTCGAGCGCATAGGCGAGACCGGCCCCAAGAATGATGTGCTGCTCGCCCGCAATCAGCTCGTCGAAGCTGCCGACCTGCATGTGGGCGCCGATATCGGAGACCTCCGATTCCAGCTTGGGATCGACGCCGCGGATCAGCGCCGCCCGCATGTCGGCACCGCGCCCCAGCATGCCCTGCAGGTCGATATAAGGAGCGACGCCGACCACGCCGTCCTCCTTGCGGATCCGATCCGCGAGCGCCGGCCAGTCCGCGAGCTGTTCAGGTTCGCCGGACAGGGTCGCATGGGAGGCCAGGCTCAGCAGTCGGCCCCGCAGCTCGCCTTCCAGCCCGTTCATGACCGAAATCACCGTGATCAGCGCCGCCACCCCGACGCAGATGCCCAGCATCGAAACCCAACTGATGAACGAGACGAAGAAGCCTTGGCTGCGGCTGCGCACGTAACGCAGCCCGATGTAAAGCGGCAGGGGGTGGAACATGTGTCTCCTTTCGGGGCGGGCAAGGCTACCTTGGCCCGGCCCTGATGGAAACTGGCCCGGAACTGTGAACTGCGACAACAAATCGCGGTGCCGAGCTTGGCCCTTATGTAAGCCCTGCTATACAGTCCTGCCGGCCCTGGAGGGCCGGTCTTCGAGGAGGGTGTATGAGCTTTCAGATTCGCCCCAAGCTGCGTTCCAAGCTGCCGCTGCTGGCGGCCCTGGCCGTATCCGCGGCCGCGACGGCCGTGCAGGCCGACGAGCTGACCACCCCGCCCGCCCCCTCCGCCACCCAGCAGGCCAATCTGCCGGCCCGCGGCATGTCCATGGACAAGGTCGAAGCCCAGTTCGGCTCGCCCAGCGAACGCCTGCCCGCCGTCGGCGAACCCCCGATCACGCGCTGGAAATACCCCGGCTTCGAGGTCTACTTCGAGCATCACCTGGTGATTCACACCGTCGTCATTGGCTGACGCCCCCGCCGCCCTCAGGTTCTCTCTGGTAGAGTCATCGCCCCTTCGGGGACGCCATGCGGCGTCGACCCGAGTGTTCGCTATTTCAACCGACCCCCGACGCCCCCATTAAGGCGAGCGATGACCGACTCCGACCGTCCGATTCTCCCCAGCCGAACGCAACTGCAGGTCCGTTGGGGCCAACTCTATGGCTCCGCGACTGCGTTGTGGTTGGCGCAGGCCGCACGCAAGTCCTCTCAGCCGATGCTGGTGATCGCGCACGACGCGCGACAGGCCAGCCGCACCGAGGACGAGCTGCGCTTCTTCTGCGAGCCCGGCACGCTCATCGAAACCTTCGCCGGCTGGGAAACCCTGCCCTACGACCTGTTCTCGCCGCATCCCGACATCGTGTCGCAACGGCTGCGACTGTTGTCGACCCTACCGCGGATGACCAAGGGCATCGTCATCGTGGACCTGGAAACGATGCTGCAGCGGCTGCCGCCGCAGGCGTACATCGACGCGCATGCCTTCGATCTCAGAGCCGGGGAAACGTTCGATGTCGCCGCGTTTCGCGATCGCCTCGCGGGCGCCGGTTACGTCGCAAGCTCACAGGTGATGGCGCCGGGCGAGTTCGCGGTGCGCGGCTCGATCATCGACCTGTATCCGATGGGCAGCGACACGCCCTACCGGCTCGACATGTTCGATGACGAGGTCGAGTCGATCCGCAAATTCGATCCCGAAACGCAACGCTCCGGCGAGAAGGTGCCGGCGCTTCGTTTGCTGCCCGCACGCGAGTTCCCGCTCACGGCCGAAGGCATCCAGAACTTCAAGCGCCGCTTCCGCAATCGCTTCCCCGGCGATCTGACGCGCATGTCGATCTATCGCGATATCGCCGAAGGCGCGCCGCCGCCGGGCATCGAGTACTACCTGCCGCTGTTCTTCGACAAGACCTCGACCCTGCTCGATTACCTGCCGCAGAACACCATCATCGCGGTCGAGCGCGAGATCGAGTCGATGGCCGCGCAGGCGTTCGCGGAAGTCGAAAGCCGCTATGAGCAACGCGGTCACGACGTCGATCGACCGATCCTGTTGCCGCGTGAAGTGTTCATGCCGGTCGCGGAGTTCATGCAACGAATGACTTCGTATCGGCGCATCGAGCTGTCGCGCGTCGAGTTGGATCCGCTCACTCAAACGGTGCCCTATCAGAACTTCGCGACGCGCGTGCCGCCTAGCCTGCGCGTCGATCAGCGCAGCGAGGAGCCCGCGCGCGAGCTGGTGAATTTTCTGAGCGCGTTCCCCGGACGCGTGCTGCTCGCGGCCGAATCCGCCGGTCGACGCGAGATGCTGCTCGATCTGCTGAACAAGAGTCATCAACGGCCGCAGCTGGTGGAGAGCTGGTCGGCATTCCAGGACAGCAACGAGCGCCTCGCGATCACGGTGTCGCCGATCTCGACCGGCCTGCAGCTGGATGAGCCGCCGCTCGCATTGATCGCGGAAGAACAGCTGTTCGGCGAACGCGCGAGACAGGAGCGTCGGCGCCGCCGACCCGAGCGCGATCCGGAAAAGATCATTCGCGATCTCACCGACTTGCATCCAGGCTCGCCGGTGGTGCACGAGGAATACGGCGTTGGCCGGTTCGTCGGCCTGGCGACGCTGGACGTCGGCGGTCTCACCAGCGAATTCCTGGTGTTGGAATATGCCGAGGGCGACAAGTTATATGTGCCGGTGCAGGCGCTGGATCTGGTCAGCCGCTACACCGGCGCACCCGCGGACCAGGCGCCCCTGCACAAACTCGGCGGCGATGCTTGGGAGAAAGCGCGCAAGAAAGCCGCCCAGCGCATTCGAGACACCGCGGCAGAATTGTTGGATCTGTATTCGCGCCGCGCCGCGCGCCAGGGCGAGCAACTGCTCGCACCCGAAGACGATCTGCGCGCGTTCGAAGCTGCGTTCAAGTTCGAAGAAACCCCCGACCAGGCGGCGGCCATCCGCTCTGTGATCGAAGACCTCGGCAGTGGTCGACCGATGGATCGCGTCGTCTGCGGCGATGTGGGCTTCGGCAAGACCGAAGTCGCGCTGCGTGCGGCGTTCGTCGCCGTGCAGGCGGGCAAGCAGGTCGTGGTGCTCGTGCCGACTACCCTGCTCGCCCAGCAGCACTATCAAACATTCGCCGACCGCTTCGCTGACTGGCCGGTGCGCGTGGAATCCTTGTCGCGCTTCCGTACCACCAAGGAAGTGAATCAAGTGATGGAGAGTCTGGAGTCCGGGAAGACCGACATCGTGGTCGGCACGCATCGCCTGCTGCAGTCCGGCGTGAAGTTCGCCCGCCTCGGCCTGCTCATCATCGACGAAGAACATCGCTTCGGCGTCAAAGACAAGGAGAAGCTGAAGCAGCTGCGCGCGGAAGTGGATGTGTTGACGCTGACCGCGACGCCGATTCCGCGTACCTTGAACATGGCGATGGGCGGCCTGCGCGAGTTGTCGTTGATCACGACGCCGCCGGTGTCGCGATTGTCGATCAAAACGTTCGTCTCACAATGGGATCCGGCGACGATCCGCGAGGCCTGTCTTCGCGAAATCCGCCGCGGCGGTCAGATCTATTTCCTCCACAACAGCGTCGACACCATCGAGAAAACCGCCCGCACGCTGGCCGAGCTCGTTCCCGAAGCCCGCATCGCCATCGGCCACGGCCAGATGCGCGAGCGCGAGCTGGAACAAGTCATGCTGGATTTCTATCACCAGCGCTCGAACCTGCTGGTGTGCACGACCATCGTCGAGAGCGGTATCGACGTGCCGTCCGCGAACACCATCATCATCGATCGCGCCGACAAGCTCGGTCTCGCACAGCTGCATCAGCTGCGTGGACGCGTCGGCCGCTCGCATCACCAGGCGTACGCGTACTTGATGACGCCGCCGCGCAACCTGATGACGGCCGATGCGGTGAAACGCCTGGAAGCGATCGAGTCGCTCGAAGACCTGGGCGCGGGCTTCACGCTGGCGACGCACGATCTCGAGATTCGCGGTGCCGGCGAGCTGCTCGGCGAGGAACAGAGCGGCCAGATCCAGGAGATTGGTTACGCGCTCTACATGGAAATGCTGGAGCGTGCGGTCAATGCGTTGAAGTCAGGCAAGGTGCCGCAATTGGATCAGCCAATGCACCAGGGCCCGGAAGTGGACCTGCATGCGCCGTCGCTGCTGCCGGATGAATATCTGCCAGACGTGCATTTGCGGCTGGTGCTCTACAAGCGCATCGCCGCTGCGAAGACCAACGAGGAGTTGCGAGAGCTGCAGGTGGAGATGATCGACCGCTTCGGCCTGTTGCCGCCGGCGGCCAAGAACCTGTTCCGTATCGCCGAGTTCAAACAAGCGGCCCGCGCGCTGGGCTTGCGCAAGATCGACGTTGGCCCGGGCGGCGGCTCGGTGACGTTCGAGAGCGACACCAAGGTCGAACCGGGCACGTTGATCCGCTACGTACAACGCAACTCCCGCACGCACCGGCTCGAAAGCGGCAACAAGCTCAAATTCACCATGAACCTCGAACAGGAGGAACTGCGCTTCACGCAGGTCGAACAGCTACTGGCCGAGCTGAGCAAAGCCACGCCGACCGCTAGCGAACTCGCTGCGGAAAAGGCCCGCGAAAAAGCCATTGCCGCTGCGGCCGTGAAAGCGAATCCGCCCAAGGCTCCGGCACCGAA
>Ga0065721_10050901_pt1 | contig 17176 bp, 15 predicted proteins | sample Mesricmetagenome_FD_59108 | JGI IMG/M metagenome (GOLD analysis project Ga0065721, IMG submission 59108) | Mesophilic microbial community from rice straw/compost enrichment Sample: eDNA_1 v2 (version 2) | ecosystem: Engineered > Solid waste > Grass > Composting > Bioreactor | place: USA: Davis... | reverse complement strand
CATGAATGTCCACGAATGTCTCCTGAGTAATCATCTACGGCCGCCTGTCTATTCAGTCGGCCGCCATGGTGGCTCAGGTGGGTCACTTTTCGATTGGCATTAGTGGGTCAGTTTTACATTGGCGGTAACATCAAGCCTCTGGTCCTGCTTTTTGGCAATGGAGGGTAAGAAGTCGGCCGCGATATCGAAAGGGATATCCTCGAGCTGCACGCCCTGTTCTTTGGAGGCCTGCACAAACCTCGCGGAATACTTGGTTTTGCCGACCAGTATCGAAACCGCTGTCATGGCGGGCGTACCGGAAGTGAGCTGGATGGTGAACTGCGGGTTGCGGTGCTGCTTGCTAAGGCCAGACAACAGGCTGTCCAATGCTTGATATATGTCGCCAAAGTGGATTGGGCTGGTGAGCTCAACCGGATGCAGCTCAACCAAGCATCCAGATACACGGGCTAGCTCCGCCTTTAGCGGCTCAATTGACTTCTCGGGTTGGTTGCAGAGCAAATGAATCTGGTCGTATTGCTCATGTTTGGCGATGCGGATGAGAGGGCCAGGGGAATCTGGCTTGTTCACGCCATCCAGGTCGGCATTGCCCACCCATGAGATCAAAATGCGCATAATAAAATTTATATTCTGGTAAACTATTTTACCAAGTGTAGCCCGTAAGCTTGGGTTAATAAAGGTCTACATTGGCCTGATCAATAAATGATCTATTCACAAAAGAGGCAGAGATCAACGACAGCAGATGCAATACAGCGAGCGGTGAGCGATTTAAGAGCAAACTTGGAGCGGGTAACAAAAAGTTTCGCTGCATACGCGAGCGCAAGTGGGCTGCTGTATGCACTCCCAAAACGATAATGATGCTTCGGTCAGGTTACCTACTTGCAACAAAAGTTACCCTTTAATTTTATTGACCACCTAAAAAGACGATTTCTAGAAGTTGAAATATGAGCACACCACTAATCACCGAAGAGGGTATGACTAAGCTTAAATCCGAGCTGGATTACCTTTGGCGAACCGAGCGGCCAGAGGTAACCAAGAAAGTGACATGGGCGGCCAGCCTCGGCGATCGTAGCGAGAACGCCGACTATCAGTACAACAAGAAAAGATTGCGCGAGATAGATCGCAGAGTTCGTTACCTGAGAAAGAGAATCGATTCATTAAAAGTAGTGCCTTATGCCAAAGAGCAAGAAGGCACTGTCTATTTTGGTAGCTGGGTTAAAATCGAAAACGAGCAAGGGGAAACCAAAGAACTTCGAATTGTTGGTTATGACGAGATTTTTGGCGAAAAAAACTATATCTCTGTCGACTCGCCAATGGCTCGAGCATTGTTGCGGAAAAAAGTAGGTGACGAGGCGGTTGTCCGAACCGAAGCTGGCGAATTTTATTGGGAAGTTTTATCCATCTCTTACCTAAAAAATTCACCAGAGAACAGCTGAGAATTTTGACTCACAAATGCTGGAGCGCTTTCTTCAGTGCATCAAGAGTGCCCGGCTTAAAAAGCCGGTTTCCCTCACTATCTAATACCTCACCTCGATCGCCGGCTGTATAGCCCCACTCCTTGAGAAACTCGTCAGACGCCAGAAATTCAAGCGCTCGACGTTCGACATCAGTCAACCGGTGCTGCGCCAGACCACCCCTGCGATCATCTACAATAATACTCGTTCCAGGCGGAACGATTGCCCTCACGAGGCGTCTGGCCTCATTTAGTTCGGCTTGCTGTTTAGAGACCAAAAACCGAAGTTTAGGGTCTGCGATATCATCAATCCATTCATCTGACGCTCGCCGCTTAACAGGCTTATGAGGCTCTTTTAAATGATCCGCAAAAGATTTTATGAGCGCCTGATAGATCTCGCCGCTTTTATTGCGAAGCGATTGCGCCTTTGGAACCCCGCGCGCAGAGCCAATTCGAGAAATTGTCGAATAGGAAAAGTCTCTAGCTCCACGATCAATTTGCTCTTGGCAAACTCCAAATATAGCTTCGAGCGTTCTTGATTGCTTCGAGGTAGCCCCACTTTTTAGTTTTTCAAGAAGCTCCTGAGGGCTCATAGAAGCTCATTCTCGAGAACAGATAAACGGTTGACCCCCGACCTAGGAGAAGTCAATCTCAATAATTCCTGCTTGGTTATTCGCTCATCCGGCGCCAAATCGTCGAGGCATATACGCCCGTCAATCAAAGCATCTACTTTAGTCCAACATTTTAGCCGGTCCAGCATAAGGCGAGTGATCTGATTTCCGACTACCAGCTGCTGCTTTTTATCTAGCGAAAACATATGGAGCGGAACCATATTCTTTAATGCCATTTTATCCAACAACTGGGATCTGGGAGCCAATGCCATTTCTGACGAGGCTGATTGATAAATCTCTGCATTCTCACACACTTCTGAGAACTGCCGAAATAACGAAACTTCTTCATAAGCAACATCTAGCTCATGATCACGCTGAACGATCAGTTTAGTCGTCACCTCAGAATCAGCAGCAGTCTCGGCCTCTGAATCACTGTTAACGAGCGCCTGACACTGCTTGAGAAGTCGAGAAATATTGTTCATGTCAGAGAGCATAGAATCTAACTTGTTAGCGGCGGCCTCAATTTCGGAAAGCGTTTTCCGCTTCTGAAGCTCCAAATTGTTTCGGACTCCTAGATTTGAAGCTCCACCCTCCAACTCGGCGTCATATGCATCATCATCCTCCTTGTTGATCTGCTTATTTAGTTTCTTCAGCTGGAGCTCTAGATCATCATACTGCTCGTACTGAAGATGCGCTGCTAAAGAGATTTCATTCCCTAAAAATGGCAGAGCCAATAATGCCTACCAGCACAACCGAGGATGCGATCGCAGGAAAGCCACTGAAAATACGATAAGAAGGCTTGATATTCCGCACGCCGGATTCCACCCACACGTACGAAAGATGTCCCATGAGAATGGAAAATGCCACCCCGGCCGTGACCGCCGGCCAGGAGTCTATAAGCTCGCTCTGCATAAGGAATACTGCAGCCGGCCAATGCCATAGATAGATGGAGTAGGATCGGGTTCCAATCCACTGAAAGATGAAGCTCGAAGTGAAGAGGGAACTGGGCCGCCGAGCCAACAGAATGCCTGCGCTGCCGGCAACGGGAACCAATGCTTTCCAGCCGGGCCAGTCGGTGCCAGTACCAAAAGCCAAAATGGTAAAGACAATCAGCGCGAATCCAAGAAGCTCCAGCACTCGGGAAATGTGGTCTGAAATCGCTTTTCGATCAGAGCCAAAATATACCAGGCCACCCGCCAGCATTTCCCAGGCGCGCGTCGGGAATAAATAGAATGCTGTCGAAGGATCTTTCGGAGTCAACCATATGGACAAACAGAGAGATGCAATTGCTCCAATAGACACAACACCCAATAAAGTGGAGCGCCGCGGGCGCAATTTCCAGGCGATTACCAGCAAAACAGGTAAAAGCATATAGAACTGCCACTCGACAGAGAGCGACCACGTATGGAGAAGCCATTTATCTTCGGATGCAGCGTCGAAATACCCGGCCTCTTGCCAGTATTTCATATTGGAAAGGAAGCCTACCGAAGAAGCCGCATGTCCCCCTAGCATCCTGTAGTCTTGCGGAATCAGAAAGAACCATCCAAATATGAGCAAAACCGCGCATAACACAAACAAGGCGGGGATGATTCTGCGGCAGCGGGCGAGGTAAAACTTCCATATCGAGAACTGGTTGCGCTCCAGGCCAGAGGCGATGATTCCCGTCATCAGAAATCCGGAAATGACGAAGAAAACATCAACGCCCGCAAAACCTCCGGAAAATCCAGGAACACCAAAGTGGAACAGAACGACTGACACCACCGCCCAGGTTCTTAATCCATTAATGTCTTCCCTGAAGCCCATGATTTTCCCCCTCATCTGCTTCGATTAACAGGATGTCTTTGTGTAGATCTTTACACGTTCGGTTTGCGGGTAAACGCGCCGCTTTTTAGTTTATCTGTTAGACATTGTCAACCAAGCATTTGTTACTCTGGGTATCCATCCCCAACAAAGGTTCTGCTTGCCTGATAAATTTCACACCACCTCAAACCCGAAATCGCTGCGCCAGTAGAGGAAGTTGAGAGCAATTCAGCTCATCCTGGGTCTGCACCTTACTGCAATGGAGGTACCGCCAACCAACATCAAAAACAGCCAATCCAAGCTGCCGCCGGAGCTGCCGGGAGATTCTGAACTGGAGCCGGAACTTGAGGCGCTGGAGCTTGAGCTCGACGAGCTGGAACTTGAACTCGAATTCGAACTGGAGCTGGAAGAACTGGAGCTTGAGCTGTTCCAAGTCGAGGGATTTGCCGGGATTAGCAGTGTAAAAGCCTGCTGCCCTGGTACGATAAGAATGGGTTCTTCGTTCTCAGTTGTATATCCTCTGATTAGGTGAATTCGCACCTCTTCATCCGGTTCGTCCACATCTCTCAAAAAGTCATTTACCACGGGAACTTCCAATTCAAGCACATCGCCCGCTGAAACAGGATTGAATCTCCGGGTAAAGATTCGTTGCTCGATTCCGACGTCCTCCATAAGCGCTGTTGGTGAAATGAGTTCCACCTGAAATATCAGAGTGATCGGCACATCCGGGTTGGCAGGAGAAAAAACAAGGGGAATTTTTGCGGTGGTTCCTTCTCTGGCCTGCACAAACGTCAGTCCAAAGCCAACGTCATAACGCACCCCTACTTCGATAGTCACTGGCTCGCTCGCATTGCCCGCGCGGTCGATAGCGACCAATCGCACGGTATAGTCGCCAAGAGGCAGGGAAGTGGGTTGCGAGGCAGGTTGCTCCACTATTTGACCCGCATAGTAAATTTTATAAGTCACATTGCCGTCGGCATCGACCAAATCGCCATCGTCAATGGTGATCATGCCAGCCGCTGCCAGTGTGCTGAATAATTTGTCGGGGGCGGTTTCCACGCGAGCAGGCGCCAGCAGAATTTGTGGCGGTTGTTGATCATCAACAAAATCATCCAGAACCAGTCCGGACGCCGCCTGACATTCCGCATCACAATCAGGATTCCAGCGATCCGGTTTGCCGTCGCCATCGATATCAATTGCCGCTGCAGGATTATTGGGGAATGCATCCAGATAGAGTCCACCGTCGACGCGGCACAGTAAATCGCAGGCCGGATCTATAGTGTCAAGGTAACCATCGCCATCGGAATCGAGAGACGCCATTGGATGGAAAGGAAAGGCGTCTTCCGAATTGATGACACCATCGCCGTCGGCGTCGTCATCGTCTTCATCCAAAAGACCATCGCCATCGCTGTCGCGAAAAATACGGCCGTTTAATACCAATCCAGGCAATTGATATCCGTGGCCAAAATCCCAGAAGGGCGTGCCGTCGGTATCTGTTTCTTCTCCCCAATTTCTATAGAGATTCACAGGGCACGCCGGGTCGCCGACAAAACGGGGGCACATCAGTTCTGCGAGTGTGTTGCCGCCAGTAGAAGGCCCTCCCGGACTCGGAACGAAATGACTATTGATCAAGACCGAACCATCATTTGTGAGCGGAATCGGAGCAAACGTATTCCGGATGTAGCCTAAACTCAGTCCGCCGATAATCCCGCCAACCGGTTCACGCCCCTCCCAGTTTAAGAAACGCGGTCTTACGGTGGAAAACAGATTGCTTGAGTCATGACCGAAAAAATAACCTGCAATGCCGCCAGCTCCGTAGAAACGTCCCTCAAGCTGGCCAGTGCTGAAAACTGCCTCCAATATTGTATTTTCTGCACGGGCCACCACCATCCCCGCCAAAGGGCCACGCACAAGGGACAGCTTGCCTGTAATTCCGGTGCGACGAATGGTGGCTCCGTTTGCGAAACCAAATAAACCTGCATAATCTCCGTCAGGGCGATTCACATACAGGTTGCGAATGACATAACCATTGCCCTCAAAAAAACCGCGGAAGTTGATCGGCTCCCAGCCTAAGCCGTTATTCCAGTAGGTATCGGCTGCGTCTATGACCCCATCCTGGTTGGTATCAAAATCCAGATCCGCCGTCAGCTCGACGCCGCGGCAACCGTCAGCCGGACAGCCCGCATTGCTGCCGTAGAGCGTCTTGCCCGTAGAGTCGTTGCGCAGCTCGTTGAGGTCGGCCAGGTCATTGATTTCGATCAGACCGTTATCGTCGATGTCGTAATCCTCACGCCCTCCAGCTGACCAGGCGGGGAAAGCGGCTGTGGTTAAAGCCAATAGGAGAGATAGATGCTTGAGCATAGCGTCCCTTTTCTGCGTTATTGGAATCCCGCCAATCTAACCCGTTGACACAGGCATAGCCTTGATCCAATTGGCAATTCAACTCAAAAGGCGTCGCTGGGAACTCAAAGATTTCCGGGATGGCATAACTGTTAACGCTGGATAGAGCGATAAGTTTGGGTGGTTGAATAAACGAGTCTGCAAAGAGCCGGTCTTCTGCCTCAACCACCGCCATGTGCATACACTGAACGGGGGTTGGCAGGTTCAAAAGCTTTTTATTGAAGTGTTTCTCAAGTAGCTCATCCATGAATCCCAAAAAGTCCTGTGAGACCAATCATCAGATTGCTTCCAAATCTTCTTTTCCGTTTGATCACCAATCAAAACAGCAAATCAACGACTTGAAACCCAATCTACCTATCCCGGCGCATTCGGCGAATTCTCAATGGCAAAATGCCGACGGATGAACGAGAGGATGATCGCAGCGGATTCTTTGTCCTGCAGAGCTTCACGCAGCAACGCTAATCCGTGCATCACCTGATATGACAGGGCGAATCGTTCAGCGATGTTCGCGATAGGGAACATCTGGTCGGTCTGCGAATAATGATCGCAGATGCGTTCAAGCTCGGCACGGGGATCTCGATTTCGATCGAACCGAGCGACCCTGCTTGCGAAAGATTTGACTGTGTAAATCAACTCACGTCGCTTTGGCTTATAGCGAACGAGTTCCTCTATAGTGAGAGGCAGGTATCCGAGACAAAAGAATTCGGGCTTACCAGCCCGTCGGATTATGCGGCTGAACGCGTAAGGCAGCACATATTCGCTTGCAACTACGTCCACGGCGAAATCTCTGTGGCCTTCAAGCCCACTTTCTTCGATCAATTCCCTCGCTGCGCCTCGCCTCACCACATCCAGGAAATCTCCCGATGTAGCTGCGGTGACATCTTCCCAATCTAAAGATCCAGACCCGCTCGGCGCAATTTTTCCGCCGCTGTGTGCATTGCGACGCGTTTGATAGACCAACATCAGATACCCATCTCGCGTAAATGCCAGCGTTGAAGCTCCCAACTGATTCGACGATTCTGTATCGGCGAGCGAGCGCAAGCGAAATGAGCCCTTAATGCAGTAGAGAAAATACGACCACCCATCGCTGTACTCAACTCTATCACTCAATGACGATACATGTTGGAAGGCAAGGCCATCGGTCATCATGGAGCTAAGGTAGTCGGTCTGTTAAATTATGACTCCACTGATCAATCCCTCGTTTAGATCGCAACACATGCGCACTTTTCGACCGTTAAACACACGTTGACGCGCCTCTACTGCGCGCGCAACAACGAATCGCAGTAATTGTCTTCCCCTAGACTCCGCGCTACGCTCGCTTGGGTCGTATGCCAACCAAGTGCCTTCCTTAATCAAGAATTTGACTGGTCTGCCTGCACCCACCCGAAGTATCAGTTGCTTATTCGTCGCCGGATGCGTCCAACCTGCGTTGTGGTCCAGCTTATCGACGCGCCCGTCCACGGATTCTTCCTGTTTATTCAATCGTCCTACGATATCGCTAAATCTTTCGATACCGTAGAAATCGTGTGCCTGGATTTCCTGCAGAATGGACTTAGACATCCGCATGTCGATCATCCAGGATACCAACGAGATTGCGAGAAATAGGATTACGCGTCCGTTGGCAGCCACGAACTGCACAACTGCTTCAAAAGTTACTGGCGCGACCGTCAGTGCCTGCCACTTCTCCCAGATATCTACAGAATCACCAACAATCGTTATCAAAGCAGCGATCCAGGACGCGTGTTTGATGACTCGAATCGCTTTTCCGGCAGCGGAAAGAGCCGAGAACTCGAGCCGCTTCGCGTCCAACCAATGCATGAGACTCGTGATCACGAGTGGGCTCCTTTAATCTAATTGAGGCCTTCTTAAGCAGCTTGCATGCCACACCATGATTGCGCCACAACACTACCAATCAATTCCGCGGATTTTCCTGGATATAATTCAGCATCCATGCCATGGCTGGCCGCTGTGTTCCGTCCTTTCTCAATAAGTACACATTGGAGGTGAACTGTTGACCTTCGATATATCCCCAGTAGGTGATGCCGGCCACTGATGGGTGGTTATAAAAAATCGGTAATTGTTGCTGCATGATTGTCAGCTGCTGCTCATCGTCCTCTTCTGCAATATCCCACTCCGAAATATAGATGGGCAGTCCAAGGCTGGCGAGCTTATTCAGATTGGCCTCTATGGTTTCAGGGCCTACCTCTTCCAGCGCGCGTGCTGATGCACCGATTGCATCGACAAAGCCGCTGGCAATTATGGGTGTTGCCCACTCAATAAAGCGGTCCGCATCCGTGGTCAACAGGGAATGCTCCTCCAAGATAAGCACGGAGTTAGGGCAGTATTCTCTTGCCCACTTGAAAGATTGCACAGCCCAATCCGGCCCCAATCCATTCTCAAATACACGAGAGACGCCTAACCTTGGCATAGCGTTGTAAATCACATCGATCATAGGGGTATTGGGATAGCGGGCACAATAATCCCGAATCCAGCTTTCCATCTCCTCCCTGAAGAGATCTTGCATCAGTATCAGATTGCCGAGCCAGGGGGGTGCCATCTCATACGAAATCAACGCATGCGCCTTAACCGGAAGATTGTATTGTCCCGCAAATTGGTAAATTGTATCCAGCTGTGCCCAATTGTACTGGCCCCGTGTGTTTTCGATGCTGCCCCAAAAACCTGCCGATTCCGGTGTCAATTGATTCCAATAGAGTGAAAAGTCCTCACGAATATTATGTATGGTCGCGTGGTTGCCGATAAAAAAAGGTGGAATCTGCGGACCGGTATTCTGAGGTTCTGGCTCCTGCGTTCCACCGCAGGACAATAAGGTGGACGCGATTAAGATTCCGCATACAGCTCTTTTATATGAAGCCCAATTATTATTGTGAGTCATTTCCACTCCTTTTCCGTCAGGGATTATCTATCACGGCAGGCGTATTCACTCTGCCGTGATCTAACCGAGCAATAAGCCGCTATTTTTTCCTACCAATTTTTCGCTGAGGATTGGTCCAGGGGGCCACGCACATCACGCAATCATTGCCGTAAAAATAATGTTTCGCGTCCTGGTCGTATAAGCACAGGCGAATACAGATCACCTATGGCACTGAGACCATAAATGGCTACCACAGTCGCAATCGCCGGATGTCCACCAATTTCGATGGAGCCGGTACCGCCAACCGAATAACCCATGGCCACCGCATAATGCCGCTCCCCATCCTATCCTTTTATCATACGATTTAAAGCCTGAAATCGAGTCGACTTGGCAGGAGCGGTCACAGGTCATACTGCTTACGTGACCTGCTCGTCATTTTTCCTGGAGGCGATTGATGCTTGGAACTATTGCTCAGAGGAATTGGACTGAGCCGCCAGCTTGGTCAGCCTGCGGCTCAAAGGTGGTATTACGGTGTTGAGTGCTGAAGCGAACTATATTACCTTTTTAACTATATTTCCTTTCTGAATCCCAACGCCCAACTCCACTGATCCAACTGTTTGTGCCCGAGCATCTTTTCTGCCAGCGCGTAAAACATCAAACCACCCGGTGCGACAAAATGGGTGCTCAGTCCTAAATTCCAGTGATGATCATCCAGCGACGGTGTTTCGGTCAGGAATGAATAGCGCTCGTTATACAGAAAGCTCGCACGCACGGGCTTAGGGTCTTTGAGCCGGTGTATGGACGTCAGGGAAATTTTGGGGGCCAACACGCCCGAATTGGTTGAGATGAGATGGTTATATTCCAATCCCGCACTGGCGGTAGTGGATTCTATATCGTGGCTGTATACATGCAGCAGAAAGGAATCGATAAATATCTGCTCGATGGACTCAATTTTTTTATTGGTGGTCTGTGCAGTTTCCCTGTAATCGGAGATGGTTTGTTTACTGCTCTCCAGTCGAATGAAAGGAATAAGCGTGGATCGCCCCATGGCAATCTCGAATCCCGTCGAGGCCGCCAACGTCAGGTTTTTGCTATCTGCTTTCGACTGCGCAAGATAGCTTAAGGTTACATTGTTTTCGTCAAAGCACAACTCATGATCTTCCTCGTAATTACAGGCGTCATGGTGAATGTATCTCAAGGTATACGAAAACTCCCGGCCGTAACGTTGTGTGCCGTTACCATACCCCACCAGAGCATCGGCATAAAAACCGTTATCGGCAGCATAGGAAAAGAGCAGTGACAGTTGTGTGTCCTTATATTTGCTGTAGCCGGCGTTATCGGATTGGTCTGTATTTCTCTCGTTGTAACCCAAAACCAAGCCGGCGAGAAAATTGCGGCTCAGGCGAAAATCCACACCCGCATTGAAATTCGTAGAATCGTAGGAAAAACCTAGAGATCGGGTTGCGGGATTGATATAGGTTTCCGGATCATCCAGGGTGTCTTGTCCTCCGGTGGTAGAGCCGATCTGTTGGGTAGCGATCAATTCATTTTTTCGATCGCCGGATGCCCGGGAAATATTGGCGAAGACGCCTATTTTTCCCAGCAGGTTGGAAACCTGAAGAGTTTCACTACTATTTCCGACTTCAGAACCCGATTTGCGCGCCGCTTTGCGGCGATCCTCAACCAGATCGACCGTTGAATCTTTCGACGTAGTGACAACCGTGCCGGAGCTGTTGTTGTCAATGGGGCTGAGCGGCGTATTGAATGTGGTTCTACCTACGGTTAGATTGTCTGCCCCCAATGGACCAGTGCCCACACAGATACTGCCGATATTGATCGGCAATGATCCCGGGCCGAAACCACCGGTTTCGCATATTTCGGCAAAAACCTCGCCGGCACTTTGGCCAAAAGCCGCATTACAGGTAATCAAAACCAGTGCAGTGACCGTTAAGCGAAAACCTTTGATCATATTGAATCCTTTTCAGTGAATTGGCCGATGGTGGTGTTGAAGCTTTTCCGCTTTCGACTCATTTTCGACGCCCGTCCTGACCATCCTGTAGTTTCCTAGCAGGTACAAATAGAGGGGAGGAAATCAAAGAAACCAATCCGATTGGGTAACGGCCTTGGAGGGAAGCAGATTCTGCGATGCTAGCGCCACAGCAGGATAATTACAACGCCAAACTGATCCCTGGCGTGCTTGCGGCAATCCGTTTGCCGCAGACTTAAAGAAATAGCTTACTGGCCAATGTAGTTTGGTGGCTCCCGCCTTTAGGAACAGCTATTTCACGCCTGGATTTGGTGCATGCGGATGCAGCCAGCCGTTATAGGTCAACCACTCGATCATCGTCGATTGCCAGCGGCTTCGCGGCATCAAAAAGAAGCCGTGCTGCCCTTTTTCAAACAAGCGCATCTCCACCGGAACACCCGCGTGGCGCAGCGCCTCGTAATAGCGAATGCTGTTGGCAACATCCACCAACGGGTCATCTGTGGCGTGAAGGATCAGCGTCTGCGGGGTTCGCTCGGTGACCTGTAGATCGCTGGAGAACTTGCGCACCAGTTTTTTGGAAGGCGCCTTGCCCAGCAGCGCCTCACGGGAGCCTGCATGGGTGATGTCTCTGTCCATGCTGATCACCGGATAGATCAGAATCGCAAAATCGGGTCGCAGATCCACGTCATCGGGATTGGGCACCTGCGCCTTGTCAAACTGCGTTGACAGCGTCGACGCCAGATGGCCACCCGCGGAGAAACCTATAACGCCGACTCGCGAGGGATCCAGATTCCACTCCCCTGCTCTCTGGCGAACGAAACGCATGGCCTGCTGCGCATCCTGGAGCGGCCCAATCGATTTATCCACCATGGTCTTATCGCTCGGAACCCGATACTTGACCACAAACGCCGCAATCCCATGGTCCACAAAGAACTGCGCCTGCTGCGTGCCCTCCCAATCAAAGGTCAGCCCAAAGTATCCACCGCCGGGAATGACCACCACGCTCGTACCCGTGGCCCGCATTTTTGCAGGCAGGTACACATGAATCTGCGGACGCGAAACATTCCTGATAAACCCCTCCTCCGCCCCCGTCTCCTCATCCGGCGAGGGCTTCGAGTTGGGCACCGGATCCTCTCCGTATAAGGGAAATACCTGCATCTGCGGCGGCGTGGCAGCCGCCATATCTATAGGTTCGCTTCTGGCTTTCACCGCAGATACCTTCTCCGCCGCAAAGGCGGTCGAAGTGAGGCCGAGCAGGTTGATAAATAGAAATGTGGTCAGTGATTTCAAGATTTTGGGCTCCTTGGGTGGAGAAGGAATTCAAGTAGAGAAGGTATGGTACGGCGTGTACCTATCGTCAAGGTGACATAAATATATCTCATAGGGACATCATGATGCGCAGAAGGATTCTGGCTCGAGCGCGATAGACCATATACAATGCGCCCCCGACGATGACTTTAGCCAATCGCCCCTCGACGCAGATCACATGCTAATTACTGGCATGTAATACCGATCATACAAAGTTCCGTCTCATTAAAGCCGCGCGACACGAACAGGGATCTCACAGAGTGATAGCCTTCATTGGCGCAGTTAACAGAGAGATCCCTAATCCGACCTGTCGCATTCTAGCCAGCGACCGTGATGGCCTTGATTTTCAGACATGGACCACCTGCAAAGATCGGATATTTTTTGAACCAACCGGTAGACAAACGTCTGCTCGGACTGATGGTGTTAGTTACTCTTCTATTCAGTGTTAACTAAATTGGGATAAACTGAATCGGGCAAATCAAGGTTCCTAATAGCTATGTCAAGGAGAGCGCCATGGGCGATGAAACTTCGGATAACCAACCTCTCGCATCCATAGAAACACTGGAAGCCAGAAAGCGAATTGTCACCAAAATCACCAACACCTATAAAGCTGAACGTTATGTTTATCTGTCGGTTTCCATCCTCTCGTTTATATTTATCGCTATCCTTGCATTTTCTCTGTACCGGAAAAATGCTATCAGCGTTGAGCAATTGGTCTTGTTTCTTGGCCCTACCGGCTTTCTGGCAGTAGCAGTATCACGCATACTCTTTATGTGGTCCAATTCCCTTAAAATAATTTTTACAGGGAGGATTTGATAATGGATCAAAAAAAATTGATGCCGAATATCAATATCTCAAAGGAAATCTGGATCTGGAGAAGATCGAAAAAGTTGCCAGAACCAGTCGTTTGCTCAGCATATTATTCATTCCCTTTCTATTTTTTCTATTTGTATATGGCGGTTACAAACTCAACAGCCTCCGCCAGGAAGTAACCGCACTTGATCTCTTAAAGCGGGAGTCAATCGCCGAGAGAGAGAAAATACAAGCGGAAATTGCCGATCTGGAAAAGCAGAAGAACATGCTTGCCAAAGAAAAGGCCGCTGCCGAAACAGATCTTATAAAAGCTATGGGCTATTCCCCAAATTTTGATGAAAAAGAGCAAAACGATGCGGCAAAATCTAAAGCTATAGCTGCCAATGCCGCCATCAAAAAAATGACCGAAAATAACTGGAATCGCGAAAAGGATATTGAGGTCTACTATTACAACAAAACCATTGATGAAAAGAAAATTGTTGTGGGACTAGAGGCTTTGGGCTACCAATTTCAAACAGCACCACCAAGCCGATATATGGATAAAAAGCAAACCAATTCGATATGGTTTGGCAGTGATGTTCCTATTAAAGATGTAAAAGTGGTCGCTTTGGCGTTGATAAGAGCGGGAATCCAGATTAGAGCCATTAGACCTTATCAACGATCAAGTACTGACCCCGACTATAAAAGTAATCGCATTGAAGTTGGCGCTTCGGTAGATGTTGAAAGAAGGCCGCCATTGACTGTTGATGAAGTCGTAGCTGCAACTGAATTTCAGCGCTAAAAAAATGGTCTCGCATCGTTAATTTGTTTTCAAGAGGCCACCACGGCAAGATTCTCGCTGGCATCCAACTGTTCCTGCGCAGGGATTTTCTGCGCGCAATAAAAAAGCCCAGCAATTTCAAATTGCTGGGCTTTTCAAATCGCAAAGTTCGCTTAACCCAATCTTGCGCAATGCAAACTTTTGCCGTCATCGGGCAATGACGCTGCAAGGATTGAATCAACAGGATTTCTAACCGGGAGAAGGATGGTGCCCAGAGGCGGAATCGAACCACCGACACGGGGATTTTCAATCCCCTGCTCTACCGACTGAGCTATCTGGGCAGCTGCGGAATGGGCGCTTGGCCCGAGCGAGGCGCGTATTAAACCTGCTCACCGGGCGCTAGTCAAGCGTCCCACGGTTTTTTTATCCATGGGGTTATGGGCGTCGCAAATGATCATTTTGTAGGCGGAACATAGCCTTCGGCTTTGTCGTAGTCCTGACCCGAGAGAAACCGGTCCATTTGTTCGGACAGATATTGGCGGGCGCTTTTGTCCAGCAGGTTCAAGTGTTTTTCATTGATCAGGGTGGTCTGGTGTTTGAGCCACGCCTCCCAGGCCTGTTTGGAGACATTGTCGAAAATGTCCTGCCCCTTGGGACCGGGATAGGGGGGAGAGGCCAGACCTTCCAGTTCCTTTTGATACTTGCGGCAAAACACTGTGCGGCTCATGTGGGTTCCCAGGTTCGTCAATTTATAGGAGCGGGGCCTGCTGCGGTTGCAGGAGTTTCTGAAGCAGGGTTTTCACCGGTGCGGCCAGCCCCACCTCGGCGGGTTGGCGCGGGTTATACCAGATATGGCGTCCCGCCTCCACCGCAGGCTTGGGCGCTGTTTTCAGCCGCACCAGCACAGGCTGTATATCAAAGTGGTAGTGGGTGAAGGTGTGGCGCCAGCCGCTCCAGTATTCCAGCTCGGAGTATGCGCCGTAGCGCGCCCCTATGGACGAATCCAGCGGCTGCTCTGCAGGCATTTCCGGCAGGCACCAAAGTCCGCCCCAGATGCCCTGTGGCGGACGTTGCTCCAGCAATATGTCGCCGTTGGGCGACTGCACCAACAATAAATAGGCACTCTTGATCGGCTTGTCCTTGGCCGGCTTCTTTCCGGGATAGAGCGTGGGGTTGCCTTGGATGAGCGCGGCGCAGTCGGCTCCCACTGGGCAAGAGCCGCATTGGGGTCGCGAGCGGGTACAGAGAGTGGCCCCCAGATCCATGATGGCCTGGGTGTAGTCGCGGCAGCGTTTGCGCGGCATGTGGGTTTCCGCAATGCGCCAGAGTTCTTCGGCCACTTTGGGCTGGCCGGGCCAGCCGGGAATGGCGGAGTGTCGGGCGAGCACGCGTTTGACGTTGCCATCGAGAATCGCCGCTGGTATTTCGAAGGCGATGCTGGCGATGGCCGCCGCCGTGGAGCGGCCTATGCCGGGCAGTGCGCTCAACAAATCCACATCCGCGGGAAATTCGCCGCCGTATTCGGAGACCACCATGCGCGCGCAGCGGTGCAGATTGCGCGCGCGGGCGTAATACCCCAGTCCGGTCCACAGGTGTAGCACCTGGTCTATGGGCGCTGCCGCCAGAGACTGCACATCGGGCAATTGCTGCATAAATCGCTCGAAATACGGAATCACCGTATCCACCTGGGTTTGCTGCAGCATGATTTCCGACACCCACACGCGATAAGGTGAAATCGGATTTTGCCAGGGCAGATGTTTGCGGCCGTGACGGTCATACCACCGCAGCAGACGCTGCGAAAACGATTGGCTCACTGTGGGATTTTCTCTTATCGGAAATCTACTTCTTGCGGATCTGCTTAAGCAGATCGCGCACGGAATCCTCGGTACTTTTGGTTTTTTCCTCGCCGACTTTTTCCTGCAGCAACTGGCGGGCTTTGTCTTCCAATTTATCTTCGAGGCGATCTTTTTCTTCTTCCAGTTTTTCCTTGGTCTGATCCTTGAGTTTGTCCTTCAACATATCCGCCAGCAATTGCGTATCGGGCAGGCAGGTCTTGATGCCTATATCATCCACCGAGCCTTTGCAGCGGATGGGCAGCGCGCGCTTGCGCCATTTTTCCTCTATGGGCAGACAGCCGGCGACACCGCCGGCAAAGTCACCTAGGGATACAGATAAAGGAATATTGAATTTCCCCGAGTCCAGATTGAAAGTGCCACTGGCGGCGCCGAGCAGGTGCGCAATGCTGGCGCTGAGCTGCTGAAGATTCAAGGTGTTCTGGGCAAAACGCACCTGCATCTGCACAGGCTCCAATCGTGTCATCTCCGGCCAGCTGAAGTCCGCCGGCAATTCCTGCTGCTGCAATATGGCGATGGCGCGGCAGAACTGCTCCTCTATATTCACCGGCACCAGGCGCAACTCCTGGGATTCGGCGGTGGCCTCCACCACCAGATTGTCTTTCAGGGCCACATCCGTGGCGCCGTGACTGGTAATGGTGGCCATGGCGTTCACCTTGCCGGAGATTTTGTCCAGCTCGGCAAATTTCTGCAGCAGCATCCCCAAGTCCACCCCCTGGGACACCACATCCATATTCAAAACCGCCTCCTTGCCCCGGGCGTCCAATTGGCCCCGCCCGCTGACCTGGCCTTCCGCCACGGACAAGCGCAGGTCCTGCAACTTCAAAACGCCGTTTTGCGCCTGTAACTGCACTTGCGGCTGGCTCATCACCAAGCCGTCATAGGTGAGGCTTTCGAAAACGACCTTGGCATCCAGATCGAGGGCGCGCAGGGCTTCCAGGGGCAGAGGCTGCGGCTGGGCCTCCGGGGATGCCGCCGCGGTGGACTCCGCTTTCGGCGGCAGATAGTCATCCAACACCAGATGGGTGCCCTGCCACTGGGTCACTATGGCCGGCGCCGCGAAATTCTTCAGCGACAGGCGCCCGTTCAAGCGGGTTTTGTCCAGGGTCAGGGCCACGGGATCCAGGGAGAGCTGGTCAGGACTGAAATCGTAGGTGAGTGTGCCGCCGAATTGATTGAGCGCCTGGGGACTGGCGGTCTCCGGTGGCGTCACCCCCAAGGCCCGCAACAGCGGCGGCAGCGCGGCCGGGGACAATTCCACCTGTCCGCGGCTGGTCAGCGGCTCGCCCCAATGGGTATCCGTAGACAAGCGCAGCGCCAGC
>Ga0065721_10001885_pt1 | contig 17188 bp, 9 predicted proteins | sample Mesricmetagenome_FD_59108 | JGI IMG/M metagenome (GOLD analysis project Ga0065721, IMG submission 59108) | Mesophilic microbial community from rice straw/compost enrichment Sample: eDNA_1 v2 (version 2) | ecosystem: Engineered > Solid waste > Grass > Composting > Bioreactor | place: USA: Davis... | reverse complement strand
TCGAATCCAAGGTGAAGAAGCTGAAGAAGGGAGGCGCGCGATGAATCCCAAGGTCAACGCCATCGCCGGCCGGCTCAGCCTGCGCGCTCCGCAACGTCGTTCGCTGGAAATCCTCGATCGCATCACCGAGATCGTGCCTCCGCAAAAGGAGCGCGACCTCGCCGCCGCGTTGGAAATCATCCGTGGCGAGTTTCCGACCGTGCAGGAGTTCGAGCGCGAGTTCCCCTCGCTCTGCTTCGCCCTCGCCACCGGCGTCGGCAAGACGCGCCTCATGGGCGCCTTCATCGCCTACCTGCATCTCGCGCACGGGATAAACAACTTCTTCGTCCTCGCGCCCAATCTCACGATCTACAACAAGCTCATCGCCGACTTCACGCCCAACACACCGAAATACGTGTTCAAGGGCATCGCGGAGTTCGCCATCGATGCGCCGGAGATCATCACCGGCGACAACTACGAATCCAAGGCCGGCACGCTTTTCGACCAGGTGCTGCGCTGCAAGGTGAACATCTTTAATATTTCGAAGATCAACTCCGAGGTGCGCGGCGGAAAATCCCCCCGCATCAAGCGCCTCTCGGAGTATATCGGTGAAAGCTATTTCGAGTATCTCGCCGGTCTGCCCGACCTCGTGCTGTTGATGGACGAATCGCACCGCTACCGCGCCAGCGCCGGCGTGCGGGCGATCAACGAATTGAAACCGGTCCTCGGCCTCGAACTCACCGCCACGCCTCTCGTCGAGACGGCCAAGGGCTCCGTGCCGTTCAAGAACGTCATCCTCGACTACCCGCTCGGCAAGGCCATGGCCGACGGCTTCGTGAAGGAGCCGGCCGTCGTCACGCGCAAGAACTTCAATCCCGCGGGAATGGCCCCCGAAGCCATCGAGTTGATGAAACTCCAAGACGGCGTGCGCCTGCACGAGCAGGTGAAGGTGGAGCTGGAAACTTACGCCCGCGAAACCGGCAACCGCATCGTCAAGCCCTTCGTCCTCGTCATCGCCCGTGACACCACCCACGCGAAACAACTCGTCGAATTGATCCAGTCCGACGCGTTTTTCGAAGGTCGCTACAAGACCAAGGTCATCCAGGTGGACTCCAGCAAGACGGGTGCGGAGGAAGACGAGATGGTCGAACGCCTGCTCAAGGTGGAAAGCACCGACGAGCCGACCGAGATCGTCATCCACGTCAACATGCTCAAGGAGGGCTGGGACGTCACCAACCTCTACACCATCGTTCCGCTTCGCGCCGCCAACGCCCGCATCCTCATCGAGCAATCCATCGGCCGCGGTCTGCGTCTCCCCTACGGCAAGCGCACCGGTGTGGTCGCGGTGGACCGGCTCAACATCGTCGCCCACGACAAGTTTCAGGAAATCGTGGACGAGGCCAAAAAGTCCGATTCGCCGATCCGCCTGCAACAGGTCATCCTCGAACCGGAAAAGCTCGCGGAAAAGACGGTCACCGTCGTCTCGCAATCCCAGCTCGCCAACAAACTCGGCATCCAGCCCGAGCAAACCACCACGAGCACCCTCGTGCCTCCGTCGAGCGAGCCTCCGGTCTTTACGACGCCCGAAGAGCAGAAGGTGGCGCAGATCGCCTACCAAGTGATCCGCAAGCTGGAGAACCAGCCCCAGCAGGTGCCCAGCGTCCGCTACCTCACCCAAGAGGACATTCAAGAGGCCGTGGTGGCGGAAGTGCAGGCCCAGTATCGCCCGTCACAACTGGAAATGGGCGAAGTGGTCGCCCAACCCGACATCAAGGCGGTCGTGGCGAAAACGACCAAGATCGTCGTCCAACAAACCATCGACATCCCCCGCATCCTCGTCGTGCCGAAAGGCGATGTGCAGTCGGGTTTTCATCCCTTCACGCTCAACCTCTCCGCGCTGCACTATCAGCCCGTTTCCGAAGATCTCTGGATCAAACATCTGCGCACCGACCAGGTGGACGTCGTCAGTGCCAACCACGGCGGACTCGAAGAGTCGCGTCTGGAAGACTACGTTGTTCGCGGACTCGTGGACTTCGACGACATCTCCTACGACGCGCACGCCGATCTGCTTTACGACCTCGCGAGCCAAGTCGTCGCTCACCTCAAGGGCTATTTGTCGGAAGAGCACGAAGTCCGAAAAGTGCTGGCCACGCATCAACGCGACATCGCGCGCTTCGTGCACGTGCAGATGCAGGACCACTATTGGGAAAAGGCCTCCGGCTACGAAGTGAAGGTCAGCAAAGGCTTCACCGAGCTGAAACGCAGCGCCTACACCGCTTCGGCCGCAGAGCCCGTGCTCGATTACCGACAACCGCCGGAGAATAAGAGCAACATGGCGAAGTATCTCTTCGGGGGGTTTTCGCGCTGTCTCTACGACGTGCAGAAGTTCCAATCCGACGCGGAGCGGAAACTCGCCATCATCCTCGAACGCGAAGCCATCAAGTGGTTCAAGCCCGCCAAGGGCCAGTTCCAGATCTACTACAAACTCGGTGGCGATCACCTCGAGTATCAGCCCGACTTCGTCGCCGAGACGGAGGACACGATCTACATGCTCGAACCCAAAGCGCGGACCGAAATGGATGCGCCCGATGTCCTCGCGAAAAAGGAAGCGGCCACCAAGTGGTGCCAGCAAGCCACCGACCACGCCCAAAGCCACGGCGGCAAACCGTGGAAGTATCTGCTCATCCCCCACGACTCGATAGCGGAAAACGTCACGATCGAGTGGCTGGCAAAGCAGTTCGGCAAATGAACCCCGGCCAAACACCGTTATCAAAGCATGGCTGAAGGCCGAATCCTGATCGCGTGATGGCTCAACCGCCTCCTCTCTCCATCGACGCCGGACTCTTCATCGATATCGAATCGAATCCCGGCGGGAACATCTTCGGGCTCGGGGCAGTTCAGGGTTCGGCGTTCAAAAGGCAGGTCATGGGCGAGCAGAAGGTGGCTGCGTTGATGGCGGAGCTTCGCACTCGGGTCGCGTCGGCGGCGTTTGTGGCCGGGCACAATGTGCTTTCGCATGACCTGCCCACGCTGGATGCGGCGTATTCGATTTCTGAATTCAAACGTAAACCGGTCATCGACACGCTTTATCTGTCGCCGCTCGCGTTTCCTCGGAATCCGTATCATCGGCTCACCAAGAACGACCGGTTGGTGCGGTCGTCCAAAAACCATCCGGTCCGCGATTGCGAATCGAGCCGGGTGATTTTGGAGGATGCTCTGGACGCGTTTCGTGGAACGCTAGCGACCGAGACGGGGGCTGAGCGTCTCGCGCTTACCCGGTGGTTACTCGCGCGGGCCGAGTTGCCGTGGAACGGGTCCCGAGGATTCGATCTTCTGTTCTCAAGCCTCGGCGTTGCGCGTCTGGACGATGACGAAGCGGCGCAGGCGTGGGCGCGGCTGACGGCGGGGTTTGCGTGTCCCGAGGCGGCGCGAGACCAGTGGTCGGTCGCGGAGGCGACTCCGGCCCATCGCGCCGCGCTCGCCTATGTGCTCGCGTGGCTGCCGGTCGCGGGAGCGGATTCGGTGTTGCCGGGCTGGGTGCGGCATCGGTTCCCGCAAACCGCGCCAGTCATTCGTCATCTGCGTTGCACGCCGTGCACGAATCACGAATGCCCGTGGTGCAGCCAGACGCAGAGCCCGACCAAGCAGTTGAAACGTTTCTTTGGATACGATGGGTTTCGCGCCGAACCCGCGGTGCCCGACCGGCCGGGCGTGAGTCTGCAAGAGGAGATCGTGCGTCTCGGCATGGCGGGCAACTCGGTGCTGGGCATTCTGCCGACGGGCGGCGGCAAGTCGCTGTGCTTTCAGGTGCCCGCGTTGCATCGGTTCTTCACGATGGGCGCGCTTACCATCGTGGTGACGCCATTGCAGGCGTTGATGAAGGATCAGGTGGACGGGCTGGTGGCGAAGGCCTCGCTTTCCTGCGTGGCCGCGCTCAACGGCATGCAAACGCCTCCCGAAAAAGCCGAGGTGCGCGAGGCGGTGCGATTGGGAAGCATCGGCATTCTCTACGTATCGCCGGAGCAACTACGGAACAGCTCGTTTAAGAAAACCATTCTCCAACGCGAGATCGGCTGCTGGGTCTTCGACGAAGCGCACTGTCTTTCGCAATGGGGGCACGATTTCCGTCCGGATTACGTTTATATCGCGCGTTACATCCGGGAGCTCGCCGCCGAGCAGGGCGTGCCGGTTCCTCCCGTCATCTGCGTGACCGCGACGGCGAAGGATGATGTTAAAAACGAAATCGTTGAACACTTCCGCGATCAACTGGGCCACGACCTCGTCACGCTCGACGGCGGCACCGCGCGTCAGAACCTGAGCTACCGCATCGAGAAGGTCGGCGAACACGAAAAGGTCGCCCGACTGCACGCGTTGTTGACAGAAAAGATCAGCGACGGCGTCGGAGCCGCGGTGGTGTTCGCGGCCACGCGCAAACGCGTGCAGGAGTTTGCAACGGTGTTGGCCGCGCCGCCGTATCGCTGGTCGTGCGCCGCCTTTCACGCGGGTCTGTCCGCGGAGGAAAAGAAGGGCATCCTCGACGACTACCTCGCCGGTCGCATTCAGGTCGTCGTCGCCACCAACGCGTTCGGCATGGGCATCGACAAGCCGAACATCCGCCTCGTGGTGCACATGGATACGCCGGGTTCTCTTGAGAACTACCTCCAGGAGGCGGGTCGCGCGGGCCGCGACGAGAAGGCGGCGGACTGCGTGTTGCTCTACAACCCCGAGGATTTGGAAACGCAGTTCGGTTTGCTCGCCATGTCGAAGATCGAGAAGCGCGATATCGACCAGATCTGGCGTGCGATCCTGCGCGCCGACCGCGGCGACGGAAAACCGGTCACGTTGACCGTGTCGGAGATTTTGAACGACTCCTACGAAGCGCCGAGTTTCGTCGAAGAAGAGGAGGAGCAGCGCGGCACAAAGGTCCGCACCGCGCTGGCCGTGCTCGAAAAACAGGGGTTCCTCGAACGCGACGAGAACCACACGCGGGTGTTTCAAGCGCGAGCGTTGGTGACCGACGAAGAAGCCGCCCGCGCGCGCATCGACAAACTCGATCTGCCGCAGAACACCCAGGCGTTGTGGATGGATGTGATGAAACTGCTGCTCGCGCAGGATCTCGAAGGACCCTTGGGCGTGGACGACCTTGCCGAACTGCCGCGCATGAAGGACGTGTATGCGAGGATGCGCGCGGCGACCTATTCGCGCGTGAGTCCTTACGCGCCGGTTTTCCACGTGCTCAACGAAATGGCGCGTCCGGAAGCCGGACTCATCAGCAAGGACGTGCTCTTCAGCGCGCGGCTTCATGCGGGGCAACGTTCCAACGCCGCGCACAAACTCCGGGCCGTGGCCGCGCACGAACTCGCGTTGATCGAACTCCTGCGCGACGCCGATCCGACTCCCGAGGGCTGGGTGCCGCTGGCGTTGCGCGGCGTGAATCAGCAACTGCTCGCGGAGCATCCCAAGAGTTTGCCCGACGACGTCATCCACATGCTGCGGACGCTCTCCACGGACGGCCGCAAGATGGGTCGGCCCGCCGCGTTGCTTGAGCTTGGCTACACTAACCGCGATCAATCGCAGGTCCGTCTCTCCGGCACATGGACCGAAGTGCGCGAACTCGCCGCGCTTCGTCACGCCGCCGCCGCGGCCCTTGTCCAACTGCTGCTCACCAAGTCCAAGACGAGGACCGAGACGGACAAGATCGCGCTCGTCGAATTCGCCGAGACGGAGGTGATCGACACGTTCAAAGCCGACATGACGCTCGATCTCTCGCCGGTGCGCGACGTGCCGGCGTTTATCCAGTATCTGCTGGTGTATCTCCACGAGAACGACGTCATCGAGCTGAAGAACGGCAAGGCGCTCATCTCGCAGGCGATGAACCTGCGCGTGCTTGAAAACAAGAAAGGGCACCAGCGCCGCCAGTTCACCAAGGGCGACTACGCCGCGTTGCTCGTTCACTACACCGAAAAGGTGTTTCAGATTCACGTGATGGGTGAATACGCGCGCATGGGCGTCGAACGTCTCGGCGCGCACCTGCGGTTGATCTCGGCCTATTTCCAGATGGGCAAAGCGGCCTTCGCCAAGCAATTCCTGCGCGAAAACCGCGACGTGTATGAACGCGCCACCGGGCTCGAGTCGTATAAGAAAATCGTCGATGACCTGCGGAACCCGGTGCAGCAGGGCATCGTCGCGGAACCGTCGGGCACCAACATGCTCATCCTCGCCGGCCCCGGTTCGGGAAAGACGCGCGTGATCGCCCACCGCTGCGCTTACCTCTTGAGAGTCGAACGCGTGCGTCCGGAACGCATCCTCGTCGCGTGTTTCAACCGCCACGCCGCGTTGCAGCTTCGGCGCAAGATCTACGGACTCGTCGGCAAGAGCGCGTGCGGCGTGATGATCCAAACCTACCACGGACTCGCGTTGCGCCTCCTCGGGCGGAGCCTGGCCGGCGCGGCGGAAGGCGACCAGTTGCCCGACTTCAGCCGCTTGCTCGAAGACGCCACCGAGCTCCTCACGGGCGGCCGCGAGGTCGAGGGGCTGCGCGGCGAAGAAATGCGCGACCGTATCCTTGGCGGGTTCTCACATATCCTGGTCGATGAGTATCAGGACGTGGACGCGCGCGAATACGCGTTCATCTCCGCCATCGCCGGTCGCAAAGAAACCGACGAAGATCGCAAGCTCTCGATCGTCGCGGTCGGCGACGACGACCAATCGATCTATGCGTTCAAGGGCGCGAACGTGGAGTTCATCCGCCGCTTCCAGCAGGACTACAAGGCGCGCGAACACTACCTCACGCACAACTACCGTTCGACGAAGGCCATCATCGCGTCCGCGAATCGCCTCATCTCGAAAAACACCGACCGCATGAAGATCGCCCACGCGTTGCGCATCGATCCGCATCGCAGCGGAGAGCCCGCCGGCGGCCGCTGGGAAGCGCTGGACCCGGTTGCCCAAGGCAAGGTGCAACGCGTGTCCGTGGACAACGCCGCTCAGCAGGGCCGGTTTATCGCGGAAGAGATCCGACGTCTGCTCGCCCTCGACCCGAAACCGGGGTTCGCCGCCTTCGCCGTGTTGGCGCGCACGCGGAACGATCTGGTCGCCGTCCGCGCCGCCCTCGACGACGCGGGCATCCCGGTCGATTGGCGGGCCGACGACGAGATGCCGGTATCGCCGTTTCGGATACGCGAGGTCCACGGCTGGCTGGACTACCTGGACAAAGCGAAGAACGAACTCTGGACCGCGAAAGCCGCGAAGGAACACCTGGCGCGATGCCGCGGTGACGCGGCCATCAACCGCTGGTGGCGTTTCCTGGAGTTCCTGTGGTCCGAATGGGCCGGAGAAGTCGGCGACGCCGAGGTTCACGTTTCGTTGATCCGCGAGTTTTTCGGCGAATCCATCGTCGAGCGCCAACGCGACCATCGTATCGGCGAAGGCGTGACCCTCGTCACCGCGCACAAAGCCAAGGGCTTGGAGTTCCCCCACGTGTTCATCGCCGACGGCGGATGGCGGGCGAGCGCCGACAAAACTCAGATGGAAGAAGAACGCCGGGTGTTTTACGTGGCCGCGACCCGTGCGCGTGAAACGCTGACCGTGCTCGTGCAAAAAGATCGCCGCTCGCCCTTCCCTCCCGAACTTACCGGCGAGCACGTCATCGACCGCACGCCGCGACCGGTCGCGGCCGACACCTCGCCCACCGACCGCCGCTACGACGTGATCGGTCCCAAGGAACTCTACCTCAGCTATGCGGCCGCCATGCCGGAAACGAGCCTCGTGCACCGGGCCCTCCGCGCCACCTGCGCCGGCGATCCCGTGCGCCTCGTCGCGCATGGGAAATGGGTCCACATCGAGACGCTCGCGGGCGTGCCGATCGCGGCGCTCTCCGAAGCCGGTCGAGTCGAATGGGCACCGCGTATTGCGTCGATTCGCAGCGCCACCGTGACGGCCATGGTGCGGCGAACCGTTGACCAGCAGGCCGAAGCCTATCGCGACAAAGCCGCGGTGTCCGCGTGGGAATACCCGGTGATCGAAGTCTGCTGGACTGCGACCACAGGCGGCAAAATGGCCGCGGCAGTCGTAAGCGTCCTCCCGGGTGCCTCGTAGTCGGAATCGTTTGGCGGTGATAGTCTGCGGGGATGGAAACGCAGAGTGCGGCAACCGAGATCGTAGAGGATGGTGGGCAACGGGACCGACGAGGCCGGGTGAACTGGCCGCGTGAGAGGCGCGAGCAGTTGCTCGACGAGTATGAGAGGAGCGGTTTGTCGCAGGCGGCGTTCGCGAGGCGCGAGGGCGTGAGGTATCCGACGTTCGCGCACTGGGTGCAGGAACGTCGGCGGGGAGCGTTGCGGGGGCCGGGGCAAAGGCCGGCGGTGTCGCCGAGGTTTGTGGAGGTGGGCGTGCCGGCGGCGGCATCGTCGCCGGAGCTGAGCGTGGCGTTGCCGGGCGGGCTGGTTGCGCGCGGAGCGGACGCGACCGCTCTGGCGACCTTGGTGCGCGCACTGTTGGTGCAAGGCTGAAGCGGGCGATGGCTCTGCCGCAAATCGGTCTGCCTTCGGGTCTGCGCATCTACCTCGCGCTCGAGCCCATCGATATGCGCAAGCAATACGACGGGCTGTGGGCTCTGGCTTCGCAACATCTCGGGCTCGATCCGAAGGGCGGGGCGTTGTTTGTTTTTACCAACAAAAGCCGTGATCGGATCAAGCTGCTGCACTGGGATGGCACGGGCATGTGGGTCTTGGCCAAGCGGCTTGAGCAGGGTCGGTTCACCTGGCCGGCGACCGCGACCGGCGACTCGCGCAAGCTCACCCTGGAGCCGTCGGCCCTGACGCTCCTCCTCGACGGAATCGACCTGAAAGACGGCGCGAAAAAAGCGTGGTATGAGCGCTGACCCTGCGGAACTTTTTGCGTATCCTTTTGTTTGATACGGCGACATGCCGCCCGCCGCCGAACTGCCCGCCGCCTACCTCGCGCTTGAGCGCGAGCGGGACGCGTTGAAGGCGAGCCTGGACGAGCGCGAGGGGACGATCCTTGATTTGAAGCGCCAGCTGGAGTGGCTGCGTCGGCAGGTGTTCGGCCCGGGCAAGGGCGAAAAGCTCGACCGGTTGCAACTGCTCTTGAAGCTCCAAGGCGTGGAGGCGGAGCTGGCCGCGAAGGCCGAGGAGGCTGCGAAGCAGGAAGTCAGCTACGAGCGGCGCTGCCCCAAGCCGGAAAAGCGGGCCGCCCCGGCGGAACTTTACGCGAAATTGCCGGTGAGCGAGGTGGTCGTTATTGAGCCCAACGAGGTGAAGGCCGAGTCGGAGGCCTTCGAGCGGATCGGAGAGGAGCGCACCTTCGAGGTTAAAATCACTCCGCCGCAGCTGACCAAGCGAGAGATCGTGCGCCCGAAGTATAAGGCGAAGGAGGACCGAGCGCGGCCTCCGGTGACGGCGCCGGCTCCGGCGCGAGTGGTGCCCGGCGGTTACGCCTCGGCGGAACTGGTCGCCTGGGTATGCGTCTCGAAGTATCTCGATCACCTGCCGCTGTATCGTCAGGAGCAGATGCTGGCGCGCTGGGGTGCCTCGATCCCGCGCGCGTCTCTTTGCGAATGGATTCGCATCGCGGCCGATTGGCTCCAACCGATCTACCGGCGCATGCATGCGCACTTGCTGGCCGGCGATTATCTGCAAGCCGACGAAACACCGATAAAATGCCACGATCCCGACGCAGGCAAAGGCGCGGTGAGTCAAGGTTACCTCTGGTTGATCAGCCGACCCGGCGGAGACGTCGTCTTCGACTGGAAGCTCTCGCGTCGCCATGGTGAACTGACCGCGCTGGTGTCCGACTTTAAAGGCGTGCTGCAGGCCGACGGCTACGAGGCGTATGACGCGCACGCCGCCGAGCGGCCCGAGGTGATCCGCGTCGGCTGCTGGGTGCACGCCCGGCGCAAGTTTGCCGAGGTGCAGTCCGAGGATGCGAAAGCGGTGCGCGTCGTGCTCAAGCTGATCGGCCGGCTCTACCGCTTCGAGCGCGAATGGGACGCGGCCGACGCCGAGGCGAAACGCGCACGAGACGCCGCCGCGAGGTCCCGGCTGCGAGCGGCGCACTTTGCGCGCAGCTTGCGCTGGCTTCACGCGTTGGCNNTGGCGCTGCGCNCNCGGCANCGCCCCAAGTCCGGTATCGGTCAGGCCGCCGGTTACNTGCTCGCGCAATGGACGACGCTCGAGCGCCACGTCGAGCACGGGCAGACCCGTTTGGACAATAATCTGGTCGAGAACGCGGTGCGCCCGACCAAGCTGGGCATGAAAAACTGGCTCTTCGTCGGCCACCCCGAAGCCGGACAACGAAGCGCCATCCTCTACTCGATCATCGTCTCGTGCCTGCGTCACGGCGTCGAACCGCTCGCCTACCTGCGCGACGTGCTCTCCCGTCTCCCGTCCATGACGAACCAAGACGACTTTGACGCGCTGATGCCCTCGCACTGGCGACCGCTCTCATAGGCTTCCTCTCGTAGAATCACTCGATTGGTGATCAACTTGGTCACCACTACGATCAACCGGGCTTCGTAGTGGTGACTACTATACGCAACCTACCTCATGCCTCCGTCAAGGAGGTCCTCGGGAGGACGCTTACTGCTCACGCTCGGCGGCGACGGCAAATCCCTCTCCCTCCCCTTCACCTACGACCCCGCCACCGAACTGCTCACCGGTAAACTCCAGGATACCGAGGTCGTGCTCAAAAAGATCTCGGACCAGGAACCGCCCGACATGCTCGCACGGGCCAAGGAACGTCAGGCGGAACAGCAGGAGCGGTGGAAGACGATGAGCCGCTTCGAGGACCGCACCCTCGTGGGACGCAAAGGCGTGACTGCGTTTTTGAAAGAATGGCGCGCGGAGACCGACCCCAAGAAACGTCCCGAAACCGTCTTTATCTCCGCCGGCAAGGGAGAAGCCCAACTCACCGTGCGCGGCTTGGGCGATTCCGCCTTCCTCGAAGTAGCGCTGGAGAGCCGCAACCTAGCCAAGCCCACCGGCTACCCGCTCGAGAGCAAACTCCTGAAAGCCGACGCGGTGTCGGACCTGCCGCTTAGCTACGAACTTCCGGCGGCGCAGCGCGAGGCGTTGGCCAAGCTGGCGCAGACGCCCGGAGTGACGAGCGAGACGCATGCATTCAGCCAAGTCTCGGTCTTCAAGACGGAGAGCTTTTTCCGCTCGATCCAGTTTATCGTGAAGCCCGACTCGCAGCCCGACGCCCTTGCCCTCGCCGAGCGGATTCTCGACATCTTGTGGGAGAAGCCTCCGAAAGAGTTCCACGCCAAGCTCCACTTCCGCGTGGACCCAATCCCGTGAGGCGGCCAGAAGTCCCCCTTGCCTGAGACGCCCACCCCGCTATCTTGCACTGTCCAAACCAAGGAGGCCATCGTGAGTTACATTACCCGTTCATTCTATCTCGACGCCCCCTCCGGCCTTGGTCGCTACCCGCGGCCCGACTTGCTGGCGCCGCTTATGGAGGAACTGCCGGAGGCCCTCCAGGATACCGTGCGCCTGGGCTTTCTCCACTCCAGCCGCGCCTCGGGGCGCATCGCCCAAGCCTACAAAGCCGCCGCCGATGTGCGCTTTGTCGGCGTGGAGGCGCATGGCTCCACGGGATGCGAGGTGATGTTTCAACTCCCGCGCTTCGGCGACGCCGCCCCGGCCCTCTACGCCCAAGGCAAACTCTGGGACGATCTGCCCTCCGCCGACGCCACCGCTTTCGATCTTTTCGGCGCCGCGTTGAAGGATGTGCAGCACCACCGGGCGGACAGCCCCCGCGTTGACCAGCCCTTCCTCAAACGCATCGGCGACTTCGAGCGCGTGCTCAAACGAGGCATCACCCGCATCGGTCTTGCCCCGACCGACGGCACCACGCCTCACATCGATCTCGAAGTCACTCGCCAAGCCAAGGATCTCTGCCGCTCCACGCCCCCGCCCCGCCGTGTGCGCGTGTCCGGTCGCCTTGATCTGATGGGTGCCAGCCAAGGCGTGCTCAAACTTCATCTTCGCCCGGGCGAGGTCGTCTCCGCGTTGTGGACCGGATCCGAGCCGATCGAGGCTCACCGCGATTTTTTCAATCGCGACGTAATCGTCGAAGGTCTCGGCATCTTCCGCGCCTCCGGCTCGCTTCTGCGCATCGAGGCCGATGCCGTCGCTCCCGCCTCGGTGCAGGATGATTTTTTCCGTCAATTGCCCGTCGCCGTCCCCGTCGGCCAAGACTACACTGCGGCTGCTCGCCTGCGGCCGGGCGAAAAGTCGGCCTACGCGGCGCTGAAGGGCAGCGTGCCGGCCGAAGAGAGCGACGAGGAATTCGCCGCAGCCGTGGAGGAGCTCAGCTAAGTCATGGCTCCTCCGGCGCGCGGATACCTGCTCGACACCAATATCGTCCTGCACTGGACGCGTGCCGGCAGTCCCGTGGCAGCGGAGATCGAACGCCAGTTCCAACTCACCGCCAGCCCCTTCAAACCGCTGATCTGCGAGGTCACGCTCGGCGAAATGCTCGCCTTTGCCAAAGGGCGCGGCTGGGGGCCGGACCGGTTGGCCCGTTGGTCCGACGTTGAGCGGCGTTTGACCGTCATTCCAATCGGCGACCGCCGCATCCACGAGGCCTACGCCGAGCTGCATACCCAGGCAAAAGCGCGCGGCCTCCCGATTCAACATGACCACAACGACATTTGGATAGCCGCCACCGCACACGTCGCCGGTGTCCGATTGCTGAGCACGGATGCGAAAGCTTTTCTCCCGCTGCGTGCCACGCTGGATGTCGTGGTCTTGGATGCGCAAACCGGCGTCGTGCTCCCCTGAATCCCCCGCATGTCGATCACTGAAGACCAACTCGAACAACAGTGCCTCGACTGGTTTCGCGAGGGCGGCTGGGAAACGGCTTTTGGGCCTGACATTGCGCACGACGGCGCGACACCCGAGCGCGCGAATTACCGCGAAGTGGTCTTGGTCGGGCGGCTCATGCGGTCGCTGGCGCGGCTCAATCCGGGCGTGCCGGCGGCGGTGATCGACGAGGCGGTGCAGCGGCGTCCTTTCTTGCGGAAGAGCGCTACCAGTTCAGTCTTCTCACGTTTTCCACGGTTGCCTAGTGTCGTTCGTGGATGAATTTATAAACACGGAGGTTCTGTCCTGAATTACGTCGATCGATCTTTTATCCTGAGTGCTGCTTCCGGGCTCGGACGCTATCCGCGCCCCGAGCTCATCGGGCCTTTGCTGACTCATCTGCCGTCCACGCTACAGGACTCGGTGCGGATGGGATTCCTGCATTCGAGTCGCCCGGTCGGCCGGATTCCCGACGCGCTCAAGGCCGCCGCCGAGGTCCGCTTCGTGGGGGTTCGCAGTGACAAAGACGATCAGACCTTCGTCACGTTCCGCGTGCCGCGTTTCAAAGACGCCGCGCCTTCCTTGTTCGAACAAGGGAAATTCTGGGACGACACTCCCCCTGCTGACGCCACAGCGTTCGACCTGCTGGGAGCGGCATTGAACGACATCGCCGGGCAGCGCTCCGACAGTTCCCACTTCGATCTGCCCCTGCTCAAACATCTGGCCGTCTATGATCGTCTGTTAAACCGGGGCATCGAACGCATTGGCCTCGAAGGTTCCGCGGCGAACGCCCCGCGCATCGATCACGACGTTCTGCAGCACGCCGGCGCGCTGGCGCGCTCGACTCCGCCGTCTCGCCGCGTGCGTGTGGCGGGTCGCCTCGACCTCATGGGCGCCAGCCAGGGCGTGCTCAAGATTCACGTTCGCGCGGGTGTCGTCGTCACCGCCTTGTGGAACGGCGCCGAGCCGATCGAGGCTCACCGGGATCTGTTCAACAAGGACGTGATCATCGAGGGGCTCGGTGTTTTTCGCCCGTCCGGTTCGCTGCTGCGCATCGAAGCCGACGCGCTGCGGCCTGCCGGGGTCCAAGACGAGTTTTTCCGCGAACTCCCTAAGGCGGTGCCGGTCACCGACTACGCCAAACGGGCGCTGCTTCGCCCGGGGGAAAAGTCGGCTTTCGCGGCCATTCGCGGGGCGGTGCCCGGGGAGGAGAGCGACGAGGACTTCGCCGCCGCGGTGGAGGAATTCAGTTGAGCTATGGATCATCCGGCGCGCGGCTATCTGCTCGATACCAATATCGTCCTTCACTGGACGCGTGCCGGCAGTCCCGTGGCGGCGGAGATCGAACGCCAGTTCCAACTCACCACCAGCCCCTTCAAACCGCTGATCTGCGAGGTCACGCTCGGCGAAATGCTCGCCTTTGCCAAAGGGCGCGGCTGGGGGCCGGACCGGTTGGCCCGTTGGTCCGACGTTGAGCGGCGCTTGACCGTCATTCCAATCGGCGACCGCCGCATCCACGAGGCCTACGCCGAGCTGCATACTCAGGCGAAAGCGGGCGGCCTCCCGATTCAACATGACCACAACGACATTTGGATAGCCGCCACCGCACACGTCGCCGGTGCCCGATTGCTGAGCACGGATGCGAAAGCTTTTCTCCCGCTGCGCGCCACGCTGGATGTCGTAGTCTTGGATGCGCAAACCGGCGTCGTGCTCCCCTAAATCCCCCGCATGTCGATCACCGAAGACCAACTCGAACAACAGTGCCTCGGCTGGTTCCGCGACGGCGGATGGGAAACGGTCTTCGGTCCCGACATCGCGCATGATGGCGCGGCACCGGAACGGGCGAACTATCGCGAGGTGGTGTTGGTCGGGCGGCTCACGCGTTCGCTGGCGCGGCTCAACCCCGGCGTGCCGGCGGCGGTGATCGACGAGGCGGTGCAGCGGGTGCTGAAGCTCGACCATCCCATCCCCGAGCAGCGCAACCGCGATTTTCATCGCCTTCTTCTCACCGGCCTCAAGGTGAGTTGGCGCGAGGGCGACGGCGTGAAGCACGAGGATTTGCGGCTGGTGGACTTTTCCCCGCTCGGCCTCGGGTCCAACGAGTTTCTCGTCGTCAATCAGTTCGCGATCAAGGGGCCGAACAAGACGCGCCGGCCCGATCTGGTCGTATTCATCAACGGACTACCGCTCGCCCTCATCGAGCTGAAGAATCTTGCCGACGAATCCGCCGATGTCTGGAAGGCCTACCAGCAGCTCCAGACCTACAAGGAGGAGATTCCCGACATTTTTAACTACAACGCGGCCTTGGTCGTGAGCGACGGCGTCACCGCCCGCGTGGGCTCGCTCACCGCCGATCAGGAACGGTTCCTCCCCTGGCGCACGATCAAGCACGAGGACGACAAGCCGCAGCTCGAATTCGAGGCCGAGAAAATCGTGCGCGGTTTCTTCGACCGCGAGCTGTTCCTCGACTACCTCAAGCACTTCATCCTCTTCGAGCAGGACGGCGACCGGATCATCAAAAAGATCGCCGGCTACCACCAGTTCCACGCCGTGCGCGAGGCCGTGCGCGTGACGATCATCGCCGCGCAGGACACCGCGTCGTCCGATTCACTCGAAGAACCGCGCGCCCCCTACGGCAAGGAGGTCGTGCCCGGTTCGCGCAAGGCCGGCGTCGTCTGGCACACGCAGGGTTCGGGCAAGAGCATCTCCATGGTTTTCTACGCGGGGAAGCTCATCCAGCAGCCGGAGATGAAAAACCCGACGATCGTCGTGGTCACCGATCGCAACGACCTCGACGGGCAGCTATACGAAACGTTTTGCGCCGCCCAGGAACTCCTGCGCCAGACGCCCGAGCAGGCCGAGAGCCGCGAAGATTTGCGGCAACGTTTAGCCTCCCGTCAGGCGGGCGGCGTGATCTTTGCGACCGTGCAAAAGTTCGCGCTTGATGAGGGCGAAACGGAGCACCCCGCCCTCTGCACGCGCAGCAATGTTGTCGTGATCAGCGACGAGGCGCACCGCTCGCAATACGGGCTCAAGGCGCGGCTGAACACGCAGACCGGCAAATACAGCTACGGCTTCGCCAAGCATCTCCGCGACGCCTTGCCCGAGGCCTCGTTCATCGGCTTCACCGGCACGCCCATCGAGCGCGACGACAAGGATACGCGCGCGGTTTTCGGCGACTACATCAGCATCTACGATATCCAAGACGCGGTNGACGACGGCGCCACGGTCGAGATCCGCTACGAAAGCCGTCTNGCCAANCTCGACGTCAACAAGGCCGAGATCGAAAAGCTCAGCGCCGAGGTCGAGGAGATCGTCGGCGAGGACGACGAGGTCGTGCGCGAGAAGACCAAGGGCATCTGGTCCACGCTCGAAAAACTCGTCGGCGCGAAGGAGCGCATCGAGGCGATCGCCGCCGACCTCGTGGCGCATTTCGAGAAGCGCAACGCCGTCATGCCCGGCAAGGCGATGATCGTCGGCATGAGNCGCGACATCTGCGCNCGCCTCTACGCCGCCATCGTCGCGCTCCGCCCCGAGTGGCACGACGCCGACATCGAAAAGGGCGTGATCAAAGTCGTGATGACCGGCAGCGCGTCCGACGACCAGGTGCTCCAGCCGCACGTCACGACCAAGCGCGAAAAGAAACGCCTCGAGAAACGTTTCAAAAATCCCGACGACCCGCTGCGCCTCGTGATCGTGCGCGACATGTGGCTGACCGGCTTCGACGCGCCGTGCTGCCACACGATGTATGTCGATAAGCCGATGAAGGGCCACAACCTCATGCAGGCCATCGCCCGCGTGAACCGCGTTTTTAAGGACAAGCCCGGCGGCCTCGTGGTGGACTACATCGGCATCGCCAACGACCTGAAGGCGGCGATGAAGACCTACGCCGACTCCCACGGCCGCGGTCAGCCCACGCGCACCGCCGAGGAGGCCCTGCCTAAGCTGCTCGCCGACCTCGACGCCCTGCGCGGCCTCTTCCACGGCTTCGACTATTCGGGCTACCAAACCAACCCCACCGCGCTGCTCGTGCCTGCGGCCAATTGGGTGCTCGATCAGGAAAAATTGCCCGATGGCAAAAAACGTTTCCTCGACCTCGTCACGTCGATCACCCGCGCCTTCGCGCTCTGCGGCACGCTCGACGAAGCCGAGGCGGTGCGCACCGAGATCGCGTTCTTCAGCGCAGTGAAAGCCGTCATCGTGAAATACACCACGGTGGACCGGAAGCTCACCGAGGCTCAGAAACACTCCGCGCTGCGCCGCATCCTCGACAACGCGATCGTCTCCGACGGCGTGGCCGACATCTTCGAACTCGCCGGACTCCAGAAGCCCAACATCGGCCTGCTCTCGAAGGAGTTTTTGGAAGAGGTCCGCGCCATGCC
>Ga0065721_10050898_pt1 | contig 17189 bp, 16 predicted proteins | sample Mesricmetagenome_FD_59108 | JGI IMG/M metagenome (GOLD analysis project Ga0065721, IMG submission 59108) | Mesophilic microbial community from rice straw/compost enrichment Sample: eDNA_1 v2 (version 2) | ecosystem: Engineered > Solid waste > Grass > Composting > Bioreactor | place: USA: Davis... | reverse complement strand
TCCCCTGCCCAGCTCTCGCGCAAGCTTCGCTTGCGCGAGAGCTGGGCAGGGGAGGGAGAACGTATGAAACCGCATTCGGGAGTGATGGCACCGTGCCGCTGGACCTCTACAACACGCTGACCCGCCGCAAGGAACGTTTCGAGCCGATGCGCCCGGACCAGGTCGGCATGTACGTGTGCGGCCCCACGGTGTACGACACGGCGCACATCGGCAACGCGCGGCCGGTCGTGGTGTTCGACCTGCTGTACCGCCTGCTGCAGCGCCTGTACCCCTCGGTGACGTACGTCCGCAACATCACGGACGTCGACGACAAGATCATCGACCGGTCCCGCGAAAGCGGCGAGCCCATTGAGGCGCTGACCAAGCGTACGGCCGACCTGTACCACGCCGACATGGACGCGCTGAACGCGCTGCGCCCGACCATCGAGCCGCGCGCCACGCACCACATCGCCCACATGATCGCCCTGATCCAGGTGCTGATCGAGCGCGGGCACGCCTACGCGGCGGAAGGGCACGTCCTCTTCTCCGTGCCGTCGATGGCGGACTACGGGCAGCTGTCCCGCCGGTCGCTGGACGAGCTGATCGCGGGCGCCCGTGTGGACGTCGCCCCCTACAAGCGCGACCCGTCCGACTTCGTGCTGTGGAAGCCCAGCGCCGAGGAGCAGCCCGGCTGGGACAGCCCCTGGGGCCGCGGCCGGCCCGGCTGGCACATCGAATGCTCCGCCATGGCGAAGGAGCATCTGGGGGTCACCTTCGACATCCATGGCGGCGGGCTGGACCTGATCTTCCCGCACCATGAGAACGAGATCGCGCAGAGCCGTTGCGCCCATGGCGGCGAGCCGCTGGCCCGCTACTGGGTCCACAACGGCTTCGTGACCGTCGAGGGCGAGAAGATGTCCAAGTCGCTGGGCAACTTCTTCACCGTCCACGAACTGCTGGACGAATACCCCGGCGAGGCCATCCGCCTGACGCTGATGAGCGCCCATTACCGCCAGCCGCTGGACTTCACCCGCGACGGGCTGAAGCAGTCCAAGGCGACGCTCGACCGCTGGTACCAGGCGCTGCGCGGCGACCCGGCCCCGGCGGACGCGGAACTGCCCTTCGACGTGCTGGCCGCGCTTGAGGACGACCTGAACAGCCCGCTCGCCATCTCGCACATGCACGAATTGGCATCGGCGGTGAACAAGGCGCACAGCGACGCGGACAAGGCGGCGGCCAAGGGCGCGTTGCGCGCGGCCGGTGCGGCGCTCGGCCTGCTCCAGCAGGATCCAGAGGCGTGGTTCCGCTGGGCGCCGAAGGGCGCTTCGGACCTGTCGGACGCGGTGATCGAACAGCGCATCGCCGACCGTCTGGCCGCCCGCAAGGCCAAGAACTACGCCGAGGCCGACCGCATCCGCAAGGAGCTGGCCGACCAGGGCGTCGTGCTGGAGGACGGCCCGCAGGGCACCACCTGGAAGCGGGCGTAAAACCAACTCGCCTTACGAGGTCCGGCGCGCGACGGTTCCCCCGGCGTGCGCCGGACGCGCGCGGGCGTTGCCCCGCGCCGGCGGCACCCCGTTCAGCAGAAAGCGCAGGATGGGGGACCGGCGAACCGGCCCGTGGTGCAGCGCCAGGGGGATGAGCAGCCCGACCACGGCGATCAGAACGAACTTCAACCCCGGATTCCAGGGCAGGAACAGCAGCGCGAAGCCCGCGAGCACCACCACCGCGTGGTGCAGCAGGTAGATGGTGTAGGACGCCTGCGATAACGCCCGCACGCCCCGGTTCTCCGTCGCGAAATGGGCCAGCGCCATGCCCAGCAGCAGGCGGAAGGCCATCCAGGCCCCGACGGCGTAGAGGATCTGGTCCAGCACCCGCAGCGCCATGGGCTTCTGCACATGGTCCAGCCCAATCTGCGCCAGGAAACACAGGGCAAAGGCCAGTGCCACGGTCCAGCGGGTGGTGGCGAACCGGGCGGCGCCGCCTGTCAGGTGGGCGATGTAGACGCCGACCAGGAAGAAGCTGCCCGACACGGCGATGGTCGCCGCCGTGGAGTTGGTCGGGACCAGCATCGCCACCAGCAGGTGCGAGATGTTGTCGAACCCCATCGTCCCGACCAGCAGCACGCTCAGCAGCACCGGCGGCAGCCGGCCGTCGCCGGCCTCCAGCAACCGGGCAAGTCGCGGTGCGTGCGTCCGCAAGCGTCCGTATAGCGACAGCGCTACGGGGTAGGCGAGGCACAGCAGCACGACGCAGACGAACAGCTCGAACAGGAACCACAGGTGATAGGTCAGCCCGCCGGTCCAGAAGGCGGCCGGCAGGGTGTCCGCGAAGAAGGCCGAGGCGGACAGGTCCGGGTCGAGCGCGCGGCTCGCCAACCATAATTGCAGCACGTTCAGCGTCGCCGCCATGGCGACCAGCGGGACCAGCAGCCGCGTGGCCCGCGAGGCCAGCACCGCGCGCGGGCCGTGCTTGCGCAGGCTGCGCGCGATCAGCAGGCCGGAGATCAGGAAGAAGGCCGGCATGCGGAAGCTGTGGATGAGGTTCGCAAACAGTCCGATGCCGGTGATCTTGTCCGGGGAGTCGATCAGCCAGTGGTAATCGGGTGTGTAGATCAACGCCGCATGATAGGGCACGCCGAGGATCATCAGGACGCTGCGCGCTGCATCCAGGGAATAGTCCCGCGCACCATCCGCCATGATCCCATCCTTCCGCCGTTTTTCCAGCCGCTCTTCCCCGAAAGAACGCGCATGTGCCGTGGCCGGATGAGGAAGGTGGTCCGGTCATTCGGCGTAAGCTTTGGGCCTACGCCTTTTTCGGTCTTCGTAAATCCTTTGGCTGAGGGGGGTGCGGTGCCACGGAACGGTTTACGCAACGGTTCACCCAGGCGGGCATGACCTGCTACAAGGCGGTGCGGGGCGCTCGCATTCACGCGGGTGGCTCCGTTCGTTCACGCGCCCGTATTGCCGCGGGTTGCCACGGAGGATCCCGGACATGCTCTGGCTTGCCGCCTACATCGGCAGCGTTCTTGCCATCAACTTCGCCTTCAGCGCCGCACCGCAACTGGACCTCGTCTGGTCCTGCTGGGCCGGGCTGATCTTCATCCTGCGCGACATGGTGCAGGTCCGTTTCGGCCACTGGGCGCTCGCCGCCATGCTGGGCGCGACGGTGCTGTCCTTCCTGCTCGCCGATCCCTTCGTCGCGGCGGCCAGCGTCACGGCCTTCGCCGTGTCGGAACTGATCGACTGGGCCGTCTTCACCGTCACCCGCCGCCCGCTGCGCGACCGGCTGTGGATCAGCGCCGCCCTGTCGGTGCCGGTCGACACGGCGATCTTCTTCGGCATGCTCGGCGTCTGGGAACCGACGGTCTGGGCCGCCAGCCTCGTCTCCAAGCTGGCCGGCGTGTCGGCCGTGTGGATGCTGATGCGCGCGCGGGATTCGCGGCTGGCCCTGGCGTAAAGGGCGGCGTGAGGGGCGCGCACGCGCCCCCGCCTACCGCTTCCACACCTCCACATCCTTCACCACCACCGCGAAGCGGTCGGCCAGCGCCGTCAGCGTGGCGCCATGGACGGCCGCGGCGGGCGTCACCCCGCCCGGGCCGCCCAGCGGGTCCGGCAGGTCGCGGGTCGCGGTGGCCGCGGCGACGACGGTCGTCCGCCAGCCGAGGTCGAGGGCCGCCCGCACCGTGCTGCTGACGCACATGTGCGTCATGAAGCCGGCGACGATCAGCTCGCTCCGGCCGGTGGCGCGCGCCCGCTCGTGCAGGTCGGTGCCGGCGAAGCTGTTGGGCAGGCGTTTGGCAATCACCGACTCGCCTCCCACCGGGGCCAGCGCGGGGATGATGGCGCCCATCGGGCCTTCTAGGTCGAACAGCCCGCCGGGCTTGCCCTGGTGGACGATGTGGAAGACCGGCACGCCGGCCTTGCGGGCCAGGGCGAGCAGCCGCACGCCTTCGGCCACGGCGGCCTCCACGCCCGACAGGGGAAGGGCGCCGTCGGTGTACTCGCGCTGCATGTCGATCAGCACCAGGGCGGCCTTGTCGAGCGGGCTGGGGTGCAGCGGGGCGCCGGCGATTGCCAAAAGGGATTTGGGCGGAGAACTGGGCTGGGACATGAAAGAAGCTCCATCGGTGCGGTGATGGCGCCATCCTGCCCTGTTCGTTTTCGGTCGGGCATTCGCTATGATTGCACCATGCCTGTTCAAAAACGATCAGCGATACCGGCCGCCGCGCTCGACTGGGACGACCTGCGCGTCTTCCTGGAACTGGCCCGCAGCGGCAACCTGTCGGCGGCGGCGCGGGCGCTTGGGCTCAGCCACGCCACGGTCGGGCGGCGCATAGCCAGCCTGGAAACGGCGCTGGGCTGCCCGCTGGTGGACCGGCGCGCCGACGGCTATGGCCTGACCGCCGATGGCGAGGCGGTGCGCGACCTCGCCCAGGGCATGGACGAGCGGGCACTGGCCATCCTCCGCCGGGGTGGCCAAGAGGGTGGTGAAGCGGAGAGCCTGCGCGGTACCGTGCGGCTGACGATGACCCAGGCGCTGGCCGACCGCTTCCTGGTCCCGCGGCTCGGTCCCCTGCGCGCCCGCCACCCCGGTCTGGATCTGGAGGTGGTGGCCGACAACCGCTCCTTCAGCCTCGCGCGGCGGGAGGCGGACCTCGCCATCCGGCTCGCCCGGCCGCAGAGCGGGGAGCTGTTCGCCCGCCGGCTCGCCACCGTCGCTTACGCCCTTTACGCCGCTCCCGGTGCGCCCGACACGCTGGTCGCCTTCGACGAGACGCTGGCCGACCTGCCGGAGGCGGCGTGGCTCGGCGCGCATCTCCGGGACCGGCGCGTCGCCTTCCGCTCCAACAGCGTGCAGGCGCAGCTTGCCGCCGCGAAAGCCGGCTTCGGCGCGGCGCTTCTTCCCTGCTGGCTTGCGGCGGGGGAGGAGGGGCTTGAGTGCATTCCGACGCAGGCCTCGCCGCTGACGCGCGAGGCGTGGCTGGTCGTGCACCGCGACCGCAAGGACGTGCCGCGCGTGCGCGCGGTCATCGATCACATCGCCGCGGTGTTCGAGGCGGAACGGCCGCTGCTGTCCGGCGAAGGCTGAGCCGAGCGGTCCGCCTCCCCGCCGGTCGTCGCCGCATCGGTCGGAATCTCCACGATGAAGATCGCCCCGCGCCCCGGCCGCGACAGCACCCGCAGCCGGTAGCCCAGCAGCCGGGTCAGCCGCGCCACGGTGGCGAGGCCGAGGCCCAGCCCCTTGCGGCGGTCCCGCTCCGGATTGTCGATCTGGTAGAAGTCCTCGAAGATCAGATGCATGCGGTCGCGCGGGATGCCGGGGCCGGTGTCCTGGATCTTGATGGCGATGCCCCTCTGGCTTGCGCGGCAGGCCAGCCGGATGACGCCGGTGCGGGTGTATTTCAGGGCGTTGCTCAGCAGGTTGCGCACGATGCGCTCCAGCATCGCCGGGTCGGTCGTCACCCGCACGTCGCAGGACGACACGCGGAAGGACAGCCCCTTGGCCTCGGCCTCCACCCGCAGATCCTCGCTGATGCGGGCCAGGAAGGGGGCCAGTTCCACCGCGGCCAGCTGCGGGCGGGTCACGCCGGCCTCCAGCATGGCGATGTCCATCAGCGAGTTCAGCATGCGCTGCGTCGCCTCGAACGCGTCGCGGGCGGAATCCGCCAGCTTGCGCAGGAACGGCGCCTCCGCCTGCTCCCCGATCATGTGCAGGTAGATGCCCAGCGTCTGCAACGGCTGGCGCAGGTCGTGGCTGGCGGCGGCGAGGAAGCGGGATTTGGCGGCGTTGGCCTCCTCCGCCTCGGCCCGCGCCTTGGCGAGCGCGCCGTAGCTGCGGCGCAGCTCCGCCATGCGGTGGCGATCCTGCAGGACGGAGTTGATGATGGCGACCAGCAGCATGGCGATGATCGCCCCCGCCACCAGCACCGCCTGCGGCATCGGGCTGCCGGTGCCGGCCTCGAAACCGGGGCTGCTGGTGATGCGCAGGGTCCAGGTCCGGCCGAACACGTCGATGCGCCGGGTCTCTTCGAACCGCGGCCGGTGGTGGGACTCCTTCTCGAACAGCAGGGCGTCCGGCGCGACCGCCGGGCCGTCGTAAATCTCGACGTCCAGATCCTCCGCGATGCCGTCCTTCATGATGGGCCGCATCAGGTCGTTCATGCGGAAGGGGCTGTAGACGAAGCCGGTCAGCGCCTCGTGCCGGTCGCCGGGTGTTTCCAGTTGGTGCATCCGGTCGTAGACCGGCAGGTAGATCAGGAAGCCGGCCTGGACGTCCTCCTCCGTCTCCTGCACCAGCTTCACCTTGCTGGTGGCCGCCGCGGTGCCGAGGTCGCGCGCGCGCTCCATGGCTGCACGGCGTACCGGCTCGGCGTGCATGTCGTAGCCGAAGGCGCGCAGGTTGCGGCTGGCGAAGGGCTCAAGATAGACGATCGGGAAATATTCGGGGCGCGGGTTGTCCGGTGTGACGCGGTAGGTGTAATAGCCCTCCGCGCGCACGGCGGCCTCGTGCAGCGCAAGGTCGGCGGCTTTCACCCGCTTGGCGTAGCCGATGCCCTGGATGCCGGGATAGCGGTCCTCCACGTTCAGGCCGGCGACGTAGGTCCGCCATTCCGTCCGGCTGACGCGCCCGCCCGCCACATCGACCAGCGCGACGGCGCCCCGCATCACCTGCTCGTAGGTGTCCATGCGCGAGGCGATCTCGGTGGTCAGGTCGCGCGCCCGCGCCCGGAACCGCGCGTCGGCCTGCCGGTCGATCTGGTCGTTCAGCAGCCACCAGGCCATGCCCGTCAGCAGCAGGCTGAGCCCGAACACCACCCAGGTTTCCCAGGAACGAAACATGCGCGCCCGCGGCCGGGCTTCCGGTAACGGCGCGTCCATGGTCAGGCGGATGCCCCCCGCGTCGCGGCGGCCTCGCGCAGGGCCTTGCCCAGCACCGCCTGCAGGTGGGGCGGCAGCACCGGCTTCTGCAGGATGGTCAGCCCGCGGGCGCGCGCCTCCCGCAGTCCTTCGGTGGAGGTGTCGCCGGTGATGATGACTCCGGGCACGATGGCGCCGACCATGGTACGGATGCGGTCGATGGCCTGCACGCCGGTGCGCCCTTCGCGCAGGCGGTAGTCGGCCAGGATCGCGTGCGGCGCCTCGTCCAGCGCGGACAGGCGCTCCACCGCCTCGCCCTCGCTTTCGGCGGCGATGACGCGGTAGCCCCACATCTCCAGCAGCAGGTTCAGCGCCTGCAGCACGCTCCGCTCGTCGTCGATCACCATGACGAGCTTGTCCTGCGCCTCGTCGCTCGCATGAGTCACGGTCTGTCGGTCCATCCGTCGGACAATCCGGTCATTGGGATCGGTCATTGGGATCGATCTTTGGGATTCCGGGCGGTCGACACGATCAACAACCCGTTCGTCAAAAAATGCCCCGTAGCGTCCCCATGACGTCCTCTTCCGGGGGCGGGGTGTTTAGCACAAGGGGTCGTTCGTTTGGTCAGAGCAATTGTCCTATTACCTCCAATGCGCGAGGCGCGTTCGACGCGGCAAAGCCCCGCAGGATCGGCGCCTTTCATCAAAGTCATTGTGAAGCCGTGACGCTTCGTCCATTCTCCGGCCCTTCGATCAGTCCTATGACCTTCTTTCGGACGACCACGATTTTCGGGCGGCGGCAATGACGGGCGAACGCATCTATCTGTACGACACCACGCTGCGCGATGGTGCGCAGACCCAGGACGTGGATTTCTCGGTCGCCGACAAGATCGCCATCGCCCGCGACCTCGATCGCCTGGGGATCGACTATGTGGAGGGCGGCTGGCCCGGCGCCAACCCGACCGACGACCAGTTTTTCGCCCAGGCCCCCGAGCTGAAGCGCTCGACCTTCACCGCCTTCGGCATGACCCGCCGTCCGGGGCGCAGCACGGCCAACGACCCGCAGCTGTCGGCCCTGATCCACTCCAAGGCCCGCGCGGTGTGCATCGTCGGTAAGACCTGGGACTTCCACGTGGACGTGGCGCTGGCCATCCCGCGGGAGGAGAACCTGGAGCTGATCGCCGACAGCATTGCCGCCCTGAAGTCCGCCAAGGGCGAGGCGCTGTTCGACGCGGAGCATTTCTTCGACGGCTACAAGCGCAATCCGGCCTACGCCGCCTCCTGCATCAAGGCCGCCTACGAGGCGGGGGCGCGCTGGGTCGTGCTGTGCGACACCAACGGCGGCACCCTGCCGCACGAAATCGCCGAGATCGTCCGCCAGGTGATCGAGGAGCACGGCATCCCCGGCGACCGCCTGGGCATCCACTGCCACAACGACACGGAGAACGCGGTCGCCAACTCGCTGGCGGCGGTGCGCGCGGGCGTGCGGATGGTGCAGGGGACCATCAACGGGCTGGGCGAGCGCTGCGGCAACGCCAACCTCGTCTCCCTCATCCCGTCGCTGATGCTGAAGATGGGCTACGACGTCGGCATCCGGACGGAAGACCTGCCGCTGCTGACCGAGATCAGCCGCAAGTTCGACGAGCGGCTGAACCGCGCGCCGAACCGCCACGCCCCCTACGTCGGCGCCAGCGCCTTCGCCCACAAGGGCGGGCTGCACGTCTCCGCCGTGGAAAAGGACCCGTCCTCCTACGAGCATGTGACGCCGGAATCGGTCGGCAACCGCCGGCAGATCGTCATGTCCGACCAGGCCGGCCGTTCCAACGTCATCGCGCGGCTGCGCGAGATGGGCATGGCCGTGGACCCGAAGGACGCGCGGCTGAACCTCCTGCTCGATCTCGTGAAGCAGCGCGACACGGAGGGCTATGCCTACGACACGGCCGAAGCCAGCTTCGAACTGCTGGTCCGCCGCGAGCTGGGCGAAGTGCCGGACTATTTCACCCTGAAGCGCTTCCACGTCACGGACGAGCGCCGCTACAACGCCAAGGGCGAGCTGGTGGTGGAGTCCGAGGCCGTGGTCCGGGTCGTCGTCGGCGGCAAGGAATACCACGAGGTGGCGTCGGGCAACGGCCCGGTGAACGCGCTGGACACCGCGATGCGCAAGGCGCTGGAGCCGCTGTACCCGCTGCTGGGCGGCGTGAAGCTGTCCGACTACCGCGTGCGCATCCTGGCCGCGAAGGACGGCACCGGCGCCATGCCGCGCGTGCTGATCCGCTCCCAGAACGGCGACGGGTCGGAATGGTCCACGCTGGGCGTCTCCACCAACATCATCGAGGCGTCCATGGAAGCCCTGGTGGACAGCTACACCTTCAAGCTGTTCAAGGGCGGCGCCGCCCCGCGGCGGTGATGGACTTTGGATGCTCGGCGATCATCGCTTTGGCGGCGTATAACCACAAAGACACAAAGGACACGAAGAATTTCACAAAGGGGGTCCCGTCTGCCGGTGAATCGGCACGAGATGGGCGGTCCTTTGTGAATATCTTTGTGTCCTTTGTGTCTTTGTGGTGAAAATCCGCTGCCGCCGCCGGCCCGTTACCTTCCTGACGAAACGCAGAACACTGTTTTGAACCGATGACCTCCGGCAAAGATCCCAACCGCCCGTCCGTCCTGGGCGGCCCGACCATCATCCTCGTCCAGCCGCAGCTGGGCGAGAACATCGGCGCCTGTGCGCGGGCCATGCTGAACTGCGGACTGACCGAGCTGCGGCTCGTCAAGCCGCGCGACGGCTGGCCGAACGAGAAGGCCGTGGCCGCGGCGTCGGGCGCCGATCTCGTGCTTGACGGGGCGAAGCTGTACGAGACGACGGCGGAGGCGGTGGCCGACCTGAACGTCGTCTTCGCGACCACCGTGCGCACCCGAGGCATGATCCAGGAATTCGTCACGCCGCGCGTCGCGGCGGCGGAACTGCGCGCCCATGTCGACGCCGGGCACAAGACCGGCGTGCTGTTCGGGCCGGAGCGCACGGGCCTCGTCAACGACGACCTGACGCTGGCGGAAAAGCTGATCACGGTGCCGCTGAACCCGTCCTTCTCCTCGCTGAACCTGGCGCAGGCGGTGCTGCTGATCGGCTACGAGTGGTTCCAGACCGGCGAGATCCCGCCCGACCGCGTCCTGCACACCGGCCAGACGCGCCTCGCCACCAAGGCGGAGCTGCTGAACTTCTTCGATCATCTGGAAGGCGACCTGGACCGCACCGGCTTCTTCACCACGCCGGAAAAACGCCCCTCCATGGTCCGCACCCTGCGCAACGCGCTGGAGCGCATGCAGATGACCGAGCAGGAGGTCCGCACCTTCCACGGCGTGATCGCCGCCCTGACCGGCCGGCGCAAGGGCGAACCGTAACCGCCTTGCAACCGCATTTCCCGTGGGGGCATTCCCGGCCTATACTGCCCCCATGGAATACACCCTCCAGCAGATGGACGTGGGCCTCGTCCTGCTCGACGGCGACCGGCGCGTGGTGTCGGTCAACGCCGCGGCGGAGCGCATGGTCGGCCGCTCCCGCCCGCTGCTGGGAACCTGCCTGCACGACCTGCACCCGGCGGCCAACCGGGCCAAGGTCGAATTGCTGCTGGCCGCCGCCCACGATCCGGAATCGCCGGCCGCCGCCAGTTCCATGATGGTGGCGCTGCCCGGCCGGACGGTCATCGTCAAGGCGACGGCCCTGCCGCAGGGCGGCGACGCCGTGCTGGCGCTGATGCTGTTCGAGGTCGGCAAGCCGGGCGCCGTTCCCGAACCCCCGCCGCCGGAAACCGCGCCCGAACCGGCGGAGCCGCTGGTGAAGCTGCCCATCACGACGCGGCAGGGCGTGGTTCTGCTCGATCCGATGGACGCCGTCTATGTCCAGGCCAACGGGCATTACACGACGGTCTGCACGGCCGAGGGCGCCTTCTTCTGCTCGCTGTCCCTGTCCGATCTGGAAGCGCGGCTCGACGCGCGGCAGTTCGTGCGGGCGCACCGCGGCTACATCGTCAACTTGCGGCACGCCCAGGCCATCGACCGCAGCGATGGCCGCGCCGCCTTCATCATGGCCGCCCCTGGCGCTCCCCGCGTCCCCGTCAGCCGCGGGCGCATCGAGCGGCTGAAGAAGTTGCTGGCGCTCTGAACCCAATCCATTCGCGCACCGAACCGTCCGTTCACGACGCCCGCCGGCCGTTCGTGCACTGTGGCTTGCACCGGGACCATCGCTCCGCGATCAGGAAAGCCAACGCAGCCTTTTCGCCGGGAACCCGCACCGTGGACGCCACCGACTCCCCCGACCGCTACGTCTCCTTCAAGGGCATCGACTGCGAGGGCAATTCGCGCCGCATCATCGAACGGCTGCGCCTGCACATCGATGACCCGGCCAAGACCAACGCCTTCTGGGAACGCTTCAAGGAGAAGCTCGCCGTCGCCGACGATCCGCTGAAGCGGCAGGCGGACGGGCTGTGTCTGCTCTGCGCCAACGTCTACTACATCGCCGACCTGTTCGAAGAGCATGAGGACGAGGAAGGGCTGGCCATGCTGCGCAAGCTGGAAGACGAGTGCTGCTGAGGGCTCAGCGCTTGCTGCCCGCCTTGCCGGTGCTGGTCCCCGCATAGGCCACGCGCCAGACCGAGCCCCTGCTGTCGGCAATCAGCAGGCTGCCGTCCTTGCCGATGGCCACTCCGGCCGGGCGCCCCCACACCAGGGGCCGGTCGTCTTCGCCGGCGATGCGGAATCCGCTGGCGAAGACCTCATAGCCGCCGGTCGGTTTCTTGGCGTCGAACGGCACGAAGACGACGGTGTAGCCTGCCGGCTCCGATCGGCTGGAAGAGCCGTGCAGGGCGACGAAGGCGCCGTTGCGGTACTTGGCCGGCCCGTTCAGCCGGTCGGCGAAGACCATGCCGAGCGGAGCGGAATGCGCCTCGAACAGCACGTCCGGCGCGATGGTCCGGCCGACGAGGTCGGGCCGCTTGTCCGCGAAATCCGGCTGCGGGTTGGGGCCGGCGTAGGCGTAGGGCCAGCCGTAGAAACCCTCCGGCTCTATGCGCGCCAGGAAGTCCGGGGGCAGGCCGTCGCCCAGCCCGTCGCGCTCGTTCACCACGGCATACAGTTCGCCGGTGCCGGGCCGGAACGCCATGCCCACCGGGTTGCGCAGGCCGGCGGCGAAGGTGCGCGGCTCGCCACCGTCGATCGGGAATTCCTGGATGGTGGCCCGCGGCTCGGCCTCTTCCGCGAGGTTCGCGGCGGAACCGATGCCCACGTAGAAATGCTTGCCGTCCGGCGCGATGACGAGGGAGCGGGTGTCGTGTCCCTCCTGGCCGCCCAGCGCACCCGGCGGGGTCAGGCGCTGGCGCTCGCCGGGGGCGGCGATGGCACCCTCCCGCCAGGGCAGGCGCCACACCGCCTCCGCGTCGGCGACGTAGACGAAGCCTTCATGGAAGGCGAGGCCATAGGGCTTGTCGAAGCCCGCCGCCCACAGCCACGCCTCCTCCGCCTCGCCCTTGTTGTCGATATCGCGCAGCAAGGTCAGGGTGCCGGGCTTCTGCTGCGCCACCAGCACGCTGCCGTCGGGCAGGGCCAGCAGGTTGCGGGCGTTCTCCACATGGTCGCGGAACAGCGTGATGCGGAAGCCCGGCGGCACCTTCAGCGGCTGCTTGGCCGGCCGGTCGACGAGAACCGGCTTGTTGGACACCGAAGGTGTGGCGTTGGGCGCGGGCAGGTCTCCCGCCTTCAGGTGGACGGTGTCGCCGACCGTCTGCGCCGGTTCCCGCCCGAGCGCCGGCCCCGCGAGCAGGACAAGCGCAAGGCACATCCGGGCGAATCCGCTGCTCATCGTTCCCCGTTTATCGTTTTGATCCGCAAATTCCTGATCGATAACCGGCGAAATGGCCCTTGCGCACGCCACGCCCAGGCCGATAGCGCTTTTGCGCCGAAAAGGCCCCCGCGCGGCGGCATCTGAAGTCCCCTCACCCCTTAAAGTCCCCTCTCCCCCCTGGGGAGAGGGTTGGGGTGATGAGTGCGTTTTTGCCGGACGTGCGGGAGCCGCGGGGTGCCCGGTCGGCGCCGATCTTGCTTTGTTCCTGGTCTTTCAATACCATAATTCCCGTCAACGCCCGCAGCGCGCTTGCGCCACTCCCTCGCCATCTCCCGTGCAACACATCCCAATCGTGTGTTGCACGATGTTGCATTGGTTAACGCGGGGTTTAACGAGAGCGCGCGGACCGCCCCGCCCCTCCGGCGTGGCCCGCTGTGCGGCGGCCCCACGCAGCGTTTGACATGCGGGTCCGAATCCGTATAGTGCGCGGCTTCAACTCCTGGGAAGGCGGGCGTGCCTATGTTTGCGCCCCGTCCGCGGCATGCTCCGCGGAACTACCGGGACAAGACCAACTCGTGTTCCATCGAGGACAAGATGAGCAAGCGTCAAGAGTCCAAGTACAAGATCGACCGCCGCCTCGGCGTCAACCTCTGGGGCCGTGGCAAGTCGCCGATCAACAAGCGCGAGTACGGCCCGGGCCAGCACGGCCAGCGCCGCAAGAAGCCGTCGGACTACGGCCTGCAGCTGATGGCCAAGCAGAAGCTGAAGGGCTACTACGGCAACATCGGCGAGAAGCAGTTCCGCCGCATCTACGCCGAGGCCGTGCGCCGCAAGGGCGACACCGGCGAGAACCTGGTCGGCCTGCTGGAGCGCCGTCTGGACGCGGTCGTCTACCGCATGAAGCTCGCGCCGACCCCGTTCGCCGCGCGCCAGATCATCAACCACGGCCACATCCTGGTCAACGGCCGCCGCCTGAACATCCCGTCGGCCCAGATCAAGGAAGGCGACACCATCGAGGTGCGCGCCAAGTCCAAGCAGATGGCCCTCATCCTGGAGGCCGCCGCCTCGGGTGAGCGCGACATCCCGGACTACCTGGAAGTCGACACCGGCGCCCTGAAGGGCCGCTTCGTCCGCGTCCCGCTGCTGGCCGACGTTCCGTACCCGGTCCAGATGGAACCGAACCTGGTCGTCGAGTTCTACTCGCGCTGACCGTTCGGCCCCACCGGGCAAGGACAGTACGACACGCGAAAGGCCGCGCCTCCGGGCGCGGCCTTTTTCGTTTGCTGATCCCGGCCGACAACACGCCCAGCGGCAAAAAGAAAGCCGGAACCCTTGCGGGTTCCGGCCTTGGGGTGCGGGGGATGGGGGCTTCCCCCGCGGGGGGAGGGGATCAGGCGTCCACGGGCTCCAGCGCCGGGTAGTCGGTGTAGCCCTTGGCCTCGCCGCCGTAGTAGGAGGCGCGGTCCGGCGCGTTCAGCGCGGCGCCGTGGCGGAAGCGTTCCGGCAGGTCCGGGTTGGCGATGAAGGGCTCGCCGAAGCTGACGGCGTCCACCGCACCGCTGGCGATGGCCGCCTCGGCCTGCTCCTTGGTGTAGCCGCCGTTGATGATGAAGGGACCCTTGAACAGCCGGCGCAGTTCGGCCGCGACGTGCGGCGCGCCCGGAGGCGGGGCCATGTGATGGCCCGGCTGGCCCTCGATCACGTGCAGGAAGGCGAGGCCGAAGGGGTTCAGCGCCTGCACGACGTGGCTGTAGAGCGCCAGCGGGTCGCTGTCGGCCATGTCGTTGAAGGTGCCGGTCGGCGACAGCCGCACGCCGACGCGCCCGGCGCCCACGGCGGTGGTCACCGCCTCCACGATCTCCAGCAGGAAGCGCGCGCGGTTCTCGACGCTGCCGCCGTAGCGGTCGGTGCGCTTGTTGGTGCGGTCGCGCAGGAACTGGTCGATCAAGTAACCGTTGGCGCCGTGCAGTTCCACGCCGTCCAGGCCGGCGTCGAAGACGGCCCGCTTGGCGCTGTCGGCGAAGGCCTTCACAAGGTCGGCAACCTCCCCGGTCTCAAGCGCGCGGGGGGTGGGGAAGGGCTGCATGCCCTGGCCGGTGTACAGCTCGCCCGCCGCGGCGATGGCCGACGGGGCGACCGGAGCGGCGCCGTTCGGCTGGAACAGCGAGTGGGAGATGCGGCCGACATGCCAGAGCTGCGCGGCGATCCGGCCGCCCTTGGCATGCACCTCTTCCGCCACGCGGCGCCACGCGAGGGTCTGCGCGTCGGTGTGGATGCCCGGCGTGTTGGGATAGCCCTGGGCGGTGTCCGACACCTGCGCGGCCTCGGTGATGATCAGGCCGGCGGAGGCGCGCTGGGCGTAATATTCGGCCATCAGCGGGGTGGGGGCGTTGCCGTCGCCCGCGCGGCTGCGGGTCATCGGGGCCATGATGACGCGGTTCGGCAGGTCGATCGCGCCAAGACGCAGGGGGGTGAACAGGTCAGCGTGGCTCATCTTGCGGTGCCCTCTCGTTCCTTCGGCTTTTCTGGCCGTCGGCTTGTTCCGGTGGAGCGGTGTTGGTAGGTATGTACGCGCATACATACTTGCCGAGCCGGGGCGCCCTTGTCAAGTATGCGCGTGCATACCTATTATAAGAAAGCCGCACGGGGTTCCGCGCGGCGTGCCAGGACCAGTGTGCTTGCTTAGGACCAGAACCGTGGACGAGACATCCGACAACGACGCTGCCGACAACGCCGCATCAGCCGACACCGGCGACGGCTGCGCCGCCGGCCCCGACGCCCCGGCGCGCAAGCGCGACCGCGAGGCGACCAAGGGCGCGCTGCTGGACGCGGCCAAGATGGTGTTTGCGGAGCGCGGCTTCGACGCCGCGACGACGCGCGACATCGCCGGCCGCGCGGGCGTGAACGAGCAGTTGATCCAGCGCTATTTCTCCGGCAAGGCCGGCCTGCTTCTGGCCGTGGTCGAACGCTTTGGCCGGGAGGAAGGCAGCGGCTGCGCCATGCCGCCGCCGGGCGACGACCTGGAGGCGGACCTCGCCGGCTTCCTGAACCACCAGCTTCAGCACAGCTGGAAGTGCAGGGACTTCACCAAGGTGGTGCTGGATCGCGCGCTGGTCGATCCGGCCATCGCCGACGAGATGGCGCGCACCCTGTCGGAAAACCGCATCCCGTGCCTGCTGAACCGGCTGGAGTCCTTCCGCGCGCGCGGCGCTATCGGGTCGGACGCGGACCTCGCCAACGTCGCCGCGGGCATCGCGACGCTCAGCTTCGGGTTGGGCTTCCTGGATCAGGTGGTCTTCGGGCGCAACCCGGAGCGGGTGGCCGAGGTCGTTCGCACGCTCGCCCACACCATGGCCCACGGCTTGGCGCCGCGGACCTGCGGGAAAAGCTGAGCTACTCCGCCGCGGCGGAGGCCCGTGCTTCGGCGCGGGCGGCGCGGCGGGTGAAGAGGGCGTCGGCGGAGTACAGCGCCAGGGCCGCCCAGATACAGGCGAAAGCGATCAGGTGGGAGCTGGTGAAGGCCTCGCCATAGACCAGCACGCCCAGCAGCAGCTGGCCGGTCGGCCCGATGTATTGCAGCACGCCGATGGTCGACAGCTTCAGCCGCGCAGCACCGATCATGAAAAGCACCAGCGGCACGGCGGTGACCGGCCCGGCCATGATGATCAGCAGGTCGGTGCCGATGCCATGGACACCGAAATTCCCGGCGCCGTTGGCGTTCAGCCACAGAAGATAGGCGATGGCCGGCGGCACCAGCAGGACGGTTTCCACGAAAAGCCCGATCATCGGGTCGATGGCCGCCTTCTTGCGGACCAGCGCGTAGACGCCGAAGCTGGTCGCCAGCGACAGCGCCACCCAGGGCACCGACCCGTAGGACAGGATCAGGCTCAGCACGCCCCCCGCCGCGATCAGCACCGCGACGCCCTGCCGGCGCGACAGCCGCTCCTGCAGGAAGGCCATGCCCAGCAGGACGTTGATGATCGGGTTGATGTAGTAGCCGAGGCTCGATTCAACCATGCGGCCGTTGGTGATGGCCCAGATGAAGATGGTCCAGTTGGACCCGATCAGCGCCGTGGTCACCAGGAAGATGCCCAGCCGATTCCAGCTTCCCACCCCCCGGACGATGCCAGCCAGACCACGGGTCGGCACCAGCCAGGCGCCGACCAGCACCACCGTCCACAGAACGCGGTGGGCGACGATCTCCACAGCCCCGACGTTGCCGAGCTGCTTGAAGTAGACCGGGGCCAGAAGGCCCCAGATCACGAAGGCGCCCAGCGCCGCGGCGAAGCCCAGGGTGGCGGGGTTCCGCTCGCCGGCTTGCGGCAGGGTGGAGGAGGGGGAGTTGGCCATCCCCCCCGTTTACCATGGCGCCGGTCATGGCGCGATGCGCGCCCTCTCATGCCCGGGCTGCGCGCCGGGAATGGCGCACAACCTACAAGGGATTGCGGGGGGGCTATCCTTTTTCAGCGGTGGACCGGCGACTCAGCCGCCGCCTCCTCCTCCGCCACCCCCTCC